>ENA-ORCY01001605-ORCY01001605.1-marine-metagenome-genome-assembly--contig:-NODE-1605-length-10388-cov-2.358258_pt1 | contig 10388 bp, 9 predicted proteins | sample MGYA00248634_ERZ508507 | MGnify/ENA primary metagenome ERZ508507 (study PRJEB26178, sample SAMN06266269) | marine metagenome | isolation source: Columbia River Estuary | place: USA:Columbia River Estuary... | reverse complement strand
GCAACATAGACGCGAACCAACTGGTTAACGCCTGCTGGAAGTTCGAAGCCTTCTTCTGATTCGAAGATCTTTACGCCGATAACTTTTCCTGATTCACCGTGTGGAACCTTGAGAGATGTATCGCGAACTTCGCGAGCCTTCTCACCGAAGATTGCACGGAGCAAACGCTCTTCTGGTGTGAGTTCAGTTTCTCCCTTAGGAGTTACCTTTCCAACCAAGATATCTCCTGGCACAACATCGGCGCCAACGCGGATGATTCCGCGCTCGTCGAGGTCTGCAAGAACTTCTTCAGAAACGTTCGGGATATCGCGAGTGATTTCTTCGGCACCAAGCTTGGTGTCGCGAGCATCAACTTCGTACTCTTCAATGTGAATTGATGTGAGTACATCGTCTTGTACTAGACGCTGCGAAAGGATGATCGCATCTTCGTAGTTGTGGCCTTCCCATGACATAAATGCCACGAGGAGGTTCTTACCAAGAGCCATTTCGCCGTTCTGGGTACATGGACCATCTGCAATTACTGAGCCAACTTCAAGCTTCTGACCTTCGGTGACAACAACCTTCTGGTTGTAAGACGTTCCTTGGTTTGAGCGAGTGAACTTAGCGAGTGAATAAGTTTGGTAGGTGCTGTCATCTGCCATGACCTTAACTTCGTCGGCAGAAACTTCAGTCACTACACCAGCCTTAGTTGCAGTAAGAACATCGCCAGCATCTACTGCTGCGCGGAATTCCATACCTGTTCCGATAAATGGCGCTTCAGCGCGCATCAAAGGAACTGACTGACGCATCATGTTAGAACCCATGAGTGCGCGGTTTGCATCATCGTGCTCGAGGAATGGAATCATCGCTGTTGCGACAGAAACCATCTGACGTGGTGAAACGTCCATGTAATCCACTTCATCAGCGATGATGTATTCAACTTCGCCACCACGACGACGTACGAGTACGCGTGCTTCTGCGAAGTGGCTATCTGCTGTCAGTGGAGCATTTGCCTGGGCAATAACGTGCTCGTCCTCTTCATCAGCTGTGAGGTAATCAACCTGATCGGTGACCTTACCCTTCACAACCTTGCGATAAGGAGTTTCGATAAATCCAAATGCAGTTACTCGTGCATATGTTGCAAGCGAACCGATAAGACCAATGTTTGGACCTTCAGGAGTTTCGATTGGACACATACGACCGTAGTGAGATGGGTGAACGTCACGAACTTCGAAGCCTGCGCGCTCACGTGAAAGACCACCGGGACCAAGCGCTGAAAGGCGACGCTTGTGCGTTAGGCCTGACAGTGGGTTGGTCTGATCCATGAACTGTGATAACTGGGAAGTTCCGAAGAATTCCTTGATTGACGCAATTACTGGACGAGTGTTGATCAAAGTAAGCGGTGTGATTGCTTCTGGATCCTGGGTAGTCATACGTTCGCGAACTACGCGCTCCATACGAGATAGACCGGTACGGATCTGATTCTGAATCAATTCACCAACAGTACGAAGGCGACGGTTACCGAAGTGATCGATGTCATCAACTTCAACGCGCGTTACGCCACGTGCTGAGTTGAATTCGGTTTCACCTGCATGCAGACGAACCAAGTATTCGATCGTTGCAAGAACGTCATTGATGTCAAGAACGGTCTTGGTTGGTTCGGTATCTAGACCAAGCTTCTTGTTGACCTTGTAACGGCCAACCTTTGCAAGGTCGTAACGCTTCTCGTTGAAGAAGAAGTTTTGTAGCAAGCTACGTGATGCTTCGACGGTCGGTGGTTCACCTGGACGAAGTTTGCGATAGATGTCTAACAGGGCCTCATCCTGTGTAGTCGTCGTATCTTTTTCAAGAGTTGCCATCATTGATTCGTAAGCGCCGAACTGTTCGCGAATCTGCTCATTAGTTAGACCAAGAGCCTTCAAGAAAATTGTTACTGGCTGCTTACGCTTACGGTCGATGCGAACACCAACCATGTCCTTCTTATCAACTTCAAATTCCATCCAAGCGCCACGGCTAGGAATGATCTTTGTTGTGTAAACATCTTTGTCAGTTGCCTTATCAAGGGAACGTTCAAAGTAAACACCTGGGGAACGAACAAGCTGGGAAACAACAACGCGCTCGGTGCCGTTGATGATGAAAGTTCCCTTGCTGGTCATGATTGGGAAGTCACCCATGAATACGGTCTGGCTCTTGATTTCGCCAGTTTCGTTATTCATAAATTCAGCGTTGACGTAAAGCGGCTGAGAGAAAGTTAGATCCTTCTCGCGGCACTCGTCTTCGGTGTGCTTGGAATCTTCCAAACTTGGTTCGGTGAACGTCAACGACATAGTGCCGTTGTAATCCTCGATTGGGCTGATCTCTTCAAACACGTCTTGTAGACCATGTGTCTGAGGAATTTCGTTGTTACCCGATTCCAGGGCCGCTGCAACGCGGTCCTTCCAAACTTGATTTCCAAGTAACCAGTCAAAAGACTCAACTTGTAGATCAAGAAGATTAGGAACCTCTAGAGGCTCACGAATCTTTGCGAATGAGACCCGCTTTGGGCCTGTGGAACTGCGGGAGTGAGTGCGTGAGGCGGCCAACAGTCGTCCTTCCGAGCTAGCTGTAATCCGAGCGCGCTAAAGGAACCTAGTCAAATTGAGGTACACAAATGACAGGTGGTTTTAGGGCACGGCGAATTTGTAGCATACCTAGAGGCGGCAGCCACTGTCCAATGCAGCTCAATTTTTCCTGAAAACCCTCGATTTTCGTGTCTTCTGCACTGACTTGGACAGCTAGGGCCAAGTGCGCCAGACCGATATCATCGGTTTACAGGGGGAAGACTGCATTTCTTCAATTACGTATTTCTTAACTTGCTCGCCAATAGTTGCCCAGAATCGGACACATGTCAAGCACCCGAGACACTCTGTAACAAAGGCGTTATCTTCACAAAGGAACATGCATTAAACAGTGCGCAATCAGAAAACTTCACTTAAACAAATAAAAAGGTGGCTCCCCCGAGGGAACCACCTTTTTAGGTCTTAACTTTTACTTAGCTGCACTGATTGCAGTTAAGTAGTTTCTTTGAAACTACTTAACTGTTACCTTTGCGCCGGCACCTTCAAGAGCTGCCTTAGCTGCTTCTGCTGCATCCTTCTTAACCTTTTCAAGAACAGGTTTTGGAGCTGCTTCTACAAGATCTTTTGCTTCCTTAAGACCAAGGTTTGTTAGTGCACGTACTTCCTTGATAACTGCAATCTTCTGTGCGCCGCCATCTTCAAGGATGACATCGAATTCATCCTGATCTGCTGCTGCGCCGCCACCGTCGCCGCCGCCAGCTGCTGGAGCTGCGGCAACTGCAACAGGTGCTGCTGCGGTTACGTTGAATACTTCTTCAAACTGTGAAACGAACTCTGAAAGTTCGATCAGTGTTAGTTCCTTGAATGCGTCGATCAACTGATCGGTGCTTAGCTTTGCCATTATGGCTTCCTTCCGGTTTGGGGCGTTAGGCCCGGTTTTGTCTTGCTGAGAGGGGCCTAGCCCTCAGTTGATTCCTCGGCTGCTGGTGCAGCTTCAGCTTCGACAGCTTCAGCGGATGCTTCTACTGCTTCTTCTTGCGGTGCTTCTGCAACTGCTTCTTCAGCAGGAGCTTCAGTCACAACTTCCTCGACTACAGCTGGTGCTGGAGCAGCGGCAGCCGGCGTTTCCGCGGCGACCTTTGCTTCAAGCGCAGCGATAGTGCGAGCGGCCTGTGATAGCGGAGCCTGGAATAGTGCTGCTGCCTTGGCAAGCGTTGCATTTGCAGCGCCAGCAATCTTGGACAGAAGTACTTCGCGGGACTCTAGCTTTGCCAACTTCTTGATGTCATCAGCGGTGAGGATTTTTCCATCCATCATTCCGCCCTTGATTACAAGCATTGGATTTTCTTTAGCGAAAGTATCGATGCCCTTTGCGGCAGCGACAGCGTCACCCTTAATGAATGCGATTGCAGTTGGACCAACGAGCAAGTCGTCGAAACCTACAACACCAGCATCTTTTGCTGCGATCTTTGTCAGCGTGTTCTTGACTACTGCGTAGGTGGTGTCTTCTCCAAGCGAACGACGTAGTTGCTTGAGTTGACCCACAGTCAAACCGCGGTACTCGGTCAAGACAGTCGCGTTGGAGGCACGGAATTCTTCCGTGATCTCTGCTACTGCAGCGGCCTTGTCAGCGCGTGCCATGGTGCTCCTTATGTAATGGCCCATGAAAAAAGCCCCGCGTAAGCGAGGCATGAAAACAACTCAATGAGTTGAATCTCTTACTTCACCTACGCTGGCGCTCCGACTTCAGGAGCCTTAGCCCTTTTGGTTTCCCAGAAAGGACCGGCGGTCTTCGGTTTGTTCTCTTGAACTTTAGGTGCTGGGGACCTGCCAAGTCAAAATGGCAGGTCCCCAGCCTAAAAATTAGTCTTCGTCTTCAACCATCAAGTTACGGGTTTTGTTTGGATCAACTTGAATTCCAACGCCCATAGTTGTGGAAATTACAGCCTTCTTGATGTAGCGACCCTTTGAAGAGGATGGCTTCACGCGAAGTACTTCATCCAGGGCTGCTGCGTAGTTCTCGACTAGCTGCTGCTCGGTGAAGGATGCCTTACCGATGATGAAGTGCAGGTTTGAGTGCTTATCAACGCGGAATTCGATCTTTCCGCCCTTGATGTCCTCAACTGCCTTACCAACGTTAAGAGTTACAGTTCCTGTCTTTGGGTTTGGCATTAGGTTACGTGGACCCAGTACCTTACCTAGACGACCGACCTTACCCATCAAATCTGGAGTTGCTACGACTGCATCAAAATCAGTCCAGCCACCTTCGATCTTTGTGATTAGGTCATCGACACCGACATAGTCAGCGCCAGCAGCGCGAGCTTCGTCAGCCTTTTCACCGGCGGCAATAACCAAGACGCGTGCGGTCTTGCCAGTTCCGTGTGGCAGGTTAACGGTGCTTCGCACCATCTGATCAGCTTTACGAGGATCCACGCCAAGCAGCATTGCTACTTCAACGGTCTGGTCAAACTTAGAGCTTGTTGCTCCAGCTTTTGCCAAACGGGCTGCGGCTAGTGGGCTGTAAAGATTGTCTTTATCAATTGTTGCTGCGGACTTGTTGTACGCCTTACCGTGCTTCATGTTTTCTCCTCTTTCGTTGGAGTTCGTGGTGCGAGCATGAAGTGCCCTCCCACTGGATTGGGTTATTAACCGACGGTGATGCCCATTGAGCGAGCAGTACCTTCGATGATCTTCATTGCTGCATTAATGTCATTGGCATTAAGGTCAACCATTTTGGTCTGGGCGATTTCGCGCACCTGATCCTGGCTGATGTTTGCAACTTTGTTGGTGTGCGGAACGCCTGAACCTTTTTCAACGCCTGCGGCTTTGAGGATCATTCGTGCTGCTGGTGGTGTCTTTGTAACGAAGTCGAAGGAACGGTCTTCGTAAACCGTAATTTCAACTGGAATTACATTTCCACGCTGTGACTCTGTTGCAGCGTTATACGCCTTGCAGAAGTCCATGATGTTTACACCGTGCTGACCAAGCGCTGGACCAACCGGTGGAGCAGGGTTTGCTTCTCCGGCCTTGATCTGCAACTTGATAAGTCCAGTGACCTTTTTCTTTGGGGCCATGTCTATCGCGTCCTTTTTCTTTTCGTTGTTTCTTTAGTTCTTGTGAATCTGGTTGAAGCCCAGTTCCACAGGAGTTTCACGACCGAAGATCTCTACTAGACCTACGACCTTTTGTGCATCCAAGTTAATCTCGGAAATCGTTGCGTGCAAAGTGGCGAATGGTCCATCAACCACAGTCACGGAATCGCCAATGTTTAGATCGATGTCGATCTTGGCGCCGCTTGCGCTGCCACCCTTTTCGCCAGCTGAAGCAGCAGCGGCAGTTGCCACTGATGCGATTGCCTTTTGCTGACTTGGGCGAAGCATGTCGAAAGCTTCATCCATTGAAAGCGGTGCTGGGTTGTGACCCTGTCCTACGAATCCGGTTACACCAGGTGTGTGGCGAACAACGCCCCATGATTCATCAGTTAGATCCATGCGAACTAAAACGTATCCCGGGAACTTGTTGCGCTTAACTTGCTTGCGAACACCGTTCTTGATTTCAGTAACTTCTTCCGAAGGAACATTTACTTCGTAGATGTAGTCCTCCATGTTTAGGGAGACTGCGCGAGTTTCTAAGTTTTGCTTAACGCGGTTTTCAAAACCGGCGTAGGAATGAATTACAAACCATTCACCGATCTGCGAATCCAAACGGGCACGGAATGCAACAAGTGGATCTTCGTCTTCGGCAGCCGGCGCTGCTTCGGAAGCAGCAGCTTCAACTGGCGCTTCTTCAACTGCAACTTCTTCGGTTGCAAGTTCTGCTTCAACTACAGCAGATAGATCAAAGTTTTCGTCAGCTGAAGTTGTTGAAACTTCGCCGTCTAGGTCAACGTCAGTTGCGCCATCGTAGGCAACATCAGTTGCTTCAATTGCTTCTTCGTTAGAAGTTGGCATGTCAACGGCAACCGATGACAAAGCGTCATCAGACTGTGGAGCTACAGCTTCTAAGAACGGTGATTCAGACACGTTTATTTCCTTACCTAACGACTAACCGAAAATAAGTAGAACTAGTTTGACGAATGCAAAATCAAGAGCAGCGATGATCAATCCCATAATGATTACGAAAACCACTACAACAGCTGTGTAGGTAACCATTTGTTCTTTGGTTGGCCAGACAACTTTCTTTAACTCGAACATCACTTGGCGCAAGAAAAGTGACATGCGACTAAACAAACCAAGACGCTCAGTACTGTTAACGCTCACTGTCTTTCCTTTCTTCGCCGGAACTTTCTTCACCTAAAAAATCTTCGTTATTACTTCTTGCAGCAGGGCCGGAGGGACTTGAACCCCCAACCACCGGTTTTGGAGACCGGTGCTCTACCAATTGAGCCACGACCCTCTGGCACAATTTCGATCCGCACTCGCCTACCTGTTTCTAGGCACGCTTGCGCAGACTAAGAATTGTGTCGGTGAGTCAAGTCTAGACCCATTTTTGGCGGAGCAAAAACCACAGATTTCCGCCCCGGTAATGCCAATTCCAACTTAATAGGCAATACTTATGCGCGTGAACAAACCTCGAGTTTCCGCCCGAATTGGGGCCATTGCAGAGTCCGCGACCTTAGCTGTTGACGCCAAAGCTAAGGCATTAAAGGCCGCCGGTCGGCCAGTAATTGGCTTCGGAGCTGGTGAACCAGATTTCCCAACTCCTGACTACATAGTTGAAGCCGCTGTTGCTGCTTGCCGCGATCCAAAGTGGCATCGCTACACACCTGCGGGTGGTTTACCAGAGCTAAAGTCAGCAATTGCTGCAAAGACGCTGCGCGATTCTGGATTTGTAGTTGACCCAAGTCAGGTCTTGATCACTAATGGTGGCAAGCAAGCTTTGTACAACGCATTTGCTGCATTGCTAGATCCAGGTGACGAAGTATTGCTTCCGGCTCCGTACTGGACAACATATCCAGAATCAATTCGCTTAGCTGGTGGAATTCCAGTTGAAATCATGACTGATGAATCAACTGGATACCGAACTTCAATTGCACAACTTGAAAAAGCAATCACACCAAAGACCAAAGCATTAGTTTTTGTTTCACCAAGTAATCCAACCGGCGCTGTTTACTCCCCTGCTGAAGTTGAAGCAATTGGTCAATGGGCAGTTGAAAAAGGTATCTGGGTTGTAACTGATGAAATTTACGAACACTTGGTTTACGGTGACGCAGAATTTTCATCAATGCCAGTTTTGGTTCCTGAGCTTGCAGACAAGTGCATCGTTGTAAACGGTGTCGCAAAGACTTATGCCATGACCGGTTGGCGTGTGGGCTGGATGATCGGACCTAACGACATTGTTAAGGCTGCAACCAACTTACAATCACATGCCACTTCAAACGTTGCAAACGTTTCTCAGATCGCCGCCCTTGCTGCAGTCTCTGGTGATCTTTCGGCAGTTGACGAAATGAAGGTTGCATTTGATCGTCGTCGTCAGTTGATTACCAAAATGCTTAACGAGATCGAAGGCGTTAACTGCCCAGAACCTGAAGGTGCGTTCTACGTTTATCCATCCGTCAAGAACATTTTGGGTAGAGAGATTCGCGGCAAGGTTCCAACAACATCTGCTGAACTTTCCGCATTGATTCTGGATGAAGTAGAAGTTGCAGTTGTACCAGGTGAAGCCTTTGGTACTCCGGGCTACATTCGACTTTCTTACGCACTGGGTGATGACGACTTAATTGAAGGCATCTCAAGAGTTCAGGACTTGCTGAAGTAGAAACACTTACGCAGCACGTTTTAACAAACTCCGCTTTGGTTTTGACTGAAGCGGAGTTTTGTTTTGCTGTTCAAGGTGCTTGTGAAGCATGGTTGCTATCACTTCAAACTCTTTAGCGATTACATTCTTCGAATCTAGTTTGCTAACGAAACTTCCATGTTGCAGAGCCTTTCGCGTAATCTCAAAATCGTATGAGGTTTCAAAAATTGATTCGATTCCAGTGTGACGACTTACTGCAGCTCTAACGTCTTTGCTTTGAGCATCATTTACTACTCCCCAAAGCAACACGTGAACTTCTGAGTTGGCAAACAATTCATGAAACTCCAAGTAGCCCCGCACGAGTCTTGTGATTCCAACACTGTCTGCTCTTGCGCAAATGAAGGTAACAGCCGCTGCCTCAAGCGCAGTTAATGACGCAGCATGACGACGTGGAAGTGAAGTCTCGTGCATGAGGCTGTGATCCAGTTCCAAAACTGCACCGACATCAGCAATTACAACATCAAAAGTTTCTCTGGATTTTCGCCACAATTCTCTAAGCGTGCTCACTCGAAGATCGGTCCAACGAGAAATTCTTGGTAGGCCTGCAACAAGAGATAAGTTATCCGAAACTTCAGGCAGTAAATCGAAATGGGTTTGGACCGAGACATTCTTGCGCTCAATTGATCGACAAAGTTCCAGCAGTCCATTTTGGTTTGGTTCAAATCCAAGTTCTTGATCAAGCGAAGGTCCGTAAGTATCTGAATCAACCAGACAAATTTTGGACCCTAATTTTGAGAGTTGCCAGCCAATTTCCTTTACCGCCGTCGTCCTACCGCAGGCACCGCCAAATCCTGCGACTGCAATGACTAAACCCGTGGGATCGGACTCTGGCTCAATCGCCTGAGGTTCATCGCGTATCACTTCACTAACTAACTTCATAGCGGAAAGTGGGTTGCTTGAATCAAGTTGTAAGCAGTGACTTGCTCCAAGGTCCTGCCAGTGTTCAACATCAGATGTAATCGCAATTAGTTTGATGTTTTTATCAGCCAGCTCAGCAATCAAGTCTTGATTAATTCGAGGTGTTGCATCAGAAACTAGAACTGCCTGGCAATCTGAAACTTGAATTGCAGCCCGAATATCAACGCCATCAACGCAGCGTCGTTGCACTTGCAGTCCAAACATTGGATGACCTAATCCACTCACAAATTGAGCTTCCCAATCCACTAGCCCAAGAGCTGCAATTACATTCTTCATAGCTCAATACCTGAAACTGGGATTGCCACAAGATCGATAACACCATCTCGCATAGCTTGAACCAAAACTTGAACCTGATCCTGTGAAACCAAAATGGTAACTGAGGTATCCATTCCAGCATCAATGAATTCCGGTGCAGCTGCAATTACCGCATTTGGAATAATCAAACTGGCCGGACCAGGTAACGCCACGCCATCAAGGCTTGGTGTCATCCAAATATAGACTTTTTCACCAGGGCTTACCTGTGGCAAATGACCGGCTCGAATTGGAACGCTGACATTTCGCGCATTAGTGGCAAACCCATTTGATATTGAATGCACGCTGATTAGATCACCGGCAAACAAATCTGTTGTCGCAATCTTTCCGACAACATCACTAGGTACTGAAATCAAATTCTCGGTGTTTGGCACGGATACCTGAACTGCGGTTACATCACTTTCGCGAATCTGGGCACCTTGAGCAATGTTTGAATTCAGTGTCACTGCAGGAACGCGAATTGATGCACTACTAATAACTAACTGCCCGATGATCATGGCTGCAACTATGAACAAGATTCCTAGCCACAGTCTTGGATCCTGCGATTTACGGTTTGCTTTTGCAACTGACTTGCTGTGCCCTACTTGACCAACACGAATTGGAATTGCCATTAAGTTCCCCCAAACTTTTTCTTATCGTCACATAAATTGCATTTGGATTCACGTTAACTTTTTGGAGTTGTGGAAAACTTCTCGAGGCAGATTTCGAAGTCAGCCATGATGTAAACATGTCTGCAAGATTCTTAACCCTTAGTGATGTTTCGGAGATTTTGAATGTTGCGCCTGCGCAGGTTTATGCGCTCGTACGCACCGGTGAATTGCCCGC
>ENA-ORCY01001601-ORCY01001601.1-marine-metagenome-genome-assembly--contig:-NODE-1601-length-10405-cov-4.540085_pt1 | contig 10405 bp, 10 predicted proteins | sample MGYA00248634_ERZ508507 | MGnify/ENA primary metagenome ERZ508507 (study PRJEB26178, sample SAMN06266269) | marine metagenome | isolation source: Columbia River Estuary | place: USA:Columbia River... | reverse complement strand
TGATCTTGCATATCTTGTTCCAGTTTTCTCTAAGACAACCTTTTGAATAGTTCCACCATGAATGTAGAAGATATAAAAAAGTAGTGCTGTAAAGTAAGCTAGTACAATTAATAATAAGTTAACATCAATTTGTCTTGGAAGATAAACTGCAATGTTAGCTACATCATGAGATAACCAAACCCACCATAACCAAGCAGAAGTTACCCAAACAGAGTTACGCCAAAAGCCAATCCATTTGTCTTCAACTTCATCTAGTTTTTCATTAATAAATTTTGAAATAACGACCCAGCAAATATAAGCAGCCGTTGCAGCTAAACCATAGCCGACAACACTTTTCATAAGCATCTTCTCAAGCACCACCGTTGATGCAAAAGCTGATAAAACTAAGAAGGTTGTTGAAACCGGTATTCCTATTCTTGTTAATATTAGAAGTATTCCTGGTGCCACTGCGTGATACCATTGTATTTCTTGGAAAGGTATTCTTGTTAGTCTGCCGTAAGAGATATCTCCATCATTACTGTACCAGCCCCAAGTAATAGCAAGTATCATTACAAATGATGCTGCACTAGCAAGAGTGTACCATTTAAACCATTTTTGTTTTGACGCGATAAAAGTTCCCAATGTTTGAATTGAGTCATTTGCAATAACACTGTACCCCGCTAAAGCAAAGCCGACGATTGTATAAAACAATGTAAGAGTCATTAAAACTTTCTATATAATTAATTATTAATTACAAATTTATTTTTAGAGTTATAATACTACCTCTGGTTTTAAAATTATGAGCTCTGATATTAAAATAAAAGATCAAAAAATGATATTTCTTGATGAGATGATGGATCAAGTAATTATCCTTGATAAATTTAAAAATGTTTTTTTTGCAAATAAAAGCGCTGTTGCTAGATTTGGTAATGATATTATTGGTAAAAATATTTCATTAATTTTAAGAGATGCTAATTTATTAGAAAGTATTGATCTTGCAATTCAGGATAAAAGTTCACAAGTTTTAGATGTGGAAATTAAACTTCCTATTTTTCAATTCTATAATGTAAATATTATCTCTGAGTCTTTAAATGAATCTGAAGATGAACATTCTGTAATAATATTTTTAAAAGATTTAACTGAAATATATAAGACACAACAATTTAAATCAGATTTTGTTGCTAATGTTTCTCATGAGTTAAGAACACCCTTACAGTCAATTAAGTTAGGATTAGAGACAATAAATGATGGTCATGCTTCAAATGATTTTGAAATGCAAAAGAAATTTTTACCCATTATGATGCAACAAACGGAGCGTATGGAAAATTTGATTAATGATTTACTTTCATTGTCAAAAATCGAATTACAAGAACATATTAGACCCACCACTGAGTTAGATTTAAAAGAAATAATAACTCACGTGATTAAATTGAATTCAGAGCTTGTTAAGAAAAAAAAGATAAAAATAGAAAACAATATTACAGATGATACTTATAAAATTTCTGGAGATAGAAATAGATTAATAGAAATTTTTACTAATTTAATTGATAATGCTTGCAAGTATAGCGATAGTGATACTGTCATTAAAATTTCCTTGGTTAAGAAAATGGACACTATTTTGTTTTCTATTAAAGACCAAGGGGTTGGAATTCCTAAAAAATATTTATCCCGAATCACTGAGCGTTTTTTCAGAGTAGATCCTGCAAGAAGCAAAGATGCAGGGGGTACTGGTTTAGGTTTGGCTATTGTTAAACATATAGTAAATCAACACCGTGCAACTATGGATATTATCAGTACTGAAGGAAAAGGTACTGAATTTACCATTGAATTTCCAAAAGTATAAAATTTTAGAAGATAATAAAATATTCTTTGTCATAAAAGTTTCATAAACTTGTAATAAAATTGAAACAAAGAAATTTTATAAGAATTAAATATAAATAAACAAAGGAAAAATAAAAATGAAAAATGTTAAAATTATTTTATCAATCTTGACGGTGATGCTATTTGCGTCAAATGTTCAAGCAAGAGATCAAATCCGGATAGTGGGGTCATCAACTGTTTACCCATATGCAACTGTTGTTGCTGAAAATTTTGGTAAAACAGGAAAATTTAAAACGCCCGTAATTGAAAGCACTGGAACGGGTGGTGGTATGAAATTATTTTGTGCTGGTGTTGGCACTGATCACCCAGATATTACTAATGCATCAAGAGCTATAAAATCTAAAGAAAAAGCATTATGTGAAAAAAATGGTGTAACTGAAATTATAGAAATTATTGTAGGAAATGACGGTATTTCTTTAGCTCACGCAGTAGATTCTCCAGATTCAAATTTTACTAAAGAACAACTTTGGAGAGCACTAGCAAATGAAGTAGATGTAGATGGTAAATTGGTTGCTAATCCATATAAACAATGGAGCGACATTGATCCATCACTTCCTTCTAAAAAGATAGAAATTCTTATTGCCCCACCAACATCAGGTACAAGAGATGCATGGAATTCTTTAGTAATGAGCAAAGGTTGTTCTAAAGAGGCAAAAGCACTTTTTGGTGACAAAGCTAGTAGCGAATGTACTAAAATCCGTGAAGACGGTTATGCAGTAGAAGCAGGTGAAAACGATACTCTAATTGTTCAAAAACTAGCATCAAATCCTGACGCATACGGCTTTTTTGGTTATAGCTATTTAGTTGGCAATAAAGACAAGGTGAAAGCTGCAGCTATAGAAGGAGTTAAACCTAGTCTTGAAGGTATTCAAGATTACTCATATCCAATAGCTAGACCTTTATTCTTTTATGTAAAAAAAGCACATATTGGAGTAGTTCCTGGAATTGACGCATTTATTAAAGATTTTACGTCAAAAAAAGCAATGGGACCAAGAGGTTACTTAGCTGAGATCGGTTTAGTACCTTTAGCTAAAGCAAAATATGATGTTGTAAGAACTGCAGCGGTCGAATTAAACACTATTAGCATCAAGTAATTTAAATTCCTCAAACACAATCAAGGCCAGAATAAACTTCTGGCCTTTTTTATTAGTACAATTTGTAGTTTAAAATTGTAACAAATCTGTAACATTAAAACTGTAATACATAAGCTCATGAATATTATAATTTTATTATTAGTTACAATATTTAGCTATCTATCATTTTTATATGGTCGCTCTAGAATAAGAAAAATTACATCAACACAATCTATAAAGATTAACGCTCTACCAAATTATTATGGTTATTATCTAGCTTTATGGTGCGCGTTACCAGCATTAATTATATTATTATTTTGGTCTATATTTGAACCAGCGATTATTAAATATTTGATCTCACAAACTTTAATTCAAAACGATTTAAATTATTCGGGGGACCAACTTAATTTACTTTATCAAAAAATTAGATCACTTTATGAGGGTAATTTTTCAGGAACCTTAACTGAAGAAATTAAAATAGGTGTTAAGAATTATGAAAATTTACAAACAATTGCTCAAAATTCTAAAATTGTTTTATTATTATCAACTTTTATTGCTGCTATCTCATATGGGATTTTTAGAATTTCAAAAAATAATAAAGCAAGACATGATGTTGAAAAAATTTTAACAGGGTTACTTTTTGTATGTTCTCTAGTTGCTATATTAACAACAATGGGAATTATTTTCTCTCTTTTATTTGAAAGTTTAAAATTTTTTTCAGCAATTAATATTTTTGATTTTTTGTTTGGAATGAATTGGAGTCCTCAAAGAGCTTTCGTTAGTGATGCCTCAGCAATTACAGCTTTAGAATATGAAAATTTAAAAGGTGCTTTTGGTTCTGTTCCTTTATTTGCTGGTACAGCATTTATAGCTCTGATTGCAATGCTTGTAGCTGTTCCTATTGGATTATTTTCTGGAATTTATATGGCAGAGTACGCAAGTTCTAAAGTTAGAAAATATTCTAAACCAATTATTGAAATCCTGGCTGGAATTCCAACAGTTGTATATGGCTTTTTTGCAGCGCTTACTGTTGGCCCCTTTTTTAGAGAATTAGGTGAAAAGTTAAACTTAGAGGTATCTTCTGAAAGTGCTCTTGCTGCAGGATTGGTAATGGGGGTTATGATTATTCCTTATGTGTCTTCATTATCTGATGACGTGATTAATGCAGTCCCTCAATCTTTAAGAGATGGATCTTATGCAATTGGAGCAACCAAATCAGAAACTATTAAAAATGTTGTAATTCCTGCTGCATTACCAGGGATTGTGGGCTCGGTGTTATTAGCTGTATCAAGAGCCATTGGTGAAACAATGATTGTGGTAATGGCTGCTGGTTTAGCCGCAAATCTAACCATTAATCCACTTGAGTCTACCACTACCATCACCACTCAAATTGTAATGTTATTAATTGGCGATCAGGAGTTCGATAGTCCAAAAACACAATCTGCTTTTGCATTGGGCTTAACACTTTTCTTTGCAACATTAATTTTAAACTACATAGCCTTAAGATTTGTTAAAAAATATAGAGAAAAATATGAATAAAGAGCAACGATTAAAAAAACGACATAATGCTGAAAAAAGATTTAAGCTCTATGGATTAACTTCTATTTTACTAGCAATTTTTTTTGTAATCTTTTTATTAAATGCTATCTTTTCAAAAGGCAGTGGCGCATTTTTAAAAACAACTATCGATGTTGAGGTAAATTTTGATGCTGACACTTTAGAATTAAGTGAATCGCCTCCACTCGAAGATTTAGAAAATACAGATTACTATGAACTAGCAATTGATAGTATTCTTAAAGTAAAAAAAGTTAATGGTTTAACTGAAGAAAAGTTATTAATTAATTTATTTAGTCCTGATTATGAATATGAAATAAGAAACTTTTTACTTGATAATCCAAAAGCTTTAAATCAAACCACTGTATTAAAACTAACTGCATCAGATGATTTTGATCAATTGCATAAAGGTAATTACCCTAGAGAACTTCCAGAAGAGCGAAGACGGATTAATAATTTTCAATTAAATCTTTATGACGAATTAGTTAATGAAGGAAAAGTTAATAAAATATTTAACTCATATTTGTTTACTAAAGGAGATTCAAGAAACCCTGAACTTGCAGGAATTGGTGGAGCCTTAGTGGGTTCATTTTTTACCATTGTAATTACTTTATTATTATCTTTTCCAATCGCTATTGCAGCTTCAGTTTATTTAGAGGAATTTGCTCCTAAAAATAAAATTACTGATTTTATAGAAATTAATATAAATAATTTAGCAGCAGTACCTTCCATTGTATTTGGATTATTAGGTTTGGGTATTTTGCTTGGGACCTTTCATCTACCAAGATCAACTCCATTAGTTGCAGGAATTACTTTAGCCTTAATGACTTTACCAAGAATTATTATTCCATGTAGAGCTTCCTTAAAAGCAGTACCTCCTTCAATTAGAGAAGGAGCGCTTGCAATTGGCGCATCTAAAGTTCAATCAGTTACGCATCATGTTCTGCCTTTAGCAATTCCAGGCACTTTGTCAGGAACTATTATTGGTTTGGCCCAAGCGCTTGGGGAAACAGCGCCCTTAATATTGATTGGTATGGTTGCTTTTGTGGTCGATATTCCATCTATTCCAACGGATCCATCAGCTTCGTTGCCAGTACAGGTTTATTTATGGTCTGAACAAGCAGAAAGAGGGTTTGTAGAAAAAACATCAGCAACTATTATGGTTCTTTTAAGTTTTTTAATTACATTAAATTTTATAGCAGTTTACTTACGACAAAAATTTGAAAGGAAGTGGTAATGAAAAATAATAAAATAAAAATTAAAAGCAGTAATTTAAATGTGCATTATGGAGAAAAACAAGCACTCTTTGATGTAGATTTGGATATCTATGACAAAGAAGTTACAGCTTTAATCGGTCCTTCTGGATGTGGAAAATCAACCTTCATAAGATGCATAAACAGAATGAATGATGTTATTGATATTTGTAAAGTTGAAGGATCAATTACAATAGATGATGAAGAGATCATTGACAAAAATCTGGATGTTGTAGGACTTCGAGAGAAAATTGGTATGGTTTTTCAAAAACCCAATCCTTTTCCAAAAAGTATTTATGATAATATTTCTTATGGACCAACCATTCATGGTTTAGCAGAAAATAAAACAGATATGGATGAAATTGTTGAGAATAGTTTAAAAAAAGCAGCTTTATGGAACGAAGTTAAAGACAGGTTAAATGAAGCAGGCACAGGTTTATCTGGAGGTCAGCAGCAAAGATTATGTATTGCAAGAGCCATATCAGTAAATCCTCAAGTTATTTTAATGGATGAACCGTGTTCGGCACTAGACCCTATTGCCACTGCTAAAATTGAAGAATTAATTGATGAACTTAAAAAAAGTTATACAATAGTCATTGTTACTCATTCAATGTCCCAAGCTGTAAGAGTTTCTCAAAGAACTGGCTTTTTCCATTTAGGAAAAATAATTGAAGTGGATACAACAGAGAAAATATTTAAAAACCCTGGAAATAAAATGACCCAGGATTATATTACAGGGAGGTTTGGTTAATCATGTCAGATATTACACATATTGTTAAATCCTACGAGGATGAATTACAAAGTTTAAATGATAACTTAATTAAAATGGGTAGCTTAGTTGAAGCTCAGTTGACAGACTCAATGGAGGCCATCATCAAAGTTGATAAAGAAGCTGCTGAAAACATTATTAAAAATGATGAAAAAATTAATGAGTTAAGAGCAACTATTGAAGAGCAGATTGTAACAGTACTCGTTAAAAGAGCCCCGATGGCAATTGATTTAAGATTAACTATTTCAACTTTAAAAATTTCAAGTGATCTTGAACGTATTGGTGATTTAGCAAAAAGTGTTGCTAAAAAGATCAAACCTTTACCACGCGATCTTCCAGAAGAGTTAATTGCCAGTTTAAAAAGATTAGGGGAGTTAGTTCAAAGACAATTGAAAGATGTTTTGGATGCTTATCTTAACCAGTCAAAAGAAGCTGCTGTTAAAATTTGGAAATCAGATGAGAGAGTAGATGATTTAACACATATCGCAATGAATGAAGTTGCAAATTTCTTAAGCAAAGATAAAAAAAATTTAGATCTAGCAACACACTTATTGTTTGTGACTAAAAATATTGAAAGAGCAGGAGATCATATTACTAATATCGCTGAAGCTTTATTTTATCTAATCGAGGGAGAGCATATTGAAGGAGCAAGACCTAAAGGTAAAGATTTTGATCCAAACTAATGAGCGTTAGCATTCATATTGTAGAAGACGAACAACCCATTATCACTTTAGTTAAATATAACCTTGAAAAAGAAGGTTATAAAGTTTCATCATCAGACAATGGCAATGAGGGTATTGAAGATATTAAAAAATTATTTCCTGATCTTGTTTTATTAGACTGGATGTTACCTGATTTTTCTGGCGTAGAAATTTGTAAAATTTTAAAAAAAGAAAAAAAATTTAAAGAAATTCCAATCATAATGCTTACTGCTAAGGGTGAGGATGAAGATAAGATTAAAGGGTTAAACTCTGGTGCAGATGATTACATCACCAAACCCTTTAGTTTCCCAGAATTACTTGCAAGAATAAAAGCGCTACTTCGAAGATCTAAGCCCTCATTAGTTTCTGATATTGTTGAATTCGAAGACCTTAAGGTGGATAGATTAACACGACGTGTTTTTAGAAAAAACAAAGAAATTCATTTGGGACCCAAGGAATATGATTTAATCAATTTTTTTATTAAAAACCCTAAACGTGTTTACTCAAGAGATCAAATTCTAGAGAATGTTTGGTCTGATAATATCAATGTTGAAACAAGAACAGTTGATGTTCATATAAGAAGACTTAGACAAAGTATTAATATTGATGGATTTAAAGAATTAATTAGAACCGTAAGATCAGCTGGCTATTCATTAAATTAGTAATGACTGTAGAAGCATAAAGACTTAAAATAATAATAATAAACTGAACATAGACACATGATTTAGGACTTGTTAAGGTCTGATTATGAAAGGTTATAGATTTATTACAAGTGACGACACTTCAGAATTTTGCCATCGTGTAACGGAGGCCATATCCAATGGATGGAAATTGTATGGTGAACCCAAAATGACTTTTGATAAAAAAAGAGGGGTCATGCGTTGTGCTCAAGCAGTTATAAAAAATTCACCTCAGAAAAAATATTCAAAAAAGATGAAGTTATCTTCAATATAGAAATAAATAAAATAACTTAATTCTGTAATCTAGACATCCGATTAAAAATTTTATAGGTTTACGGTTTATGAAAAAACTTCTATCGATTATTGTTCTGGGTTTGTTGTTGACTACTTCAATCTCACACGCCAAGTCAAAACAAGAACTTCATAATGATGGAATTAAAGCCCTTCAAGAAGGAGGCAAAATAATTTATTTAAGACACGCTTATGCTCCTAGAACAGTTGAAAATGGAAATAATGATAAAAAATATAAAGTAAATAAATGTTCTACTCAAAGAGATATTCTTACTGAAGGTATTAAACAATCAAAACTGATTGGTAAATTTGTAAAAGAAAATAATATTGATATTGAAAAAGTTATCGTAAGCCCAACCTGCAGAACCTACAAAACTGCAAAATATGCTGGGTGGGAATATACAATTAATAAAGACCTTCAAAATACAAACAAAAAAAAACTACAAGAAAAAAGATTTCAAAAGATTAAAAAAATAGTTTCTAAGTGGAACGGCAAGGGAAATCTTGTTTTGGTAACTCATTTCATGATTATCAATCCAACATTTCCAGGAGTAAAAGCAGATAGTGGAGAAATGATTGTTGTCAGTAAAGAGATGGTTGTTTTGGGTAGAATTAGATTTCCATACGATATAACTATAAAAGATTAAAATGAAAAAATTTCTATTAATCATAGTTTTAGGTGTGTTGTTGAGCTCCTCTTTAAATGCAAAACAGCTAAGCAAATCTCCATTTATTCCAGATAGTGTTCAAGATGAATTTAATAAATTATCTACCGAACATAAGAGCAAGTTTTGTGGTTTTGAAAACTATAAAATTAGAAAAGGCATTATTAACAAAGATCTTGCACCCAAAATACTTGGTTACAATTCAAGAATGGATAATTGGAAGATTGTAGAAGGTAATCACAGTAGAGATGTTATGAAAGAATACTTAGCGGCAGTAACTTATGCCAGTGTTACTAAGAATGATGAGGTTAAAGAATTTCTATTTGATAAACTTTATACTTGGGCTAAAAATAATGCACTATCAGCAACCAAGCAGTGTTACACAAACTCAAAAGATAAACCTATTTTAAAAGATTGCGAGGGAGAATGGAGCGACCCTAACGGTCAAGATATAGCACCAATTAAAGATGCAACTGTTGCTGTAGAAATTGTTATGGGTCTTAATTATATTTATAACTTAAATTTTACGTCTTATAAAACTGATGATCCTAGACATAAAAAGATCAATCAATGGTTCAAATCTTTTTACAAAAGAATAAAACCAGTATCAAAATTTTATATGGGAAATTCTGCTGGATGGTTTTTTCCAAACATTGCTCTCAAACACAATAATAATAAAAATTACAAACCTTTAGTTAAAAAGCTTGTTAAAGGGGCTGATAAATGGATTTTAAAAGATGGCAGCATTAAAGATAGGACAACCCGTGGTAATAGATCGTTATGGTATCATCATACTGGATTAGGTGAAGCTTTTATGATTTTAGAAATTGCTAAAGCAGCAAATGTCAAATTACCAAAAAACTATGAAAAAAATTTATTAAAAGCTGCTGAATTATTCCAAGATGGTTTCGTGGATAATTCAATTTTAGAGCCTTGGGCAAAAAAAGCACATAATTCACAAGCAAGTAACGGTGTTCAAAAATTTAATAAAAATTTAGATGGAGTGAGTTTTAATGGCCCTTGGTTTCATATTATCCAATATAGATATCCTGATCACAGAACATCAAAATTCCTAAAATCTAAAATGACAACTAGAGCTAGATCTTTAAAAAGTGATGAAGTTGCAGGAATTGGCATTGGTTGTATCTACAACGCTTTAGCAAATTTTAATTAATCAGATTATTTTAAGAATAGTTTTTATTACTTTTTTTACTGTTAAAGATTGAATTGAATATCTCTTTTTTGCTTTAAAAATGTTTTCTTTTATGATGAGTTTTTTTCCTTTATTTATTCCTATATAAACTAAACCTACTGGTTTATTTTTTGAAGCTCCACCAGGTCCTGCAATTCCAGTAATTGAAACATTTATTTTACTTTTTGAAATTTTAGATAAATTTTTTACCATTGCATTACAACACTCAGCGCTTACAGCGCCATATTTTCTAATAATATTTTTATTTACTTTTAATATCTTTATTTTTGCTTGATTAGAGTAAGTGGTTAGTCCCATTTGAAAATATTTTGATGAGTTGGCTAGTTTAGTAAGGTTATGAGCCAAT
>ENA-ORCY01001600-ORCY01001600.1-marine-metagenome-genome-assembly--contig:-NODE-1600-length-10408-cov-3.089536_pt1 | contig 10408 bp, 8 predicted proteins | sample MGYA00248634_ERZ508507 | MGnify/ENA primary metagenome ERZ508507 (study PRJEB26178, sample SAMN06266269) | marine metagenome | isolation source: Columbia River Estuary | place: USA:Columbia River Estuary... | reverse complement strand
GGACAACTGGACGGACGACTTGAGCCGTTTCTTCAAATATAGAAACTGGAAGTACACATTTGGCAAGCAAATAACAAGAGCCGAATTCGGAGCTTTCTTAAATGACGATAAATTCAGATGCAAGCTAGAAATGAGATTGCTTTCTTTTGCAGATGTAATAAAAGAAAATAGATTCATTGACTACATAACAGACTTAGGTCTTTCGAGTAAAGCTGGTAGTCGAGGTTATTCTCAAATAATAGATTTAGTTAAGCAGTACAATGAAGATGTAATCGGAGCAAAGACTTATAAAACGTGGTTAAATAAGATTGATTTCTTTCATAAAAATCTAAAGATCCTTGATCTTTTTCACTAAAAGCCGAATATGCAGCAGCAATAATAGGCTTGTATCCTGTACACCTACATAAATTTCCAGATAATGCGTCATTGATCTTTGTCAAATTTATATTTTTCTCATTGTGGTACATGGCGAACAATGACATGATGAATCCAGGTGTACAAAATCCACACTGTGAGCCATTTTCAGAAACCATTGCTTTCTGAACAGGGTGAAGATTGTCATCTTCTGACAAGCCCTCAACAGTGATCAAATGTTTACCAATCAGAGAATAGGTAAGCGCTATACAGGTATTGATACTTTTATATTGAATTACATTTTTGTTATTTATTGTCACAAGTTCACCCACAACTGCAGTACACGCGCCGCAGTCTCCAGATGCACAACCTTCCTTGGTTCCAACCAGTTGATTACTTCTCAGCCACTCGAGAACAGTTGTATTTGGATTAATTTCACCAAGATCACACGGATTGAAACTTTGATTTAATAAAATTGCCACTAACTTCCTCGATATGTTGTATAACCATAGGGTGAAATTAATAAAGGAACGTGATAGTTCTCGTCGCTATTAGAAATGTAAAAACGAATCACAACATCTTTCAAAAAAGGGCAATCTATCCCTTTTTTTGAATAATATTCGTCAACCAAAAATTCAATTTCATAACAACCCTCTGCAAATGCATCACCTGATAATAAAGGTTGGTTGCAGCGCCCATCTCCATTAGTTTGAGCTGATTCAATGAGCTCTATGGAAGAATCATTTTTCTTATAAAGCTTTATCTCAACTTCTTGAGCAGGCGTACCCGATGACGTATCAAGTATATGTGTAGTAAGTTTTCCCATAGCTTATCCTTATTTTTTAAAAGTACTTTGACCCAGAATATAAACCTCATCTATCAGTCTATCATCACCCAAAGTCATTAAATTAAATAGTGTGTCAGTAATATTTACTGATATTTTATTTTTTTGGCTTAATATTTCAGTTGCATTTAAGTCCACGACAATAAAATCGGCCTCCTTTTCAACTTCAAAATTACCGATACAGTCATTCATATTTAAGACCTTTGCAGCGCCCAATGTAGTCAAGTAGAAGGCTTTGACTGGATCTAAATTAAAATCATTCATACGGCAAACTTTATAGGCTTCATTCATCACTTGAAACATTGAGAAACTATCACCCCCACCTACGTCTGATGCTAAAGAAACGTCAATACCATAACGCTCTAATTTTTCAGCTAATTTAAGTGCTGTTTGCCCTCCTAGCTGAACAATTACTCCTTCCGGTTTTTCATGACGAATAATATCATAAATATGCTCCCAGAAAACAGGTTCAAAATAAAGTTTATCAGCAGTATCAAAATCAGTAGAAACAGTTTCAGGATTACAATTTATCATAATAGTTTCATAACCACATTCTTTTGCTGCTAACACCCCATGCACACAAGAATAGTCAAATTCAATTCCTTGCCCAATTCTATTTGGTCCAGACCCTAAAACAATTATTTTTTTCTTTTCAGAAGAAACACTTTCATTTTCAGCAAATTGTTCTCCATTTACTTCTTTAGGCATTTCAAAAGTAGAATAATAATAAGGTGTTTTGGCTGTAAATTCTGCAGCACAAGTATCAACTAATTTATAGACTCTTTGAATATTAAGTTGGTCTCTTTTTTTATAGACTTGACTTTCTAAACAACCCAGCATGTGAGCTATCTGGCGATCTCCATATCCTTTTTGCTTAGCTTCTAACAATAGCTCTTTGTCTAAAGAATCTATGGTATAGGTAGCTATTTCTTTTTCAAGTTGAAATAACTCTTCGTACTGTTTAAGATACCACATATCAATTTTTGTGATATCATATATTTGACTCAAAGGAATCCCTAACGCTATAGCGTCATAAATTACAAAAACACGATCCCATGAAGCATTAGTTAACTTATCTATGATTTGATTATAATCCGTGTACCCTTTTCCATCAGCTCCTAAACCATTTCTTTTAATTTCAAGCGATTGAGTAGCTTTATGAAGTGCTTCTTGAAAAGATCTACCAATCCCCATCACCTCTCCAACTGCTTTCATTTGAAGACCAAGAGTTCTATCTGATCCTTCAAACTTATCAAAGTTCCAACGAGGTATTTTAACTATAACATAATCTAACGTAGGCTCAAATAATGCCGATGTAGACTTCGTAATTTGATTATCTAACTCATCTAAAGTATAACCGATAGCTAATTTTGTAGCTATTTTTGCAATTGGATATCCTGTAGCTTTACTGGCCAAAGCAGAGGAACGGGAAACACGAGGATTAATTTCTATAGCGATAATTTCCTCTTTTTCGTCAGGTGATACTGCAAACTGAACATTACATCCACCTTCAAAATCGCCAATACTTCGCATCATCTTAATAGACATGTCTCGCATTTTCTGAAAAGTTTTATCAGAAAGTGTCATCGCCGGAGCTACAGTAATGGAATCACCTGTATGAATACCCATTGGATCCATATTTTCTATGGAACAAATAATAACTACATTGTCATTCTTGTCTCTCAATAATTCTAATTCGTACTCCTTCCAACCCATCATTGCCTTGTCTATCATGACCTCATGAATAGGAGAAATTTCGAGACCTCTTCGAAGTAATTTATCAAAATCTTCCTCCTCATATACAATAGCAGCACCAGCACCACCTAATGTGTATGAAGCTCTAATACATAAAGGAAAACCAAACTCTTGAGCTATCTCTTTTCCCTTTAAAAATGAGGTAGCTGTGGCTTGAGGTGCCATTCCAACCCCAATCTCACCCATTAATTCTCTAAACTTCTCTCGATCTTCGGTGATATTAATGGCATCTATATCTACACCAATTAATTTTACATCATGATCTTCCCATATTCCTTTCTCATCTGCCTCTATACATAAATTTAATGCAGTTTGACCTCCCATAGTTGGCAACACAGCATCTATTTGAGGATGTTCGTTTAGGATTTTTAAAATAGACTTCGTAGTCAGTGGCAATAAATACACATGATCAGCCATTGAGGGATCTGTCATGATAGTTGCCGGATTAGAATTAATTAATATCGTTTCAATTCCATCTTCTCTCAAAGATCTCAGAGATTGTGATCCTGAATAATCAAACTCACAAGCTTGGCCTATTACTATTGGACCTGAACCGATGATTAAAATAGATTTTAAATCTTCTTTTTTTGGCATGATTCTGTTTTATATTTTTTCTGTTTGTAAAAATACTTCGATAGAAGGTATAAAAAAAGGTGTTACTTAAAAAAGCAACACCTATATTATTAACAATTGTTAATCATTATTTTTTTGGTCTAGATTCAGATGAAACAGAGATTTTTTTTCTTCCTTTGGCTCTTCTACGAGCTAATACTTTTCTACCATTAGCAGAAGCCATTCTTTCCATGAAACCATGTTTGTTTCTTCTCTTTCTTTTTGATGGCTGAAACGTTCTTTTCGGCATTGTATATATTTTTAAAAAGTATTCTTACTATTAGTTTGTTATTTAACGATATTCACCTCGTTAAAAGCGTGCGCAAATATACAACTGTTTTTATTTTTGACAAATACTAAGTCTAAAAAAATTAAAAATATTTATAATCCCTCCTATTAGGGATTTTTATTAAATGTTTTTGATGTTTTTTGATGTTTTTGTTTGTGAGAAAATCAAGAGTTAGTACTTTTGCTCAAACCTAACAAAACATGAACAAAACCAAATACGTTTTCGTCACTGGAGGCGTAACCTCTTCGCTTGGAAAAGGAATCATAGCTGCATCTTTAGCAAAACTTCTACAAGCACGTGGATTTTCTGTTACCATTCAAAAGTTAGATCCCTATATAAACATAGATCCAGGAACTTTGAATCCATACGAACATGGTGAATGTTATGTTACAGATGATGGTGCTGAAACTGACCTAGATTTAGGACATTATGAGCGTTTTCTTAATATTCCTACATCACAGGCAAATAACGTTACTACCGGGAGAATTTATCAATCTGTTATTGATAAAGAAAGAAAAGGAGAGTTTTTAGGAAAAACCGTACAAGTAATTCCTCACATAACTGACGAAATAAAACACCGTGTGCAAATATTGGGGAATACTGGTGATTTTGATATTGTAATAACAGAAATTGGAGGAACTGTTGGAGATATTGAATCTTTACCATATGTAGAATCTGTTCGTCAATTACTATGGGAACTGGGTGAAGAAAATGCAATAGTTATTCATTTAACACTTATTCCTTATCTAGCTGCAGCTGGTGAGCTTAAAACAAAACCTACACAACATTCTGTAAAAACATTAATGCAGAGTGGTGTAAACCCTGATGTACTGGTTTGTAGAACTGAACATGAAATTTCTGACGATATAAAAAGGAAATTAGCATTATTTTGTAATGTAAAAAAAGAGGATGTAATTCAATCTCTAGACGCATCTACTATTTATGATGTTCCTAACTTAATGTTTGAAGAAGGCTTAGATACTGTTGTTCTCAAAAAACTAAAATTAAGTGAAGAAAAACAACCAATTTTAACCGTTTGGAATAATTTCTTAAAAAAATATAAAAATCCAACATCAACAGTTGAAGTTGGTCTTATTGGTAAATATGTAGAATTACAAGACTCATACAAATCTATTACTGAAGCATTAATACATGCCAGCGCTTCCAATGAAACTAAAGTTACTATTCGCTGGATTCATTCGGAAGATCTAACTCCTGGAAACATTTCTGAACATTTGAAGGGACTAAATGGAATTTTAGTTGCTCCTGGGTTTGGAGACCGAGGTATTGAAGGTAAAATAAAAGCGGTTCAATATGCAAGAGAGAATAATATTCCATTTTTTGGAATCTGTCTGGGTATGCAAATGGCAGTTATAGAGTACTCTAGAAATGTTTTAGGTTTGGCAGAAGCGAACTCTACAGAAATGAACGAACATACTTCTCATCCTGTAATTTGTTTAATGGAGGATCAAAAGGAAGTTACAAAAAAAGGTGGCACCATGCGATTGGGAGCTTGGGACTGCGAAATTTCGGAAGGATCTAATGTATTTAAAGCTTACAAAAAAACAATGATTAGCGAAAGACATAGACATCGCTATGAGTTTAACAATGAGTATTTAAAATTACTAAGCCCAAAAGGAATGCAAACTACTGGAGTAAATCCAAAAACAGGGTTGGTAGAAATTATTGAAATTCCAAATCATCCCTGGTTTGTAGGTGTTCAATACCACCCAGAATACAAGAGTACTGTTTTAAATCCACATCCTTTATTTGTTGATTTTGTTAAAGCTGCTCTTCAGCATTCTAAATAATGGAATACTGTTTGCATTATATAGGTATAATTAATTAAAACATTGATATTCCTCCTATGAGGAGTCATTTTATTACATTTGTCATCGCTTTCAAAATTTTTAGAGAGCAAAAATGACAACTTGACATTTTAAAATATATGGAAGAAAAAAAATTTGATGTTAATTCCTTTATAGGAATGATTCTTATAGGAGGTATTCTTTTTTGGTGGATGAGTTCTAACCAACCAGAAATTGATCAAAACACAAAAACTACCACAGAGCAAGTAACAAAAGTTCCAAAAAACGACACTAACTCAACAACAGGTACTATTCCTGTAGTTGAAAGTGACTCTTTAAAACAAGCTAATTTACAAAACCAACTTGGTGCTTTTGCAAGCAGTGTTATTAACGGTAATGAAGGAACAACCACTTTAGAAAATGAATTATTACTTCTAAAAATTAATAATAAAGGAGGGCAAATTACTGAAGCCGTTATTAAAGGTTATGAAACTCATGATTCATTACCTCTTCACATGATTAAAGACAATAATGCGAGCTTCAATATTAATTTTGGTACTACAGACAATAGAATTTTAAATACCAAAGACTTATTTTTTGAACCATCATTAACAAACAATGGTTCTTCACAAGTTCTCTCGATGAAATTGAAAGTTTCAGATACTCAATTTTTAGAATATAGATATGAGATGACCGATGATTACATGGTAAACTTTGCTGTAAGATCTCAAGGCTTAAGTACAGTAATAAATTCATCTAACACTATCAATTTAGATTGGTCTTTAAAAGGGTATCGTCACGAAAAAAGTTTGCGGACTGAAAATACGATGTACTCTTATTTTTACTATAAGTCAGACAATGACGTAGACTATTTGGGTGTAGAGGATAATGATCTTGTAAATAATGTTGATTGGGTTTCTTACAAACAACATTTTTTCTCATCTATTTTAATTTCTGATACTCCTTTTAACAATGCAGCTATCGCCTCACAAGATTTGGTTAAAGATGAAGCAATAGATAGTGTATTTACAAAAAAATATAGCTTAAAAACTCCATTAGAATTAACAAATGGAGAATTGAATTACAATATGAAGTGGTACTATGGACCATCTGATTATAAGAAGCTATCTAAATATGAAGGAACAAATCTTAACGAAACAGCTGATTTAGGTTGGGGTATTTTTGGGACAATTAACAGATGGATATTTATACCCATTTTTGGAATGCTTGAAGGTTTTATGGGTAATTACGGTTTAATCATCATTTTAATGACCATCGTAGTTAGAATTATTATGTCTCCACTTGTATACAAATCGTATGTATCAAGTGCAAAAATGAAAGTAATACGTCCAGAATTAAATGCATTAAATGAAAAATATCCCGGTAAAGAAAATGCGATGAAACGCCAACAGGAAACCATGGCAGTTCAACGAAAAGCCGGAGTAAGTATGCTGTCTGGGTGTATACCTGCATTATTACAAATGCCTGTATTCTTTGCTTTATTTAAGTTTTTCCCCTCTAACATAGCATTAAGAGGTAAAAGTTTTTTGTGGGCGAATGATTTATCATCTTATGATACCGTTTTTAACTTACCATTTGAGATTCCTTTTTATGGAGATCACGTAAGTTTATTTCCTATACTTGCTTCTATTGCAATTTTCTTTTACATGAAAATGAATCAGAGTCAGCAAATGAATATGCAAGCTCCAACTCAGGAAGGAATGCCAGATATGGGTAAAATGATGAAGTATATGATTTACTTCTCTCCTATTATGATGTTATTCTTCTTTAACAATTATGCAAGTAGTTTAAGTTTGTACTACTTTGTATCTAACTTACTAACCATTACTATTATGTTGGTGATTAAGAACTATGTAATTGATGAGGATAAGATTCATGCTCAGATAGAAGAAAACAAGAAGAAACCAGAAAAACAAAAGAGCAAGTTTAGACAACGTTTAGATGGCGCCATGAAACAAGCTCAAGAACAACAAGCAAAGAAAAAGTAATACTTCTTTCTATATACCATAAACCCCGAAACTATGTTTCGGGGTTTATATTTTTAAATAGGTTTGATCATTTCTTAAAAGTTATTTTTTAAGACTTTGACGACTTTAATTTTCCGTAATATAAAATATATCCATAGCAAATCATTGTTAAAATAAAGGCGGTTTTAAACCCAAACCCGTCTATTAAACCACCAAACGCAAAAGGAATAATAGCACCACCTACAATAGCCATACATAGCAAGCCTGATGCTTGTGCTTTTAATTCTCCCAAACCTTCTAAGGTAAGAGTGAATATTGTTGGAAACATAATGGAATTAAATAGTCCTACAGCCAAAATAGACCACATAGAAATCAATCCATGTGTATTTATTGAGATTGCAATCATTACAATTGCTAGCAAAGCAAAAATACTTAGCACTTTTCCTGGAGCAATTATTTTTGTTAAATAAGCACCAACAAAACGCCCAATCATAGCTCCTCCCCAATAGAATATAATAAAAATTCCCAATAAAGATTTTGGATCAGAATTAGAAAATGTTTTATTAAAAGTACTGGCAATGGTATTGGCAATATTCATCATTATGTCATTCTCAACTACCAAAACTGCTAAATTCATGTCATCAAAATAGTTCACTAAAAAACTACCTATAGCAACTTCTGCTCCTACATACACAAAAATACCAAGTGCTCCCATGAGCATTAATTTATTTTTTAACAATGATAGATAGCCTCCTTTTGGACTTTGTTGCATCACTTTGGGTAATTTTATAAAGGCAAAAATAACTGCCAAAAGTCCTATAAAAGTTGCAATGAGTAAAAATGGAGTTTGAACCGTAGCTGCCTCTGCTGCATAATAATCTGCTTTTTCAATGGCTGATAATACATTTATTTCTTCAGAGCTCTTCACAGAATCACTCAATAAAAACAAGGCACCTACTACAGGTGCTAAAGTTGTTCCTAGAGAATTAAAGGCCTGTGATAGATTTAATCTACTAGAGGCGCCCTCTTCAGATCCTAACAAAGCTACATAAGGGTTTGCAGCTACTTGTAAAACGGTAATACCACCAGCGAGTGTAAAATAACCAACTAAGAAAATAGTAAAGTTTCTGTATTCTGCTGCCGGATAAAAAAGTAAACATCCTATTGCCATGACTACAAGTCCTAAGACAATTCCTTTTCTATACCCAATCTTAGATAAGATAGCTCCTGCAGGAACAGAAACAACAAAGAAAGCTGTAAAAAAGGCAAACTGAACTAAAACTGTTTTAGCATAAGACATTTCAAAAACATCTTTTAATCTTGGCACCATGCTATCTACCAATACGGTAATAAACCCCCAAAGAAAAAACAAGGTGGTTAAAAAGATGAGTGCACTTCTGTATGATTTGTTTGTAGACATCATTAGGCTTTATTAAAATATGCAGATTTATAATTGTTGTTCTCTCCTTGCTTGTACACGTTATAATTAAACCATTCGTGAATACAATAAGCTCCTGTTTCTGCTTGTTTATTAATGGCAATAAACCCTACTTGAAAATCTTTAAAACGATCTCCAGATTTTTTTACCACTCTTCTCACGGCTTCTTCACAAGCTTCTTGAGGAGTTTTTCCTTGGCGCATTAGCTCAACTATTAAAAAACTTCCAACAGTTTTTAATACCTCTTCTCCCATTCCTGTAGCCGTAGCTCCACCTATATCATTATCTATAAATAAACCTGATCCAATAATTGGAGAATCGCCTACTCTACCTGCCATTTTATAGGATAGTCCACTTGTTGTACAAGCGCCAGAGATATCTCCATTGCTGTCTATTGCTAACATTCCAATAGTGTCGTGATTTTCAATATTGATAATCGGCTTATATTGGCTTGTTTTTGCCCACTTTTTCCATGCTTTTTTTGAAGCGTCGGTCAGAAGATTTTCTTTTTTAAATCCTTTTGTGACTGCAAATTTCTCAGCACCCTTACCGGCAAGCATAACATGCGGCGTATCTTCCATGACTTTTCGTGCAACTGAAACTGCATGGGTAATGTTTTGCAAATAAACAACAGACCCCGTATTTCCCTCAGCATTCATAATACAGGCATCAAGGGTCACATTGCCATCTCTGTCCGGAAGTCCGCCTTTGCCTACAGTCTGTCCGTTTTCGTTTGCTTCTTCCAATCGGCAGCCATGTTCCACTGCATCTAAAGCACTGCCCCCTTTGGTTAGCACTTCCCAAGCTTTGGCTGTGGCAGATTGTACATTCCAAGTTGCAACAACCAAGGGGAGTTGAGCTTTTGATTTGTTTATATTTGCTTCCTCCGAAGAAGTTTCGACGCAACCTTTTAATGAGCCACCTATTGTGATGCCTAAGCCAGATAGTGATGCGTTTTTTATAAACTTTCTTCGTTTCATGGGTTAATCTTCAGAGCTTAGCCCTTGTTTTTGAAGCGCTGCTTTTGTTTTGTAGGTGTAAAATAATAAGTATACAAAACATAAAACAGCAACCCAATAAGAGGATTGTATGCTGAAAATATCAGCTAGTTTTCCTTGAAGTGGAGGGATAATAGCCCCGCCTAAAATCATCATAATCAAAAAGGACGAGCCTTGAGCGGTATATTTGCCTAAGCCCGTAATACTTAGAGTAAAGAGACAAGGCCACATTATAGAGCAAAATAATCCACCAGACAGTAGGGCGAAAAGTGCTATTTGTCCCGAAGCAAAAACGCCAATTATCATTCCGATAATTCCTAGG
>ENA-ORCY01001599-ORCY01001599.1-marine-metagenome-genome-assembly--contig:-NODE-1599-length-10410-cov-2.007162_pt1 | contig 10410 bp, 8 predicted proteins | sample MGYA00248634_ERZ508507 | MGnify/ENA primary metagenome ERZ508507 (study PRJEB26178, sample SAMN06266269) | marine metagenome | isolation source: Columbia River Estuary | place: USA:Columbia River Estuary... | reverse complement strand
TTCGCAGGCAAGCAAATTAAAGTTGGGCCCACCGAATTCAAGCTTTTGCACCACCTCATGCATCACCCCGAGCGAGTGCACAGCCGCGGCGCCTTGCTTGACAAAGTCTGGGGAGATCATGTTTACATCGAAGAGCGAACTGTTGACGTTCATATCAAACGCCTGCGCGAGGCTTTGGGAGAAGCCGCAGAAATGATTGAAACAGTCAGAGGTGCTGGGTACCGAATGACAAAGCAAGTTAATGTTTGAGCCTAAAATTTAATGCCCTATGTCGTTTTTGAATTGTTATTTTGGCTTGCTGTAGTAGCTCTTCCTGTTTGGATTTGGCTCGATGCTGTGTCTGCACTTTTGGCAGCATCAATTTATCTGGTCCTGCACATTCTGGTTCAAGATTGGAAATTTAGACGTTTTCAGAATTGGCTCAATTCAACATACCTTCAAGCCAACCCGCCTTGGCGTGGTGCTTGGCTAGATGTTGCAACACGCATCCAGCGTCAGCAGCTACTGGCTGAAAATAGGACACAGTTGCATGAAAGACGCCTGCAAGATTTTCTGCTGGCCATACAAGCTTCGCCCAATGGCGTCATATTGCTAGATGATGAGTCAAGGATTGACTGGTGCAACGATACAGCCGCAACTCATTTGGGCTTAGATGTCAAAAAAGATCGTTTGCAACACATCGTTCATTTGGTTCGCGACCCTCTCTTTACCCGATATTTTTCTCAGGACAACCATCCGAGTGAAGTATTGATAGACGGCAGATCTGCTTCAGTCTCAAGCCTTCGCAAGCTATCAGTTCAGTTGCACAAATACGGTGACGGTCGTTTGCTTTTGCTTTCGCGCGATGTGACCGAAGTGATCAAAGCAGATGCCATGAGAAGAGATTTTGTGGCCAACGTTTCTCACGAAATTCGAACACCTCTCACTGTTTTAGGTGGTTTTGTAGAGACTTTGCAATCCGTGCCACTGAATGCACAGGAAACACAAAAATACCTTCAACTGATGTCAAGTCAAGCAGGTCGTATGCAATCATTGGTTGCAGATTTACTTATCTTGTCCCAGCTTGAAGTCAGCCAATCACCAAATAACCAAGATCACATCAGCCTCCCTGATTTGGTCAATCAAGTCATATCTGAAGCCAATGCCTTAACCTCATTGCTTGCAGACCAACTAAGTGGCCAAAAACATGCGCTGGTTTTTGACCAAGTACCTCTTCTCAGAGTGATGGGCTCCCAAAAAGAACTGTTCAGTGCGCTGTCCAATTTAGTCAGCAATGCAATTAGATACACACCACTGGGTGGGTTGGTCCATTTAACTTTTTCACAAACAGATGATCAGCTGACTATTTCCGTCAAAGATACAGGTCCTGGCATTGCTTCTGAACACTTGCCACGCTTAACTGAGCGTTTTTATCGAATTGATCAGAGCCGGTCTCGAGAAACAGGTGGCACAGGCCTTGGGTTGGCAATCACAAAACACGTCATGCAACGCCATGGGGGTGAACTCCAAATTGAAAGCGAACTAGGTGTGGGTTCTAGCTTTAACTTAATTTTCCCAGCAAGTCGAATATCCAATCAGATCGCTACGCCCGACCTGCAAACACATACTTAGTTGCACATTCGAACATTCGCACGCCATGCCTAAAAACATCTGATGCTGCCACTGCCACATTTATATTTTTTAAAGTTCATTAAATTGACATAAAAAAGTCACAAAATAGTGGGTTTTGACGATCAGTACTTACTCAAATAACTAAATGCAAAACGGACAATTATTAGCAGCCATAGATTTGGGCTCCAACAGCTTTCGTTTGGAAATTGGGGTGTTAGAGCATGGGCACATACGGCGGGTCGAATACCTCAAAGAAACCGTCAGACAAGGCAGCGGACTCGATGCTGACCGAATGCTGTCCCAAGAAGCCATGCAACTAGGATGGGACTGCTTGGCTCGATTCTCTGAAAGACTTTCTGGTTTTGGGCCCAATTTTGTTCGCGCTGTTGCCACCCAAACCCTTAGAGAAGCCAAAAACAGAGACGAATTTCTAAGCCATGCAGAGAAGCTTTTAGGTTTTCCCATCGAGGTCATTTCTGGGCGTGAAGAGGCCCGTTTAATTTACTCTGGGGTTGTCAACTTACTCCCTCAATCTGAAGAGAAGCGCTTGGTCGTTGACATCGGTGGCCGGTCAACAGAAATTATTTTAGGCAGCGGCTTCAAACCTCAAACCATGGAGTCCTATCGCGTGGGCAGCGTGAAATGGTCCATGAAATACTTTCCAGACGGTGAATTTTCTGCGTCATCATTTGATTGGGCCGAAGTTGCGGCAAAGGCGGTCTTGGATGAAGCCTTGTCCCTTTACCCTAGAAATTCTTGGGACATTGCCTATGGCTCCTCTGGCACCATTGGTGCTGTCGCGGATGTCCTGCAAGCTGCTGGTTGGCCAGAAGAAACCATCTCACGAGAGGGCCTAAACTGGCTTAAAGAAAAGTTAATCAAGTCGGGAGACGCTGATTCTCTTCGATTGGAAGGCGTGAAGGAAGACCGAAAACCAGTGATCGGAGGCGGTTTGGCAGTTCTGTGCGCCCTCTTCGATCTCATGCAAATTGACACCATGCACGCCGCACAAGGCGCACTCAGGCACGGGGTTTTATACGACCTCTTACAAAGAGAAGAAAACACAGACCTGCGAAGCACCATGGTAGCCGCTTTGGGCAATCGATTTGCAGTGGATACTTTACAAGCAGAACGCGTACAGAAAACAGCCGACACGTTGTTCAAATCTGTCTTTGACAAATCGACCTGTGATGCAAACCGCGCTTTGCGACTTGAAAAAAAACTAGGGTGGGCAGCACATTTGCTTGAAATCGGTACACGCATTTCGCACAGCGACTTTCACAAGCATGGCGCTTACATCCTCGACAACGCCGATCTGCCAGGCTTTTCCATGTCGGAACTGCATCGTTTAAGCCAACTCATTTTGGGTCATCGTGGCAAGCTCAAAAAATTAGAAGTCGAACTCAAAAATCCCGAATTCATGATTCAACTGATGAGCCTGCGAATTGCGGCCATTCTTTGCCATGCAAGAAGAGACCCCGACCTTAAAGGCTTCAATCTCAAAATAGCAGACGACAACAAAACAGGTTTTGTGATTCAGTGCAAAAAATCTTGGATTCAGCAGTGGCCCCAGTCGGCCCATTTGCTCCGAGAAGAGTGCATCGCTTGGCAAAAAACCACCTGGCAATTGGAATTGATTGAAATCAATGGAAAAACGGTATAAACTATTTGCACGTTTAACTTTTTCTATTTTTTAACATGTCTACAGAGAACACAACCCAGCCATCTGCAAACTCTGCCGCTGTCAAAATCGCTGACAAATCAGCCACGGCTTCAGCTCCGACGGCTCAACCTACAGCTAAAAAGACTGTGCGCAAAGCCGCTAAAAAAGCGCCTCGCAAATCGCCCGCCAAAGCACCTGTCAAGGCCAAGACCGTTGCGGTCAAGAAGCCCGCCAGTCGGCCTGCCAATAAAACGACCACTGCGCCTACCAGAAAGGCCTCTGCTCAACCCAAAGCCAAGGCTGTCACCACCGCCCAGCCTGCTACAGAAACAAAGCTCAAAAAGCCCAAGCTGATTCGCGACAGCTTTACGTTTCCCAAAGACGAATACCAAGCTATCGCTGGCTTGAAACAAAAAGCCCTTGGTTTAAAACACAGTGCAAAGAAGAGTGAAATTTTGCGTGCCGGCCTCAAGCTTTTGAGCAGCCTGAACGACAAAGCTTTTTTGGCAGCCCTAACCAATGTGCCCGCCTTGAAAACTGGACGACCCGCCAAGTCTTAATCAAAGAAGCTCGGGTGTTTGAACGCTCACCACAACCGTTTGTGTGGCACCGTCTCGCACTCGGCTTCTAAGCCACCACACGGCGCCCTTTCTAACCGAGCACTCGCCGTTTGCAAATCCCAACAAGTAGGCAACCGCCTGCCCCAAAACGGGTTGGTGCCCCACAATCAGCACCGACATTTTGGAATCTGGCCAACCCGCCGTGACCAACAAATCATCCAAGCTGGCGTTGGGCAAAAGCTCAGATTTGTATTTCACTTTTCTACCTAGCGCTTTAACGGTTTGCTCACACCGAACCGCTGGGCTAGACATGACACGAATGCCTTCAGGCAACTGTCGATCTAACCACTGACTCATTCTGACAGCTTGCTTTTCACCCTTTGGCGTGAGGGTGCGTGACAGGTCATCTTGGCCTTCCAAGGCATCAAACGCTTCAGCATGTCGCCAGAAAATTAAATCCATCTTTGACTCTGTTCAAGTTTCGACGAATAAGTTCAACTTAACGAGACTTTGGTTGCGTCGGCGAATACTTCTGCATCAAAAGCGCCTGCGCACTTTGAGGTTTTCGCCCCTGCTTCTCTACACGACGGTATTTGCCATCGGCGTCTAGCGTCCAAGCATTGCGCGTGTCATGCAAGTAGGCCAGCAGACATTCATCAACGAGTCTTTGGCGCAACGAGAGTTCTAGGACGGGCCAAGCCAGCTCGACTCGCCGGGTCATATTGCGGGTCATCCAATCGGCGCTTGACAGATAAATGTCTTGCACTGTATCGGGCTCAAAGAAAAAGACCCGAGAGTGTTCTAAAAATCGGCCAATGATGGACCGAACGCGAATGTTGTCGGTCTTGCCTGGAATGCCAGCAGGCAACATGCACGCGCCCCTGACGATTAAATCAATTTGCGCACCTTTTTGACCCGCAGAAATGAGTGCATGGATCAGTACCGGATCGGTTAGCGAATTCATTTTCGCAACAATTCTGGCCGGTAAACCTTTGGCCGCGGCAGCACCTACAGCCTCAATTTTTTCCACCATGTTCTTTTGCAAAAGAAAAGGCGCAGCCCACAACTTGTTCATTTTTCCCAAACGACTGGGACTTGCAAGATGAACAAACAAGGTTTCCATGTCAGCGGTCATTCGCGCATCGCTCGTGAGATAACTCAAATCTGTATAGAGCTTTGCAGTTCTAGGGTTGTAGTTGCCTGTAGACAAGTGGCCGTATCGCTTAAGCACACGGCCCTCGCGCCTTGTGACCAACAGCATTTTGGCGTGCGTTTTTAAGCCGACCACACCATACACAACTTGCGCACCAACAGACTCCAATTGCTCTGCCCAATTGATATTGGCTTCTTCATCGAAACGGGCTTTGAGCTCGACCACAGCTGTTACTTCTTTTCCGCGGCGTACCGCTTCTCGGAGTAAATTCATCATGGCAGGGTCACTGCCTGTTCGGTAAATGGTTTGTTTGATCGCCAGTACTTGGGGATCTTCTACAGCCTCTTTGAGGAAGGCCAAGACGCCATCAAAGCTTTCAAAGGGTTGATGAATCAGAACATCCCCTTTTTGCAGCCGTGCAAAAATGGATTCGCCTTGCTTCAACTGCTTTGGAAAACTAGATTGATAAGCAGGAAAAAGCAATGCAGGATCGCCCACCAAGTCAATGAGTTGGCTAAGACGAACCAAATTCACAGGGCCCGCAGCACGAAACAAAGCAGATTTTGGCAAGCTGAATTGTTTGAGTAAAAAGTCAGACAAATGTTCAGAGCAACTGTCTGACACCTCTAAGCGCAATGCTTGTCCATACTGACGGTGTTGCAAGCCCTTGCGCAAGGCTGTCCGCAAGTTTTCAACTTCTTCCTCATCAACTGACAAGTCTGAGTTGCGAGTGACCCGAAATTGCGAAAACTGTCCGACTTCTCGACCTGGAAATAAGTCATTCAAATGCGCACGAATGACGCTAGACAACAGAACAAATGCTTTGCCGTCGCCTGCCACCTTGGCAGGAAGCGGAATGACCCTGGGCAAAACTCTTGGAACTTTGACAATGGCAATGTCGTTGGAGCGACCAAACGCATCCTTGCCAGACAACTGCACAATGAAGTTCAAGGATTTGTTGGCAACTTGTGGAAATGGGTGAGCAGGGTCGAGTCCTACAGGCACCAAAAGTGGATTGACTTCACGTCTAAAATAATTTTTAACCCAGTTTTTTTGAACTAAATTTCTCTCACCATGAGAAAGAATTTTGATGCCTTCTTTTTGCAGACTGGGCAGCAAAACAGCGTTGTACAAACTGTATTGCTCGTTCACCAAATCTCTGGCCGTGTTGTAAACGATCTCGAATGTCTTGGTGTTGTAAGTGCCTTTTTCGTCACTATTGCGAAATGCAGACATGTGCAAGTCAGCACGCACTTCGAAAAACTCATCTAAATTAGACGACACAATACAAAGATAACGTAGGCGCTCTAGGAGTGGAACTTCTGGCCGTTTTGCCCAGTCCAAAACTCGCTCATTGAAAGCCAATAGACTGCCATCTCTATCTAGCAAGTCTATGCCAGAGCTTGAATCATCTGAAGTCAATGAAGTAGGCTTTCTCAATTGGTCGCATCCATTCTTAAATAAGGAATCTGCAGCACAATTTTAAATAGGCTCAAAGGATTATCTGGTCAATAAATTTCAATTTGATGACAATTTGATGAATGTCATAAATTGATATGCTGTGGCATTCAATTGTTACAGGCTTTTCTGCATGTTAGAGAGGGGTGAGGCCCTTCTACGGAACTGCCAAGCTCTAAATCGCAACCAAACTGTTCTGATGAACAGGTGCGAGGACCAAATAGCGATCAAAGAAAAAACAATGTCGCTTAGAAAATGTCCCCCCTGCGCTATTCTCGTTAGGCCAATTAACCCCCCCACGACCAAACCCGTGACAAGCCAAAATTGACGCTTCCTTCGAATGCCAAACATGCCTAATGACATCAGCGCAAAGCCAACCGCAGAATGTCCGCTGACAAATGAGCAGTTTGTTTGACAAAATTGGCTTGGCACAAAGACCGGTACAAATGCAGTAGGACCCGCAAAAGCCTGCACATCACGAGGACGCGGGCGCCCCATACCGTCCTTTAAAACTGTATGTACCAAGAGTCCAATGCCAAGCACAACGACGGCAACAACGGCACAAGCACGCCGCCAATTTCTTCTTGAGACTCTGGAGGGCATCAAGACAGCCACTGTCAAAAGAAGAATTGAACCAACAAACAGCACGCGACCAACCCATGGTGTGCCGTGGTACACAACTTTGACCAACCACATCTCGTTAGCAGGAAAGATTCCGTTATTTGCGTAAAACAAATGCGACACCCACAGGTCCAATTGTGGGTAAACACTGAAAATCAATGTCGCAAACAAGAACAAGGCGATGCAACCCGGTATGCAATGGAAATGTCTGTTGAAAGCTCGCTCGAGAAATGCTCGCATCGAATGAGTCATGGTTTGCTCCTCAATAGGTCTGGCACTTTCACTACCGCTAGAGGCCCAATGACCGCCAGCGTTTCCCACTCAATAGGCCAATAAGGCCTGGTGTTCTTGACCAAAGCCATCTCGCCAGGCAATGGCTCTCGTCTGGGAGCCTCTTGCTGCCTGTAAGTGGCAAACGACGGAAGATGAACGCGCCATTGAACAATGGTGTTGGTGTTATCGCGAAACTTCAAAGCCAGACCTTGCACAGGTGCTTGGATTGTTTGCGCCCACCAAGGCAATACAACGAGTGCTAAGACGCTGGCTTGAAAAACCGAAAAAGAAATAAACCCAAACCCTTGGGTCATGTGAGTGTTGGCAGGCTTCACAATGCGCAACAAATAATTCAAGGAAGGAGCAACATACAGCAGCAAGGGAATTGCAAACAACCAAGCCTTCATCTGGGTTTGTGGCGAGCCCTCTAACAAGGTTTTGTAAAACAAGTCCGTCACCCATTCAGGGTGTTGCTGTAAATAACTGGGTAGCAACAGCATTGCAGTCAAACCAGATATTGCAACAGCCCAGGTCAAGGCCCACATGCGGCGGCTTGCAGACAATGCAGAAGAAGTTAGCAACAGGCATACAGCAGGGCCGGCATACAACAAATAATGTGGCAGCTTGGTATTGGCTATGCTGAAGAAACAAAACACAAAGGCAAACCAAATCCAGGCGTATTTGAAGACAGGTTGTTGCCATTGAGTTCGAACATTGGCAATGGCACTCAAACACAAGGTCGACCAAGGCAACCACAACAATGGCAAAGCAACTAGGAAGTAAGCCCAATGGCCTGAGTGCCCCTCCATGCTGCCCATGAAACGTTCGACGTTGTGCTTTAAGAGAAATCCATTGATGAAATTTTGGCCATGCCTTGCGTAGGCATAAAGGTACCAAGGACAAGACACTGCAAGCAAAATCAGCCCGGCGACCCCATCAGAGAACAGCGCCTTAAGAGGTGCGCGCGCTTGAGGCATGAGCAAAGCATAAATGGCCAATGTGCCCAATGGCACAACAATGGCCACAGGCCCTTTCACCAAAAGTCCCAAAGCAACCCAGAGGGCTAACTTTCTGCGGGACGCAACACTGTTAGAACTGATGACTCGCCAGAGGTCTATGAAAATCAAGACGAAAAAAAGGCCCAACAAGGCATCCGCTGTAGCGGTTCTTGCCATCGCCCAAGGACCCAAGCTTGTCGCTGAAATGACGGCAGCCAATAAGCCAGCACGCGGGCCCCAAAGCTGATGCGCAAACCGGGCCAACGCCAGACTTGCCAGCCAACCAGACAGCGCCGAAGGCAATCTAAAGGCAAACTCGTTTAAACCAAAAATAGACGCACTGATCGCTTGTAACCAATACACCCCAATAGGTTTGTCAAAGCGATCCAGGCCGTTCAAAGTGGTATGACTCCAATCACCAGACACCAGCATCTCACGCGTGGCTTCCGTGAATGCACCTTCATCCACATCAAATAACAGCGCTTGGTCTAGCCCTAGCAAAAATAAGCCAAGCAAGGCCAGAGCACCCAACACCCATTTAAGCGTCAATGAATTGGGTTGATCACTTGATAACATGCCAAGCCTCATTGGGAGGTGTACTGACGTCGTTCAGCGTGTGATATGAATTGAATTTTCCGGCATCGTAATAAGTGCGCATCAATATCTCTGCAATGACACCCGTTGTCAAAAGTTGCAGGCCACTGACCACAGCAAAGAATCCGAGAAACATCAAGGGTCGATTGCCAATCGATTCACCCATGAACTTCAAAATACCAAGGTAAGTCAAAATCAACAGACCTATGCCGGTGACGATGCTGCCAAGTCCACCAAAGAAATGACCTGGCCGTGAACCAAAACGTAAGAAATAGTGAATGGACAGAAGGTCGAGCAAGACTCTGAAGGTGCGCGAGAGGCCATATTTAGATTGGCCTTTCATTCGAGGAAAATGCGACACAGGTATTTCTGCCATTCTCATCGGCGATGTCACGGTGGCCAACCAAGCCGGAATAAACCGGTGCATCTCACCATACAGGCGCACCTTGCGCAGCACAGAAGCTCTAAAGGCTTTCAAGCTACAACCAAGGTCTTGAAAATTAAGTCCACTCACATTGCGAATCAAACGATTGGCTAATTTTGAAGGTATCTTTCGAAGCCACAAACCATCTTGTCTGTTTTGGCGCCAACCTGCCACCATGTCGAGGTCATTGGATAGCAAATGCTGAACCAATTTTGGAATGTCACGCGGGTCATTTTGCAAGTCACCATCCATGGTCACAATCACATCACCGCGAGCGGCATCAATGCCTGCCTGCATTGCGGCTGTCTGCTTAAAATTACGAAGCAAACGAATCAAACGAACATGCGGTCCAATCTCTTTGGCTGTCAAATTCAATTGGTCCCAGGTAGCATCGCTGCTGCCATCGTCTACCACGATCAATTCCCATGGAAATGGGTAGTTCAACAATGCACTTTGAACCGCTTGTATCAAATCACCGGCCAACTCTTCTTCGTTGTACATGGGCACAACAACAGAAAGCTGATGTGACTGAATTGGGGCATCTACCTTCAAGGTCAAGTGCTCGGAATTAGACATGAGCACCATCCTGCTTTGATTTGAAATTTTCTAGTCGCAATGCGTTGAACGACAAGGCCACCACCGCGCCCAACAAAGAAATACTCAGAAAGAAGATGTGGGTTAACAAAACGCTACCCATTAGGCCCTTCATCTCTTGCCAAGTTAGACCCAAGCCAGTCCAAACGCCAGCTTCGTAAGTACCGAGCCCCGCGGGACCTGTCAATGGCAACATCGCAGAAAGCTCACCGGTCAAAGCGCCCCGCAAGGTTTGAAAGCTGTCTAAACCTGTCAAATTTGAAAGCAGCAGAGAAACAACCAGTATCTTGACAATCCAGTTGGCAGCAGACCAAAACCAACCCCAAGCACTGGATCTTTGGTGCAAAAATGCCCGTACTTGTCGAATCAAAAAGTGGCGAGACCGCAGCAGCCGAAGCCACCATTTTTTGGTTAAAAAACACAAGCTGATGACAAGCAAAAAAACCGCAATTCGCAACTCG
>ENA-ORCY01001593-ORCY01001593.1-marine-metagenome-genome-assembly--contig:-NODE-1593-length-10437-cov-4.050579_pt1 | contig 10437 bp, 17 predicted proteins | sample MGYA00248634_ERZ508507 | MGnify/ENA primary metagenome ERZ508507 (study PRJEB26178, sample SAMN06266269) | marine metagenome | isolation source: Columbia River Estuary | place: USA:Columbia River... | reverse complement strand
TCATTTTTTTTTATATTAGTTGTTTAAGAAATATAAATTAATACAATCAAAGAGAGAAAGTGAATAAATAAAATGAAGGTATTTAATAAATTTTTTATTTATTTTTAACTAAAGAAATTATTTAGATTTAGACTTTGTGATTATTATAAAAATAAAAGCAGCAATAAATTGTGCAATAATAAAGGGAATTACATCAGCACTTTGAATGCCAACAAAAGTATCGGTTAAACTTCTAGCAATAGTAACTGCTGGATTTGCAAAAAAAGTTGAAGAAGTAAACCAGTAACCTGCTGTTACTGTCAATGCAACTAACATTGGAATTTGTTTTTTATCATTCTTAATTCCAAAATAAATTACACTTAATAAAATCAAAGTTGAGATAAATTCACTAAAATAAAAATTAATTCCAGATCTTGGATTTGTAGATTCTTGTAATATAGGTAGTGCAAAAATAAAATGACAAAGCATTACTCCAAAAATTGCACCTAAAAATTGGCAGATAAAATATATAATAAGTTCACCCGTTTTTAATTTTTTATTAGCCCAGTCCACTAAACTCACCACTGGATTAAAATGAGCTCCTGAAATTGGCATTAATGATGAAATTAAAACATATAGAGCAGCACCTGTTGCAATACTGTTACCAAGTAAAGCAACTGCATTATTGTTTCCTGCAAGGACATCGCCCATAATTCCAGAGCCAGTAACCACCGCTAGCAATAAGGCGGTACCAATAAATTCAGCTAAATATTTATTTTTATTCATTGTTATAAATTTCTCTAAGTTTAAATTTTAAATTAACGGTGTCCATTTTTTCAACAGGTAATCATATAAGTTTTTCAATTTTAGGCTTTAAAGTTTTAATTAATTCATCAAATGCTTTGCGTTTTTCAATCTTATCACCACCTGCAGCTGATGGATCTTTAAATCCCCAATGAACTTGCAAAGGATGACCTGGCCAAATAGGGCACATTTCTTTTGCAGCGCTATCGCAAACCGTAATAACTATATGCATTTTTGGAGCATTGGGTTTTGCAAATTCATCCCAGCTTTTAGAGTAAAGTTTTTTAGTGTCATAGCGCATCTCTTCTGCAATCTCTCTTGCGATTGGATTAACATCTGTTTTAGGAGAAGAACCTGCGCTAAACCCTGTAAATTTCCCTTTAGCTAATGTGTTTAATAATACTTCTGCCACAACGGATCTTGCAGAGTTATGAGTACAAAGAAATAAAACGTTAATCATTTAATCAATTATTATCAAAAAATTATTACACATATATTACATAAATTAATTAAAATTGTACTAGACTTGGTCTATTTTGTGATGTTATAACATAACAATGAAACATAATGATGATTTAGTCCTGAATATAATCAAAACGAATACAAAGCCATTAACGGCATATGAAATTTTAAGCAAAGTTCAAAAGGTTAAAAAGATCCAACCTATGTCCGTTTATAGATCACTTAAAAATTTACAAACTCAAGGCAAAATTCATAAATCCAATCAAAACAAAAGCTTTTTATTGTGCAATGAAAATGATCACGAGCATGTCCATAATCCAGTATTAGTTATCTGCAATGATTGTGGAAAAACAGAAGAATTAGAGGTTAATAGTTTTTCAAAATTATTAGCTAATCTTAAAACTAAAGCACAGTTTCAATTTCAGAACTTTCAAATGGAAGTTTCATCAACTTGTAAAGGATGTAATTAATGGAACATTTATTAGAGAACATTACTTTTCTACAGGACAAAATTTTACTTCGAGGATACGTATTTGGTGTAATTCACGCAGGCTTAATTGTTATTGGTTATTACACGGGTTGGAGCATTAATCGTCTTCTGAAAATAGCATCCAATGGTTATATTGCTGGAATTTTTGGTGCAATTTTTGCACATGTTATTGCAGATTTAATCGCATCTCTAGTTGATCCAGATATTCGCCCAGCAACTCTTGGAATTTTTCTTGGCGGCTTAACACCACTTATACTTATACCGTTCCTTGAAAAGTATGTGGTTAAATCTAAACATCACATTGTAGTTGGTGATCATGATGATGTTAAAAAAGACTTAGACCATCATCATTAGTCAAAAGACTAATAATTTCTAACTAAATGTTTAACCTCTGGTATTCGAGTGTGAGTATTTTTACTGCCTAAAATAACTACAACTCTTCTACCTTTGTTAGTATCCATCAATAAAGCAATGCAACCCCCTGCAGCTCTAATGTAACCCGTTTTACTTACTATAAATTTTTTATTAACTAATGGGTTTGTATTTTTATATGAAAAGTAACCCTCATCTAATTTAATTCGCATATGTGGCGTCTGAGATGATTTTACGATTAGAGGATATGCTTGTGCTGCAAGAACAAGTTTAATTAAGCTACTTGATGTTGAAACGTTATCATCATCAAGTCCAGAGGCATCAACAAATGAAGTGTCTCTCATTTTTAAAGATCTTGCCTTTGCATTCATAGCATCCACACAAGCTTCGTAACCACCTGGGTAATTTTCACATAATAAATCTGATGAATGATTGTTAGAGCGAATAAGTGCAAGACGCAAATGTTGTCGTCTTGAAAGATCATTAATTTTCTCGTCTAAATTTTGATTAGCATCAAGGACCACCATCGCGGTCATTAATTTTGTAATACTTGCAATACTTCTTAAATCATTAGCATTTAAACTTTTAATAATTTTTCCATTTTCATCTGCAACCGCCCAGCTTTTGGCACTGACGTTAGTTCTTTTTTTTTCAACGGTTGAATTTTTTTTTGCCTCAATAGGGGAGGACAGAGAAATTATAAAAATTAAAAAAAATACAAAAAGCTTTTCTTTTTGATTACAAAAGAAATTCATAATTTTAGCTTATTGTGATTTGAAAGAATTGCAAAGCGGGCAAAACTAATGCCCGCTTTGAATGTAACAGAATTATTTAATTAAACTTTAGATCCGATAAGTTTTAAAGCATCTTTTAACGCTTTTTCAGACTTATCATGTGTTCCGTCTTTATGAAGTTTTTCACCTTCAACTCTTAATGCTTTAGCTTTTGCAACATCTGCTGCTGAAGCTTTTGTAGTTTTTACATCTACATCAAATTGCGCCCATAATTTTGGACACATTTTTGCATAAGCAGATGAAGTTACTAAAAACATACTTACTAATAGTACTAGTACTTTTTTCATTTTATTAACTGTTAAGTTGATGAGCGAATTTACTATAAACTTAAAAAAAAGTCTTTTGAATAAAAGTCTTTATTTTCAATAAAAATTTATAGTTTTAGGTTTTGATCTAAGCTGAATTATCTTTTACTAAAGAATAAATATTTTATTGCAGCTGCAGCTATTAAAAGGTGCATAGCAACTGTTAGTATAATTATAATTGCGCCTTCATTTGAGAACATCATATTCATCATCGGATACATTTTTATACTTTGTTAAGTTAGGATTTAAATAGAAGCTATACCTGCACCAATACCCTGTATATGAAATTAATATTGAAGGTATTGCTGTATATATGTCTTGATTATTGTCAAAATTTTATATCTATTTTAAATATGATCAAAAAATATTTAATATTTTTAACTTTAGTATTCTCAGTTTATTCGTGCACTGTTATTTCAGAAAAAGCTGCGCAAAAAGCTGATAAAGAAAATGCTTATCTTTCTACATTCTTAAACAAATCTTCAGCAAATCTAAATTCAACACTTGGTAAGCCTACTCAAGTCTCATCTGAGGGTAATTTGGCCGTTCATGTTTATGAAGTAAAGGGCACTCTATTTAACTGTCAGAGAAAATTTACAATTGATAATAAAAATATTGTGACAGGTTTCGTTTCCACTTGCTGGGATTGATATTACAATTGATGAAGCCATTAACACTTATAAAGTCGTTGATCAAAACGAAGGACTTATAGATACCGCATTTGCCCTTAGAATTTATATAGGAACTGCCTAAAGAAATTACAAAAAATACATCTATTATTTGTACCTAATTACTGTACTCTTATTATCGCTATTAAGAGGCATTTATGAAAAGTAAAGAAGCGCTAGCAAAGCAGTGTAATTATCTTTTTAATGAATTTCTTACTAATAATAAGAAATATAAAACTCTTGCACATTTTCGAAGAACGCCTGGTGGCTGGCTTATTATGTTAAAAATTTTTGAAAATTATTTTAACGATAATGATATTCATGTTGAAGAATTAATTCGCCATGTGCCTATTTCCATTAGTTCACGATTAAGTTTATTTTCGCTCATCGACATTGCGGTTAAAAGAAATATTTTAATCAAAACAGCGGATACTACTGATCATAGAAAAAAATTAGTCACACCTTCTGAAATTTTTATAAAAGAATTTAGAGATTGGCTTGACGATTTTGGGGCCTAAATAGTTACTTTTTCTCTCTCTTTTTTAACCAATCTTGCATCATTTTTATCTCAGCTTTTTGAGCATCGATCATTTTTTGTGCAAAAGCTTTAAGTTCGGCATCTTTTGATTTTTTAATTAACTCTTCAGACATATCAATGGCTCCTTGATGGTGCGGGATCATTCCTTTTAAAAAATCAACATCAATATTTCCTGAAGGTTTAATCATCATATCTTTATGCATTTTATCCATAGCCTTTTGAAAAGGCATGGGGCCATGATTTTTATGACTATCATGATGCATGGCTGATAGTGGCAACGTAATTGTGAATAATATAATTGAAATACTTAATAAAATTTTTTTCATAAATTAACTATATGTTTTATTTAAAAAATTTAAAGAATAAAGAGACAATAATTGAAATAACAATGCAAGTTACAATTGGAAAATAAAAAGAATATTTCTCACCCTTTACACTAATGTCACCAGGCAATCTGCCAAGTGGAATTTCTTTAGCAAGCGGCCAAAATAATCCAACTAATAATATTAAGATACCAATAATGATTATTGTTTTTTGCATTAGTTTTTACCTAATTGATAAAGACGGATCATATTGGTCATCTTCGATTTACCAAATGGTAAACCTGCAGTGATAATAGCATAACCACCCATTTTAGTTAATTTTCTAGATTTAATAATTTGTTTTGAAATCTTCATCATCTGAACCCAGTTTTTAGCATCACTATTAGTAATAGAAGTGATACCCCACAGTAATGAAAGTTGCCTTGAGATATTTATATTTGGAGAGATAGTTATAATTTTTGCAGAAGGTCTTATGGCTGAGATTAATCGTGCGGTATTACCAGTCACTGAAAATCCAATGATAGCTTCAACTTTTATATTGTAAGCGATGTCTTTGATTGCAAGTGCGATCGCCTTAACCGGTTCATTATTAATTTTAGTCTTACTTTTAAATAAACTGATGTGTTCTTTTTTATATTTTTCTGTCGAGACAATGGTTTTCCTCATCGCTTGCACGGCTTGAATTGGATATTTTCCAACTGCCGTTTCAGCAGACAGCATCACCACATCCGTTCCTTGAAATACAGCTGTGCCAATATCGTTAATTTCAGCTCGTGTTGGTTTATTATTTTCAATCATGCTCTCAAGCATTTGCGTTGCAATGATAACGGGTTTGCCAAGTTCAGAACATTTTTTAACAATATCTAATTGAACATGTGGCACTTCATTAGCACCAATTTCAACGGCAAGATCACCTCGTGCAACCATGATTGCATCTGATGTTTGAATAATGTCTTTAATATTTTTAATGGCACTTTTGTTTTCAACTTTTGCAATAATGCCAGTGTCTTGTGGAATAAGTTTTCTTGTTTGTTTAATAATTTTTGAATTCTTCACGTAAGAAAGCGCAATCCAATTACAACCTAATTTTTTTGCAATACTAATGTCTTTTTTATCTTTTGCAGTTAGATCATCAAAATCAACTTCAAGTCCTGGAATATGAATGCTTTTAAAATTTTTGATAGTACAATCGTTTTGACAAATAGTTTGGATTGAATTTTTGGTAAGTTTTTTAATTTTAAATACAAATTTTCCATCATCAATTAAAATTTTATTACTCTTCTTTATTTTCTTAAAAATCTCAGGGTAGGGTAGATACACTCGACTTTGACTGCCTATTTTTTTATTTAAATCAAAATTAAAAGTATCGCCTCTTTTAAGCGAGACTTGATTTTCTAAAATTTTACCAATTCTAAGCTTTATTCCTTGAAGATCTGCAACGATAGCAATGGGCTTTGCATTTAATTTTTCACAGTCTCTAATAATTTTTACAATCTTTTCAATCCCACTTAAGTTGTGACTAAAATTAATTCTAAAGCCATCTACACCTGAACGAATTAACTGATTAATAATATTTTTCTTAAATATCGAAGGGCCTAGGGTTGCAAGTATTTTTGCTTTTTTATCCATCAATTAGATTCATTATAAAATACCATTTTGGCAAATGTAAGATGATTATGTTATAATAGTTCATTAATAGAAGTTTGCTATGTCACTAACTCAGCCAGAACTGATCCAACTCATCATTCTATTAATCGTATTGTTTATTATTATCTGGAATTTTATGCGGGGAAGATTTTAATTAAAAATTTTGTTTTTCAAATATAATGGCAGTGCAATTGCTTCATAAATTATAAAGAATACTTGAAATAATATTGGCTGCTTTAAAATTTTTGCAAGGGTTTTAAACCTATCAATTTCATTCCAAATAATTAAAAAAACTTTAGCGCCAGCAATTAATTCTCCATTCACCATTGCATGCATTCTGCGCATTAACTGATCTTTAGTTTTTTTTGTTTCGATGTAGGCTGAAATATTGTCATTAATATTCACCCACTGAATAAGAGGATTTTTAATCTTAGTTTTATAATAATTAATTTCGCTGTTACAAATGGAACATGACTGATTAAAATATATTTTTATATTCTGCATCAATTAAAAATTAAATTGTGATTTAAAATTAATCTTCGCGGTCGTAGCGTTTATTATCACGTAACGTCATCACAGCCGCAATACCAATAATTAAAAATATCCCTGAAAATATAATCACTAAATTTTTCTTCTCAAAAATATCAAGAAAAACTCCAAGCCCCGTTGAAAGAACTAGAAAAACGGAGACCATAATTTGATAGCGAACTACATTTTTATGTTTTTGTTTTATTTCTAGATTAGTTTGCATTTCTGCATTTAAAAAGTCACGAATAGAAAAAAAGTCAGTGAGTACATTGTTTTGATCTACAACTGGCATATGGCGAATATTGTTATTTTTCATAACCCCAATTATGCCATTGATATTATCATCTAGTTTTGCAGATATAATTTTACTAGTCATAATATCTTTGGCCGTTGTTAAATCAGCATCCATCGCCTCAACAACTAATTTTGAAACGATATCTCGTTCTGAGACGATGCCAATTAATTTATAATTATTATCAACAATGGGAACTGCGCCAATTTTTTTATCTTTTAAGGCTAAAGCAATTTCACTAATAGGAGTTTCCAATTTAAAAGAAAAATTTTCTTTTATATTTTTTATATTTCTTAGAGTTGAAATTTTCATATTTGAGTTAATATAAATTTTATAAGAAATATATTACATATTTGTTAAATTAAAATAATGCTAAAAATTGTAACATTAAAGACAGGAAACACGTCTTGGTGGAAAAATATAAAATATCGAAGAGAAGCTGCAGCAGATCTTAAAAAATATCGAAAATTAGGCTTAAAAATTTTAAAAATTAAAACCTACCGTTTGCAGGGTCCTAATAGTCTTATCTATTCCGATTACCAGTTATCTAAACTGCAAGATTAAAAAAACACTAAGTTGTATTAATTAAAAGTAAATTATTTTATATTAAATTAACTTCATGAGTAAAATTTTCATAGTTTATGGTCATTATAGTGATCAATCTTTTAATGCAGCAATACGCGATACTTTTATAGAAACTGCAAAACAGCAAGGTCATAGTATTGATTGTGTGGATTTGTATAAGGAAAATTTTGATCCCGTATTTCGAGGTGAGGAACCTGACAAAACTGTTATCGATCAACGCGAGCGAATAAAAAAATGTGACATAATTGTTTTAATTGCACCTATCTGGAATTTTAGAATGCCCGCAATTCTTGAGGGCTGGATTGATAAAGTATTAGCGCCACCTTTTGCATTTACTTTTAAAAAGGTGTGGGGAAATTATGGTTATCCAATCGGGAATTTAAAAGATAAAAAAGCAGTTATTTTTTGCACCTATGGCTCTCCGCGTCTTGCAATTACAACTTTCTTTTTAAATCTACCGATCCGAAGATTAAAACGAGGCGTTTTTCACATTTGTGGCATAAGAGATATTAAATATAGAAGATATTTCGCGGTCCCTTTTGTAACTCCTGAGGAGCGAGTTGAATTTTTACAAGATGTAAAACAAACTGCGCAAAGTTTATAATTGAAATAAATTGAGTTAAGTTTTAATTAAAATTATGAAAGCTTATATTATCCACGAAAATGAGGAGTGGTCTTTACCTCTTAAAGAACAATTGCAAAAATTATCTGTGCCATTTGAAGATTGGCACATGGCAAAAGTTAATTTAAATACCGCCTCTATTCCACCCAATGGAGTTTTTTACAATCGAATGAGTGCTTCTTCCCATTCACGAGGACATCGCTTTGCACCAGAATATACAGCGGTTATTTTAAATTGGTTATCTTTTCATAACAGACGAATTATCAATGGTGAAAACGCACTTGCTTTAGAAATTAGCAAATCCTTACAATACAAAAAATTAAATGAACAAAATATTAAAACACCAAAATCTATTTTTTGTTCTGGAAAAGCAAATATCTTATCTGCGGCAGATCACTTTACTAAACCCTTCATTACTAAGCACAATAGAGCTGGACGTGGACTTGGGGTGAAATTATTTCAAAATAAAATTGAACTTGAAAAGTATGTAAATGGAGATCAGTTTGAAGATTCAATTGATGGTATTACAATTTTACAAGATTATATTGAAGCAGATCCAAAAGTAGTTACTCGCGTTGAATTTATAAACTCTAAATTTTATTATGCGGTTCAAGTGGATGCTAGCGATAGCTTTGAATTATGCCCAGCTGATGCCTGCAATGTTGAAGCACAATTTTGTCCAACCAATCCAGATGGCAATAAATTTATGATTGTTAAAAACTATCAAAACCCACTGATAGAAAAGTATGAAAAATTTTTAAAAGCCAATCATATCGAGATTGCAGGTATTGAATATATGCTTGATAAAAATGGTGAAAGCTTCACCTATGATGTGAATACTAATACGAACTATAACTCCGTTGCTGAAAAAATTTCAGGTCAGTTTGGAATGTTAAAAATTGCACAATTTTTAAAAGCAGAACTTGAAAAGTTATAAATAATTTATATAAAATAAGTGATGCAAGACCAAAACAATAATATGTACCGTAGCAGCGATGATAAATTCTTTGCAGGAGTTTGTTCAGGTATGGCGCACAAGTTGGGCTTTAGTAAATGGGGTTTGCGTTTTGCATTTATAATTGGCGCACTGTTTTATGGAGTGACTATTTTAATTTACATCATCTGCTGGATGGTTTTTAAAGCGCGTCCAACTTTCAATCGTTAAGTCTTTTTTTAAATTTAAATTATGAGTGAAGAAAATATTAAGTTTGCTGATTTAGTTACATCTACGCGTGGCAATTTAGTTGAAAATATTCATCAAGGTGTTGCGGTTGCAATGGATTCAGAAGGGCGAGTGATAAAAAAATGGGGAGATATTACAACTGAAATATTTCCACGTTCTGCACTTAAACTCATTCAAACATTTGGAATTATAACAACAGGTGCTGATAAAGCTTTAAAACTTAAAGATGAACAAATTGCATTTGCAACCTCCTCTCATCACGCAGAACCTGTGCATCTTGATATGGTTAAGTCTTGGCTTTCAGAACTTGAATTAGAAGAGGAAGATTTAATGTTAGGACCTGCTTGGCCGCTAAGCCAGAAAAGAAAAGATTATATAGTCAGACATGAGGGTCGAAAGAGTAGAATTTATCATAATTGTTCTGGAAAACATTGCGGACAATTATCTATTTGCAAACATAGTAAATTTAAAACTTTAAATTATCACGATCCAAAACACCCAGTGCAAAAACTATTTATAGAAAATTTAGAAAAATTAGCTGAAGTTAAAATTAAAAATATTGGAATTGATGGCTGTAATTTACCAGCGCCAAGTGTACCTCTTAATCAATTTGCAAAAGCTCTGACAAAGTTTGCAGATCCTTCAAAATTAGAAGGGATTGAACAAAAAGCGGTTATTAAAATATTTGAATCTTGCGTAAAACATCCGTTATTATTTGGTGGATCTGAGAGCGTGAATTCTATTTTAACAAAGAGCAGTAACAAAAAAGTTCTAGTTAAAAATGGTGCAGATGGTGTCTTTATAGCAATCGTTCCAGATTAAAAAGCAGTGCTGGTAGTTAAGAT
>ENA-ORCY01001577-ORCY01001577.1-marine-metagenome-genome-assembly--contig:-NODE-1577-length-10491-cov-3.617918_pt1 | contig 10491 bp, 9 predicted proteins | sample MGYA00248634_ERZ508507 | MGnify/ENA primary metagenome ERZ508507 (study PRJEB26178, sample SAMN06266269) | marine metagenome | isolation source: Columbia River Estuary | place: USA:Columbia River Estuary... | reverse complement strand
ATGGTGCAACCTAACAAAGCTATTGTTGGCGCAAACGCTTTTGCACACAGCTCTGGGATACATCAGGACGGTGTCATAAAAAACCGCGAAACCTACGAAATTATTGACCCAAAAGACGTCGGAGTTACCGAATCAGCTATTGTTCTTACTGCAAGAAGTGGACGCGCAGCCTTGGCCTACAGAGCTAAAAATGTTGGTTATGAATTGACCAAACTTCAGTTAGATGTAGTATACAAAGACTTCTTAAAATTTGCTGACGCTAAAAAAGAGGTTCTCGACAACGATATTCACTCAATAATAGAATCCAGTTCAATTTATAACGAACTCCGCTAAATATAACATGAAAAAAACTTTGTTTGATAAGGTTTGGGATGCACATGTTGTGGACGCTATTGATAACGGCCCACAAATACTTTACATTGACAAACATTTAATCCATGAGGTCACAAGCCCTCAAGCATTTAACGAATTAAAGGACCGAGACATACCAATCTTTAGGCCCAACCAAATTGTTGCTACTGCTGACCATAACACCCCAACTCAAAACCAACATCTTCCAGTTCGAGATGACCTATCGAGGCATCAGCTCGAACAATTAGCAATAAATTGTAAAGCAAACAATATTACTCTATATGAGTTGGGACATAAATACAATGGTATTGTTCACGTTATGGCTCCAGAGCTTGGAGTAACTCAACCTGGCATGACTATGGTTTGTGGAGATAGCCACACCTCTACGCATGGAGCTTTTGGTGCCATTGCTTTTGGAATTGGAACTAGCCAAGTTGCTCAAGTATTTGCAAGCCAATGCTTGCTTTTAAAGAAACCTAAAAGCTTACGAGTAACTGTTAATGGAAAGCTCAAAAAAGGAGTGCTTCCAAAAGATGTTATTTTATACATTATATCTAAACTTGGTACCAATTCTGGGACAGGTTATTTTTGTGAATATGCAGGTAATGTTTTTGAAGACATGAGTATGGAAGGGCGAATGACCGTTTGCAATATGAGTATTGAAATGGGAGCTAGAGGTGGAATGATTGCCCCAGATGAAACAACTTTTAATTATATAAAAGACAGACAATTTGCTCCTAAAGGCACAGATTTTGACAAAAAAGTAGCCTATTGGAAAACCTTACCATCAGATATTGATGCTGTTTTTGATCAAGAATATATTTTTGATGCAGATGATATCGGGCCTATGGTTACCTATGGAACTAACCCTGGAATGGGTATAAAAATTACAGAAACTATCCCTAAGGAAAACAATAGTTCTTTTAAAAAGTCTTTAGAATACATGAATTTTGAAGCGGGATCCTCTTTAATTGATCAGCGTATTAACTATGTTTTTATAGGTAGCTGTACAAATTCAAGAATTGAAGACTTTAGGGTAGCTGCTAATTTTATTAAAGGAAAACAAAAAGCAGATAATGTAACTGCTTGGCTGGTTCCTGGAAGCAAGCAAGTAGAAACTCAAATAATTAAAGAAGGTTTAAAGGAAATTTTTGAAAATGCTGGATTTGAGTTAAGACAACCTGGATGCTCTGCATGTTTGGCTATGAATGACGATAAAATACCAAAAGGTGAATATTGCGTCTCAACTTCTAATAGAAATTTTGAAGGAAGACAAGGTCAAGGATCTAGAACTATTTTAGCGAGTCCTTTGGTTGCGGCAGCCACTGCTGTTGAGGGTAAAATTATAGACATAACTAAACATTTAAATTAATGGAAAAGTTTACAAAAATTATATCTAAAGCAATTCCATTGGCCATAGAAAATGTTGACACAGATCAAATTATTCCGGCTAGGTTTTTAAAGGCTACAGATAAAAAAGGATTTGGTGACAATGTATTCAGAGATTGGAGATTTGATAAAAATGGAAATACCAACACAGCATTTTCACTAAATAATTCCTCCTACTCAGGAAGTATATTAATTGCTGGTGATAACTTCGGGTGTGGGTCAAGTAGAGAACATGCAGCCTGGGCTTTGGTTGGCTATGGGTTTAAAGTAATTGTTTCTAGTTTTTTTGCAGATATCTTTAAAGGAAATGCTTTAAATAATGGCTTGTTACCTTTACAGGTAACTCCTTCTTTTTTAGCTGTTTTAATGAAAACTATCAAAGAAAATCCTGAAACTAAAATTGAAGTAGATTTAGAAAATCAAACCATCTCTCTTTCAGATACTAATGTGTATGAAAACTTTGATATCGATCCTTACAAAAAAACATGTATGATTAATGGATATGATGATATAGATTACTTGTTAAGTAAAAAAGAAATGATAGAGGCTTTTGAAATTCAGAGAAAGTAATTATTATAAATTAAAACCTTATATTTCCATTCTTTTCGGAAACAAAATAAAATGAAATTAAAAATAGCCACCCTACCAGGAGACGGAATTGGACCAGAAGTAACCAATGAAGCAATTAAAGTATTAAAAGCTATAGCTTCAGAATTTGACCATACGTTTATTTTTGAAGAAGCTAATGTTGGTGCAATAGCTATAGACAAAACTGGAAATCCTTTACCAGATGAAACACTAGAACTTTGCATGTCTACAGATGCTATATTATTTGGTTCTATAGGGCATCCAAAATATGACAACGACCCCTCAGCAAAAGTAAGACCGGAGCAAGGTTTGTTAAAACTTAGAAAATCTTTGGGGTTATTTGCTAACATCCGTCCTGTAAAAGCATACGAAACACTTCTAGACAAGTCTCCATTAAAAAAAGAGATCATTTCAGGTACAGATATTAGTATTTATAGAGAATTAACTGGTGGGATTTATTTTGGAGAAAAGCAACTAAGCAAAGATGGAAATACAGCATCAGATTTGTGTGAATACAATCGTTTTGAAATTGAAAGGATAGCACATTTAGCCTTTAAAGCAGCTTTAAACAGAAATAAGAAAGTAACCCTAGTAGACAAAGCTAATGTGTTGGAGAGCTCTAGGTTGTGGCGTAAAGTAGTTGGAGAGATAGCAAAAGAATATTCAGAAGTAGCTCTAGACTTCTTATTCGTAGATAATGCTGCAATGCAAATGATATTAAACCCAAAACAATTTGATGTAATTCTTACAGAAAATATGTTTGGAGACATTATTAGTGATGAAGCTAGTGTTATAGGTGGATCAATAGGTTTACTAGCATCCGCATCAGTTGGTGAAAAATATGCCTTATTTGAACCCATACACGGTTCCTACCCACAAGCAACTGGAAAAAGCATAGCTAACCCTATCGCATCTATTTTATCTGCTGCTATGTTATTAGATCATTTTCAACTAACTAAGGAAGCAGCTCTAGTAAGAAAAGCTGTAGATAAATCTTTAAAATTACAAATTACAACACCAGATTTAAATTCAAAAACAGATATGGTTACTACTTCCAAGGTTGGAGATTTTATCGAAGATTTCATTAACAATCCTAATGATACTAATGTAAATTTCACTAACATTCATCTTGGACAATCTACCATTATTTAAAACTACCTAGGAAATTTTTTTCTAATATCATTTAAACATAAATTATGAATACTTCCAATATGGGTGTGTTCTTTTGCAGCTTCATACTCATAAGTTCCGTTTGTTACTGAAGCCCCTATTTGTTGATATGCCTCTCTAAAAGAAAGTCCTTTCATCACTAAATTATTAATAGAATCTACTGTACTTAAATACTTATATTTCTCATCTAGAAAATCTATCTTCTTCACTTTAATTTGTTGTATAGAGTAATTGAAAATTACTAAAATGGTTTTCATTTCATCAATTAAATTGATCATATTTTCTTTGAGAAGTTGAAAATCTCTGTGATAACCACTCGGGAGATTATTTGTAATTAAAGTCATTTCTATCTGTAAAGCTTGAATTTTATTTGACTTTCCTCTTATTAATTCAAATACATCTGGATTTTTTTTATGTGGCATGATACTACTTCCAGTAACTAATGAATCTGGAAAAGCAATAAAATCAAAATTTTGACTCATATACAAACAAATATCCATTGAAAACCTAGATAAAGTATTTGCTATACCACCTAATGCAGCTGCAATTGTTCTTTCATTTTTTCCCCTTCCCATTTGTGCAGCTATGACGTTGTACTTAAGAGCACCAAAACCAAGCTCTTTTGTTGTAAATTTTCTGTCTATCGGAAATGAACTTCCATAACCTGCAGCAGACCCAAGTGGATTCTGATCTATTGTTTTAATAGCAGCATCTAGAAGATATACATCATCTACAATTACCTCTGCATAGGAAGAAAACCATAACCCAAATGAAGATGGCATAGCCACTTGAAGGTGAGTATACCCGGGTAATAAACATTTTTTATGAAGTTCTGCAAGGTTCAACAATGTATCAAAAAAAGTACCCACTAACCCTTTTATTGTTTGTAATTGATCTTTATAGTACAACTGTAAAGCAACCAATACTTGGTCATTTCTAGACCGTGCCGTATGAATTTTTTTACCAACCTCTCCAAACATGTTAGTTAATTCAAATTCTATTTTAGAATGTACATCTTCAAATTGAGATTCAATAACAAATGTTCCTTCATGGATTTGTTTTTCTAAAATTGACAATCCTTTTTCCAATTGCTGAAGATCTATTGCTGTTATAATACCTATAGAAAACAACATTTTTGCATGAGCTAATGAAGCATTTACATCATATTTTGCTAGATGCATATCTATTTCCCTGTCATTCCCAACAGTAAACTGTTCTATTTTTTTATCTATTTTTATTCCTTTATCCCAAAGTTTCATATTCAGAGTCTAATAATGTTTTTTCTAATAATTTAATATACAGGGTAATCCCTTCTTCAATTTCTTGCAAATAAATAAATTCATCGGCGGTATGTGATCTCATACTGTCTCCTGGTCCTAATTTTAAAGAAGGACAACTTAAAACAGATTGATCAGATAATGTAGGAGATCCATAAGTCTTTCTACCCAATTCTAAACCTGCTTTAATTAGGTCATGTTCAACTGATATGGAAGAAGAATTTAATCGTAAACTCCTCGGAACAATGGAAGAACATGGAGATTCTTTTTTCAAAATCTCAGCAATTTCTTTATTTGAATACCTATCATTTACACGAACATCTACCACCAAAGTTACTTCAGAAGGGATGGCGTTATGTTGCTTACCTGCCTGTATTTGGGTAACTGTCATTTTTACATCTCCTAAGCTTTCCGAACACTTTTCAAATGTATACTCCTGAAACCATTTTAATACTTCTATACTATTATAAATGGCATTATCATCATTTTTATGAGCAGCATGTCCCGGGGTACCAATTACTTTAGCATCAAAAACTACCAATCCTTTTTCTGAGATGGCTAATTGCATTAAGGTAGGTTCTCCTATAATAGCAACAGATATCTCAGGTATAATGGAAAGCATGCTGTTTAATCCGTTTTCTCCACTACTCTCCTCCTCTGCAGAAGCAACCATAACCAAATTGTATTTTAAGTTCTTATGATGATAAAAAAAAGAAAATGTTGCCAATAGAGAAACTAAACACCCTCCCGCATCATTACTACCAAGCCCGTATAATTTACCATCATTAATAATTGGTTCAAAAGGATCTTTGGTATATCCATTTGTCGGTTTAACAGTATCATGATGAGAGTTCAACAAAAGGGTTGGTTTTGTTTCGTCGAAATATTTATTAATGGCCCAAATATTATTATTTTTTCTTTTATAAGTGATAGCTGAATCTTGAAACCAAGACTCTATTAACAAAGCCGTTTGATGTTCTTCGGAAGAAAATGAAGGTGTTTTTATTAAACTTTTCAATAATGTAATGGCCTCAATAAATAATTTTTCTTTTTTCATAATTTTTGAATTGTTGTAAAGTTAGAATGATGATCAAAAAGCATGGTAGGTTGCCCTATACAAACTTTTGAAACATTATGATCTAGCGCATAAAAACAATTATCTAATTTAGGTATCATACCTTCATTAATTATGTTAGATTTTTTTAATTCTATATACGTTTTATTATTTATTTTTTTAATCACAGAGTTTTCATCATTTGTTCGCTGTAGTACCCCTTTTTTTTCAAAACAATAATACAATTCAACTTTATAATCATTCGAAAAAGCAATCGCTAATTCGGAAGCAATAGTATCTGCATTTGTATTTAATAATTGTCCTTTTTCATCATGAGATATTGCAGAAAAAATATTTGTTATATTATTGTTTATCAATATTTTAAGAATACTTATATCAACCTTTACTATATCACCAGCAAAACCATAATTTATTGGAGTTTCAGACCTTTTATTAGCAATAATTGTATTTCCATCTGCTCCAGTAAACCCCACAGAATTACATCCAAAGCTTTGCAGTTTAGCCACAATATTTTTATTTATTTTACCAGCATAAACCATGGTTATAATGTCTAAAGTTTCTGCATTTGTAACCCTTCTTCCATCTATTAATTGAACTGGAATATTCATTTTATTAGATAAATCTGAAGCTAATTTACCTCCACCATGAACTAAGATTTTTGGTCCATTTAACCTTGAAAAACCCTTTAAAAAAGAGAGTAAACCAACTTCGTTATTTATGATATTTCCACCTATTTTTATAACTTTTAGTGTTTTCATTACAATGTTTTTAAAATATTTTTTAACACTATTTGAGCCGCATAAGTTCTATTATTTGCTTGTTCAATCACCAGCGAGTTTTCACCATCTAAAACTGCATCTTCTACTACAACATTTCTTCTTACTGGTAAACAATGCATAAACTTTGCATTTCCTAATTTCTCATTGGTTAACATCCAGTTTTCATCTTCAGATACAATTTTACCGTAATCATGATAATTACTCCAGTTTTTAGCATATACAAAATCCGCATCTTTTAAGGCCTCGTCTTGGTTATAGCTAACAGGTACACCTTTAGTAATGTTAGAATTTAATTCATATTGTTTTGGATGCGTAATCAAAAGATCTACATCTATTTCTTTCATTATGTTAATGAAAGAGTTCGCTACAGCATGAGGTAATGCTTTTGGATGAGGTGCCCAGGTTAAGACAACTTTTGGTCTTGAAGTTGTTTTCAATTCACTAATAGTAATAGCATCTGCAAGCGCCTGCAATGGGTGTGCCGTAGCACTTTCCATATTAACAATTGGTACTGAAGCATATTTTACAAAACTATGAAGCACCTGCTCTGTTTCATCCTTTTCCTTGTTTGTAAGGGTAGGAAATGCTCTAATAGCTATAATATCTCCATATTGAGATATAACATTAGCAGCTTCCTTAATATGCTCTGCTTTAGCAAGATTCATAATAGTTCCATTGTCATATTCTAAATTCCAACAATCATTAATATTTAGAACCATCACATCCATCCCAAGACTCTTCGCAGCTTTTTCAGTGCTTAGCCTAGTTCTTAGACTAGCATTAAAAAAAAGCATTACCAAGGTTTTATACTTGCCTAAATTTTCAAATTGATAGGGATTGTTTTTTAATTGAATAGCTTCTTGAACAGTATGCTCAATATTTTTTATATCGTTAATTGTTACATATTTCTTCATAATACTTCTGTTTTTAGAGCCGTAAAAAACACGTCTATATGCTTCTTCTGTATAGTTAGAGATGGCAAAATTCTTAATACATTCGGATTTTTAGCATTTCCTGTAAAAATGTGATGCTTGTAGATAAGTTTTTTTCTTAGTTTGGATATAGGGAAATCAAATTCTAACCCCAGCATTAGCCCTCTTCCTTTTACAGCTTTTAAATGAGGCAATGATTGGGCTTTCTTTTTAAAATAATCAAAAATCACCTTTGCATTTTCTTGAAGTTTTTCTGCTTTGATTACCTCCAAAACTGTTAAAGAAGCTATGCAGGCTAGATGATTTCCTCCAAAGGTTGTTCCCAATAGACCAAACGAAGCTTTTATTTTTGGATGAATTAAAATTCCGCCAATTGGAAAACCATTACCCATTCCTTTTGCCATGGATATAATATCTGGGATAATTTTATGTTTTTGAAACGCAAAAAAATCACCAGTTCTTCCAAAACCAGATTGAACTTCGTCTGCAATAAGTACCACATTAAACTTTTTACATAGATGATGCAACCTTTTATAAAAACTTGTTGTACTTTCATCTAAACCGCCGACGCCTTGTACACATTCTATAATAACCGCACAAACATCATTGTTACTTAATGCATTTGCTACCCCAATAATATCACCCAAATCAAATAACTCTATTTCTTGTTGTGCATTAATCGGTGCAATTATTTTGGTGTTATCTGTCACTGCTACTGCAGCTGAAGTTCTTCCGTGAAAACCATTTTTAAAGGCAATAACTTTCTTTTTCTTCGTGTGAAAAGATGCTAGTTTTAATGCATTTTCATTCGCTTCTGCACCCGAGTTACACAAAAACAATTGATAATCATTGCACCCTGAAGCCTCTACTAGTTCTGTAGCGAGTTCTTTTTGCAAAGGATTTTGAATAGAATTACTATAAAATCCTATTTTATTAATTTGTTTGGCAATATTGTAAACATATTTTGGATGAGAATGACCAATAGAAATAACTGCATGCCCTCCATATAGATCTAAATACTCTACCCCATGTTCATCATAAATAAAAACATCTTTAGCTGTATCAGGTTTGATGTCAAATAACGGATATACATTAAATAAACTCATATTTGATCTGTTTTAATACTATTTATTTTATTAAAAGAGGCCACCATTCCCTGAATCAAAGAAGAACTTAAACCTTTGTGTTCCATTTCATTTAATCCTTCTATAGTGCATCCATTAGGAGTGGTTACCCTATCTATTTCTTCCTCTGGATGATTTCCAGTTGCTATTAATAATTGTGCTGCTCCCTCAGAGGTATACATAGATAATTTTTGTGCTTCATGCGCATCAAACCCTAACTGAATTGCAGCTTGAGTTGTTGCCCTGATTAATCGCATCCAAAAAGCCACACCGCTAGCACATATTACCGTGGCTGCTTGCATTTGATTTTCTGGAATAATTATCGATGTACCTAATCTGTTAAAAATAGCTTCAGCTATTTTAATTCTTTCTGCTCCTTTTTTATTACTACACAAGCAAGTCATAGATTTACTTACAGCTATGGCAGTATTAGGCATGGCTCTTACAACATACTTATCTATACCTATACTATTTTCAATTTTTGAAACAGAATAACCAGTAATCGTAGAAATTATAACATGTTTCTCTGTGAGCAAATCTTTAATAGAATTTAAAATTCCTTCTAAATGTGCAGGTTGTACTGCAAAAATTAAAATGTCTGAGTTTTTAACTGCTTTTCTATTATCAGAGGTCAAAAAGACATTTGAATACCCTTTATATTCTTTAATATTTTCTAAATTCCTTCTGGTTAAATACAATGAGGTAATTGCATTTTGAGTAATTAACCCAGTAGCTATAGAACACCCTAAATTACCTGTCCCTATGATTGCTATTTTCATAATTTATTTATTTTAAAAATATGTTCCTTTTAATTTCAAGCCCTCAGATTCATCAAACCCAAACATTAGATTCATATTTTGAACTGCTTGACCCGATGCACCTTTTAATAGGTTGTCTATACAACTAGTTATTAATACTTTGTTCTTATGTTTAGCTATATGAATCAAGCATTTACTCGTATTAACAACTTGCTTTAAATGCAATTCTTGATGAGTAACAAAGGTTAGTGCAGCATCTTTATAAAATTCATTATAAATGCTAATCACATCTTCTAAACTCCCAAAAAACTGGGTATAGATCGTTGCAAAAATTCCTCTGGAAAAATTACCTCTGGTTGGAATAAAATTAATATTGTAGGAGAACTCTTCTTGATACTGTTTTACCGATTGATATATCTCTTTTAAATGTTGATGATCAAAAGGTTTATAATAAGAGTAATTATTATCTCGCCATGTGAAATGAGAAGTTTTTGACAATGAGGTTCCGGCACCAGTTGCACCAGTCACTGCATTTATATGTATATCATCATGAATTAAATGATGAGATGCCAGCGGTAAAATACCTAGTTGTAATGCCGTAGCAAAGCAACCAGGGTTTGCAATATTATCAGCATTCTTGATTTTTTCTTTATGAAGTTCTGGCAACCCGTACACAAATTCTCTTCCTTGAAAAATAGCATCATTTTTGAGTCTAAAATCTGTACTTAAATCAATAACTTTTGTTGATGATGAAATAGCTGTTTTAACTAAGAAATCTTTTGAATTTCCATGCCCTAAGCATAAAAATAGTACATCAACATTTGAATTAATTTTACTAGAAAAAATTAATTCTGTATCTCCTACCAAATCCTGATGAATAGCACTCACTTTATTCCCAGCATTTGAGGTACTGTAGACGTAATTAATTACAACTTCTTTATGATTTAATAAGATTCTAATTAATTCACCTGCTGTATATCCAGCTCCTCCTATTATTCCAACTTGTATCATTTGTGTGTATTTTGAGAGATTATACTTTGATTTGCAT
>ENA-ORCY01001569-ORCY01001569.1-marine-metagenome-genome-assembly--contig:-NODE-1569-length-10518-cov-8.161958_pt1 | contig 10518 bp, 8 predicted proteins | sample MGYA00248634_ERZ508507 | MGnify/ENA primary metagenome ERZ508507 (study PRJEB26178, sample SAMN06266269) | marine metagenome | isolation source: Columbia River Estuary | place: USA:Columbia River Estuary... | reverse complement strand
CAAAATTGACACTTCAAAGCTTAATGAGTTTTGCCATGCGACCTGAATGGGTATTTAATTATTTTACTCATAAAAAATTTGAATTATCTAATGTTAAAAATAAAACAGATAAAGGAACCAATATTTCAAAATCAGTCATTGAATATATTAATGAACAATATGATCCAGCCATGAATTGGAAGGATGCAGAATATTGTGTAAAAAGATGGAACGGCCCATTTGCTCTTAAAGGTGTAATGTCGGTTGAAGATGCAAAAAGAGCAATAGATATTGGCTGTACAGCAATAATGATTTCAAATCATGGGGGCAGACAATTAGATGGCTCAAGATCACCCTTTGATCAAGTTAATGCAATTAGAGAAGCTGTAGGGGATAAATTAGAAATTATTTTAGATGGCGGAGTAAGACGTGGAACTCATGTTTTAAAAGCTTTAGCAGCTGGTGCAACAGCATGCAGCTTTGGGAAAATGTTTTTATTTGCTTTAAGTGCTGGGGGTCAACCAGGTGTGGAACGTCTATTGCAAAACATGCATGATGAAATCAATAGAAATATGGTATTAATGGGTTGTAAGACCTTGAAAGAATTAGACGCGTCAAAATTAATTTATAGAAAATAGTTTTTACTTATCAAAATTATATATATAAAAAATAAATTAAATTATAAAATATTAACACTAGAATTTAATTATTATGAAATTAGCAAAAAATTTACAAAGACTAGGAACAGAATCTGCATTTAGTGTTTTAGCTGAAGCAAAAAAATTAGAAGCACAAGGCAAACCAATGATCCACTTAGGTTTAGGTCAGCCTGATTTTAAGACACCCCAACACGTAGTAGATGCTGCAAAAAAAGCATTAGATGAAGGTCATCATGGATATGTTTTATCAAATGGAATTTTAGAGTGCAGACAAGCTGTTACTAGAAAAATTAAAAAACTTTACAATAAGGATATTGATCCTGAAAGAGTATTGATAATGCCAGGTGGGAAACCAACAATGTATTATGCTATACAATGTTTTGGTGAACCAGGTGCGGAAATTATACATCCAACACCAGCATTCCCAATATATGAGTCAATGATTAATTATACAGGTTCAACAGCAGTTCCTTATGACTTAACAGAAGATAAAGATTTAAAATTTGATCCAGAAAAAATTCTATCTTTAATTACAGATAAAACTAGATTGTTAATATTAATTAACCCTAATAATCCAACGGGAAGTTTTGTTGAAAAATCTGCAATAGATGTTTTAGCAGAAGGGTTAAAAAAACATCCTCATGTAGCAATCCTAAGCGATGAAATTTATAGTAGACAAATTTATGATGGAAAAGAAATGCCAACATTTTTTAATTACCCTGATCTGCAAGATAGATTAATTGTTTTAGATGGTTGGAGCAAAGCTTACGCCATGACAGGTTGGAGAATGGGATGGAGTGTGTGGCCAGAAGAATTAATACCACATGTAAACAGACTAATTATTAATAGTGTTTCATGTGTTAATGCTCCCTCACAATTTGCAGGAATTGCAGCTTTAGATGGACCAGATGATGCAATCCATGAAATGATGGTAAAATTTGATCAAAGAAGGAAATTGATTCACGAAGGTTTAAATAGTTTACCAGGTGTGGAATGCAGTTTACCAGGAGGAGCCTTTTATGCATTTCCTAAAGTTATTGGAACAGGAATGAATGGTTCAGAATTTGCAAAAAAATGTATGCATGAAGCAGGAGTAGCAATAGTTCCAGGAACAGCTTTTGGTAAAACTTGCCAAGATTACGTAAGATTTAGCTATGCAGCTTCACAAGACAACATATCTAACGCATTGGAAAATATCAAAAAAATGCTAGGCTAAGACTAATGAGTGAATTAGTTCTGCCAAAGATTGACAAAGCAACGATCAATAAAAAAGAATATATTTTTAAAAATCTTGCCAAAATTATCAATCCAGAAAATGTTTTAAGTCATGCAGATGATATTAAACCATATGAAACTGATGCATTAGCAGCTTACACGCAAACACCACTCGCTGTTGTGATGCCAGAAAACACTGAAGAAGTAAGTAACATTTTAAAGTTTTGTCACAAAGAAAATATTAAAGTTGTACCAAGAGGTGCTGGCACTGGTCTTTCAGGGGGAGCTCTACCTTTAAATGATGCAATTTTATTAAGTCTTGGAAAATTTAATAAAATTATAGAAATTGATTTTGAAAATAAATGTGTAGTAACCCAACCTGGTGTAACAAATTTAGGAATAACACATGCTGTACAGCATAAAAATTTTTACTATGCGCCAGATCCATCAAGTCAGCTTGCATGCTCAATAGGAGGCAATGTTGCTGAAAATTCTGGAGGCGTCCATTCTCTAAAATATGGAACGACAACTAATAATATTTTAGGTGTTGAAATGGTAATGATGGATGGAACAGTTTGTAGAGTTGGTGGAAAAACTCTTGATCAAGAAGGGTATGATCTAATGGGATTAATTTGTGGTTCAGAAGGATTATTAGGAGTGATTACTGAAGTGACAGTAAAAATTTTAAAAAATCCTCAAGTCGTTAAAGCAGCGCTAATAGGCTTTCCAACAATTGAAGAAGGTGGAAACGCAGCATCAGAAATAATTTCAAGTGGAATTGTTCCAGCAGGTATGGAAATAATGGATAAAGCTTTGATAGAAGCAACAGATAATTTTAGTAAAGCAGGTTACCCACGTGATGCAGAACTTTTATTGATTGTAGAATTAGATGGAACCGAATCTGAGGTAGATGAATTATTAAAACAAGTCAGAAGTATTTGTGAAAAAAATAATTGCTCAAGTTTAAAATTGAGTAAAAATGAAAAAGAAAGACTATCATTTTGGGCAGGTAGAAAAGCAGCATTTCCAGCATGTGGAGCTATGGCACCAGATTATTATTGTATGGACGGATCCATACCAAGAGGAAAACTTGCGGAAGCTTTACTTGAAATAAAAAGACTTTCTGAAAAATACAAATTACCTGTAGCAAATTGTTTTCATGCAGGAGATGGAAATTTACATCCATTAATAATGTTTGATGGAAGTGATAAAGAACAACTGCGAAAAACAGAGGAATTTGGAGCCGAGATACTAAAGACGTGCGTTAGATTAGGGGGAGTGATCACTGGAGAACATGGGGTAGGAGTAGAAAAAAGAGAACTAATGTGTGAGATGTTTAATAATACAGATATTCAACAACAATTAGATATTAAAAAATCACTGGATGAAAAAAATTTACTAAACCCAGGAAAAGTTTATCCAATATTAAGAAAATGTGCAGAGGAAGGAAGGGTACATGTCCACAGAAATGAAGAAAAATTCCCAGATCTTCCAAGATTCTAATAATACTTATTATCCAGAAGATGAGCTGCAAGTTTCAAATCTAGTTCAGGAACTTTACAAAAAAAACCAACCAACAGAAATAATTGGCACAGGTTCAAAAAATTTTATTGGTAACAACATTCAATCTGCAAAAAAACTATCTATGTCTAAGTTGTCAGGTGTAATTGAGTATTTGCCTGAAGAACTATATATTAAGGTTAAAGCTAACACGCCATTAGAGTTAGTTGAAAAGGAGTTAGAAAAAAACAATCAAGAACTTGCTTTTGAGCCTATTGATTTTGGATTTATTGAAAATGGAAAATCAAATAAGGGCACCATAGCAGGCCATTTAGCTTGTAACTTTGCTGGCTCTCGAAGATTTAAAGTAGGAAGTTTAAGAGATCACATATTAGGTTTTAGAGGTGTGAATGGTAAAGGAGATATAATTAAATCAGGTGGGACAGTTGTAAAAAATGTTACAGGTTATGACCTATCAAAACTAGTAACAGGATCTTTTGGAACTTTAGTTGCTTTAACTGAAATAACATTGAAGGTTCTACCTAAAAAAAAATTATCTAATACAATTACTATACATACTGATGATAAAAAATTAGTTAAAAATTTATTTGATAAGATATCTAGTTCAAGCAGCGAAGTCTCTGGAGCTGTTTATATTCCTGAAGAACCCAAAGATGAAAATTATGACCAAAACAAAGAGATGGTCTTTAAATTTAATGACTTAAAATACAAAGGTTCATTTTTAGCACTAAGAATAGAAGGAGATAAAATTTCAATAGATGAAAAATTAAAAGCTTTAACAAATGAACTGGAGCTTAGTAAGCTGAATACAACAGTTTTAGATGTTCATCAATCAACACCATTTTGGAAAAAAATAAATAATCTTGAAATATTCAAATCAACAAAGAATAACCTTTTAAGAGTAGTAGTGCCTCCTTCGAAAGGCCCTAAGTTGATGCAATTCTTAGGTAATAAGTATAAATATTACATTGATTGGTGTGGCTCATTATATTGGATAGAGGTTCAATCAAAAAAGAACTCTAAGGTTAGCGATATTAAAAAATTGACCAAAGAATTAGGTGGTTATTTAACTATCATAAAGACATCGGATGAATATGATTACGAAGAAACAATTTTTACAGTAGACGATATAAGACTTTTAATATCAGAAAAGATCAAAAAAAGTTTTGATCCTAAAAGAATTTTTAATCCTGGAAAAATGTATAGAGGAATTTAATGCAAACAAACTTTACTGAAAAACAATTAAAAGACAGTGACAACGCTGCAACAGAAAAAATTTTTAAAAAGTGTGTTCATTGTGGTTTTTGTAATGCAACTTGTCCAACCCATCAAATATTTGGTGACGAATTAGATGGACCGCGAGGAAGAATTTATTTGATTAAAGATATGTTGGAAAATCAAAAAAAGCCAACAGCAAAAACTGTAAAACATATAGATAGATGTTTGTCTTGCTATAGCTGCATGACCACTTGTCCTGCTGGAGTAAATTATATGCACATCATTGATCATGGTAAAAAATATATTGAAAAAAACTATGAAAGATCTTTTTTTGATAGAACAATTAGAAATTTTTTATCAGTAGTGTTACCAAATACAGGATACTTCAGATTAGCAAGTTATATGGTTAAATTAGCTAAACCTTTTCAATTTTTAATGCCATTAAAAATAAAAGATATGATGAATTTGATGCCGACAAGTTTTCCAAAAAAAACAATAAAACAAAAAGAAATTTATTCCGCAACTGGTAAAAATAAAATTGCAAGAGTTGCTCTTTTAACTGGATGTGTTCAAAAAGAAATTTCTCCTCAAATTAATGAGGCAACAATCAGACTTTTAAATAGACATGGAGTTGAAGTGGTTGTGCCTAAAAAGATCAGATGTTGTGGATCATTAAATCATCATTTGGGAAAAGAAGATGACGCGCACCAAGATTTTAGAAATAATATTAATACTTGGTATGACGAACATCAAAAAGGAAATTTAGACGCTATTTTATCAAATACTTCTGGCTGTGGAACTACCATGAAAGACTATGGTTTCATTTTTAAAGATGATGAAGAAATGAAAAAGAAAGCAAAAGTGATTTCTGATTTAACAAAAGATGTTTCTGAATATTTAGATACTAATTTAAAATTAAATTTTAAAGTAAAAGATAAGAAGTACAAAATTGCTTATCATTCTGCATGTTCAATGCAACATGGACAAAAAGTACACAGTCAACCCATGTCATTACTTTCAAAAACAAATAATGAAATTATGGAAATTCCAGAAGGACATATCTGTTGTGGGTCTGCTGGAACTTATAATATTTTGCAAACTGAAATTGCTAAAGAATTATTAAGTAAAAAAGTAAAAAATATTGAAAGTTTGAAACCAGATTTTATTTCAACAGGAAATATAGGTTGTATTACTCAAATTTCTAATGGAACCAAAACTCCAATTTTACATACCATTGAGATATTAGATTGGTATACTGGCGGTCCAAAACCAAAAATATTACAAAAGAATTAACTATGAAAAAAATTATAATTACACGAAGATTGTTAAAAGAATCTGAGGAAAAAGCTTCAAAAATATTTGATGCAAAGCTTAATGGTAATGATGAATTATATTCTCAGTCAAAACTTATTGAATTAAGTGAAGGCAATGATGCAATTTTAACTTCTTTAACTGATAAGATGGATGAAGAGACTATCAACAAACTACCAGACAGTATTAAGGTAATTTCTAATTTTGCAGTTGGCTTTGGAAATATTGATTTAGAAGCAGCCAAAAAAAGAGGAATAGCCGTAACTAATACACCAGAGGTTTTATCTGATGCTACTGCAGAGATTGGAATTTTATTAATTCTTGGAGCATGTAGAAGAGTTCCAGAGGGTATTCAAGCTGCAAAAGAAAGTAGCTGGAAGTGGTCTGCAGATTACTTGATAGGAAAACAGTTAACAGGTACGAGGCTTGGAATTTTAGGAATGGGAAGAATAGGTCAAAAGATTGCAAAAATAGCAAAATCTTTAGGAATGATAATTCATTACCATAACAGATCAAAACTAAGTGAAGAAAAAGAACAGGGTGCCATTTACCATGATGATATTAAAAGTCTTTTTGGGGTTTCGGATGTATTGTCAATTTGTTGTCCAGCAACAAAAGAAACAGAAAATTTAATTAATAAAGAAACATTGGAATATTTTCCAACAGGTGCGGTTATAACAAATGTAGCACGTGGAGATATTGTTGATGATGAAGCTTTAATAGATGCATTAAATAGAAGAAAAATTTATGCAGCAGGACTTGATGTTTATAAAGGTGAGCCAAATTTAAACCCAGGCTACCTAAAAATTAAAAGTGTATTCATTCTACCTCATCTTGGAAGTGCAACTAAACACACAAGAATTGCCATGGCCAATCTAGCTATAGACAATATTGATGAGTTTTTCAAAACTGGAAATTGCAAAAATAAAGTAAATTAATTTCTTTATAATTTCTAATTGTGAATAAAGTTATTTTATCAAAACAAAAAGCGATAACGATATTTTTAGTATTTGCGCTTGGTTATTATATCTCTAATTTACTAAGAGCAATCACTGCAACTATTTCACCTAATCTTATATCAGAATTTAATTTGTCAGCTGGTGACTTAGGACTTCTGGGAGGTGGATATTTTTTAGGTTTTGCTGCTGTTCAAATTCCATTAGGCTATTTATTGGATAATAAAGGACCAAAAAAAATAGTATCATATTTTTTACTTATAGCCGTATTGGGCATGATCTCATTTTCTTTATCAGAAAATTTTATTACTCTTTTATTATCAAGAATTTTAATTGGAATAGGTGTGGGTGCTTGTTTGATGGGACCATTAACCGCTTATAGAATTTGGTATCAAGACGAAACACAGCAAAGAGCAAACTCATGGATGTTAATGGTGGGAGCGATTGGAATGCTCTCCTCCAGTTTGCCTGTGCAATTTTTTTTGCCAATAATTGGATGGAGAATGATATTTATTACTTTAGCTCTATTAACTATATTTTGTATTATCTTAATTATTTTTTTTATACCTAACTGGAATAAAGCAAATATTCAAAGTAACTCAAAGGATAATGGTTCTTTAAAAGAAATTTGGAATAATGATTTTTTTAAAAGTCTAGTTCCAATGGGATTTTTTAACTACGGTGGATTATTTGCTATTCAGACACTTTGGGCAGGGCCATGGATGGTTAAAGTTTCAGGTTATACACCCGAGCAAAGTGCAAATGGTCTTTTTATAATTTATTTTTCCCTTTTAATATCATTTCTATCTTGGGGTTATTTAGTTCCTAAAATTTCAAAAAATGTTTCAGATGCAATAAAATTATTGAAGTTTGGTGCGCCATTAAATTTAATTGTACTAGCTTTTATAATTTATCTTGGACCAAAAGCAGGAGCATATCACTGGGCTTTTTTTGCAGTAAGTTCTGTTTTTTTGTCCTTGACCCAACCAGCGGTAGGTATGGCTTTTTCACTTTCAAACGCAGGCAAAGCACTAACATCATTTAACTTACTTTTATTTGTTGGTGCTTTTGTACTTCAGTGGGTAATCGGAATTTTGATAGATTATTCTATGAGTTTAGGATTTTCAGAGATTATTGGTTTCAAAGTTGCAATGATGTTTTTTTTAATTACTTCTTTTTTTTCTTACTTATTTTTTCTAATTAAAAATTATAAGAACTAGCTATTATTTATATGTTTATAAATAGTTGTTCGAGAAACACCCAATTTACGTGATACAGCGCTTATATTAGCATTATTTAGATAAGCATTTCTGATTAATATACATCTATCTTTTTTAAATTTAGAATCTCTGCAAAAATCACATGCCTGTATTTCTTTTTCAGATTCGCTTCTGCTATTTTTGTAGGAAGTATTTTTTTTAAAATTTTGAACTTTAATTATAAATACCGAAGAACCCATATGGTCTGTAATTTTTATAATTTTATTTTGTAATAAATCACCAGCAATTGAAGAAAATGATGAAGAAAAAATATTGTTAAAAGATTCATTTTTTAGAGTTTTTAAACCATGCAACATAATTCTTGCATTTGAGTTTGTTCCAATTATTAAACCATCCCCATTAATAGCTAAAAGACCAACACTATTAGTTGTTAGGTATTCTTGTCGTGGATGAAAAGATAAAATCATTTCATTGCTAAAATGATTTAAAAATAATTTCGTTTCTATACTTTTTGTTGCAAGTTTAACAAGGGCAAGAGTGTGTTGTTCTCTTGAGTGAGCATCTGTTGATGCATCAATTATGCCTACTGTCCTTCCATCATAATTTAATATTGGACTCGCAAAACAAGATAATTTTCCATGTGAATCAAAAAAGTGTTCTTTACCAGAAACGATAGCAGATTTATTTAAAGTAACTACTTGACCCAATCCGTTGGTTCCTCCAAATTCTTCTCTCCAAATTGATCCAGGTATTACAACTCTTCCTACACTACTTTTAAGAGAAGTTTTGTCATAAATTGTATCTAAAACATTACCTTTGTTGTCTGAATAGGCTACCATAAAATTTGTTCCTGCAATTTGTGAATAAAGAAGTTCTAACTCAGGATTAACAAGGTTTCTTACAATGTCATTTTTATCTCTCAATTCACTTAATTCTCTTGAAGATAAAACATTTAATTCAGGTTTCCCCGATGGATCCAAGTCATTTTGAATACATCTTTTCCAGCTATCAGTAACATCTTTAGGGACTTCCGTTGATAGCATTCCTCTTTTTTTAGCTAGAGAATTTAACTCTTGATCAATTGATCTTAAATTTACCATTTAAAATCTTAAACATTAATTTTATGTAATTCAACAATTAACCACAGGTTGTATCTGTAAACTTTATGAACATAATTTTAATCTGAGACACTTATATAAAGGTTTTTATTTAAGTAGGTTTTGAAATTAGAAAATTAAAAAAGAAAGCAAAAATATTATGAAAGCACAAGTTTTACACAAATATAACCCTAAAATGGATGAAAAGGTTTGGGTTACAGAGCAAGAAATGCCAGATCCAAAATTAGAAAAATCATCAGATGTTATTGTCAAAATTGGTGCTGCTGGAGTTTGCAGAACTGATTTACACATTATCGAAGGTGTGTGGGAACATATTCAAGATCCTAAAGGAGATTTATTACCCATGGTTATGGGTCATGAAAATGCAGGTTGGGTTGAAGAAGTAGGTAAAGATGTTGTTGGATTTAAAAAAGGTGATCCAGTAATTTTGCACCCAATCATTTCAGGAACAGATGGAACTTGTTTAAGCTGCCGTAGAGGCTTGGATCAGCATGCTGAAGAGGGAGCATTTCCTGGTTTAAATATTAAAGAAGGTGGGTATGCAGAATTACTTAAAACAAGTGTTCGTAACTTAATTAAACTGCCTACAATTTTAGCACCAAAAGATGTAGCACCCTTTTCTGATGCTGGACTAACTGCTTATAGAGTTGTTAAAAAAGCTACTAGACATTTATTACCAGGTCAAACATGTATAATTATTGGTGCTGGTGGACTTGGCCATATTGCAATTCAATGTTTAAAAGCAATGTGTGCTGCAAATATTATTATTGTTGAAAAATCTGCTGAAGCCTTAAAACATGCAATGTCACTTGGTGGTGATGAGGGGGTTTTAATTGATGGAAATGAAGTTGAAAGAGTTCTAGAGCTTACCAAAGGTAAAGGTGGCGAGGCTGTAATCGATTTTGTTGGTGAAAAAGGATCCACTGCAATGGGTATTAAAATGACAGCAGGAAGTGGATACTATTATATCGTTGGCTATGGTGAAGAAATAAGAGTTCTAGCTGTCGATGTAATTATTTCAGAAAAAACAATTGTTGGAAATTTAGTGGGAACGTGGTCTGAATTATACGAGCTGATGGAGTTAGCTAACAAAGGGTTAGTTACACTATCTATGCAAGAGTATAAATTAGGCGATGCTAATAAAGCGCTTCATGATCTTAACGAAGGTAAAGTTAAGGGAAGAGCCGTTTTAGTTCCATAATAATAAATAAAGGAGAGAGTAATGAAAATAATAAAAACTTGCCTAAGTGCTATGATATCAGGAATTCTGATATTTAGTCCAGCTTATGCAGATAAGTGGAGTGATCAATTTCCACATATC
>ENA-ORCY01001568-ORCY01001568.1-marine-metagenome-genome-assembly--contig:-NODE-1568-length-10526-cov-3.602450_pt1 | contig 10526 bp, 12 predicted proteins | sample MGYA00248634_ERZ508507 | MGnify/ENA primary metagenome ERZ508507 (study PRJEB26178, sample SAMN06266269) | marine metagenome | isolation source: Columbia River Estuary | place: USA:Columbia River... | reverse complement strand
GTTGGGGAGCAAGGAATCGAACCCTGAATAACAGAACCAGAATCTGCTGTGTTGCCAGTTACACCACTCCCCAGAGTGACGGTTTTACGATATCGCAACTATTTTATTAATTGCTCCACGAATCAACCCGGCGAAAGCCAACCACACGCCCAACTGTTATACCAACTGCTTCTTGCATGTTGCGCCGAAGAGCTGCTGTGTCACGAATAACCGACGATTGCGTCGCCGAAGTGAATGCAATTAGCCCAACTTCTTGGGCAATCAACTTTGCCCGCAACATATGAAACGGGTCGCTCACGATCAACACACGCGAGATTTTTCGCTCAGTTGCAATTTGTGAAACTGCAAGCAACGACTCGTATGTCGTCGTGCCAGTATTTTCTTCAAAAATCAGATCACTCGAGACACCTTTAGAGGTAAAAAACTTCTTTGCCGCTTGCGCTTCGGTGAACCTGTCACCGGTTTGTTTTCCGCCAGTAACCACAATGAACGAAGCCAAATTTAGGTTCCATAACTCAAATGCGTGGTCGAGTCGAGCCTGTAACTGAGGCGATGGCCGCCCATCGTATTGTGCGGCACCCAAAACAATTAGTGCATCAACTGGGGTTCGATCGGCGCTACGACCTGCAGTCCAAACTTGAAACAGCGACACCAACCAAAATAAAAATGCGAGCCCTGCAATAACTACTGCCCACTTAAAGACTCGGCGTAAAGTCACCGCGCTAAAGCCCTCTAAACTTTTTTTGCCAACGCGACGTCGATGCGCTTCAAAGTTGCTTCACGACCGAGCAACTCGATTGGTTCAAACAACGGCGGGCCAACACTGCGACCTGTCACCGCCACTCGCAATGGTGCTTGAAGTTTGCCGAGTTTTAAAGAGTGCTTCTCGCCAACTGCCTCAACAACACTTTTCAATGATTCGGCATTGAACTCACACGTTTTAAAACCGTCACGAATCTCAACAAGCGTTTCAATAGCCCACTCTGGCGCAAAAGCTTTAGCAAACGAAACGTCATCAATCGTCGGCAAATCACAAAACAAGAAATCAACCATGCTTGGCACTTCTTGCAGTAGTTGCACGCGAGTCTGAACCAACGGCGCAATTTCAGCGAAGACTTTGGCATCAAATTTTTCGGCGAGCCATGGCGCCTTCTCGCCAAGAAGCCACGGTTCACATGCCGCAATGAAATCGCTCAACGACATCGCGCGAATGTAGTCAGCGTTAAACGATTGCAACTTTACAATGTCAAAAAATGCTGGCGAATGATTGACGCTGCTGAGTGAAAACTCGGCAATAATTTTTTCAAATGGCACTATCTCTGTGTCGCCCGTCGGCGCCCAACCCAAAGTCATCAAATAGTTTTTCATCGCGTCAGCAAGCACACCTTCTTCGCGATATTGCTCGACAGCGACTTTGTCACGACGTTTTGAAAGTTTCTTGCGCTGTTCGTTGACCAAAACTGGCACGTGAGCCCAACTCGGTGGCGTAACACCTAGAGCCTGCCAAATCATCTGTTGTTTTGGTGCATTTGGTAGATGCTCTTCTGCGCGAACAACATGAGTGATCGCTTGATTTATATCGTCAACGACGTTTGCGATCAAGAAAACTGGCGAACCATTGCTACGCAACAAAACAAAGTCTTCGATCGTCGCGTTATCAAATTCAACTTTGCCTCGAACTTGGTCTTCGACAATCGTCGAACCCTCTGGCACACGAAATCGCAACACGTGACCAGCCCCAGGTCCAAGACCACGATCGCGCGAATAGCCGTCGTAGCCCTGTTTGCCAGTTTCCTTTGCCCGTTTCTGAATATCTTCTGTCGACAAATCGCAGTAATAAGCCTTGCCCTGTTCAAAAAGTTTTTCTGCTGCCGCGACGTGCAAAGCCGCATTTGCCGACTGAAAATATGGGCCTTCAAAGTGTGAATCATGACCGTCGATGCCCAGCCATGCGAGCGCATCAAGAATGCCCTGCGTCCACTGCGGATTATTTCTTGAATCGTCTGTGTCTTCAACGCGCAAAACGAACACACCGTTGGTCTGCAGCGCAAGAATCCAGTTGTAAAGCGCAGTTCGTGCTCCACCTACGTGAAAATAGCCCGTTGGTGATGGCGCAAATCGATATCGCGGTGACTGTGCCATTTGTCTTCAGGCTATCTCGGTGGGCGTAGTTGACCGAGACACAACTATCGTTGAATGCATGGCAAAGAAATCTTTAGAGCACGAAGGTCACCCAGATCACCGAGCACTCGCAGGTGGATCGGCACGCGCCGGTGTTTTCGGTTTCAGTGACGGTTTGGTTTCTAACGTTTCGTTGATTATTGGTTTTGCTGCGGGTGGTGTTGACGCAAGTGTGGTTCGTCTTGCTGGCATCGCCGCGGCCGTCGCAGGCGCAGCAAGCATGGCCGCTGGTGAATGGGTTTCAATTAGCGCCCAAAACGAACTCGTCGAGCGCGAGATGGCACTTGAACTTCGCGAACTGAAAATTCACCCTGAAGCCGAAACTTCTGAACTCGCAGCGATGTATCGCCAACACGGAATGTCGCGTGAACAAGCCGCTGCATCGGCAAGAGAAGTTATGCGCGACCCCGAACGTGCCGTCATCGTGCATGCGCGAGAAGAATTCGGTCTTGACGCTGGCAACTTGCCGAACCCGCTTCAAATCGGACTCATCTCACTGATCACGTTTTTAGGTGGCGCGATGTTGCCAGTTCTACCTTGGATATTTGCAAGTGGAAGCGCAGCAAAATATTCGTCAGTGATTGTCGCAATAGTCGCTGCATCAATCGCCGGATACATGATCGGCCAACAAGCTGAACGTTCAAAAATCTCGAGCGCGGCTCGTCAAGTCGCAATCATGCTCTTGGCAGTTGGCGTTACCTACATAATTGGTCGACTCGTCGGCGTGACAATCAACTAAAGAGTTTGACCTCATGACAATTGGCCAACAGACAAATGTTTTCGGTGAGCCAATCGAACCTTGCAGTTTTGATCCGATAACGGGCTATTACCGCACGGGATGTTGCGAAACTAGTGGCGACGACACGGGCATTCACACCGTCTGCGCAGTGATGACTGCTGAGTTTCTTGAATACTCAAAATCAGTCGGCAACGATCTTTCGACACCAATGCCTCAATATGGTTTTTCGGGTCTCAAGCCTGGTGACCAATGGTGTCTTTGTGCGCAACGGTGGCAAGAAGCCTTCGAAGCTGGCAAGGCGCCAAAAGTTAAATTGCGCTCGACTCACACTTTGACACTTGAATTTGTGTCGCTTAAAAACTTACAAAAACACGCGATCGACGACTGAAAATTTAGCGCTCAAGCGCCAGTCAATGCACGCCAACTGCCGGGCATGCCCGTGCGAATTTGTTCTGGCGTCATCAACATCGTGCTCTCAGGCACCATGTCAACAAGTTCGCGCAATTCTGAATAGTGATGAGCGGCGTCACCCAAACCAGTAAAAAGTTCTTTGCGTCGCGCGACCAGATCGGCTGGTGGGTCAAGCAACATCCACCCCCAAATGCCAAATGCAATTGTTAGATCATGAATCACTGGGGCGCGACCAAATCGAGATGCACGACGCAGCGCGATTGCGAGCACGCCGCGAATTGCATCATCTGCTGACTCGCCTTGTTGCAAGACGATTGAGTCACGCAGACCTTCGGCAAGTTTCAATGCATAACCCTGGTCTGGTCCTTGGTGACCAAGTTTCAACCCTGTCGGCTGGCGTGTCTTGATTGCAGCCGGGCGATCGTTGCGCCAAGGTGAGGGAATGTGATCTGGCGATGAATAACTTCTTGGACGATCTGTCGGATCAATCGGCGTGAACTTTGGTGCTGCCATAACGCGACCAGCCTAGAACATTTATCGCGAAATCAAGATTGCAAATGCAAAAGACCGAACACGAGCGACTCTTCGAGTGCGCGCCATGAGGCTTCAATTATGTTCGCCGAAACACCGATTGTTGTCCATGTTCGCTCGCCGTCGGTGGCATCAATCAGAACGCGAGTCACCGCGCCTGTTGCTGAGCCTGAATCAAGAATTCGAACTTTATAGTCGGTCAAGTGCACACGCTCTAATTGCGGATAACTCGCGCGCAACGCTTCGCGCAACGCAGTATCAATTGCATTTACGGGACCATTGCCCTCAGACGTGCACACGTTTCGCGATTCGCCAACCCAAACCTTGACCGTGGCCTCTGTGGTGAATACTCCAGAGGCGGCTTCATCGGTGATCACGCGCATCGACTCGACTTTGAAAAATGATTGATTCCAGCCAGCGGCGCGACGCATCAGCAACTCGAGAGATGCATCGGCGGCTTCGAAGTGATAGCCCTCAAACTCGAGACGCTTGAGATCGTCAATAACTTGGCCGATTGCCTGGCCATCTAATTCGATGCCGAGTTCTTTGGCCTTCATCGTGATCGTTGCGCGACCGGCCATCTCTGAAACCAAAAAGCGTGTGCCGTTGCCAACGAGTTCTGGCGAAACATGTTCGTAGGCGTCCTTTGCACGAGCAATTGCTGAGACATGCAAACCTGCTTTGTGCGCGAACGCAGAGACGCCGACATACGGTGCTTGCGGATTCATCGGACGATTCAAAACTTCGGCAACGTGGTTGCTGACCTGCGTGAGACGCTCAAGATGACCTTCTGGCAAACACTTGTAGCCAAGTTTCAATTGCAAGTTAGGAATGACCGTCGTCAAGTTTGTGTTGCCTGTGCGCTCGCCAAGACCGTTCAGCGTGCCTTGCACATGACGAGCACCACTGGCCACGGCGGCAAGCGAGTTAGCAACAGCGCAACCTGTGTCGTCATGACAGTGAATGCCAATTACGACATCGTTACCCATGTGGCGACGAACATCAGCAACAATCTTTTCAACTTCGCTCGGCAATGATCCGCCATTTGTGTCGCAGAGAACAAGATGTGTTGCGCCGTTGATTACGGCTGCTTCAAGCACGCGCAGTGAAAATTCTGCGTTGTGCTTGTAACCATCGAAGAAGTGCTCCATGTCAACGAGTACCCGTCGCTCGTTAGCAACGAGGTATTTGACTGAATCACTGACCATTGCCACGCCCTCATCAAGCGTCGTCTGCAATGCCTGCTCTACGTGATACGCCGAACACTTGGCAACGATGCATACTGCACTCGTCTCGGCTTCAATCAGATTGCGCAGTGTTGCGTCGTCGTCAACTTTGCCTAATGGACGACGAGTTGAACCAAAGGCAACAAGCGTCGAAGTTTTGAGTTTTAATTCAGTTCGGGCACGAGCAAAGAACTCGATATCTTTTGGATTCGCACCGGGCCAGCCACCCTCGATGAAGTGAACACCGAGAAAATCAAGTTGCTCGGCGATTCGAAGCTTGTCTTGAACGCTCGCCGAAACACCTTCGACTTGCATGCCGTCGCGCAAGGTTGTATCAAAAACCTCGACAAGTTCGCGTGCATCAGACATAAGTTATTTAGCTAGCTCACACCATTGCTTGTAGCGATCGTCTTGACCTCGCACTGCTTTGGCATACGTTGCAGCAATTGCTTTTGTCATCGGACCAGGACATGGGATGGTGCGCTCATCGACCGAATTGACAGAGCCAACTTCAGCCGCGGTTCCGCAAACGAAAATTTCGTCGGCAATATAGAGATCGCTTCGGGCTATGTTCTCAACACGAATTTCATAACCCAAGTCACGGGCGATTTTCGTGACGCTCGACTGAGTGATGCCTTCAAGGGCGCCTGCAGAAAGCGGTGGCGTCATAATCACGCCGTTGCGCACACAAAAAATATTTTCGCCCGTGCACTCGGCAACCAAACCATTTGGTGAAAGCATGATCGCCTCGTCGTAACCCGCCTTAAGTGCTTCTACTTTTGCGAGTGACGAGTTGACATAGTTACCAACTGTTTTTGCTGCAGGTGGCATCGTGTTGTGGTCGTGACGCGTCCATGAAGAGATCTTCATGCGCACACCTTTTTGTACTGCATCCTCGCCAAGGTACGCACCCCATGGCCAGCAAGCAATCGCCACGTCAACTTTGCATGGCAACGTGTTGAGACCCATTTCGCCATAGCCGTAGTAAGCAAGTGGTCGAATGTAACAAGATGGCAAACCCGTCGACTTTACGGTTTGCTTGACTGCGTCAACAAGTTCGTCGACTGAATATGGCAAGTCCATGCCAACAATTTTTGCGCTGTTGTGTAGACGCTTCATGTGGTCGGTCAGACGAAAGACAGCCGGGCCGTCTTTGGTTTCATAGGCGCGAATACCTTCGAACACGCCAGTGCCGTAATGCAAAGTGTGAGTCAAAACATGCACTTTGGCGTCGTCCCAATTGACGAGCGAACCATTCATCCAAATTTTTGGCGTAGTTGTAATTGGCATTTTTTCTCCTAAAGACTTCTAAATAATGCTACTAGCGAGTATTTAAATACTGGCTTTGACGCGTCGGGCGATTTCATCGCCGACCGCAATCGTTGAGCCCGAAACAGGTTCAACACAGGCACTTCGCAGTGCTTGTGCGCCATTGGTCTCACCAAGAAACTCGAGCATGTGCGCTGCCGACAAAATCGCTGCAACTGGATTAGCGACACCCTTGCCGGCAATATCTGGCGCCGAACCGTGCACTGGTTCAAACATTGAAGGCCCGCTACGAGTCGGATTCAAGTTTGCAGACGACGCAACACCAATGCCGCCAGACACTGCACCACCCAAGTCGGTGAGAATATCGCCGAACAAATTGTCTGTGACGATCACGTCATAGCGATGTGGATCTTGAACGAAATAAATGCACGCAGCATCAACATGGTTGTATGCCGTAGCGACGTCTGAGAACTCGGTAGCAACACGATCAAACGTGCGCTGCCACAAGTCGCCGGCGAAAGTAAGAACGTTTGTCTTGTGCACCAATGTCAAGTGTTTGCGACTGCGAGTTCGCGCAAGTTCAAATGCATAACGCACGCATCGCTCGACGCCTCTTGCCGTATTCACACTGCCTTGTGTTGCAACTTCGTGTTCAGTTCCGCGACGCAACACACCGCCTTCGCCAACGTATGGTCCTTCGGTGTTTTCGCGAATCACAACAAAGTCATGCGGCTTTGTGTGCCCAGGTGCCGTGCCCAAAAACGGACGACGATTTATATAAAGGTCTAACTCAAAGCGCATCTTGAGCAACAAGCCACGCTCAATAACCCCCGGCGGAACTCCCGGTGTGCCGACTGCACCAAGCAGAATCGCATCAAACTTTCGCAATTCGTCAAGAGTCGAGTCAGACAGCACTTCGCCGTCTCGCAAATATCGTGCGCCACCCAAGTCAAAATTTGTTGTTGAGAGTTTTACGCCCGAAGCAGAAACAACTTTTAACGCCTCGGCCACAACTTCTGGACCAATGCCGTCACCACCGATCACCGCGACGCGATGACTACCCGCAGAGTCACCCGACTTGTTGTTTGTTTTTTGCGAAACCATGCCTCAATCGTACGGCGCAAACACGAGGCATTAACGGCTAGCAACTTGGCGCCATCTAGATAGCATTTTCGGGGTAATGATCCACAAACTCTCCCGCAAAACCTTTGAACGGTTACGTGACGAACATGCCGACCTGACGACACGCGGTCGCATCGTGGCGGCCGAGAAAATTGCGCGTGCTCGCGAACACGGCGACTTAAAAGAGAACGGCGACTACCACGCGGCAAAAGACGAGCACGGTCACATGGAAGGTCGCATTCGCCAACTTGAATCAATCCTCGAAAATGTTGAGATAATCGAACCATCTAAAGATGGCACCGTCAGTATCGGAATGATCGTAAGCGTGTTGTATGACGGCGATGATCCTTCGATGGCCGAAAGCTATTTGATCGGACACATTGAAGAAGCCAGCGACACGCCCGTGATGAGCCCGACTTCGCCTCTCGGCTCGGCGCTACTTGGCGCAAAGGCTGGCGACATGGTTGTTTACGATGCGCCAAACGGCAAATTGAAAGTCAAAGTATTAGAGACACGACCTCAGTGACTAAAGAAACTGTGGCGCCACTGGCCGGCTTGCCACCGGGCTACGAAATTGAACTTCCGGGTCGCGGAAAAACTTTTTATCGAGAGAAGAAAGGCCCCGCTGGTGCGCCGACTCTTTTGCTTTTGCACGGCTGGACCGCAACGGCCGACCTGAACTGGTTCACATGTTTTGATGCGCTGAGCGAAAACTTCAATGTCATCGCACTCGATCAACGCGGACACGGTCGAGGAATTCGCACTAAGTCAAATTTCAAACTTGAAGACTGCGCCGACGATGCCGCCGCGTTGGCCGACGTGCTGGGTATCTCAACTTTTATTCCCGTTGGTTATTCGATGGGTGGAACAATCGCTCAGTTGCTGTGGCAACGACACGAACAACGCGTGCGCGGCATCGTGTTGTGCTCAACGGCAAGCCATTTCGCGAAATCAGGCCCAGAGAAATTAAGTTTTTTTGGTCTCACAGGTTTGGCTGCGCTATCTCGACTCACAACACCACAAGCGCGCACCTGGCTAACAGACCAACTTTATTTGCAACGCAAGTCAAACGGTTTGGCGCCTTGGGCTGTGCAGCAAATAGCGAGCCACGACTGGCGCCACATTCTTGAGGCCGGCAGTGCAATCGGCAATTTTGACTCGCGCGAGTGGATCTCAAAATTTGACGAGCCTGCTGCTGTTGTAATCACAACCGAAGATGGCGTTGTCGCGCCGAGTCGTCAAACTGAGTTATATCACTTGATAAACAACGTTGAAGTTTTCGAAGTTTACGGTGGCCACAACGCCGTGTTTGCCAAGAAAGAATTCTTTGTACCGACTCTTGTTGAAGCATGCATGTCGGTTTATTACCGATCGCTTTAAAGCTCTTCGCTTAGTCGACGCTCTCGCGGCTAACCACAACCTTTGGGTCGCGCCACAAATTGTTGACTGCGTCGGCCAAACTGCCCCGCGCTGAACCGGCATCGGTGACTATGTCGTCGGGTGTGTCTGCAAAACGCAAGACCGACGCCACACCATCGTCGCAGACCACAACAACTAGTCGAACTCGGCGTCGCTGCGGGTGTTGACTTGGTGGCACTGTGTCGTCTGAAGCATCGTCTGACGCGTCATCTAAAGCATCTTGATCATCGTGATCTTGTCGTGCAATCGGCGCGGCCCAACCACAAGTTAGAACTACAGCCGCATCAAACATTCGAGCGATCGCACTGCTCGGGGCATCGAGCAATTCGTAGACATCGCCATGCTCGGCAAGAAAACTTATTCGCAGCGCGCCGTCTTCATGACTTGCAACACCGTTTGCATTGACGATGCTGACGCCATAGAGACGAGCACGCGGTAGATCAAAACCGTCGAGCGAAGTGTGCAGGCTCGCTTCAACACATGTGGCTAGATCAATTGGCTTGGCGCGCGCAGTCGCCGACTTTTTGGTGTCTTTTTGCATGCGACCGATGTGTACCAAGGCACAAAATCTCGGCTCGCACCATGAAACTCTTCAACCGGTCGGCAATAGTGCTGGCGCGTCGCAGTTTGTGACATTGATGAACGATTTGTTGCTGGTTGAATAGAACGGTGAGTTTGCAGCCAAAAACCCTTGCCCAAAAGATTTGGGATCGCCACGTGGTCAGCTCGGGTCAAAATCAACCAGACCTTATATATATCGACTTGCACCTGATTCACGAAGTGACGAGCCCGCAGGCGTTTGATGGTTTGCGTTTGGCCCAACGCACGGTTCGTCGTCCAGATTTGACTGTCGCCACCGAAGACCACAACGTGCCGACTGAAAACATTCATCTGCCGATTGCCGATGAGATTTCGGCAAAACAAATTGCAGTGTTGCGCAACAACGCCAAAGAATTCGGTGTTGAACTGTTCTCGATGGGTAATCCATTGCAGGGCATCGTGCACGTGATCGGGCCTGAAAACGGCGCCACCCTGCCCTGCTGCTTCGAGGTAGGGTTGAATTGCGGCACGTTGCGCGTCGGTAAAACGGAATGGCCGGCCAAGCTCGAGCGGGTTGACTTCCGTGGTGTCGAGGCCGTGGGCGATCTGTAGCGACTGCCAGGCGTGAGGTATCGGGGCGCTTGTCATTTCGTGCGCCCTTCAAATCGGGAGATGTCCCCACGCATTTTCACAGGGGCGAAGACGTGGCGCTCGCCGTTGCGGTAGTATCCGCGTTCTTTGATTTGCCCGCTTTCGAAGTACTTGGTATACTCGGTGCGATCGCCAATTCGGCAATCGTCATGCGTTCATTCGCAGTGGGGGTGGGGTCGGGGCGCAGGTCCTGAGCTTGAGCGATCAAGCCGGATGTCAACAGCGCCACTAGTAGAAAGGTCTTTTTCATGGCGTCCGTATGTTAAGTTAACGTTACTCAAAGTTAACACAAAATTAACATTACGCAACACCTGCGACGCGATCGACTAAAATTTGTGCCATTCGGGCAAATGATTGGGTGCTCCATCCGGCTATATGTGGCGTAATCAGCACGTTAGGATGATTGAGCATTGCTTGCCAAAACGGTGTGGATTCGG
>ENA-ORCY01001563-ORCY01001563.1-marine-metagenome-genome-assembly--contig:-NODE-1563-length-10545-cov-2.331200_pt1 | contig 10545 bp, 18 predicted proteins | sample MGYA00248634_ERZ508507 | MGnify/ENA primary metagenome ERZ508507 (study PRJEB26178, sample SAMN06266269) | marine metagenome | isolation source: Columbia River Estuary | place: USA:Columbia River... | reverse complement strand
CTTGCTCAGGAATTGAACCCGTCTTGGATCGACGTGCTACAACTGATCTTGACGGTAATGTACTAAAAGTAACATTTCAAGCTACTGCAGATAATTTAGCATCAATCGCTAACCACAAAATGGGAGAGGGAGATGAAACAATGCCATTAGCAATTATTAGAAATTCAGATGCAAAAATAACTGACAGGAAGATAAACCCTAAAGAGATGGCAATTTCACATGATGAGTGCCTATATGTGAGAGGCCTGAAGAACTAAAGTGATTTTTCTAATATTTAATATTTTAGAAATATTTTTTGTGTGAGGGATCTCTATTAATTTACCACCAACTTCAGTTGAAGTGTCTAGTGTTTCTAATGTTTTATTATTAGTAACATAGTAATCTCCATTAATAATTTCTTTTCCTTCAATGGTATAACACTTTTCCTTATCACAAGAAAATATAGACAATGAGATTAATAACAAATAGATGTATTTCATTTTACTCGTAATGTTTCCATACAAAAGTAGAGCCATCAGCATTAACTGCTAAAACATCAAAATTAGCTTTCTCATTAATAGTTTCCATGCCTGGAACATTAGATCCTGCTGGCATACCGGGAACAGTTATACCTTTAATATTAGGTCTTTCATTTAAAAGCTTAGTTATTGCATCATGGGGAACATGTCCCTCAACAAAATATCCTTCAATAAAACCTGTATGACATGATTGGAGTGTTATATCAATTCCAGCTTTGACTTTAGTAGAATACATATCATTAGTTTTTACAGACTCAACATTTAAGCCATTCTGCTCCATATTAGCTACCCACCCTGAGCAACAACCACAAGTAGGAGATTGATAAACCACAAGTTTTTCTTTTGTATCTTGGTTACAAGAAAGTAAAAGAAGTGATAATGTTAAAATTATTTTTTTCATACTGCAAATATCGTTTTTTTTTATAAATGGAACTAAATCAAAAAACGTTAAAAAAAGCTTATAATTATCTATCTAAAGATGATTGTTTAAATCATTTAATACTTAAATTTTCAGATGTCATTGATATTTCAGAGAGATATAATGAGAACTATGCAAAAGCTTTAGCTTATCTAATAATAGAGCAACAAGTTAGCTTTAAAGCAGCAATAACTATTAAAAAACGTTTTTCAGATATGATTACTGATCTATCCAATAATGAAATCTTAAAATTAGATAACCTTCAGTCAATAGGTATATCATATAGAAAAGTGTCTTACATACAAAACGTATATAACTACTTCCAAGATTCAAAATATGATTTTACATCTGCATCAAATAAAGATGTTATAACTGAATTAGTTACTATTAAAGGCATAGGTCTTTGGTCTGCACAAATGTTTTTGATTTTTGTTTTAATGAGAATTGATATTTTCTCTCCAGGTGACTTAGCTTTAATGAATAGTTTAAAAATTAATTATAAAATTGATATTAATAATAAAAAAACTGTTGAATCCTTGGTTGAGCAGTGGTCACCATATAAAAGTGTTGCATCTCTACTTTTATGGAAATCAATTGAGGAGAAATATTATTACTCATAATGTATTAATTTAGCGTATGGAAAAGATTAAAAACATGCTATTAAGTATTTATTATGATCTGATGTCACATCCGCTATTATCAATCATTATTAGAGTTATTTTTGTATGTTTTATACTTATTTTAGTAGCTTATTTTCTTTTTTATGCTATCATATTTGGAGTCATTTTAATACCTATATATTATATTTGGAAATATTTTAATTCAAATTAAATTGGATAAACTCTCAATTAAAGAAATAAAAGCTAATTTAGAATCTCTAGAAGGATGGAGGTTTGATTCTGATCAATTGAAAACTTCATACAAACTAAACTCATTTATGGAAGTTATGAGTTTTGCTAATTTAATATCAGATAAGTCAGAGAAAATAAATCACCATCCAAAAATAATTATTGATTATAAGATAATTGAGTTTAATATTATGACACACGATATTAGTGGAATATCAAGGTTAGATTTTCAACTTGCAAATTTTATTCATGAAACCTACATTTAACTATTTTTACCAAATTCTTAAACACTTATTTTTTCTAGTCATTTTCTCTTTTATGATAGGGTGTCATGGACCTGAAGCTTTAGATTTAAATAATCTTGAAAATGAAGTTATCACTTTTTACGATGATGCAAATGAAGAAATTAACTTTCCATCTATGAACATTACAACTATTAATAATCAAGAAATAGTTGATGATCCAAAAATAAATGCTGAGTTATCTGTTTTAGAAGATCAAATTGAAACTAAATATAATATTGGTATTGAAATACGAGGAAGTTCCTCACAAATGTTTCCAAAAAAGTCTTATGGTTTTGAAACAAAAACTGAAGATTATTCTGATGACTTAGATGTAAGTATAGGTGGTTTCTCAGAAGAAGAAGATTGGATTTTATATGGTCCTTACTCTGATAAATCTTTAATAAGAAATAAATTAACATTTGATTTATCCAATGCTATTGGATTTAAGGCTAGTAATACAAAGTTTTATAATTTATCTATAAATGGAGATGCCAAGGGATTGTATGTTTTAATGGAAAAAATTAAACGTGATTCAAATAGAGTCGATATATCAAAAAATAATTCTGAGTCTGTGGATGCTGGATATATTATTAAAATAGATAAACCAACTGGTGATGGGGAATCCTGTAGTACTTGTTACGATAGTTCTTATTCATTTAGATCAAACTTTGATACAAATGCAAATCAATCTGCTGATTCTGAAATTTATTTTATATATGATTATCCTAAGCCTAAAAATATTACAGATAATCAAAAGGAATTTATCTTCACAACAATAAATGAATTTGAAACCATATTAGCTTCAAATAATTTTGATGACCCTATTGATGGATTTGAAAAGGTAATAGATGTAGATACATTTATTGACTTTTTCATAATTAATGAGATAGCAAAGAATCCAGACGGGTTTAGATTAAGCACATATATGAATAAAGACACTGGAGGTAAATTAAAAATGGGACCTATATGGGATTTTAATTTAGCTTTCGGAAATGTTGATTATTGTGATGGCATGAATCCTGAAGGTTGGATTTATAATTTTAACTCAATTTGCCCTGGTGATATATGGCAAGTCCCATTTTGGTGGAGAAGGTTGATGGAGAGCCCTAGTTTTAAAAATAAATTAAAAGATAGGTGGCAAACATTAAGGTCGAATACATTAAGTGATTCATCTATTACTAATAGAATTGATTCATATTTAGAATATTTAAATTCCAATAAAGTTGTTAACCAAAATTTTTATAGATGGACAATTTTAGGTCAATATGTCTGGCCTAATTATTTTGTTGGAGCAACTCATGAATCTGAAATTGACTTCCTTAAGGGCTGGATTAATCAAAGGTTAAATTGGATGGATGGACAAATTAATAATTTTTAAGGCACTCTTTTACCAACACTAGCTTCTAAAATTTCAAACCAATCACTAGTTTCTATATTGATTTTTAAAGATTCTATAGATTTCTTTATCCTATCAACTTTTGTTGTGCCAATTACTGGATATATATTAGAGGGGTGCTTTAATAGCCACCCAAGAAGTAGTTGATCATCACTGCAATTATATTTCTTTGAAAACAACTCCAAAACTTTCTTAAGTTTAGGATTGTCATTTGTATAATATTTTCCAAGTGGGCTATACGCCATTGGAATTATATTATTTGTTTGCATATATTCAAGAGTGCCATCATTCATTGAATCTAAATGGGTTAGCGAAAGATTAATTTGATTATATGAAATTTTTAAATCTTTAAACATTTCCATTTGCATGACGGTAAAATTAGATACACCAAAGCTTTTTATTTTACCATCTTTCAATAAACTTTTGATTGTATCAGAGATTTCACTTACATCCATTAAAGGACTAGGTCTGTGAAGAAGTAAACAGTCTAAGTAATCAGTTTTTAAATAATTTAATGAATTTAGTATTGATTGATTTATATGTTTTGCAGAGTAATCATAGTGTTTTACTTTAATAGGATGTTTTTCTGAGGGATACATTATACCACATTTAGATATAAAAAAAACATCTTCTCTGCTTATGCCAGTCTTTGAAAAAGCTTCACCAAAACTTTCTTCAGTTGTGTATCCTCCATAGATATCTGCATGATCAAATGAATTTACCCCATGATTAAATGCCACTTTTATTAAATCACTCATCTTTTTAGAAGAATGATTGACTCCCCAAACACCCCAATTCATAGTTCCTGATATGATTCTGGATAAATTCAAGATTGATATGGAATTGATGAATGATGAAGTACTATTTTGATTGACTCATTTATTTTTATGTACCCAAATGAGTATTCAACCTTAATTTTAGTATTATCGTTTTCAAAAGTATAAATACCCATAGCTAATCCTTGATTTTGATTAATTATAATATCAGAATTAATGAATGTAATCTTTAGCCATTTGGATAGGGCAAACCCATCATCTTCGCTATATTTCTTGTTGTTTCCTGCTATAAAGTAAGAAGTTGCAGATTCTTTATTATTTCTAAATTTTTCAATCTTAGCTTTAGTTGGTTTAAATAATACTTTTTCTTGAAAGTTGTAGACATTATCTAAGAAATCACTAACATATGATTCTAATAATATTCTATTGTTAGAGATTTCACCCATCTTTATGATCCCTTCTGACCAAACATTTTGAGCTTTAATTATATCTTCTTTTGTTATCATCTTATAATAAAATTAAAAATTTTATACTACTGTTCTATTGAATCTGCTGAAAAACTTATTATTTCATTACCGTTTGATGAGTAAGATATTTCTATTGGATTACAACAAACCTCACAATCCTCTATATATGAATCATTATAAATTAATTTATCAATTATCATTGATATTTCTTCCCAGCAGTGTGGGCATTGAAAAAAGTGTTCATCAGTCATGAGAAAAAGCTCAATAAGATGCTAAATAACATCATAATTAGAACTAAAATTAAAAAAGGTCTTAAAAATTTCAAAGTATGATTTTAATCATCTTTTAAGTTATGACAGATTTATTAAATTAGATGAACTAAACAAAATTAAAATAATTATGAAACAATTTATTACAATTTTATTACTGACTTTAGGTTTTAGCCTTAATGCTCAATACTATTCTATAACATATGTAAATGTTCCTGCAGAAAATCAAGCAGAGTTTGCTAGAATCGAAACTCAATATTGGTCGAAAGTAGCAAAAGAAAACATTGACAATGGAAAACAAGTTGCATGGGGGTTAGTTGCTGCAGTCGGAGGAACTCCGAGTGGGTGGACTCATGCTTTTGTTAACGTGTTTGAAACTGCTGATCAAGCAGCAGATCAATCTATTTGGAACCCTGAAGCTATTTTAGGGATAAGTTCTTCAGAAATCAACACTACTTCACTAACTGATGGTGGATTTAATGTTCAAAACTGGGCTGTTCAAACATCAATTAATGGTGAAAGAACACCTGGTAGCGTTACAGTTTGGAATTTTGCAAGACCAAAAAATTTAGCAGGATTTATAAATGAAAATAAAAATCTTTGGAAAAAGCTATTTGAATCAGATTTGGGAGGAAGATTAAGTTGGGGAGTAGGTCTTAAACTAAATAATAGAAGTAATGATTTATCTACTGTTATGACTTGGGATAGATATCCATCCTTAGGTGATGCACTGGAGGCTTTAAATGTATATGAAGGTCAGCTTCCGAAACAATCAAAAATGGATCAATATGATCCAGAGGGCTGGACAGCTCAGATTATTGTGGCAGATATAATGTGGGTAGATTAATAATTCAATCAATAAGATTAAAATAAGGCCCTCTTGGGTCTTATTTTGTTTAGTGACAACTCTCGTTATATTTCTTAAGTCTCCAATAATTATAGGGAAGAGGTGTCATAAAGCCAACTAATAGCATAATTGGGATTGCCCAAAATGTTATAATAGCACCCCCAGTTAATACTATATCCGTTAAGTTCATAGCTAATTCCATTGACACCATAGAGATAAAGCTCATCCCTAATGCAGTTTTGATTGCCTTAGCAAAGCTCATTTGTTTAAGTAATATAATTGTTTCTAGGAGTATTGAGGTTAATAAGCCATTAACAATTGCTAGACCCATTATACTTGAGGTTGACCAAGAATGGTCTATATTCTGAAAGTATAAAATAGTACCAAAATCTCCTATAGAGCAACCTATAAGACACCACAAAGTGTTTATTCTTGCTTTTTTCCAGGTATGTTTACAATTCCAAGATATAGATGAAGCCATAGTTTTCTAAAATACTTATATTTTTAATAAATTTATAAAACCTCTAATGAAAAAATCACTTTTAGTCATTTTAATTCTTCTCTTAACAACATCCTGTAGTGTTCATACTTTTACTTATGGTGATGGTCCAAAACAGGGTTACACAAAAGTTTTAAAGCAACATAATTTTATTGGTGGATTAATTTCAAATAACACACCTTGTATTAAGGAATTAAATGACGAAAAAGATTATAAATTGGTTATAAAACATTCAATTGTAGATACAATTTTTTCTGTTTTTTCGTTTGGCCTTTATACACCAACTACTATTATAATACTTAAATAATAAGTTATTGAAAATAAATATCTTACAGATTAAACTTCAACTAATGAGTTAAATGAATTTTTATCTAGATTTGAGAAATTAAAATCAATTTTTCCTACATATACTCCATTAGAACCAACTTGATTAATTATAACATCTCTATTTTTTAAATTTTTAATAATCTCAGGCTTTTTTAAAAAAGTATGTGTATGTCCACCAATTATTAAATCAATATCTGAAGTTAAACTTCCAAGTTTTAGATCACTGATTTTTGTATTTTGGTAACTATGACCAAGATGTGAAATACATATAATTAAATCACATTTCTCTTTATTTTTAAGTATATCAGTCATTTCCTGAGTTATTTCAACAGGATCATAATATTTTGTCTCTTTATAGAGGGAAGAATTAACGAGACCATTTAGCTCAATACCTAAACCAAATACACCAATTTTAATACCTTCTTTTTTGTATATTTTATATTTACTAATAAGTCCTTCAAGTTCAGTGTTAGTAAAATCATAATTAGATGAAATAAATTGAAAGTTATTATTTAATATATTTTTTTTTAACCTATTTAGACCAGCGTCAAATTCGTGATTACCAATTGTTGCAGCATTATAGCCCATTTTTTTCATTAGCTTAAGCTCTAAATCTCCTTGAAAGAAATTGAAGTAAGGAGTGCCTTGGAATATATCACCTGCATCAAAGATTAAGGTATTTGGGTTAATCTTCAGTAACCCCTTAAAGATATTAGCTCTTCTAGCAAATCCTCCTCTATCAGGATATTTATCATGATTAAAAGGGAATGGTTCTATCTGACTATGAACATCATTAGTATGTAGAATAGTTATTTTGACATCTTTGTTTCTAATGTTACATGAGTTTAACCCCATAACAGAAAGTGATGCTAAACTTGAGCTATAAATAAATTTTCTTCTATTCATTTTTTAAAAATCTGTCATCAACTTTTGATGCTAATCTTATATTAGTCTTAGTATAATCAATAAAAGCATCTCTTAGTGAATAGCCAAGTCTGTATACTTTAGTATTCTTGCCAAGAAAAAACATATTATCTCCTCCGTTTAATAAATAATCATTTGTAGCTAAATAATATTTTTTAGATGAGTCAATTATTTTGTTTTGAATCAGAATTTCGTTATTTCTAATAGATAGTCCTGAAATTGGATGTGGATTAGTTTCTTTCTTTAAAAATGAAATCATTTCTTCAACAACTTCTCCTAAAACTTCAATTATTACAATTTCATTTTCAAATGGAAGTATTTTATAAATATCAGTAAGTTTTATATCTCCTTTTAATAGTGATGATCGAATACCACCATGATTCTGTAATACGAAATCAATTTGCTTATTTTGTTGTCTTTTGAAGACTGAATCTGATTGGATAAAGATAATATCAGAGACAAGATTACCTAGTGAAGAGTTAAAGTTTATATTGTTGAAATCTGATTTGGTATAAAGCTCTTCAGAATAACCTATTACATTGTCTAATTTATAATCAATGGAGTCTTTATATATTTGAATTTGATTATGAATGTTAATTTCATCTGGTCCAATAATTTCAATTCTGGAAAATGATGTGTTCTTTACTTCTAAATTATCACAACTGATAAAATATAATCCAAGAAAAATAAATAATATTTTGAAAAATTTATTCAATAATTTTAATTATTATCAATTTTAACTTCAATTTTTACTTTTTTTTCAGAACCATTCGAAGTCCATACAGTATCTATCATTATATTCTTTATTTGAACACCATCTGGAAGATCTTTATGAAGTTTATTTAATATTTCTTCAGGTAGCTCATCAAGAAACTTAAAGGAATTTTCTCCTTTCTCCCCTTTATGAATCATAATTCTTGAGATATTCCTACTACTTCTATTGTCAATAAATTCAATTGAATCAATAGAGATAGGAGGTGTTGGAGTTCCAGTCACAATAATACCATTATCATGACTCATCATTGACATTCCTTTCTCTTTATGATGCATATCCATTTTTGTTTTATAAATAGAATTATTGATAGCTTGGGTTAAATTCTTTGCAGATTCCTTATCTAAATTTAATTCTACTGAAAGACTTTCAGGAAATTTAACAGATACACAAGAAATAAATATAAAGCTTAAAGATAGTAGTGTTAACTTTTTCATATTTAATATTTTTAATTTCTTCAAATGTAAACTTTTTTATAGTACTATGTATTACATAGTACTATAATTATTAACTAATCTTTACAATCTTCATGAACCTCAGATATAAACGGTTTTAAATGAACATGTTCCTTAGGAAGTAAGAAACTAGCTACTATTTCAATTAAACTAGCAATAAAAGCTATACTAGCTGTTATATAAGCTTCCTCATAAATGGCGCTTATAAATTCTATAAAATGGAATATTGAATGTATTCTTAATCCAAATCTTATAATTTTGATAAGATTTTTTCTCATAATAAGTTAACTTTAAATGTTAGAAATGAAATTATTTACAAAGTTTATAAAAAAAATATTCTTTTACATTATTCTTTTTACTGGAATTGTTTTGTCATCAATGATATTTGATAGTTTGATTGATACTAAGGATGATAGTGGATATTTAATCGCAGTTGGAATATGTTGTTTGACTTTTTTTATTTTAGAATATTTACTACCTAAAATTAAAAATTAGGATTGTTTCGATAATAAAATTAATAATCCTGCTATCATTATTACAAATACTAAAAAACCAATAAAGAAAATTAAAGATTCCATACCTTAATCTACAATTAATTAATGAAAATTAGATAGATTTAATATTAGATTCTCAAATAGAATGAATGAAACAGAGTTTTTTCGAATAATTTTTACTGCAATATTTATTGTATTAACCCTAAGGTTTCTTCTAAAAAAAAGAAGATAGTATATGTTGATCACATTTACTTTTTTTAAATTAGTAATCAACTTTAAAACAAGCAAAATGAAAATAAAAATTTTTATGTTAGTAGCTTTATTTGCTACTACACTAAGTTTCTCTCAAAGAAATACTGACTATACTTATATGACGACCTTCGTTTATAAAGCTAAGGATGGTATGGTAGAGAAATTTGAAAAGGCTGCCGATAAAAAAACTAAAATGTTTAATAAAGAAGAAGGTAGTATTATATTCACTTATAAGGTATTAACTGGAAGTGATGCTGGAGTATATGAACGTTATTTAGTTGGTCAATCACCTGCACACTACGACATGGATCGTTCTGATGAATTAGAGTATTGGGCAAAAAATGTTGCACCGTATGCAGATCCTGTTGGAGGTCAACAAAGGTGGGAATGGCAAGAATGGGGAACAATTGGGGATCAACCAGAACCTCCAAAGTTCTTTAATAAAACTATATTAAGATATAAACCATCAATGTCAGCTAATGTGTCAAGATATATTTACAGACAAGGTAAAGTTCTTGAAAAAAGAAATCCAAATGCCTTTAGAAGGGTTTTTGAGATGGTTTCAGGAGGAGACTTAAACGCATTTGTAATTTTTAGTGGTTTTGATAAATACGATGCAGAATGGCCAGAAACAGATGCTACATGGGAAGAAGATTATAATGAAATGTTTGGATGGGAACAATTCTCTCAAGATCAAAAACTGATGCAAAAATCATTAAGAGATTGGAATGGAGCAACAAGGACAACTTTAGAAAGAATTTATTTCTAAAATATATATCTTACCAAAAAGAAAAAGGCTCCAATAGGAGCCTTTTTTATTTGTAGTAAAGAAAGAGCTCCGAAGAGCTCTTTCACCAAACAAAATAATTAAACAAATTATTCTGGAAGCACTACACTATCAATTGCATGTATTACTCCATTAGAAGTATCTACATCAGCAATTACAACTTTAGCTTTATTACCTTTAGCATCAATTACATCTACACTACCTTCCCATAA
>ENA-ORCY01001560-ORCY01001560.1-marine-metagenome-genome-assembly--contig:-NODE-1560-length-10562-cov-2.002384_pt1 | contig 10562 bp, 9 predicted proteins | sample MGYA00248634_ERZ508507 | MGnify/ENA primary metagenome ERZ508507 (study PRJEB26178, sample SAMN06266269) | marine metagenome | isolation source: Columbia River Estuary | place: USA:Columbia River Estuary... | reverse complement strand
ACTGATACACTTGGTTACAAAGTAATCAAGTGTTTTACTTGCACTGAATTGAATATGTCGGTATTTTGACGGTTCTAGTTTGTAGAGTTTGATCTATGTCAATTACCGATTCTTTACTGTTAGGCAACTCAGCACCTATGCAGCAAGTGAAGCATTTGATCCAGCAGGTGGCTCGGTCTAATGCATCGGTATTGATCTTAGGCGAATCGGGTACCGGCAAAGAGTTAGTTGCCCAAGCCATCCATCAAGAGTCCCCCCGCAGCGACTTTGCTTATGTCCCCGTTAACTGTGGTGCCATTCCGGCTGAATTATTAGAAAGTGAATTGTTTGGCCACGAAAAGGGCGCCTTTTCTGGGGCGTCTAGTGCGCACAAAGGCCGTTTTGAGCTGGCCAATGGCGGCACCCTGTTTCTCGATGAAATTGGCGATATGACCATGGACCTGCAGGTTAAGCTGTTGCGAGTACTGCAAGAGAGAACCATAGACCCTGTAGGCTCCACTGAATCAAAATCTATTGATGTGCGCGTGATTGCGGCAACCCATAAAAATATCGAGCAGCTTATTAAACAGGGAGAGTTTCGTGAAGACCTGTTTTATCGACTCAATGTTATGCCCATGGAAATTCAGGCTCTGGCCCAGCGCAAAGTGGATATTCCCCTGCTGATTGAGCATTTTGCCAGACTTCACGGTGCTAAAAATAATGCGCAGATTAGAATGACGGCATGGTCCCTGAAGCTAATGGTTGAGTACGATTGGCCCGGCAATGTGCGTGAGCTCTCCAATTTGATGGCGCGCTACACAGCACTGTATCCTGGCCAGGAAGTCGATCTGCGCCACGTTCCGTCGAGCATGATACCCTCTGGCATCCGTACACTGGTCGACCAACAGAGTACGGATGCACTGTCTGCGCTACTGGTTGATGCCGATGCAGGGCATCCTGAGTCAGTTCCTCCAGAGGCGCTGCAAGGAGTTACAGCGGAATACCAGGCAGGCCCCACAGACAGTGCCACTAGCCATGACCAAATGGATATTTTTGCGCCTGCAGAACCAGTGGATGAGGTACAGAGAATTATTATGCTGGCTCAGGGTGGCGCATCATTCCCCGAAGAGGGCATGCAGCTGAAGCAGCATTTGCTGGAGATCGAGCGAACATTGATTAAGCAGGCTCTGGGCAAAGCCAAGGGCAATGTATCCAAAACCGCCAGACTACTCAATCTGCAACGCACTACCCTGATTGAAAAGATTAATAAGTACGGCCTCAGCGAAGCCTAGCTCCGCTATTTCCCAGCCCGCGGGCTATAGTTTTCCTTCTGTAATTCCCTCAAATATTGCCCTTTTATGCCGGTTAGGCCCTATTTGCGGCCAATAAGTGCCGCCTATGTGGCGGTAATTTGTCAGCTGGCCGACGCCTTGCCACTGGCAATAAATTGACAGTTCTTTGCCGCTCTTGGTCTAACCTATTGTTTTTGCTCAACATTTATATTTGGCACGCAACTTGCTATCTCAAGACTAAAGAAGCCAAAGTGGCAACGACGAAAAGGATCAACAAATCAATGAACAACATGACTTCGGTACTCTGGATCGACTCCGCAGGGACAGTAAACCCGCGAGATCTAAACGCCTTCAAAGAGCAGTCCATTGCCATAGTGCCTGCCTGTTTAACTCAGGTTTCAGAACATGACTTTATGACTGCCGATGTTGTAGTCGTTAATGTGGTGGGCAAAAGTTCAGCGCTCAAAGAGTTGCTGGTTAAATTAGCTGCCTACAACCTATCTGTGCCGGTGATCGCTCGAGTGCCTTCCGATAATTTTGATCTGGTGATCAAGACCATGAGGCAGGGCGCATTAACCGCTGTTCCCGATAATAAGCTTGCGCCGGAGGACTGGCGTCAGATTTTTGACGCCAGTGAGATTAAATCCAATAGCAGCAAGTCTGCCTATGTATTTGCCGACCCTGTGAGTCGCAATCTGCTCGCTCTGGCCGAACGCGTCGCCAGCGTGGACGTTACAGTTCTGCTGGCAGGCCCCACAGGCTCTGGAAAAGAAGTTTTGGCCCGCATATTACATGACGCCTCCCCTCGTCATGGGGGCCCCTTTATTGCTTTTAACTGTGCAGCCATGCCAGAAAATCTGGTGGAAGATATGCTTTTTGGCCATGATAAAGGCTCGTTTACTGGCGCGACTAAGGTGCAGCCAGGGCTTTTTGAACAGGCCCAGGGTGGCACTATCTTTCTGGATGAGATTGGCGAAATGTCTTTCCACCTGCAGGCAAAGTTCCTGCGAATTCTTCAAGAGCGCAAGTTTATGCGCCTGGGGGGCCAGAAGCTTATAGATTTGGATATAAGAGTAATTGCCGCCACCAACCGCAATTTAAAAGATGCCATAGTTGAGCGTACCTTCCGCGAAGATTTATATTTCCGACTCAGTGCCTTTAAGCTCAGTATTCCCCCGCTGCGCGAACGCACCGGGGATATTATTCCTCTGGTGGAGCAGTTTATCTCTCAGCAGGCCGGTCAAAATCTGGCTATGACATTTACCCCGGAGGCGGAGCAAAGCCTGCTGGCCTATCCCTGGCCCGGCAACGTGCGTGAATTACAAAATGTGATGATTCGCGCAATGGTTCTGGCACAGCAGGGTGTCATTGATACAGAGCATCTGATCTATGATGATATTCCCACCATTGAAAGTTCTGATCTGAGTTATGCTCGATCTCTGGCCGGTGCAAATCTGCGAGCTGCGCAACCTTTTTACTCGGATAACGCACCCCGAGAAACCTCGGTTAGCAAACCCATTGACCAGCTGAGCGATGCAATTAAAAGCAGCGAATACAAGACTATCTCCGAGGCCCTACAGGCATCGCGCAGCCGTGACCAGGCTGCGGAGAAGCTCGGCATCAGTCCAAGAACACTGCGTCACAAACTACAGCGTCTGCGTGAACAGGGTATGCCTGTCACCAGAGCCTATGCGCGCTAGGAGGGTTAGAACATGATTAATCCAACTAATGCTGCAAATGTCGAGTCGGTTCTCAGCCAAATTCGACAGTACCAGGCTCAGGCCTCGGAGGGAGTTAATATCTCTCCAAATTCTGGCCTAACCACAGAGCCAACAGGAGTTTCAGGCTTTGCTGATTCGATTAAAGGCGCGTTGCAAGAAGTCAATGCCACACAGCAAACCTCGAAAACTATGCGCACCGCTTATGAGCGTGGCGAAGACATTCCCCTGACGGATGTGGTGATGCAAATTCAAAAATCGTCGCTGGCCTTTGAAGCCACTTTGCAGATAAGAAACAAAGTGCTTAAAGCCTACGAAGAAATCATGAACATGCCAGTGTAAGCACTGAAAAGAGAAAATAGTTATGGCAACTACAGTCGCAAATCCAGCGGATATGAATATAGCACCAGCTAGGGCTGGTGGAGCTCAGGCTCCCAATAGAGCAGCCCCCACAGGACAGGCAAGTTCCGCTCCTGCAGCGGGAGCTGACTCATCGGGCCTGTCTATGGCCGGTGTTCAGGGTGTTATGTCACAGCCTGCAGTGAAAAAATCCATGCCGGCAATTATGGCTCTGCTGACCCTCGCTGTGTTTATTATTGCTTACTCCTGGGTACAGCAGCCGCCTTACAGAACCCTGTATCCAGGGCTTTCAGATGCGGACAGACAGGCGGCCTTTGAAGCTCTTATTGCAGCAGACTTCAGTGCCTCTATTGATTCAAAGACTGGACAGCTTAAGGTTCCTGACTCGCGTTTTCACGAGGCTCGAATTCTTTTAGCCTCCAAAGGCCTTCCCCAGAGTGGCACAGTGGGGGGCATAGCGTCGCTAAATGATGATGCCTCAATGACCACCAGCCAATTTATGGAGCAGGTCCGATATATTTCTGCAATTGAAATAGAGCTGGCTGCTAGTGTGGCGAAAATTTCTACGATTGAGTCAGCGCGCGTTCATCTAGCCTCCCCAAAGCAAAGTGTCTTTGTAAGAAACCGCGAGGCCGCGAAAGCCTCAGTGGTTGTTTCGCCCTTTCCGGGAAGGGTGGTTTCTGAGTCCCAAGTACAAGCAATTATTCATTTGATTGCTTCGAGTGTTCCATATTTAGCAACAGAGAATGTTTCCGTCGTGGACCAGCGGGGGCAATTGCTGACTGCTAGCGAAGGATCGAGTTCTTTGATGATGAGTACTGAACAAATGGCGCATAAGCAAAGTATGGAGGACACCTACCGCAATCGAATTGATGCATTTTTGTCACCAGTTGTCGGGATCGGTAATGTACGCTCGGAAGTTGATGTCCAAATAGATTTCACCGAGATTGAATCAACTTATGAAGAATATGACGGTAATGACAATGGCCCACGTGCCCGATCGGAGACTTTAAGCCTGGAGCAAAAAGGGAACTCAAGAGCATCAGGAATCCCTGGCGCGGCTTCAAATACAGCGTCTGTGGAGGATGCTGATGAAGGCTCCACTCTTAGCAATAATACAGTAAGCAGCAAGACAACACGTAACTATGAAATGGATAGGGCAATAAGGCACGTTAAGCGCCAAGGGGGAACAGTTGAAAGGATCTCAGTTGCGGTGGTGTTAAACCCGCCAACAGTGGAGCTTTTGGACGGTGAAGATCAAGAAGACTCTGGCAACAATGCTGGATTTTCCGATATTGAGATAGAGCGGTTTTCTAACCTAGTTAAAAGCTTAATTGGTTTCGATGCGAATCGAGGAGACGTAGTTACAATTGTCTCGACTCGCTTTGAACCACCCGTGATCATTGAGCAAATATCAGAGCCGTGGTATGAAAATAGTCAGATAACTAGCTTGATCAAAACCTCATCCATAGCCATCGCATTTGTTGCGTTATTGTTATTCGTTGTAAAACCAGCTATTGGGGTTTACTCATCCGCGGGTACTGGCAACGGAGCAATTACTGCTGCTGAAGCAAGAAATAGCTATGGCATACCACCCACACAGGCTTATGGAGAAGGGACACCAAACCAACCAACTGGGACCGGAGAGAGCACTACCTCTGCAAATACCTATGACAGTAAGGTTAATGCAGTTAGATCTCTAGTGGCAGAGGACTCTGGTCGAGTCGCTAATGTACTTAAAAAAATGATTCGAAACGGTTGAACGCATTTAGGAAATTAAAATGGCAAAGAAACAGCAAGCTGCGATTGAAATCGATCCGCAACAAGAGGAGATAGAGCAACAGTATAAAACGATGACAGGCAGCCAGCGCGCAGCGGTCATTATGTTGTTACTTGGTGAGCAACACGCAGCAAACATTATAAAATATTTAGAGCCCAAAGAGGTAAGTGTCGTTGGGGCATCGATGGTTGATGTTTCTGATTTATCTCAATGTTTAGTGAATAAAGTACTAGACGATTTCATCGAGACACTTGGGCTGCAGACGAATTTAGGACTCGGCACCGCGGATTACGTGCAAAATGTTATTAAGCGAGCACTGGGGGATGAAAAGGCTGCTACCGTCCTGGGGAAAATAATGCCACCAAGTTCGAGTAAAGGACTAGAAATTTTACACTGGATGGATGCTCGCTCTATTGCTGAAATCATTAGTGATGAACATCCGCAAATATCAGCCATCATATTATCTGTGCTTGAAGCAGATGTAGCCGCACAGGTTCTGGGGTTTCTGCCAGAACAACAAAGATCAGAAATTGTTCAGCGTGTAGCGACCCTAGAGGCTATCCAGCCGGCAGCTATGCGAGAGCTTGAGGGTCTTTTGACTCAGCAATTTTCCAACACATCTGCGCAATCAGCCAATTTTGGCGGCGTTGAGGCTGCAGCTACCATCATGAACTTTGCGAATGCTGAAGTGGTTTCAGAGATTATGGATACCATGACTCTCAAGGATGAAAATTTGGCTACACAGATTCAAGATAAGATGCTGACCTTCGATAATTTAGCCGAAGTGGATAACAAAGGCATCCAGAAACTGTTGGCGGCAACGGGTAATGAAGTGTTAATGGCCGCAATTAGAGGCGCAGATGAAGGGACCAAAGAAAATTTCTTAAGCAACATGTCAGAACGTGCCCGACTACTGTTTTTGGATGACATGGAGGCCAAAGGTCCAATTCGAATAGCCGAAGTGGAGGCAGCTCAGAAAAATATTATGCGGATCGCCAGAAAACTCGCCGATGATGGTGAAATCGTTTTAGTTGGCAAAGGAGACGACTTTGTCTGATAAAGAAACATCTGTTAATTGGCGCTCAAATGACTTTTTAGTAGGAGGCAACACCTCTGTAACGTTTTCTGTCTTGCCATGGGTGACCGGGGGGCCTATCAGTGGAGGCTCCGATTTTAGAAAATGGGAACCTCAAAGCTTGGATTCTTTGGAGCCAGCCAAAGAACTGAAGATCGTAACAGAGGAAGCAGCTGCACCAGATGACGCATCGCCAGCAAAAAGCCACGATAGCGGTGAAGGACTGACGGTATCAAGGGAAGAGCTTAATCAAGCAAACCAGGATTCTTTTGAGAAGGGCTACGCACGAGGACTTGAAAAGGCAGAACGAAAATGGGAGAGTGCTCGAGAAACGTTCTTAGATGTCACTCAGGAGATGTATAAAGAGCAAAAGCAGGCAGTAAATTTTTTCGAACCATTGAAAAGACTGTCCTTACATATAGCGCAGGAACTAGTCAGAGGAGAGCTAAGCATCTCGAGTGATGCTATCGAAAGGCTTATAAGAGGTGCGCTAGAGGAAATTGACCAGAAAGGACCAGCGGCTGTAACGATGGAGCTAAACCCACTGGACTTGCACATCATCTGTTCTAATCTTTCTCAGGATTTAGCGCATTTAGATTTTAGGCAAAAGGATAACCTCTCGCGGGGCAGTGTTGTTCTAAAGCTACATAACGGCGCTATCGAGGATCTCATGGAGCATAGATTTGAAGTGCTTTCAGATGCATTATTCACAACAATCTCCAGAGATGATGAGAATAAACTTAATACCCAAGAGGACGGTGACGAAGAAACTCTAAATGAACTAAAGGCGACAATTGATCCTGAAAACGCTCAAGATGAATCAAAAGATGCATGATTTTGCATCTCAAGTAGGATGGTTAATTCCGCATCTGAAAGTGCCTCTAATAAGCACCAGTGGAAAAATAGTCAGGGTAGTTGGTTTGATGTTGGAAGCTAAGGGGATCAACGCTCCTATGGGCGCTCACTGTCAGGTGGAGCATCTAGAATTAGGAACGTTTATAGACGCTCAAGTAGTAGGGTTTAATGGAGATGCGCTGTACTTGATGCCATTTACTGAAGTTGCTGGTATCGGCCCGGGAGCCCGAATATGGGTTCGTTCTAATAGTAGCAAAGGCGGAGTTGGTCCAGAGTTACTTGGTAGAGTTATTGATGCTCAAGGACGCCCCCTAGATGGCAAGGAACCAATTCGGTACGACGAGTATAAAAGTCTAGAGGGGACAGAGATTAATCCAATGGCGCGAGGTCCAATTGATAAGATTCTTGATACTGGTATAAAGGCAATTAACACTTGCTTAACTCTTGGGCAAGGGCAACGGATCGGATTAATTGCCGGATCAGGAGTAGGTAAAAGCGTGCTTATGGGAATGCTTACGCGAAATACCCAAGCAGATGTTGTTGTAATTGGGCTGATCGGTGAGCGAGGGCGCGAAGTTCAGGAGTTTGTTCATCAAACTCTTGGCGAGCAAGGATTGAAGAAAGCGGTTGTTGTGGCCTCTCCAGCGAATGAGTCTCCGGTTGTTAGGTTAAAAGCGGCAAGTCTTACTCACTTGATAGCAGAATATTTTAGGGATCAAGGTCAGAATGTCCTCCTGCTTTGTGACAGCTTAACCAGAGTAGCTCATGCGCAACGTGAGATTGGGTTAGCAATTGGCGAACCACCTACAGCAAAAGGCTATCCTCCATCGGTGTTTGCGCTTCTACCCAAGTTAATCGAAAGAGCGGGAGTAGGGCGTGATAGTGTTGGGGCGATTACGGCTATTTACACGGTTCTTGCAGAGGGCGATGACCGGTCTGACCCAGTGGTTGACATAGCTCGAGCCTCACTAGACGGGCAAGTAATGTTAGCACGAGACCTTGCGGATGCGGCACACTACCCAGCGATCGATTTAACAGGCTCTATTTCTCGTATTATGAATAGCCTGGTGACACCAGAGTTACAGAAGAGCGCTAATCGATTACGAAATCTTTGGACAATATATCAACAGAATAAAGATCTGATTCAAGTCGGGGCCTATGAGGTTGGGGTAGATCCAAATATCGATCTAGCGATTGAGCTGAGACCTAAGATAAACGAATTGTTACAGCAGAACAGTGAAATAGCGGTTAGCATTGATAAAAGCCAAGAATTGCTTCAGCAGCTAATGGAGCAGGCCTAGTGACTAATATTAATCCAGTTTGGGACGTACTCGCTTCGCAGGCTAGCAGCGCTGTGCTTAAAGCTGAGGCAAGGTTAGAAAAGTTTGCCAAGCATAAACAGAAGATTGTGGTCAGGCAGGAAAAAATATCAGCGCTATTGGTTGAGTACTCGAATCATTCTGAGAGAATTCAGGGCTATGGCGGCAGTGGAGAGATTGATAACAGCAGAAAGTTTATAGCTCAGCTTATGGATCTTCAGAATCGAACTCATCATGAGTATGTCGACGTTGAAGCTGACTATGGCAAGGCAAAAAAGGCTCTAATATTGGCTAATCAAGAAAAGCTGAAAGCTGACTTTTTATCTCAAAGAGAAAAAGAAATCCAACATCAGATGTTAGTTACACAAGAAAAGCGCGAGCTCGAACTTCAGGGAATCACCCAATTTAATCTCAAAAGATAATCGCCTGCGATGGAGATTGGCATATGTCTTGCTTAGATATAAAGATCTTTTAAGAGAGTTGGTTGGAGAATAAAGTTAATGGTTGATTTACCCAGAATAATGCTCAGTCAAAATAGCTCAAGCCCCACGCAGGAGAGCGAAAGAATTGAGGCACAGCGGGATTTAGGCGGTGGTCAAAGAGAAGCATTTAGAGAAATTTTTGAACAAAGTATCGCTAAGACGGCATCTCTACAAAGCGGCAAAAATAATCCAGAATATGGCGAGATTCTGCCGGAAAACACCTCCGCATTGGTCACAATGGAAAGTAAGAAGTTACCTGGTGGCATGGTGCTGCTTGTAGGGGGTGACGAACCAACTAATGAGGTATTAGTAGAATTCGCCCAGTCTCAGGGAATAGAAGCCGAATTGCTTGCGCTCTTAATGAAAAGCCAACCATCTGATCCTTTTAGAAGGGAGCCCGCAATTGATCTAGCAAAAGTGGATATTTTGCAGACTAGTGAAAAGGCTCTTGCTCAAGAATCTGAGCTAGGCAGAGGCCTCGAAACAGCCGCAGCAACAGAACCTTTCTTCAATGTCTCGGGCCAAGAAAAGATTTTGATTGGTGCCAATCCAGTCTATGAGGGACGTGAAAGCCTAACGCAGCTCAATAAAACTCCGTATTTGCAAGCTGCTGACTACGACACGCCAAATTTCTTATTGGCTAGTGCACTTAAAGACTCGACTACACAAAATAATATGCTTACAGCCAGGTTAAATAATTTCATTGGCTCTGATCCGGCACATGTGAAAGAAGGTTTTCCGATAGTGCAGCTGTCACAAAATTCGAATAACTTAAGTTTGGCTGTAACTCCTGAAACCGCGCATTTAGTTAGAGAATACAACGATATCCCCCTCCTACAGACTAAAAATACGGAGACTTTTGTGGCCGTAACAGAGACAACCGGTAAACGTATTTCAATTGAGCTTCCCGAAGCTCTATCCATGACCAAACAAGAACAACATTCTTATATGTCTAGGCGTTTGGCAGAGGCTCTGGGTCAGAGATTAGCTACTCAAGTTTCTAAAGGAGTTTGGCAAGTCGAATTAGATATACATCCTAAAGCGTTGGGGCGCATAGAAATACACTTAGAGATGAGGGGTGGAGAGTTGGAGGCACAATTTAATGCATCTAAGGCTCTAACCAGAGAGCTTCTTCAGGAAGGATTGCCGAGATTAAAAGAGGAATTAAGAGAACATGGCATAAAAACTGCTTACCTAGGTTTAGGGAGTGGAAAGCAACAAGAAAATGGCGGAAATTCGACACCCTCAGATGAAGAAAAGAATGGAGATGAGACTGGGCTAAATGCAAGGGCTGTTGTGTTAGAACCAAAGACAGGCGAAAAGCAACAAACTCTTAGCGATGGTTTAGATGTATCTATTTAAAGTAATAAGACATCGCAATAAGCAATTTTGATATGAATAAGGAATATAAATAATGAGTAGTGAAGAAACTAGCGAAGATAGTGGGGGTTCTAAAAAAAGACCAATAGTTAAGATTGTGCTGATTGTGGTTTTGGTTTTAATACTACTAGGAGGGGCGGTACTTGGGACACTATTTGCCGTTGGATTTTTTGATTCAAAGACTGATGCAGAGAGTGCTATCGCTGCGATGGAAGATGCCGAAAATTCTGGCGCTGGAGTAAATGATCAGCAGAGACTTGCTGAGGCTATAAAAGTTATTGATGACGAAGGGCTAAAGTATCTTGAAATAGAGCCTGAGCTA
>ENA-ORCY01001554-ORCY01001554.1-marine-metagenome-genome-assembly--contig:-NODE-1554-length-10583-cov-2.572720_pt1 | contig 10583 bp, 10 predicted proteins | sample MGYA00248634_ERZ508507 | MGnify/ENA primary metagenome ERZ508507 (study PRJEB26178, sample SAMN06266269) | marine metagenome | isolation source: Columbia River Estuary | place: USA:Columbia River... | reverse complement strand
TCACACGGTTCACCCGCATATTTTTTGTCTTGCGGTACGGCGCCCAATGAATTGAACTGGAAAATTTTGTTGTCTTTGCCAATGGTGGTGTGGCCTTCAATGACACAGTGGCTGCCCACCGAGGTTCCCGCATCAATGCGAACATGAGGGCCAATGACCGTGTAAGGCCCCACCGTGACAGTGCTGTCTAGCTGAGCAGCAGAATCAACAAGGGCTGTGGCGTGAATACGAGACTGCGTCGTCATAGTCTTGATTGTTAAGCCACTTTGCGCATGGTGCACATGAGTTCGGCTTCCACCGCAATTTCTTCGCCTACTTTGGCGCGCGCCTTGAACTTGAAAACACCTGCTTTCATGCGATCGAGTTCAACTTCCAAAATGAGTTGATCGCCCGGCTCTACTGGCCGCTTGAACCTGGCGCCGTCAATGCCAGCAAAGTAGTACACGGTGTTTTCGTCGGGCGTCTCGCCCATGGTATCGAAAGCCAACAATGCCGCCGCCTGCGCCAATGCCTCTAGCATCAACACGCCGGGCATGACCGGGCGCGATGGAAAATGTCCGGAGAAATAAGGCTCGTTGACGGAGACATTTTTCAGCGCTTTGATGCGCACACCCTTTTCAATTTCAAGCACGCGGTCAACCAACAAAATTGGAAAACGATGTGGCAATTGTTTGAGAATTTGGTAGATGTCCATCATGATTTGTTGTCCTGAAATGGTGGCTGAAGGAGTTGAGCCTCCAAGGATTTAATTCGATCGCGCAACTTGTGCAGTTGCTTCAAGCTGGCGGCATTCTTTTCCCATGTGGCATTGTCGTCGATGGGGAACAGGCCTGTGTAATTGCCAGCTTGTGAAATAGAACGCGTGACAACAGTGGCCGCAGAAATATGCACGCCATCTGCCAAAGTGAGATGTCCCAAAACAATGGCCCCGCCACCCAGCGTGCAATGGGCGCCAATGCGCGCACTGCCCGCCACACCCACACAACCCGCCATGGCAGTGTGTTTGCCAATGTGCACGTTATGACCGATTTGAATGAGGTTGTCCAGTTTGACACCGTCTTCAATGACGGTGTCTTGTAAGGCGCCTCGGTCGATGCAAGTGTTGGCGCCAATCTCTACATCATTGCCAATTTTCACAGCGCCGAGTTGTTCAATTTTTTCCCACGTACCTTGGTGCGGGGCAAAGCCAAACCCATCAGCACCTATCACGACCCCTGAGTGAACAATGCAGCGCTCGCCAATTTCGCAAGCCTCACCCAAAGTCACTCTCGATTTCAATTGAGAATGGGCGCCCACCTTGGCACCCCGCTCGACCACACACAGAGGGCCGATGATGGCTGTGTCGGCAATGTGGGCCTCAGGGTCGACCACAGCACTGGGGTGAATTCGGGCACGCCCAGCAGGTGTGGTTTGCTTTTTCCAAAATTGCGTGAGTTTGGCGAAGTAGTGATAGGGGTCTTCGGTCACGATGCAAGCACCGCGCGTGATTGCCAATTCTTTGAATTGCGGCGTGACAATGACACAAGCCGCAAGTGATTGCGTTAAGTGCATTTGGTACTTGGGGTGACTGAGAAAACTCAAGTCAGCTGGTCCCGCAGTTTCAAGCGGGGCCAGTTTTTCAATGGGGGTTTGTGGACTGCCTTGAAGGCTGCCGCCTAGAGCCTTAACGATGTCGCCAAGAAGCAGCACAACACGAGTCCATTTCTCTCGGTGCGGGCGCTTATTTGCCAGCCGTGGCGTTGAGAGACTTGATGACTTTGTCAGTGATGTCGTGCTTGGGGTTGATGTAGACAGCTTCTTGGAAAATAACGTCGTACTTTTCAGCTTCAGCCACCACTTTCACGGCTCGGTTTGCACGTTCAATGACCACCTGTTGTTCTTCATTCTTGCGCGTGTTCAGGTCTTCTTGAAATTCACGGCGCTTGCGTTGAAACTCACGGTCTTGGTCCATGAGTTGCTTTTGACGCATGTTGCGCTGTGTTTCAGACAGAGTGGGCGCTTCACGCTCAAACTTATCAGATGCAGTTTTGATGGTGTTACCCAAGTCGACCAAATCTTTTTCACGCTTTGAAAATTCTTGCTCCAACTTAGCCTGTGCAGTCTTGGCAGTGCTGGCCTCGCGAAAGATGCGATCTGTGTTGACAAAACCGATTTTGAATTCCTGTGCGCTGACCGCGGCCGCACCCAGTGCACCGAATGCCAACAAACAAACTTGTGAGAAATGACGAAGTGTTTTCATTAAAAGGAAGTTCCGATTTGGAATTGCAATCTTTGGATTTTATCCGTAACCTGACGCTTCATAGGCAAGGCATATGAAAAGCGCAAAGGACCCATGGGTGAAATCCAGCTTAAACCCACGCCAATAGAGGAGCGAAGTTCGTTGAGATTGATCTTTTCGTTCTCGCCAAACGCTCGGCCGACGTCGGTAAAGGCAAAAAGTCGCAAGGTGCGATCGTTGCCAGCGCCCGGAAATGGGGCCATGAGCTCGGCATTCAAAACAATTTTCTTAGGTCCGCCCAAATACAGGCTGTTGGTGCTGTCTGAAGGCCCCAAAGTGGATTGTTGGAACCCGCGAACGCTGCCCAGGCCACCTACAAAGTAGTTTTTGAACAGCGGATAAGGCCGATTGGACAGGCCTTGACCCCAACCCAAGTCGGCATTCAAAGCCAATGTGTACTTTTTAGTTAAAGGCGTGTATTGCTGAATTTGGTAGTTGGTACGAACGTAACGGGCATCGCCGCTGGCACTCAAATCGGAGTTGAAGCGCTGCAAAATTCCTCGCGTTGGCACCAAAGCGCTGTCGCGGCCGTCCCTTGCCCAGCCAATGGTAAAGGGAAGCGAATTGCTGGTGTAACCAAATTGCTGCATGTATTCCACATAGGCATTTGGCAAGTTGTTGCCTGGGCGGATGGACGTCTGCTCTAGATTGGCACCAAAATAAACGGTGTCGATCTCGCTGAAGGGCACGCCAAAGCGCATGCCAGCACCTGAGTTGACCAAACTGTAAGCATTCAAATCGCCCAAATAAGGCCGCGTGGTGCGATGGAAAATATCGATGGTTCGCGAAATGCCTTCTGGCGTGAAGTACGGATCGGTGGTGCTGATGACAATGGTTCTGTTGTATCTGCTGGTATTGACTTCGGTGGCCAAGTAGTTGCCCGAACCAAATGCATTTTCCTGGCGAATACCAAAGCTCAAAGCCACTTTTTCAGTGGATGAGAAACCAGCACCCAGTGAAACACTGCCCGTTGGTTTTTCGATGACATTGACGGTGAGGTCAACTTGGTCAGTGGTGGCTGGTACTTCTTGGGTTTCAATGTTGACTTCGGTAAAGAAGCCCAAGCGGTCGACACGGTCGCGCGATAACTTGATTTTGTCGCCGTCGTACCAAGCTGACTCCAGCTGGCGAAATTCGCGCCTGACCACCTCGTCGCGTGTTCGATTGTTGCCAGCCACATTGATGCGGCGAACATAGGCACGGCGTGAAGGCTCGGCAATGAGGACGAAGGTCACACGGTTGGTCAAGCGATCAATTTCGGGACGAGCATCGACACGCGCAAAAGCAAAACCAAACTTGCCAAAGTAATCGGTGAACGCTTTGTTGGTTTCGGCCACGGTTTCAGCGTTGTAAGCTTGACCTAGGCCAATTTTGACAAGGGCTTTGAACTCGTCTTCTTTGCCCAAATAGTTGCCTTCAAGCTTGACACCAGAGACAACAAACCGCTCGCCTTCGGTCACATTGATGGCAATCGAGATATCTTGCTTGTCGGGTGAGATGGCCACTTGGGTTGAGTCAATTCGGAACTCTAGGAAACCACGGCTTAAATAGTAAGAGCGAAGCGCTTCCAGGTCGGCATTGAGCTTGGTCCGGGAATAACGGTCGGATTTGGTGTACCAACTTAGCCAGCCGCCTACATCCAAATTGAACTGATCCTTGAGCGTGCCTTCAGAAAAGTTTTGATTGCCCGTGATGCGAATTTCTTTGATTTTGGAAGGGCCACCTTCAGATACTGTGAAGGTCAGCTTCACACGGTTGCGGTCTACTGGGGTGACTGTTGTGACCACCTCGGCACCATACAAGCTGCGCGTAATGTATTGACGCTTTAATTCTTGCTCGGCTTTGTCTGCCAACGCTTTGTCAAAGGGGCGGCCTTCAGAAATACCCACTTCTTTCAAAGCCTTCTGCAAGACATCTTTGTCGAACTCTTTCAGACCCACCCATTCAACTTCTGAAATGGAGGGACGCTCTTCAACAATGACCACCAACACATCGCCTTGGGCATCCAGCCTGACATCTTTGAACAAGCCCAGCGCAAACAAAGCGCGAATAGCGGCCGCACCCGATTCATCGTTGTACATGTCGCCAACTCGGAAAGGCAAAGAAGCAAACACCGTACCGGACTCAATGCGCTGAAGACCCTCAACGCGAATGTCTTTCAATTTGAAAGGCTCAACGGCCCACGCAGACATGCTGCTGATGGCCGCTGCAAGCAACACACACAGGTGATGCAAGCGAAATCGATTGGGGAGAAAGTTCATGCGTTTGAATTAAGTAAAGAGTCGCGTCAGATCATTGAAAAAAGCCAAGGCCATGATGAAAATCAACAAAGCCAAACCGACTTTTTGCAAACCCCGTTGCCAAGCAACGGAAACCGGTTTGCCGGTCAGAGACTCCCAAAGATAATACATCAGGTGTCCCCCATCCAACATGGGCAATGGCAGGAGATTGAGAAGTCCCAAACTGACGCTGATCAGGCCCAGAAAAGTCAAATAAGACGGCAAACCTCTTTGGGCAGACTGCCCAGCCTGCTCCGCGATGGTCAAGGGACCGCTCAGGTGCTTCGAAGAGGCCTCGCCCATAAGCATTTGGCCAATGAGTTGGCCCGTCAGCAGCGTTATTTGCTCGACTTGACCGTAGCCTCGGGCTAAGCCTTCCCAAAAACCGGCACTCACCCACTCGGAGTCGGAGGGCTGCCCCACCACCGCCCCGATTCGCCTGACGGCACTTGATTCAGGCTGGCCTGGCAAAGAAGTGAGCAAGGGTTTGACGGCCAGAGAAAGGCTCTGACCTTGTCGGTCAATTTCCCAAACTGCCGCCTTGTCCAATTCTTCTGCATTGTCTTCAGGGTTCACTTCGCCGCGAATCAAGGCCCTTAAGTGCTGAGCGTCCCTCACCTCTTGAGAGCCCACTTTCAAAACGCGATCACCTGTTTTCAGACCTGCAAGATCGGCCGCAGCGCCAGCCTCAACGCGGCCAATGATGGGCAAGATTTTGGGATGGCCCCACCAAGCCACTGCGCTGAACAAAACGACTGCTAAAAGCAAGTTGGCCAACGGACCAGCCGCCACAATGGCCGCGCGAACTTTCAAACTGCGTTGGTCAAAGGCAAACGGCAGTTGATCAGTGGGCACGGCAGCTTCGCGGCTGTCGAGCATCTGAACATAGCCGCCCAAAGGCAAAGCGCTGATCACAAACTCGGTGTTTTGTCCTGCTCTTGGGTGCTTGGAACGCCATCGGTAAAGAGCTTTGCCAAAACCAATCGAAAAAACCAAAACAGGTACCTTACAGGCCACCGCCATGCGGTAGTGACCATACTCATGCACCGCAATTAAGAGGGTGAGTGCGAATAGGAAAGAAAGCAGCGTTAGCACGTTAAAGCGTCAAGCACGGCAAGCACGAGCCACTTCGGAAGCTGTAGCGCGGCTTTCTGCATCAAGCGCCAGCAGGTCAGGCAAACTTTGGGGCGATTGCGGCTGCACCTTGGCCAAAGTTTCGGTGTTCACTTGGTGAATTTGATCGAATCTAATTTGCTTGTTCAAAAAAGCTTCAACCGCAATTTCATTGGCGGCATTGAGCACTGCGCACGTACCTGAAGCAGCGCTCAAAGATTGCCAAGCCAATTTCAAACCAGGAAATCTATCGGGGTGACCATGGTCGTCAATGGCTTCAAATGTCATGGGCTTGAGCTTGTGAAAATCAAGCGTTTGAGCACCCGAGGTGATTCGCTCGGGCCAACTTAAACCATAAGCAATAGGCACACGCATGTCAGGCGTGCCCAACTGCGCCACGATGGACGTGTCTTTGTACTTCACCATGGAATGAATGATGCTTTGGGGATGGATGACCACAGAGAGCTGATTGGGCGATACGCCAAATAAATAGCGCGCCTCAATGACTTCCAAGGCTTTGTTCATCATGGTGGCAGAGTCGACTGAAATTTTTCGGCCCATGACCCAATTGGGGTGTGCACAGGCTTCATCGGGCGTGACGTTTTTCAAGCTGGCCACATCGCGCTCTCGAAAAGGGCCACCCGATGCCGTCAAGATAATTTGATCAATGCGATCAGCCCAAGTGGCTGGGTTTTCAGGTAAGGACTGAAACACAGCCGAGTGCTCACTGTCGATGGGCAGGAGCACCGCACCACCCTTTTTAACCGCGCTTAAAAAGACCTCACCACCCACCACCAAAGCTTCTTTGTTGGCCAACAACAAACGCTTGCCTGCATGGGCCGCAGCCAAGCAGGGAGACAAGCCCGCGGCGCCCACAATGGCGGCCATCACGGCATGAACTTCATCGTGGGCAGACACAAAGTCCAAAGCCTCTGGCCCCCAACGCACCTCGACGGGCAAGCCTTCGGCTTTGATGCGCTCAGCCAGCAAACGGCCTGCATCTTCTTGGGCCATCACGGCAAATTTGGGTTTGAACTGAGCGCACTGCGCCAAGATCAAATCGACCTGCTTGGACGCCGTTAAAGCAAACACCTGAAAGCGGTCCAAGTGTTTTGACAGCACATCCAGCGTGTTAGTGCCAATGGAACCGGTAGAACCCAGAATGGTTATGTTTTGTTTCATAAGGCAAACAAGGTATTTAAAATTTGGGCCAATGCAGCAACATCATGGCGATGGGCAATGCTGGCAGCAAGGCATCCAAACGGTCAAGCACGCCGCCATGACCCGGCAATAAGCTGGAACTGTCTTTGACACCTGCACTGCGTTTCACCAAAGACTCGACCAAATCACCGACCACGCTCATGGTGGTTAAAAAAATCAAACTCAATGCCCATAGAAAAAAACCATGTTGGGTCATTTCCATGAAAAAACTGGCGCCTGGCCATTGGTAAATTTGCTCGAAGTGCATCCATCCGAAGGCAATCAGAAACACACCGAACATACCGCCAATGGCACCCTCCCAACTTTTTCCAGGGCTGACGCTGGGGGCCAATTTTTGATGGATGAACTTGCCACCCAAAGCCCTGCCAAAGAAATAGGCAAACACATCGGCCGCCCACACCACACAAAATATGGAGAGTAACAATTGCACGCTAGAAGTTCGCGCTTGCGCCATGGCCAACCATGCCAACCACAACAGGGTGACACCCAAAACCCAGCGAACATTGGGGCGCCATAAGGCCCAGCCCTGAACGCCACGCAACAGCATCCATGCCGTCAAGCCCACCCAAGTTGCACCTGCCAACCACCAAAGCCATGTTTCAGTTTGAGAGGTCCAACCCGCCCACCATGCAATGGCACACATGCCGGCACACAACACGCCCGATAAAACAGACTTCACGCTGGCCATGCCGTTCATGCGGGCCCACTCCCAAGCGCCAGCAGCAATTAGGAGCGCAGACAAAATAAGAAAGGCCTGAGGGGTTTCTGCAAAAAGAGCTGGCAGCAAAACGGCCAACAGTGCCAATGCAGTGAAGATGCGTTGTTTGAGCATCAAATCAATGACCGTTAAACGGCCATGATCTCTTGTTCTTTGCCAGCCACCAGCTGGTCAATTTCTGCGATGTGTTTGTCCGTCACTTTTTGAACTTCTGCCTCTGAGCGTTTTTGCTCATCTTCAGAAGCCAGTTTGTCTTTGACCAGTTTTTTGACAGCCTCATTGGCATCACGACGCAGATTGCGCACAGCAATTTTGGCGTTTTCACCTTCAGTGCGAACCAGCTTGGTCATTTCCTTGCGGCGCTCTTCGCTCATGGGCGGCATGGGCACGCGAATGATGTCGCCCATTGAAGCGGGGTTCAAACCTAAATCGCTTTCGCGAATGGCTTTTTCAATTTTGGCGCCCATGCCTTTTTCCCAAGGCTGAACGCTGATGGTGCGTGAATCAATGAGCGACACGTTGGCAACCTGCGACAAGGGCACGAAAGAGCCGTAGTAATCTACCTGAATGGTGTCTAGGATCGCTGGATTGGCACGGCCTGTGCGAATCTTGGTCAGGTTGTTTTTGAAAGCCGCAATGGATTGGTCCATTTTGGTTTGCGATGTTTTCTTGATGTCTTCTAAGCTCATGAAATACTCCGGGGCCAGATTTGGCGGGTTCAAGAATTAAGCGAAATGAAGGTCTGATTCAGGCATACACCAAAGTGCCCTCGTCTTCGCCCATGACCACTCTCTTAAAGGCACCATGCTTGAAAATTGAGAACACTTTAACAGGCAACTTTTGGTCGCGGCACAGCGCAAAGGCTGTAGCGTCCATGATGCCCAAATTTTTAGAAATGGCTTCGTCAAACGAGAGTTTGCTGTAGCGGGTTGCGGCAGGATCTAGTTTGGGATCGGCCGAGTAAACACCATCGACCTTGGTGGCTTTGAGAACCAACTCAGCCCCAATTTCGGCACCACGCAAAGCGGCAGCGGTGTCGGTTGTAAAGAAGGGGTTGCCCGTACCGGCGGCAAAGATGACCACTTTGCCTTCTTCAAGGTACTGAAGCGCCTTGGGACGAACATAAGGCTCGACCACCTGCTCAATGGCAATGGCCGACATGACGCGGGCTGTGAGCCCTGCTTTTTCCATGGTATCTGCCAGGGCCAACGAGTTCATGACGGTGGCCAACATGCCCATGTAGTCGGCCGTGGCACGGTCCATGCCCACAGCGCCGCCAGCAACACCCCTGAAGATGTTGCCGCCGCCAATGACTACGGCCACTTGCACACCCAAACGGGTGACTTCAGCAATTTCATTGACCATTCGAACAATGGTGGCTCGGTTGATACCAAACTGATCGTCACCCATCAACGCCTCGCCTGACAGCTTGAGCAAAATACGCTTGTGGGCTGGTTTGGCAATGGTCATGACGGGCTCCTCATAAAGACAGATTCAAGTTTAGCGTTGAATCGCCCTTTCGGGCGACCCTGTTTACCCGGGTTTTAACCCAGATAGTGGCAGCTTTAAGCTGCGTTTTGAGCGGCAGCAACTTGTGCGGCCACTTCAGCCGCAAAGTCGTCAACCTTCTTCTCAATGCCCTCGCCCACGACGAACATCGTGAAGGCTTTGACTTGAGTGGCTTCGGCTTTGAGCATTTGCTCGACGGTTTGCTTGTCGTTTTTCACGAAAGTTTGGTTGTTCAAAGACACTTCTTTGAGGTACTTTTGAACAGAGCCTTCGATCATCTTGGCAGCGATGTCAGCGGGCTTGCCAGACTCGGCCGCTTTGGCTGTAGCCACTGAACGCTCTTTTTCAATCAGGTCGGCGGGCACATCGTTGCTGGTCAAAGCCACAGGCTTCATGGCGGCCACGTGCATGGCAACGTCTTTGGCAGCCGTGTCTTTGCCTTCGTACTCGACCAACACACCAATGCGTGTGCCGTGCAAGTAAGTAGCGATTTGGGCGCCACCGGCCACGCGCTTGAAGCGGCGAAAGCTCATGTTCTCACCGATCTTGCCGATCAGGCCTTTGCGAACTTCTTCCAGTGTTGGACCGAAGCCGTCTTGGCTGTAAGGCAACTCGCCCAGTGCGGCCACGTCGGCGGGGTTGTGCAAAGCAGCCAGCTTGGCCGCTGCATTGGCCAGGGCCAAGAAGCTGTCGTTTTTGGTGACGAAGTCTGTTTCGCAGTTGACTTCGAGCATGGCGCCCGTTTTGCCTTCTGTGTAGGCAACGATCACGCCTTCGGCTGTCACGCGGGAAGCGGCTTTGCCAGCTTTTGTACCCAATTTAACGCGCAACAACTCTTCTGCTTTGACCATGTCGCCATCGGCTTCAGTCAAAGCTTTTTTGCATTCCATCATGGGGGCATCTGTTTTGGCGCGCAGTTCAGCGACCATGCTTGCGGTAATAGCCATTTGATTTCTCCGTTTCGTCTTCGAATTAAGGTTCGAGCTAAATAAAAATTGATAAAAAGTCAGTGAGACTCAGGTTAAAAAAAAGGGGCAAGAAGCCCCTTTTCTCTGGTTGAGAGGGCATTAAGCAGCAGCTTCTTGCACTTCAACGAATTCGTCAGCGCCTTCGGCGGCCACTGCATTGACCACGTCTTGAACGGCGTTGGCACGGCCTTCAATGATGGCGTCGGCAATGCCGCGAGCGTACAAAGTAACGGCTTTGGAAGAGTCGTCGTTACCTGGAATGATGTAGTCAATGCCTTCGGGTGAGTGGTTGGAGTCAACCACGCCGATGAGTGGGATGCCCAATTTCTTGGCTTCCAAAATGGCAATCTTGTGGTAACCCACGTCGATCACGAAAATGGCATCTGGCAAAGTGGCCATGTCTTGAATGCCACCGATGTCTTTTTCAAGCTTTTCGATTTCACGCTTGAACATGAGTTGTTCTTTTTTGCTCAAAGTGTCGAGGCCAACTTCTTGCT
>ENA-ORCY01001553-ORCY01001553.1-marine-metagenome-genome-assembly--contig:-NODE-1553-length-10588-cov-3.112073_pt1 | contig 10588 bp, 6 predicted proteins | sample MGYA00248634_ERZ508507 | MGnify/ENA primary metagenome ERZ508507 (study PRJEB26178, sample SAMN06266269) | marine metagenome | isolation source: Columbia River Estuary | place: USA:Columbia River Estuary... | reverse complement strand
CAAGACCCAAACTCAATAAAATGTATCCAACAACTGCTAAACTCACGTATTGGTTTCCAAGTGTTTTTATATTAGGGTTAGACTTGTCAATTTTACTTTTAATTTTTGGAATCTATAATCCCATACTACTATATGGATTGTACTTTTCTTTAATAGCTCTAGATGCTTCTTTTCGTAATAATTTTAATCCAATAGTGAGCCTTCTAAGTATCATAACTTCATTAACGCAGTTTTTGGGGTATGGTTTGGGTTTTTTAGAAGCTACATTCTTTTCAAAAAAATAGTCTAGGCTATCGTATCTAACATATTTTTGATAGTGTCTACATCAGAAACCGTTTGCGGCGTATTTCCAAAATAAGAATGGGTGTTCCTAGAGGTTGTCTTTGAGGCAGAGCTGTGTATTTCAGTAAAACCAGCAGTTTTAAAAAGGCTACTATTTAGATGGTTTATACCACTTCCAGGCATTACAATAAGTTTGTTTTGTGCCATCTTTTGAAGTTCAATTAATAAGTTTATGCCACTTTCAGCTTTTTCTTCTTGCCCTGAGGTTAGCAGTCTGCCAACTCCCATCTTAATTAATTCTAACAGCGATTCTTTTGGTTTTGGTACCACATCAAAGGCTCTGTGAAAAGTAAAAGACATGGGTTTAGAAAGTTCAATTAATTCTCTGGTTCTTTTAATGTCTATGGTATTATTTGCATGTAGTACTCCAGAAACTATTCCAGCACAACCTAAGTCTTTGCATTGAAGAATGTTTTCTTTCATGATGTCAAATTCGGCATTAGAATAGTGAAAGTCTCCACTTCTAGGACGTATTAACACCTGAACAGGAATACTTAAACTGTGCATCACTTTTTTAAGTAAACCAAGAGAGGGTGTGATGCCGCCAACAGAGATTTCTGAACATAATTCTATACGTTGTGCTCCAGCTTTTTCAGCATTAATAGCAGATTGATATGAGTTAGCACAAATTTCTAATATCATAATTATTCTATAATAATTTCATCAATAAATGTCCATGGTTTATGACCGGCTCCTTGTTTTCCCTCAGGGATAATTCCGTAACTAGGGATTATAATCTTTAATTCGGTTGCTTTTAAATTTTTATCTTCTGGATAGAATTGTGAGATATTTAGATTAAAATCAACTAATAAAGATTTAGTGTTTTTTATTTTTTTTCTTGTTGAAATAGCTCTTCCATCTTCTAATTTTAATTGTAAATTAATTTCCTTTGGCGCATAAATCCATTGTCCGTTTGCATTAAAAAATCGGGTAGTAATGGTATTAATGTTTGTTGGGTTCTCAAATTTAATAGTAATTTCTATATCCTCTCCAGAAAAACCTAGCCACTCTTTATCTCCATAACGTTTGTTGTTTCCAGAAATACCATTAATCAAAGCGTTTTTACCACCAGCATTGTAGGCTGGGTGTGGCTTTTTATCTATTAATATTTTGGCACCCACTCCTTTGTGTAGATTAATTTTTTGTTGAAAAATAGCTCCTAGAGCAATAGCATTTGAATCTAGAATCACCGCTTTAATTGTCATGGATGAATCTACAGGAATTGGGTTTACATATAATTTGGAAGGAGCAGATTTATCTGTTGCATAGTAAATAGGGTAAGAAGAAGAGGTAGCATTTAATTGATAAGTTAGATTACCTTCTGTATTTTTTAATTCGCCTTTTACGGAATACATATGATTGGCGTAATTTACATCTAATTGGTCTAATCTTTTTTGATATTGTTCTAATCTATTAATAAAATCTGTATAATTTTTATTTTCAGGAGAAGACCACACCACTTCGCTTAAAGCAACCACTCTAGGAAATGCCATATATTCTACTTGTTTTTCAGTTTTCATGTATTCTGTCCAAACATTTCCCTGAGCACCTAATACATACTTTGATTCCTCTTCTGTTAGTTCTTTAGGTATTGGATTAAAATGATATACTTTTTCTAAAGGTAAAAAACCACCTATAGCTAGAGGTTCATTTTCATCTTCTGACTGGTAATGGTCAAAATAACAATGAGAACCAGGAGTTAAAATTACATCGTGCCCCTCTTTTGCAGCCTCAATAGCACCACTAGTACCCCGCCAAGACATGACGGTTGCATTGGGTGCCAAACCACCTTCTAAAATTTCATCCCAACCAATAATTTGTTTTCCTTTGGAATTGATGTATTTTTCCATTCTAGCAATAAAATAACTCTGCAAGCCATGCTCGTCTTTTAATCCTTTTTCTTTAATAAGTCTTTGACAATGAGCACATTTTTTCCAGTTTGTTTTTGGAGCTTCATCACCGCCAATATGAATATATTTTCCAGGAAATAATGTCACAACTTCGTCTATAACATCTTCTAGAAACTTAAAAGTACTTTCTTTTGGACAATAGACTTCATCAAAAACACCCCATTTGGTGGCAACTTCTACTTGTTCTCCAGTACAGCCCAATGCTGGGTATGCTGCAATAGCAGCTTGAGAATGACCAGGCATTTCAATTTCAGGGATAATGGTTACCTGCCTTGTATTGGCGTAAGCAACCACCTCTTTAATTTGTTCTTGGGTATAAAACCCACCATACTTTTTTCCGTCAAATTGATGAGGCTGATTATTATAATGCCCAACTAATGTTTCATTTCTAAAGGCAGCTATTTCTTGAAGTTTTGGATATTTTTTTATTTCAATTCGCCAACCTTGGTCTTCGGTTAAATGCCAATGAAAAGTATTCATTTTTAGTCTAGCAATTAAATCAATATACTTTTTAATGAAATCAACAGAAAAAAAATGGCGTCCAACATCTAAATGCATTCCTCGATATTTAAATTGAGGTTCGTCTCGAAGTTCTAAGCAAGGAATTGCAATAGCTAGACCATTAGATTTAATAGGCATTAATTGCAGTAAACTTTGTACTGCATAGAAAGCTCCTTTAGAGTTTTTTGATGCAATTAAAATACTGTTTTCTTCAATTTTTAATTCATATCCTTCTTCATTAGAAATAGTATCATTACTAATAAAAACAATTTTTTTCGACTCTTTTTGTGGAGTAAAAGATACTTGGTAGTTCTCCTCTATATACAATTTAAGATAGTCTGAAACTTGGTTTAGTTCAGTATCTGAAATAAAACGAATATTTTCATCTAATACAAAAACTCCTTTGTTCATTTCTTGGAATAGTGGTTTTGGAATAATTCCAATTTCTTTTAGTTGAATTGTTTCTTGTTTGCAACTAAAAAAAAGTGAAATAATTAAAAACAGCAAATAATTTGAATGTTTCATTTTTAGTATCTTCGGAATATAAAAATAAGAATATCAGCCCAATGAAGTTTAAATACTTTCTATTATTTCTTTTTAGCATGGTTTTTTTATCATGTAAAAACAATGAAACACAAAACGTAGCAGTAAAAACAGCCCCTTTAACCTCTTTTGTAAATCCTTTTATTGGTACTGGAGGTCATGGGCATACATATCCTGGAGCTACTATGCCATTTGGAATGATGCAATTAAGCCCAGATACACGTTTAGATGGTTGGGATGGCTGCTCTGGCTATCATTATTCAGATAAATATATCTACGGATTTTCGCATACTCATTTAAGTGGAACTGGAGTTTCTGATTATGGAGATATTCTATTGATGCCAACCAATAAAGCAATTTTTAATAACGGTTCAGACGGTAAAGAAGGCTATCGAGCTCATTTTTCACATGAGAATGAGGTGGCAGAACCAGGCTACTATAAAGTGCATTTAGACACTACTAATATTGATGTAGAATTAACGGTTTCTAAACGAAGCGGAATGCATAAGTATCAATATCCATCTCCTGAAAATCAAGTATTAATACTAGACCTAGAACATAGAGATGAATTAAATGGCTTTAAAATATCTATCATTAATGAGAAAGAAATAAGTGGTTTTAGATACTCTAAAGCTTGGGCAACAGATCAGCGTTTATTTTACCATATTGAGTTTTCACATCCTGTAAAAGATGCATTAAGAGATTATGAAGTAGCCCCAACAAAAGAAAGTTTTGAGTTTATAAATCCTAACAATGAACCTGTTTTTATTAAAATTGGAATTTCTGCAGTAGATGAACAAGGAGCCAAACAAAATTTAGCACAGGAAATTGGGAATAAATCTTTTGAGGATATAAAGAAAGAAGCCCAACAAAATTGGGAACAACAATTAGAAAAAATAGTTATTGAGGCAGATGATCTCAATAACAAAACAAATTTTTACACAGCCTTATATCATACCATGCTGGCTCCAAACCTATACCAAGATGTAGATGGTAGATACCGAGGAATGGATTTAAACATTCACCAAACAAAAGATTTTGAATATTATACAGTGTTTTCATTATGGGATACCTATAGAGCTACCCATCCTTTATACACCATTATAGAACAAGAGAGAACCAATGATTTTATCAATACTTTTCTGGCAAAGTACGATGAAGGAGGCATTATGCCAATTTGGGATTTAGCGGCAAATTATACGGGTTGTATGATAGGCTATCATGCGGTGCCAGTTATTGCAGATGCCTATTTAAAAGGAATTAGAAATTATGATGCAGACAAAGCCTTAGAAGCTATGAAGCATTCTGCAACACGAGACAAACTTGGCTTAGATTCTTATAAAAACTTAGGATTTATTCCTGTAGATAAAGAATCAGAATCGGTTTCTAAAACATTAGAATACGCCTATGATGATTGGACTATTGCTGAGATGGCAAAATCAATGGGTAAAAAAGAAGATTACAAAACATTTCTTGAGCGAGCCCAAAACTATAAGAATGTTTTTGATCCAAGCTCCAAATTTATGCGAGGTCGTTTTAGAAACAAATGGTTTGCACCTTTCGATCCTTATGAGGTAAACTTCAATTATACAGAAGCAAACTCTTGGCAATATAGTTTTTATGTTCCTCAAGATATTACTGGATTTATAAACTTGCTAGGAGGAAAAAATGTATTGGAAGAACAGTTAGACAAACTCTTTGTGGCAGAAAATAAAACTTCAGGCCGAGAGCAAGTAGATATTACCGGTTTAATTGGGCAATATGCTCATGGTAATGAACCAAGCCATCATATGGCTTATTTGTATAATTTTGTAAATAAACCTTATAAAACCCAAGAAAAAACACGTCAGATTTTAACAGAATTATACACCAACTCACCAGATGGAATTTCTGGAAATGAGGATTGTGGTCAAATGAGTGCTTGGTATATTTTTTCTTCCTTAGGTTTTTATCCTGTTACTCCAGGATCTAATCAATATATTATAGGAAGTCCCTTGTTTGATAAAGCAACCATTCATTTAGAAGATGGAAATTCATTTACAGTAGAGGCTAAAAACAATTCTTTAGAAAATAAATACATCAAAAATGTGCAGCTTAATAACAAGGCTTATCCGTATTCTTATCTTAAACACAGTGATATTGTAAATGGAGGGAATTTAGTTTTTGAAATGACAGATCGTCCTACAAATTGGGGAACAAGTGATGATTTTATTCCTTCAACAGAAATTAAAGATCATAAAATAATTCCTGCACCTTTTATCAAAAATGGAGATATTGTTTTTAAGGGTAGTACTATGGTAGAACTAGCATGTGTTGAAAAAGACGCTGATATATTTTTTAGACTAGGTAATAAAGGAGGTTTTAAAAAATATACAAAACCTTTTGTTATAGATGATTTTATAAATCTATCTGTATATGCTCAAAGAGAAGGTGAAAAAAGTGCTGTTATCTCAACTGATTTTTATAAAAAAAATCCCAACTTAAAAATTAAATTATACACAGATTATGAAAACCAGTACAATGCTGGAGGTAATGACGCCTTAATAGATGGTATTTTAGGAACAGAAGATTATAGAACAGGCACTTGGCAAGGGTACTCAAATACAGATCTTCATGCTATTGTTGATCTAGGTAAAGTGAAGCAAATACATAATGTGAAAATATCATTTTTAAGAGATCAGCGATCTTGGATATTTTTACCTAAAGATTTAAAAATACTTACTTCTTCAGATGGATTGAATTATAGACATTATAGAGATTGGAAATTTAAATCACCTACAAATACAGACGATATAAAAATTAAAACCATTGATTTTTCTAAATCAACAAAAGCTAGGTATATAAAAGTTATGGCAAAAAATTATGGTGATGTCCCAAAATGGCATTTAGGAGCTCCATTTGACGGCAAAGCCTGGATATTTGTAGATGAAATTCAAATTAAATAGTAAAAAATGAAAAGAAGAAACTTCCTTCAAAAAGCATCGTTGTCTACTATAGGTGTAGTAGCTTCTACTTCTGTGGTTGCTTGTAATGCAAACAAAGAAAAAAACAACTCTGGTAGTATAGTGAATTCAATTAGTGTAAAACCTATAGTAATTGCAACATGGAACGTGCCAAATGCAACAGCCAAAGCGTGGGAGGTTATAAATAATGGAGGAACCTCTTTAGATGCTGTAGAGCAGGGCTGTATGATTGAAGAAGCGGATGTGAAGAATTCATCTGTTGGTAAAGGTGGATTACCAGATAGAGATGGGAATGTGACCTTAGATGCTTGTATTATGGATAAAGATGGAAATTATGGTGCAGTGATGTGTGTTCAAAACATTACACATGTAATTTCTCTAGCCAGAAAAGTTATGGAGGAAACTCCTCATGTAATTCTTGCTGGAGAGGGTGCTGAAAACTTTGGATATGATCTAGGTTTTAAAAAAGAGAATTTATTAACTGAATCCTCAAAAAAAGCATGGAAAAAATGGAAAAAAACCTCAGATTATAAACCTATCATCAACATAGAAAATCATGACACTATTGGGATGTTAGCAATAGATCATAACGGAGATATTTCGGGTGCTTGCACTACAAGTGGTCTTTCCTATAAAATGGCTGGTAGAGTTGGTGATTCTCCTATTATTGGTTCAGGCTTATTTATAGATAATGAGGTGGGTGGTGCCACGGCGACTGGAATGGGAGAAGAGGTTTTAAAAACTGTGGGTAGTTTTTTAATCGTTGAACTTATGCGTCAAGGAAAAACACCTCAAGAAGCTTGTGAAGAGGCAGTGAGAAGAGTGGTGAAGAAATCAGGAAATCGGTATAAAGATTTTCAAGTAGGATTCATTGCTCTCAATAAAAAAGGAGAAACTGGAGCTTATTGTATTCACGAATTTTTTAATTATAATATTTATAGTGATGGTGGAAATAAAAATTATGAGTCATTATTTTTTAATAAAGTCTAATTATGTCAACAAATAAATCATACAAAAGTGCGCTAGTTTTTTTAACTACCTTATTTTTTCTTTGGGGTTTTATTACTGTATTAGTAGACAGCCTAGTGCCTAGGTTAAAAGATGTTTTTGAAATGTCTTATGCTAAAACAGTTTTAGTTCAGTTTGCTTTTTTTACAGCTTTTTTTGTTATTTCTGTTCCGGCTGGAGCTATCTTGTCTAAAATAGGCTATAGAAAAGGAATCGTTTTAGGATTAGTTGTTATGGCTATAGGATGTTTGTTTTTTTATCCTGCAGCTGAATACAGAAACTTTACTATTTTTTTAGTAGGGTATTTTACACTTGCAGGAGGAATTACGGTACTGCAAGTAGCTGCAAATCCTTATGTAGCCTTGTTGGGTTCTGAGGAGGGTGCTTCTAGTAGATTAAATTTATCACAGGCTTTTAATTCTTTAGGAACTACAATAGCTCCTGTTGTAGGAGCTTTATTTTTATTAAGTGATTCTGTAAAGACTTCTGAAGAAATTAGTGTATTAAATGCAATAGAGAAAGCAGATTATTATGCAGCAGAGGCAGCAACAGTTCAAACACCATTTCTACTCATAGCAACTTTTATTGGTGTATTGGCAGTTGTTTTTGCATTTATTAAACTACCAAAAGTAATGCAAGCCAGTCCTAAAGGAGGGTATTTATCGTTATTAAGGAATAAGTTAATGCTTATGGGAGCTTTAGGTATTTTTGTTTACGTAGGAGCAGAGGTTGCTATTGGAAGTTTTTTAGTAAACTATTTCAATGATATGAATTTGGCAGTTATTATAGCCAATAATGAAACGATGATGAATATAGCAAATACTATAGCTAGCACATTTAATAAAACTTTTTCTAATTCAGATCCAAAATCTTTATTAGGAATTTTTATTATTTTCTATTGGGGTGGTGCTATGATTGGTCGTTTTATTGGTGCTTATTTAACAAGGATAATGCCAGCAGGCAGAGTATTAAGTATTTTTGCTTTATTAGCCATTTTGATGATAGCTGTATCCATTAATACAGATGGTTTAATTTCTATGTGGTCTATTTTAGCTGTTGGGTTATTTAATTCTATTATGTTTCCAACAATTTTCACACTTACTTTAGAAGGTTTGGGAGATTTAAAAGCACAAGCATCAGGTTTATTGTGTATGGCTATTGTAGGTGGTGCTGTTATTCCTTTTGTATTTGGAGGTTTAATTGATGAATTTGGATTTAAAACTGCCTTTATGTTAACGATGGTTTGCTATGGATACATTTTATATTATGGAAAGTTAAAATCTTAGTAATCTTACAATTTATCTAAAATTAATAAAAAACCCAAAACATAGTTTTGGGTTTTTTATTAATTGAATTAAGTTTTTTTATTTTCTTTTAGTTTGTTGTTCTTGAGCTTGCTTCATTGCACTATCTAAACGTTGTCTAAATTTACTCTTTTGTTTTTCTGGCTTTTTCTTATTTTCTTCTATTTGAGCAATAATTTTAGCTTCATCAATTACAAAGTTTTTAATCACTAACATAATCGTTATAGTTAACAAGTTTGAAACAAAGTAATACAAACTCAAACCACTAGCATAACTATTGAAGAAGAACAGCATCATAATAGGAGAGAAGTATATCATGTACTTCATCATCTTACTCATATCAGGCATCCCCTCCTGAGCAGGTGCTTGCATATTTGCTTGTTGACTTTGATTCATTTTCATGTAAAAGAATATAGCTGTAGAGGCCAAAATTGTAAATAAACTTACATGATTACCGTAGAAAGGAATATCAAAAGGTAGTGTAAAAACACTATCATAGGAAGATAAATCATTTGCCCATAGAAATCCTTTCTGTCTAAGAGATAAATTAGTTGGAAAGAATTTAAATAATGCAAAGAATACAGGCATTTGCAATAGAGCAGGAATACATCCAGACAACATGCTTACCCCAGCTTTTCGTTGAACTGCCATAGTTTCTTGTTGGCGCTTCATCGCATTTTCTTTTCCAGGATATTTTTCATTTAATGCATTTAATTCTGGACGAATTACTTTCATTTTTGCACTTGATACATAGGATTTATATACAAGTGGAGACATAATAATCCTTACTACAATGGTCATTAAAATTATGATCAAACCATAATTACCCATAAAGCCTTCAAGCATTCCAAAAATGGGTATAAATATCCATCGGTTAATTGTTCCAAAAATACCCCATCCAAGATCTGCTGTTTCATTTAAGTCAGTTCCCTCATATTTAGATAATTTCTTATAATCTGACGGTCCATAATACCACTTCATATTATAATTTAATTCTCCGTTAGATAGCTCTAATGGTGTTTTTAGAGTAAATTTTTTGGTAAATACTGTGTCTATTGCTTGGTCTTTAACCAAATCTATAGAGGCTATGGCTGCGTTATTAAACGCCTTATCAGAGACCAAAATAGATGAGAAAAAATGTTGCTTGTAAGAAACCCAATCCATATTGTTAACAACCTCATTATCTTCTAAGCCTAAGTATTCAACCTCATCGTCTGACTTATAATAGTAATAAGAATACATGGTATTCTCTGTTCGAATACTTTTTTCATGACGATAACCTTTAAGAGACCAATCTAAATTAATAGTATTAGACGAATTAATTACTGTACTTAGTCCTTGAGATCTTACAGCAAAATTCACCATGTAATCATCAGTCATTTCATATCTATATTCTAAAAACTGACTGTCTGAGACCTTCAATTTCATTGAAAGAACTTGAGATGAACCACTATTTGTAAAAGTGGGCTGAAAAAATAAGTCTTTGGTATTTAAAATTCTATTGTCTGTGGTTCCAAAATTAATATTGAAGCTCGCATTATTGTCTTTAATCATGTGTAAAGGCAATGAATCATAAGTTTGATAACCTTTAATTAATGCTTCAATTATTTGTCCTCCTTTATTGTTAATTTTAAGAAGTAATACCTCATTTTCTAATGTGGTAGTTCCTTCTGAGCTATTAACAGAACTATAAGCAAAGGCACCTAATTGATTCTGAATTTCAACTTGTTTAATAGAATCATTTACAACAGAAGGTATACTAGATGCATTATTTTGGTAAGCTACAGAGTCAGACTTGATTGTTTGTTCAGATGTAGTTTCCTTATTTTGATTCATCTCTGGTTGTGTAGAACTCATCCACCAAATTAGAATCCCACCGATAAGAATCATTCCAATGAAGGAATTTACATCAAATTTTTTTTCTTCCATATTTTAAAAATGTCAAATTGTCATTTTTGCTTTCAATGTGTTTTTAAAAGCGATGACAAATGTAGTAAAATGCCTCCTTATAAGAGGA
>ENA-ORCY01001545-ORCY01001545.1-marine-metagenome-genome-assembly--contig:-NODE-1545-length-10643-cov-2.771721_pt1 | contig 10643 bp, 6 predicted proteins | sample MGYA00248634_ERZ508507 | MGnify/ENA primary metagenome ERZ508507 (study PRJEB26178, sample SAMN06266269) | marine metagenome | isolation source: Columbia River Estuary | place: USA:Columbia River Estuary... | reverse complement strand
ATACTGACGGTTCAACTGACATAATTTATGATGCAACTGATACACAAAGTACAGGAATTTATGCAAATAGTTTATCTACTGGAACTCATAATGTGGAAATAATCAGATCAAGTGCAACTGTATATACTGTAAATATGTACAACTCAGATTGGTCTAGTATTGTAGATACCATTGGTGGTACGACAAATTCTAACAATGACGGATTACAATACTTTATGGTTGATGCAAGTTCAGAATTAACAGGTAATGCCTCACCATACACAGGTCAGATAACTGATGTACAGGTATGGGATGGTGTAACTTCTGCAACTGGAGATCCAAACATGGGCTTTTCTAGTTTAGGTACACCAACAGGTTCTTCAATATCTTATGGAAGTGGTAATGCATTAGGCAGTCTAGTTACTCCATCTACGGAACTGCTAAAGTTGAACGATGTGACATTCAATGTCGGAACTGATTCTGCAAGTGTTACAGAATTAGCAACTGTCACAGTAACAAATGCTGATGTTGTATTTGATTCATCAAGTTTGGTAGGAAGTATAACATATTCAGGTAATCAAGTTACCAGTTCAAGTTCGGGCTGGACTGATGTTATAAAAACAACTTCTACATTAGATGTTACAAACGGTGGGGAATTGGTAGTAGATATATCATCATTCCCATCTTCGAATCAGATAATATTTGGTTTCGGACAAGATCCATTGAGTGGTACAGCCAGTAATGCTTTTGGTGATATAGAATATTCATTATACTTGATAGGTGATGGTAGAATCTATATCGTTGAAGAAGGAAGTAATACTAGCACATGGAATCAGGTAGCTTCATCAGGTGGGGGTACTGGAACATATAAAATAACTATGGACACCAATGGGGTAGTCAAGTATTACAAAGGTTCAACATTATATTATACAAGCACTCAGCCTGCAAGTGGCACATATTACTTTGAAACAATACCTAACGGTGCAACTACATCAACATACACCTATACTGGCATAGGACAATCAACTAACACAATCATCTCAGCCACAGGATTAGACGATAACACTTCAACTGCACAACATTATACTTTCACTAGGGATGGCAACGACTGGGAAATATATCAGAACGGTGTGAGTGAAGCAACTGCAACTGATTCAACAAGTCTTGGTGCTAATAGTGCAACGGTGTCAGGTTATTGGGAAGCTTCAAGCAATACACTTTGTACTATAAGTAGTTCATCTGCAACACATACTGGTACTCAGTCAAGTCCATCTGAGTGTCGTTCTATGGGAACAGTTGGTATAGGGGATTCAGTAATATTTACACACTCATTACATGATTCTGCAAAGACTGGATTAAGTGAAGTAGGTTCTTCATACGGTTCGGGTTCTCAAAATGATATTGAATATGGAATATACTTTTCATCAAGTATTGCATATATGCTGATAGGTGGTTCAGTTGATTATTCATATTCTTCAACATTCAATGCAAATGATAATTGGAAAATGACAATTAATAGTTCAGGAAATATTGAAGTTTATAAAAATAATTCCTTAGTTCATACTTTCACCACTGGTATAACAAATGAAGAATTTTACTTACATACAGTTTCAGCGCCAACAAACGGTTATCAACCTGTTATAACTTCTGACTTGACAGGTAGTGTAACAACCTCATCACAATACACAACAAACATTTCTGGAATGATTGACGAATACTTTGTCAATTCTGATGTGCTAACTGCAACTGAGATTGATGATATTTATGAAAGGGGTGTAGCACCTACACTACTGACAACTGTAACTGCAACTGAACATGACGACAGTACGGTTGTTGGTGGCAACACATATTATTTTACATTAAAATCTACTAACGCAGTAGGCGATTCTGATTTCCTTACACCTTATGTTAGTGGACTAGCTGGAACACCAGCAGACCCACCAAGTTCTGTAAGCAGTGGTATAAACAATCCAAACACAGCACCTCTTGATATAACCGTATCATGGTCTAGTCCAACTAACGTTGGTTCAGGAACTTTGACTGGATTTGAAATTTATCGTGACAGTGTATTAATTGATACGACTGGTTTAGTTACAAGTTATACTGACACAGTTCCAAGTGGGGGTGGCACTTTTGAATACAAGTTAAAGAGTTTGAGTTCACATGGAACCAGTGGATTCAGTGGTACGACAAGTACGACAACCCCAACAGTGCCACCTACACCAACTGCAACACCAACACTTGCAATTACTAATCCAAACCCATCACCATTGGACATTGATGTTTCTTGGTCTGCACAGACTTCAGGTGGTTCAGCAATTACTGGATATGAAATATTCAGAAGTGCAACTGAAACTGGAACTTATACTTCAGTTGGAACCGTAACTGACTTGGACTTTACTGACACAGTTCCTAGTGCTGGAACTTGGTACTATACTTTTGCCAGTACGAACCTTGTAGGTTCAAGTGGACAGTCGCCATCTAACAGTATAACAACTGCAACGGTTCCGTCCAGTCCATTAAACGCAAGTAGTGTCATACCAAGTGTCAACTCAGCACCTTATGACGTTACAGTATCATGGGAATTGCCAACAAGTACGGGTGGTTCAGCATTGACTGGATATAACGTTTACAGACAGACTGGTTCAGGTGCATTTACACTTGTTGATACTACAACTGCATTGGGTGCAGTAAACACAGTTCCAAGTGCATTGAACCAAGACTATACTTTTAAGATTCATTCATTAAACAATGTTGGCGAGTCAACTGGATTTGTCACAACAACCATTACAACTGGTGACGTTCCAAGTGCACCAGTGCTTTCTTTCACAACTGGAACTACTGCTTTGTCTTGGACTGTACCAGCCAGTGACGCAAGTATAACTGGCTACAAGATATTCAGGGACAGTGTATTGCTTACAACTGTAACAACTACAACTCATTCTGACTTTACTACAATCGTATTTGGAAACTCTTATGATTATAAAATTGTCGCAGTTTCATCTTTGGGTGACAGTGCTGATTCAAACACAATAACTACAACACCTGAAACTGAAATCACTGGCATGATAGCACAGGGTATAACTGGAACTGGTGCAGTAATTGACTGGGACGAACCAGCATACTATCAGGGACAGATTACAAATTATGAAGTTTATTATTCTGAAATAACTGCAAGTGTGACCACACCTACTACCAGTGCTGGAACTACAACCAACACCTATTCCAACTTTGCACCAACATTAGATTATGATACAAGTTATACTTTCGGTGTAACTATCAATTCACCATTAGGCAACTCTGGATTCAGTAACCTAGTCAATGCAACAACAAGTGTTGACGGAAGTATAACTTCAGCCGATCCTGACACGGGGGGTGTTGCATGGTTTGATATTGACGCAGTTAATGAAGATTCATTAAACGTAATTAAATTTGTAAGAGAAACACAGGTTATTGGTGGAAACAATACTGACACATTACAAGTAGGTTATCCTTCATGGTGGGACGACATGACTTGTGATGTGGATTACAAATTCGCACAAAAGACAGAACAATATATCGAGGGTGAGGATATGACAGCAGTTGTAAATCCAAATGACGCAAACCAACAGGTTATAGGATTCCAATTCCAAGACATTGACAACGAGGTAACTGAAGTAGAATGTGCACCTCAACAAAGTACACAAGATGATGGTGCTTCAGGAAAATATGTTATGACACAAAATGACTTGGCAACTGGACTTCCTAGTATTCCTCTAGTCACACAGATAAATAACTTTTCAACTGGTGAGTACGGAACTGACGGTGACTTTGGTGCAGTAGATATTGTCGGACTGTTTGTCATACTTGTTTCAATGGTCGGCTTTAACAGAGTGTCCCCAATAGTCGGTGTTCTAATATCTGCAAGTACAATATTCGCACTGTCATTCTTCGGACTAATAGCAATTCCAACTGTGATAATAGGTGTAATAGGATTAGTAATATTCTTAGCATGGGGAATTACAAGGAATAGATAATGGTATCTCAACCTATATCAATAATTTTAATTGCCTATATTGCTTCATTTTCTATCTTAGGTGCTCAAACAATACTGGGCGACCCTATCGGTGTAGATATGCAACGGTATAATCCTGATACTGGAAAAATGGACGGTGGTTCAATGAGGGAAGCAATTCAATCAATAAGTGATACCTTTGCAGGGTGTTATGATTCTACTGGTAGTTTAATTGGGGGTTATTCTAATCAGACTTACACTGACTCTATGAGTTGTCAGTATGCACCATCAAATTATCAACCGACCCAATGGATTCAAGGTACTAATTCAACATTTTCACAACTGTCATTCCAAACTTCAGAAATGCAATTAACAATGGCACAGGAAGTTTCAATTACAGAAAACCCACTTACAAGTTCAGCCACTATGATTTACCAATTCTTCCAAGTCATAACTGGAACTTATGCGTTTAACTTACTTTTACATTTGAGCATACCACCAGTATTTGTGGCTGGAATTTCAATGATATATATCGTGTTAATATCACTTTGGGTTATTGATACATTACAAAGAAAATCAAGTGATTAGAATGGACAAAGAATATGAAGAAAGACCTGAATGGGCTTGGCTTGTAGAAGATTAATTTTATTCTCTAAACAATAACAACTGTAAAGTCTGCATGATAAAGTGGAACGTCATTAGAATACCAAACATAAAGTTGACAGTTATCCAAATTGGGTTGACTAAGGTTATTACAAATGTTTCATTAAGTGTCGTTGACTGTCCTTGTTCGACACCTGATATTACAACGTCATACAAACCGACAGTTTCCCCCATACCAGCCAGTAAAAAGGCACAGACTATTGAGGGAATGAGATACATGGCACGGGTAAATGACTGTGATTTGGTCTGAGGTGCTTCACGAATAGTAGAAATGATCAGCATAAGCATACCTGAATATGCAATAAAGGCGTAAACTGCAAACTCGATAATACTAATATCTGCCATTCAAACTTTCAATGTCGTTCTGCTATATAAATAACATTAATTAACTTAGTTGTACTTGGTATAACCAATGGCAATTAACATCAAAGCAACCGAAGCTGAGATTAAAGAAGCCCAAAAAACAAAAGAAGAAGAAGAACTAAAGGCACAGATTGAAGTTTATGAAGGACAGTCTTATGAGTCTAGGGAAAAGTATCAAGAAGTAAAACAAAAAAGGTCAACTGCCAGAAGAAAACTTCCTGAAGATGTTCCAACTGACGCTACATACAAGGAACAAGAACTTCAGGCACAATATATTCAAGCTAATGTCGTTTCACCAAATCAGGAAAAACAAGTCAAAGAATATCGTGCCGAGATAAAGAAACAGCAAACTGCAAGTAAAAAGGTTCAAGTCTTGGACAAGGAACTTCCACAGTTATACGCAAGTGCAGTACAGGAAGTAGAGTCTGTAAAGACTGGCGTAGCACAAGCCAAACAAAAAGTGTCAGACAAATATGATTCTTTAATACAGACCAAGACAACTGCACTTGAAACTGAAAAGGCTAGACGGGCAAAGCAATTCGCTGACGTTGAAAAAACATATCAGGAAACTTTGGCAAACAATCCAAATCTAGGAGCTCAGTTTCCAAATCCTAGAAGTGGGCGTAATACTGGGGGACATAAACAAAGTTACCAAATAGCAAAAGCATCACAAGTGTATCAGCAAAAAGCATTAGAAACCAAAAAAAATCAAGAAGGGGAATTAAGATTTGAACATTTTCAAGCTGATGGAAGAACATTTACAGCAGTAGCACCTAATTCTGGATTCAACTGGAAGGAATACAGTAGGCAGAAAATGTGGAACTTGGATGCTAGAGAATTGGCTCCAGCACATCATGGTGGTAATCTCATAATTGCAGTAGCTAAAGCAAATGTGTTGGCTGGTATGTATGATTATGATACATATCAACAAGTTGTCAGTGGTGGTTCAAAACAAGTAAAAGCAGAACAACAAGCACAAAGAGATAGGGCTATGGCAAAGTCAAAGGCAAAACTGGCTGGTGCAGTTATAGCAGACCAAAAACACTGGGCTTCAGTCGCAAGTAACCCTTACACTTCTAATCCTAACGCAACCACGCCAAACTTTACAGTTGGTAGTGGAACCAAAGACGACCCGTTCAGAACTGATTACAACAAAGGGAAAACAGCAATAGGCGAAACAACTACACCCCCAAAAGATATGTTGGCACATTACATTCAAGACTATCAAAAACAATCCAAGACATACAGCAAGGCAAAGACTGGCTTGGAAAACACAAACTATTCACAGGCTGACTTGCAACAGATAAACAAACAACGTGAAAATGAACTAGCCAATACACAACAAACACAATACGTTGCTGAACTTCGAGCTGGCAACATTGGTTATGCTGACGCACTGATGAATCCACAGACAACCCAAAGTTATACTGGTGCTGATACAAGAAATCTTAAAACATTCCTAAAAGAACGTGGATATGATTTATCCAAACCTGAATCAATTCCTAATTCTGTTTTAACCACACCTGTAAAATATGACAAGGCTAGAGAAGTTGCTTCCGAGTCAGCCAAACTAGATACCACAATGGGTGACTTGCGAACAAAGGAACCATACTATGCTGGGTTCTCAGTAAGTGATGGAAAGATGGCTTGGAATTACAAGTACCCGTTAGCCAGTAAGGAAGTTATACAACAACGCATGGAAGCCAAACAAAGGATAGCAAAGTTTGACCCGTTGACCCCAGCCGTACAAAGAAAAGAGGGTACAAAGACTGGTGTAAAATTCACAAACTTACCAGCACCCCAAATAGGTACACTTGACTCAGGGGGTGTTTTCACAAAGAAAGATTTCAATCCTTATTCTGCTTCAGCACCAACTGAAGTTGCCATGATGAAGGCAACTGGTCAACAGTATGTAGTTGGAAGTAGAGGGTTCTCACCTTTTCCTATGATGGCTGGTGGTACGTTTGACGCAAGGACACCAGTTACAACTGACACTTTAGCTGAAGCACAGTACAAAGCCAAGACACAACAAACAAAAGTATTCTCTGGAACTGATAACCCTGATTGGAATAGACTCATGTTTGCACCAGCAGTTTATACAGGTGAAATTCCAGACCCTAGAGAAACGGGTGATTGGGTAGGTACAGCTAGATTAACTGGAAGTACAATGTTATCACCATTGGTTAGTGTAGCTTCAAGTGCAGTTAATTTAACACAGCCTGAAGATAAACAAATTCCAATTTATAGAACTGGTAGTGATGTATTAATCGGTGGTACTATTGACGATACGTTAGAAGGTCAACCATTAAGAGGTTCAGGTGTAACTGGTCTTGGAAAGTATATTGCAGAAGACCCATTACGAGCTGGATTGGAATTACCAGCCGAAGGTTTGATGTGGATAGCAGGGGGTAAGGCTGTATCTTTGGGTACACAAGCAGTTGGCAAAGTAGGTAGCAAAGTTATACAGACAGTCGTAACAAGTTCCAAAACACCAGCACCCGTTGTGTCTGGAATTAAAACAACACAAAGAGGTATAGAAAAAACACAGGAAAAGATGTTACAGTATAATCCGTTCACACGTTGGCAATACAAACAAGTAGAAAAAATTGGCAGTAGTGTTTATCCTGATGAAGTTCCAAGACGTATTGAAAAAATTGGCAGTACCTATGTGATAACTTCTGGAACTGAAAGTTTCCCACAATCTGTACCAGCCGTCATGGTAAAATTTGGTAAAGGTGGTAAGACAACATATTATACTGACTCTGACTTAGGTGTTGCTGGTTCTAAAGGATTGGTAGTTGTAGGGGATTTGCCAAAAGGAATTGCAGAATCAACAAAGACTGGCAAGTATCTGTTTGAGGTTCCAGTAAAAGGTGACAGGGTTAAACTAAAAGACCCAGCAAAAACTGGTAAAGAATATGTTGCACCAATAGAGTCATTTACAAAACAAGATATTGGTCAGCAAGTAGGATTCAAGGTTTCTGAAAAAACTGGTGTCGCAAGAAAAGCAGACGAACCACCATTTTACAGGGGATATACAAAAGAAACAATCATTGAAACATCTACAAAACCACAACTAACAAAAGTCAAGTATGACATGGACGGTAAAGTTATCAAGGACGTTCCAGTTGATAACAAAGGTAGTACGTTAAAAGATTTGTTTGGTAAAACAAGTGGCACTGGTAAAAAAGAAACAATAGATTTGCCAACTGGTAAAAGTGGACAGACACTTACAACACCAGCAAAACAAACTGGTAAAGGGGACAAATTAAAATCACTTGCAAAAGAAGAAGCAAGTGTTAAAACGTCACCTTACAGTTCTGCAATAGTTGGAACTGCAACAAAGGCAAGTGTAACTGTTTCAACCAAAGCATTGTCCTCAACTAGAGTTGACGCTGGTGTCAAGGTTCAACAAAATGTCAAAACAAATCAAGAATCTGTATTAAAGTCTGAACAACAACTAAAGACACCTCAGCGATTAAAAACTGGAATGAGAATGGAAACTGGATTAAAATTAGATACTGGAAGTAAACTAATGACTCAGCAAAAAACTGCAACAATGCTGACAATACCTAAAATAACTTCAACTCGTTCACAAACACCAAAAGCAGTTATCTTTGTTTTGCCAAAAGTTGAAGAAAAAGTTTCTACACGAAAAGGCAAACGTAGAAAGAAGGCTGGGTTCATTGGTAATGTCAGACTTGACAACGTTGTAGGTATGTATAAGAGAAAAGAAATCACATACGGTGCAAAGAAAGTTACAAAGTTAGAAAGACAGGACATGAGATTGACGGCTGGAACTAAAAACAGAATTGCACTTCCGTCTTCAGGTTTGTTAAAGACCAAGAAGAAAAAGAAAAATATGTTTGGTAAAAAATCAAAGGACGAATTTTCTGGATTTGAATCCAAGCCTAAAAAGAAAACAGCCAAGCGTAAAAAATCCAAATCTACAAAAGTTAGATTGTTGTAGAAAGATATATTAAAGCAAATAATTCTATACTACTTGTTGTCAGAAAATAACAATGGTTCAACAGTTGCCGTAAGCAACGAGGTACTCGCAGATATTCACAAACTATGTAAGCGAGATGACCTCAAAGTCAAGGCAGTTGTAAACATAGCTTTGAAAGAATATCTAAAGGGCAGGGTATAATGACTTTAAAGCATACCTTAGAAAACTATCTGGGAAATTTAGTGAACTCTGATGAAAGAGTCAAAGAAAATCTCGATAAGATATTTCCTAATGACTCGACCTTGAAGGAAATATTGGACAGCACTAACAGCGAGGTACAAACAGACTCGCAGGAAGGTGAAATAAGAAAAATGGCAAAATTTGAAAAACAAGAAAACGAATACATAAGTGGAAACGACTTGGTAAATGTTGAAGGTGTAAGATTTGAAATCCTTACAGAAGTGAAAGAAGAATCTTCTAACTTCGGTATGAAGCCTAAATGTTCCGTAAAGGTATTAAAAAATGGTGTAACATCTGAGCAAAAATGGACTCTGAACTTACAGAATATCAATTTCTTAATTGATAGTTTCGGTGACGAATCCACTACTTGGATTGGAAAATCCGTTGGTGTATATGTTGAAAACATCAAGGGTAACAATGCAATAAGGATAAAGGCATAATGTGTTACACACAATTTAGAATGTCACAAATTTTAAGTGACACTTCTATTTCTTTTTCTTTTGATAAAAAATCAGACCAGCAAGACGAGGACGAAGAAGATGGGTGACTTGTGGAAATACAAGGCAATAGCAGAAATCAAAGCCCGTCAGGAAGAAGAATCAAAAATACAATACAAGGACGGTGTAAAAGGTGAGGGTGATAAAAAAGTAATCTGGAACGGTGTTCAAGTTACATTTATTGAAGTAGCAGAAATTGTTCAGGCATTATGTGAAAATGAGGATAGAATTTACCCACCCCCAAAATATAGAGGGGGTCAAATGTTATTGGATTTTTTAAATGAAGTTTACAAAAACAAAGGTGTTGATGATAAAATTTTACAAAGATACCGTTTAGGAAAATACAAACCATGAAACCAGTAAATCTTAGCACCCAGTTTTTATTATTCTTCATACCAGTCGCAGGGTATTACGCATGGTATAGGATAGGCAAACTATGGTCTGGATTCTTTTTGAATCTTGCACTTGGACTTACGGTGATTCCATTGTTTGTTTTTCCAAATATGTTTTTGTATCAAAACTTTTTATTCCTAAGCATATCGATAGTCGGCTTTACAATAAAGATATACTTTTTAGTCAAGTGGTCAAAACAACATAACGAGAGGTGCGAAAATGACAAAGAGAATTAAATGTAGAATGTGTGGTTCTGACAACCATTTTGGAAACATGAAGTGCAAAGAGTGTGAGAGTGTATTTGGCTAAGTGTGAATGTGGTTCGCCACCTTGCAAGTGCAAGTCTTTTCAAAGAGATACCAAATGTGAACACAGACTGAAAGGCGAGTTTGGAAAAGAGTTACACGAATGTGGAAAGACTGGAATTTTAAGAGAGGACTGTCACACTTTTTTTCAAAGTAAGAAAGTTCTTTGTGAGGTACATTACGGTCAACATTACAGATACGCCCATACCAAGTGTGGGATATGTGGTACAACATACGCTGAGTGTTGTTGTTAACGCTTG
>ENA-ORCY01001538-ORCY01001538.1-marine-metagenome-genome-assembly--contig:-NODE-1538-length-10666-cov-3.039286_pt1 | contig 10666 bp, 8 predicted proteins | sample MGYA00248634_ERZ508507 | MGnify/ENA primary metagenome ERZ508507 (study PRJEB26178, sample SAMN06266269) | marine metagenome | isolation source: Columbia River Estuary | place: USA:Columbia River Estuary... | reverse complement strand
TTATAAGGAACTCTTCCTTCAATCCCTTCGGGTACCAGTTTTTCAGCAGCAAGCTCTGCTTGAAAGTAGCGATCTGATGAGCCATGAGCTTGACCCATCGCTCCAATAGAGCCCATTCCACGATAGGCTTTATAAGACCTTCCTTGAAATAATTCAACTTCACCAGGAGACTCTTCAGTTCCAGCAAGCATTGATCCTAGCATAACGCAATGCGCTCCTGCTGCAAAAGCTTTTGCAGCATCTCCAGAATAACGAATACCACCATCAGCAATCACCGGAACCCCCGTCCCTTTTAAAGCAGCTACGGCTTCTGCAATGGCCGTTACCTGAGGAACTCCGATACCCGTCACAATGCGAGTGGTACAAATTGAACCCGGGCCTATACCAACCTTTACACCGTCTGCTCCTGCATCCACCAGAGCCTTTGCGCCAGCACCGGTGGCCACGTTTCCACCTATAACCTGCACATCAGGGAAGTTTTTCTTAATCCACTTGACGCGATTTAATACATTCAATGAATGACCGTGTGCTGTATCAACAACTAGCACATCGACATTGGCGTGAACAAGAGCAGCTACTCGCTCATCAGTCCCTTCGCCAACACTAACTGAGGCGCCAACAATGAGTCGGCCTTGGTCATCTTTACATGCATCAGGATATTGTTCGGCTTTGTCGATATCAGTCACGGTAATAAGTCCTTTGAGTTCAAAGGCATCATTGATGACTAATACTTTTTCAATTCTATGCTTGTGAAGGAGCGCTCGTACTTCATCAGCTCCGGCTCCCTCTTTTACGGTAACCAGTTGGTCTTTTGGTGTCATGACAGAGGTTACAGAGGCACTCATATCAGTGGCAAAACGCACATCGCGCCGAGTCACTATACCTACGAGATTACCCTTATCGAGAATTGGCACACCAGATATGTTATTGGCTATCGTCAGTTCATGCAGTTGTTCCAATGTTGCCGAGGCTTCAATGGTGAAAGGATCTTTTACAACGCCGCTCTCATATTTTTTAACAGCCCATACTTCTTTAGCTTGGTCTTCTATGGTCATGCTCTTATGAACAATACCCACACCACCTTCTTGCGCTATGGCGATGGCTAGCTGAGATTCGGTGACTGTATCCATTGCCGCAGAAACGAGCGGAATGTTCATGGTGATATTGCGCGTCAATTGACTCTGAGTAGTAACGTCTTTAGCGGTGACGTCAGAATACCCAGGGACGAGTAAAACGTCGTCAAAGGTTAGTGCTTCGTTTGAGATTCGTAACATAAAGACCGCTTACCTCAGTATGCTCAACAAGAGACTACACATTAGGGTTTAAAAAAAGTAAGCGGCGCATTATAAGCCTAGGGGGCTGCAAGGTAAACATTTATTTGTCGCTATATTAAACTGCTCAACGGTCGGTAAATTATTGATTTTGATGTTTTTTTTAAGTTTTGGCCCAGCTATATGACACTTCACTGCGATCGAAATAAGTTACCTTTAACTGCTCATTTCACTACAATATAACCATGTCTTCTGATACTAATAATCGTCAGATTTTCACCGTTAGCGAACTTAACCGTACCGTTCCTCAATTACTATTGAGAGTACTGTTACTATGCAAAAGCAACTCTGGATTAGAAACTTAATTGAAAAGCAGCATTTAACGAAATAATGTTTTAGTGAGCATGTCGCATGACATGGGTGACATTAAAGAGTATATTTAGACTAAAAATAATCTAGCCCTTCATAAACCTGCAATCCATCGAGGAGATTTCTTTTGGCTACCGAAACTAGCTTACTGGTGCTACTTCCAGCACTGGTTACCGTTATTACTGCGATATTGAGTCGCCGACCTATCGAATCCTTACTGGCCGGTGTGTTTGTTGGACTGTTAATGCTAGAACCCTCTGCCGCCCTGAGTAACTTCTCCTCCATACTGCTCGAGGTGATGATGCATGAAACCATCGCCTGGGTAATTATTGTTTGCGGGCTGATGGGCAGCCTTATTACCCTGCTGATGCGAGTAGGCGCCGCTAGCGCTTTTAGTCGCGCACTCTCCTCAAAGGCCCAAAATTCTACAAGCGCCCTTCTCTACACCTGGCTATTGGGTCTGGTTGTGTTTATCGATGATTATCTCAATGCCCTTGCGGTTGGCTCATCGATGCGCAAGGTGACAGATAAATTTAAAGTCTCACGGGAAATGCTTGCCTATGTGGTCGACTCTACCGCAGCGCCTATCTGCGTGCTGGTGCCAGTGTCTACCTGGGCCGTATTCTACGCCGGCCTATTTATGGACGCTGGCTATGCAGAATCAGGACAGGGCATGGCCCTTTATGTCAGTGCCATTCCCTATATGGTTTACCCCATAGCAGCCATGCTCTTAGTACCTTTAGTGGCAGCAGGTATTGTACCCGCACTGGGAATGATGAAGTCTGCACAGCAGAGAGCGGCTGAGGGAACGGCGCCACTACCCATCGATGAGGGCGAAGAAGAGAGTCTGGTCGATACAGAGGATAGGGTTCGAATCTACCACTTTGTGCTGCCCATTGTGGCCCTGCTGGGTTTTAGTATCTGGTATGACCTGGATGTGCAGATAGGTGTGATTATGTCGGTTGCTATCACCATTATTTTGTTTGGCGCACAACGGCTTATGGCCTGGACCCAGATGTTTGATGCTGTTATCGATGGTATCAAGATTATGCTACCAGCATTGACTATGGTTGTAATGGCCTTTGTCTTTAAGGAGGTCAATGACCAGTTGGGATTGGCAACCTATGTGATCGAAAATATAGCCCCATTAATGACACCTCTTATGTTTCCCGCCCTGACCTTCCTCGCTATGGCGCTTATTTCGTTTGCAACAGGTTCCAGCTGGGGCGTTTTCGCCATTGCTATCCCCATCATCTTACCACTGGCAGAAACTGTGGGTGTCAGCATTCCACTGGCGATCGGGGCCCTAGTATCCGCCAGTGCTTTTGGCAGTCACGCCTGTTTTTATTCTGATGCCACCGTATTGGCGGCCCAGGGCAGTGGTTGTGATGTAATGGACCATGCACTAACTCAGATACCCTACGCTCTGATTGCCGCTGCGATATCCTGTGTTGGATTAACAGTACTAGCAGCGTTTTAATCAGACCAAATCAATATTTACAGGTAGTTAATAATGAGTGAGGCCAACAGAGGAATTAATCGTCGTGTATTTTTAACCAAAACCTCTGGGCTGAGTCTGGCGCTAGTCCTTCCGGTATCCAATAGGCTATCGGCAAAACAGTTACCCTCTGATATCACCCAGATGGGCGCTACTCAATTAAAGGACATCGACTATTAAAACCATCTACAGTGACAAACATCGTTTGCGAGATGCTAAAACAGAACTCTATGGCGGCGAGTTAGTCACGCCCTTTGAGCGACCATCAAGGGCTGACACAGTTATCAAAGCCATCGCTCAATCGCATCTCGGCGAAATCTTAGAACCCGAGACCTTTACTATGGATCCTGTAAGAGCAGTCCATAGCGACGATTTTATTGCCTTTCTAGAAACCGCCTGGCAAGAGTGGCAAGATGCCGGGTTTACCGGTGAAGCAATTGCGAGCTCCTGGCCAGCGAGACGCATGCAGTCTCGGGTACCAACTTCTATTGATGGGAAGATTGGTTACTATGCATTGGCGGCGGAGACTTCAATTACCGAAGGGACCTGGGCCGCAGCATTGGCTTCTAAGGATGTGGCACTGACGGGTGCCAAGGCTTTGTACCAGGGTGAGCAGGGAATATTTTCCCTTTGCCGCCCCCCTGGACATCATGCCGCCAGCGATATGTTTGGTGGCTACTGCTTTTTAAATAATGCCGCTATTGCGGCACAATATCTGTGTGATCAGGGTACTAAGCGCGCCGCCATCCTGGATATAGACTTCCATCATGGCAATGGCACTCAGGATATTTTTTATGACCGCGATGATGTAATGTTCTGTTCTCTCCATGGCGATCCGCAACAGGCCTTCCCTTATTTTCTCGGATATGCCGATGAAATAGGCTCAGGAAAGGGACTGGGCTACAATCTGAACTACCCCATGCCGCGGGAAACCAGTTTCACCCAGTGGCAGCAATCGTTGACTGCTGCACTAGCAGAACTCGATGAATTTTCACCACAGTATTTAATAGTGTCTCTGGGTGTAGACACTTTTGAAAATGACCCAATCAGTTTTTTTAAACTGACCACAGCAGATTACTTCACCACTGGCGCTATGATTAGTGAACTGAACATACCTACTCTTTTCGTTATGGAAGGCGGCTATGATATTGATGAAGTAGGCATCAACGTGCTAGAAGTGCTAAAAGGATTTGAATCAGTGAAATAAGGAGTCTTGACTCAAGGTTGAATAGATTTAGTTATCACCATGTATGACCGTTATGTTATCTACGTCAATGCTATCTACAAATGCTCGCAGAACCTTGGCCCCTTGCTCCCACCCTTCTGCCTTGGCAATCTGACTGGCTTCCAACTGAGTCTTCTCTTGAGCCACGATATAAGCAAAAAATGATTGATACCTCGGGTCTGCAAGATCTCTTAACTGCTCAAGTTTAGGAATATAAGGAACGATTATCTTTATCAGCGACTCTGGACTAAAGGTAATGAAATGTGCTGCAAAGCCTCCAGCATGACCTCTGAATTTCGTAAACCAGCTGGCTTTGTAATCGAAATTCAATGCAACAGCACTGCGTTTATAGATCTGCTGATTAACCACCTCAAGATCATAATAGGCTTGGTAAAAAACGCCTGCCGGCTCATCTTTTAACACATGGGCTGCTTTTTTCATGCCTAAGTAGGCAAAGGTTCGATTATCGTATTCATACTTCAGCAGCTTTAAATATAAGCTTTGATCCTCAGATTCTGCTGCATTTATGGGTATGGTCATCACCATTATTGTGGTTGCAATTAGAAGCATCAACCTGGTCAACAAAACAGATCTCACATTGCTCTCCTAACATTTTTGAATGTATGCAGTGCAAATATCATCATAACTGATCAACAAATATACCACCTAAAAGGACTCTCGATCATGAGAAATTAAATTGAGGGCAAGCTTTTATCAAGCTTACCCTCAACGCCAACCATTTTAGTAACAACGGTTGATTTTCCAAAGTAGCTGTATTGGATTAGAAGTTAAACTGGGCATTCAAAGTCCAAGTAGCCGGCATACCCATCATATCCATATAGCTGCCCGTATCATCACCTGTAGCGCGAATGGTATAGATCTCATCGGTAATATTCTCGCCCACAACAGACAGCTCCCACCCTGCACTCTCGTTACTTACAGCAATGCGTAGATTCAAAATGCCATAGCCCTCTTGGCCTAGCAGACCGTAATCCGTATCTGAAAGTTGTGTAGAGCGAGCTGCTAGATCATCGCGCCAAGCGTATACCAGCGCAGCGCTCCCCAACAGACCACCACTGAGCTCTTTATCCTGCCTCAGTACTATTGAATAACTGGATTTCGGCGAGAAGTCACGGTCTATGCCCTCTAAAGAGTAAGGCATACCCAACTGGTCGAAGGAGATTTCATCGGAGTCAGAAATCTCAGCCTCTAGCCAAGAACCCGCCAACTGAACACTAAAACCAGGTAATTCTGAAGGCGCCCACAAAGCATCTAGCTCGAAGCCTGTGTGCTCTGCATCACCCAACGTACCCAGAGCAGTAAGGTATCCACTGGGCGATGCGGCAGATGGTGTGGAAATTTTGCCTTGTGCATCTTGATAGTCATAGAAAAATAATGCCGCATTAATTTGCAAGTTATCCGACGGATTGGACTTTAACCCAATCTCATATGCGTCATTGACCTCTTCTTTATAGGGTGTAAGCGTGTCGTTGTTATCAGTAAAGCCCGCAAAGAAACCACCGGATTTAAAGCCACGAGAAAACTTAGCGTAAAGCAGGGTATCGTCATTGAGACGCCAGTCCATGCCAAGGTGACCCGACCAGTTACTTTCGAGTGAAGTGGTAAAGCCCTGTATATCACCCAAAGGAAAAAGAACCCCATCAGCGAGGGCAATCTTTGACACATAGTCAATCTCTCTGTCTTCGTCGGTATAACGAACAGAGCCATTTATATTGACGGTATCGGTAACATCATATCCAACCTGACCATAGACTGCCCAGGTGTCAGTTTTCTGCTCGTAGATAGTTTCTATCGCAGTTATTGGGGTGAATCCAATATCTGCAAGCCCTTTCACCGAAGCACTTCCTCGCGTCGAGTTGGTGTCGCTCGCAAATGAAGCTCCAGCAAGCCAAGTAACTGGACCATCATTAAAGGAGATTAAACGGAGCTCTTGAGACCATTGCTCGATATTGGTTTCGGAATCGGGAATTCCATCCTCACTCTGAACAAAATCCAGTGGTGTGCCGTCATAATCAAAATACTGCACATAATCGAAGTCAAGATAGCTAGAGATTGACACTAAATTAGCGAACCCTAGATCACGGTCTAACCTGAGGGTATAGCCTGTCCACTCGTTATCCAATCGATTATTTTCTGAATTTGCTAAAACCACAGAGCCATTGGCCGTTTGATCAGAGGGTAATCTTGGATCACCCACTAAATTATGCAGACCAATACAGGATGTCTCATCCCTTCGACCGGCCATAATCGCTGCACAGGGATTGAACGAATAATCGCTACTATAGAAACCATTAGCTCGACCTAATACCGTCTCAGATCTATCACGACCAATATCAGCCTTGAATAAAACCTCTAATTCGTCTGATGGCGCGTAGAATAACTGTCCTCTAAATGCCAGACTGTCTCGGTCACCATGGTTGTCATCTTCCGCTGTTACCAAAGAATCCTGCCATCCACCACCATCACTTCGCTGCATTGCAACACGAATGGCCATCTCCTCAGATAGAGGGGCATTATAGGCCCCCTCAACTAGAGTTCCGCCATAACGCGCCTCATACCCGGCACTGATATAGCCTTCAACTTCCTCTAAATTAGGTCGGTTGGAGGCAATTCGGATAGCGCCACCAGTGGTATTGCGTCCATACAGGCCACCTTGTGGCCCTTTAAGAATTTCAATTCGCTCAACATCATATAAGCCGATGCCACCCAATGCGTTTGACGTCATATAGGCTTCGTCATAATAGATTGCCGCGGTAGGGGTATTGTTTGAATTAAAGTCAGCTAGGCCTACACCTCGAATAATCCAAGTCGGCTGCCCTGCGCCTCGATCATCAAAAATAGCAACACCTGGAACGAAGTTGGTAACATTCTCAAGTGAGCTAGCCCCCATTTCATCGAGAGCTGACTCATCAAAAGCACTGATTGCTATCGGCACATCTTGAATACTTTGCTCGCGCTTGTTCGCAGTTACAATAATTTCGTCTATTTCAGCTTGAGCCAACGGCGGAAGCATCAACCCAGATATGGCAGCAACAGTTAAAGACTTTGTTATTTTTTTCATTTTATTTTCCCCAAAGTTAAATCATGAAATCTTTTTTTAGTTATGAAAATAGGACGATATAGCGTCTCAAATGACTCGCATGTCAGTTGACATAATACAGCATGTCAGTTGACATATCTAGGGGGGTTAAAATTAGCTATATTGGGCAGGATGCCAATTAATTTAAAGGTTTATCCTCCACCGCTTTATTAAGCAGGGGCATATCAGCCTTACACAACCTAGTTTGGATGAGTGAGTGTGCTAAGAATATTTTGAATAAAAGATGGAAAATAGAGCTATGCTGCAGGTTTATTTCTGGGAATGAGCGTACTTGCCACTATATCTTCTACCAAGCTCTGGACGCTGGCCTTGGCTATCAATCCAGCATCGCAATGAATCCAGAGACCATCTATTGTCGCCTGCAGCAGAGATGCTTTGACCCCGGCATGCTCTGGGGCAATATTGAGACGAATAAGAATATTTTCTAAGACTGTGACAATGGGTTTGTAGCTATTAACAAGCAGTTTTTTACGATGCTCCTCACTCTGCATAAAAGTCCAGAGCCCCGCTGAAAATATAATTTCTTCATCCCCTGGACCACCATCATAGCCTGGCAATAACATCTCAACAGCACGGTTGAGTAACGCGGATCCATCTATGGTTTCGATACTATCGAGAGATTCCAAACGCTTGTAAACATGCAACATATGCCACTCAAACACATAGATCAGCATAGCCTCTCTATTCTCAAAATAATGTGCTAGGACACCAGTACTGAATCCTGAGCGACGGCAGATTGCTCGAATAGTCGTATTTTCAATCCCTTTTTCTGAGATCAAACTATTTATCTGCTGGGCAATTTCTTCTCGGCGTTGATCGTGATCAATAATTTTCGGCATGACTCTCTCGAACTATCGCTATTTTTACCAGCTCTTCCTTTAGATTCGCTGGTCACCCTAGCATATCCCGGATAAAACAGCATCTCATTGTTCTAGTGGCTATTATATGCATATAATACAACAATCGTAGTACAATAAAAACAAATCGAGCTCCCCTTAGACGCCAATGCTGTTTGTCTCGAACCCCTATTTATAAACGGCCAAGCATCTCAGTTTGAAGCGCGTAAGTAACGACACATTTCTATCTCTACAAAAGGGCTTCCCGCTATGCCACCAAACAATCAGGCCAGATTTGCGTTCGCCTCCTCGGGTATCGCTCAAGGTCTAATCAATAATGGCATCTCCTACTTCCTGCTTTTATATTACAGCCAGGTTCTAGGGCTAGATCCAGCACTGGCTGGCCTCGCGCTTATGATTGCGCTGATTATTGATGCAGTGTCTGACCCTTTAATTGGTCAATGGTCAGATCGTCTTCATCATCGCCTCGGTCGTCGTCACCCATTCCTTTACGTTTCAATAGTCCCAGTGAGTATCAGCTACTACCTATTATGGGCTGCACCGGAACTGTCCCAGACAGGCCTTTTTATCTACTTACTGATCATGGTAGTGACTCTTCGTATTTCCCTCACCGCTCACGTGGTACCGTTCAACGCATTGTTGCCTGAACTGGCACCAGACTATGAAGAGCGCACAATGTTAATGAATTCTTCCTATTCGGCGATGTGGTTCTTTATGACTATTATGGGTATTGCAATGTATTCTTATTGGCTCGCCGATAGCCCGGAATACCAGGATGGCCTAGGTATTCTTCGTAGAGAGGGCTATATCGATGCCGCATTTATTACCGCAATACTTATTTTCATTACTTTAAGCTACTCAACTCAGGTGACGCGCAAATACATTCCGACACTCTGCCTCCCTCCAACTCAAGTTGACTCAGTTGCTGTGATGATTAAGCAGGCAGGCGTCACACTCAAAGACAAAAACTTTGCTGTTATTGCACTGTCCGGCATCTTTCATGCTTGCGCTGTAGGTATAGCAAGCGCACTGTGGGTATACATGCAGCCGTACTACTGGAGATTTGATTCCGAACAGATTAGTCTGATGCTGGTAGGAAACCTTTTTTCCGCACTGCTGGCATTTGCCATACTGCCTTTATTGATGCGTGGTCGCGACAAAAAGCCAATGCTTATCGCCACGTCTGTTATGGCGTTATTCATTAACTGTCTTCCTGTGTTTCTGAGTCTCTACGACCTGTTTCCTGCGGTTGGAACCCAGTTACTCTTTTACACCATGTTTGTTATGGGTGTTTTTCAAGTGACACTGCTTGTTATTACTTCGTCACTGACCGGTTCTGTCCTGGCAGATGTGGTAGACGCGCGTTCTGTGCATACCGGCAGGCGTGAAGAGGGCCTGCTTTTTTCCGTACAGTCTTTTATGGGCAAAGTAGCAACCGGTATCGGCGTCTCAATGGCGGGGATGATTTTAACCTTAGTCGCCTTCCCAGCCGACTCGTTGGGCACTGACCTTGGCGCCGATGTCACCTCCGACCTAGGCTGGCTTTATGCATCTGCGCTCGCCTTTTTCTTCATGCTTTCAATTCTAGCGCTGTTATGGTTTTCTTTGGATAGAGAAACCCATGAGAAAAACATTGCCTTGCTGGAGGACGCCGTATAGTTACCCTGTCTTACGGGTAGAATAGGGGACAAAGCGGGGTAAGAATGGTTGCATCCGAGATGAAGAATATTATTACTGGCAAAAAAGAACAAACTTTTTATAATACGAACGTTATAATACATTGAGTGAGGAACCAGTGATGGCACAGATTCAACGGCAAACTCAGAGACTACTGCTATTTTTTCTTCTCTGCAGTTCTTTTCAGACCACAGGCTCAGAGGAGAAAAACCAAGAGGCCAATAATTCTATTGCTGAGGGAGAGATGTTTTATCAGGAAAATGTGTCACCCATGTTTGCGCAAAATGGGTGTTTGAAATGCCATGCAAGAGGCTATATCAGACCTAATATTTCCTACGAATCAATGCTTAGAAGACTGGCCATTGGCGATTCAGCCGAAAATAACGTGTTGGTTTATAAAATTGGTAATGTCCGAAGTTTTTCTTCAAACATACCCAATCATCCCGGCGGGCAGCGCTGCGCTACGTTAGACACAGAACCATGTAAGGCCGTGCGCCAATGGTGGGCAATCGAATTTGGTATAGCGAGGACTGAAAAATGAGCGAGAGTAAATTTAGCGTAGACCAACAGCGACGTACGCTTGTCAAAGGGCTGGGGGCTACTACCCTGGCTTTAACATTAATGCCTACCAGCCTTTTTGCCGCTGGG
>ENA-ORCY01001531-ORCY01001531.1-marine-metagenome-genome-assembly--contig:-NODE-1531-length-10688-cov-4.836962_pt1 | contig 10688 bp, 13 predicted proteins | sample MGYA00248634_ERZ508507 | MGnify/ENA primary metagenome ERZ508507 (study PRJEB26178, sample SAMN06266269) | marine metagenome | isolation source: Columbia River Estuary | place: USA:Columbia River... | reverse complement strand
AGTCTTTTCTTGGAAGCGCTTTGCGCGAAGCTTTGAGCGATCAGTTAAACGCTCTTGCTTCTTTGACTGTGTTGTTGAATCAACATCTGAATAACGACGAGTCGATGCAGGTTTACCTGTTTTAGAAGTAGTTGCTGCACTCTTGCGTGCATTCTTTTGTGCAGTTGTGTGGCGCGCTTTTGGGTCGGCTGCTTTGAAGGCAGCCTTCTTCGCTCGCTTAGGTTTACCAACTGATGCTGCGCGACGGGCTTTTCCGGGCGCTGAAGTACGAGGTGTTAATGACATAGAAAATACATACCAATCGAGACGACAAGCGCGTCTCGGGTGTGATCGGCGCACAATGGCCGTCAGGGTGGTGATAAGACTCGCATGTAGCGCTACAAGTGCAGCGCTTAAGGGAAGTTCTTTGATGCGGTTGCATCAACGAGATAAGTCTACCGTGGATTATTGCTTCTCTTTACCATCACTAATTGACCGTGTTTAAAGCTATTTAATCGATTTTGAATCCATCTGTAATAGGACCTAAATCAATTCCAGCTGCAGTGTGATCACTTTGTTCACCACGCGCTAATTGGGCTGCATGGGCCTTGTTATGCCAGCGTTCTTCAATTTTGCCGTATTTCCAGAGCAGTAATGCCACGGTCCAGACCACAACAAATGCCCCCACAATGAAGTACCCAGCACTGTTTAAATTAAAGGCCAATGCATAATCCCAAAAGCCACCGGTCAGGTTTAACTGTTGGGCAAAGACTTGGCAGAGCTCTAATCCGCCAACAAATAATGCAACTGCCACAGAGAGTCCAGTAATGATGATGTTGTAGTAAACCTTGCGTACTGGCTTTGAAAATGCCCAACCATAAGCAAAGTTCATGAATGAACCATCAATTGTGTCGAGCAAGCTCATTCCACCGGCAAAGAATAATGGCAAGGAAAGTACTGCCCACCACGGCAGACCTGCAATGACTGATGTTCCAGCCAGGACTAGTAAACCAATTTCTGTTGCGGTGTCAAAACCTAAACCGAAGAGAACACCTAGTGGATACATCTTCCATGATGCATCGATACGTCGGGCAATTGGTCCAAAGAAGCGCATGAGTAATCCACGAGAGTTCAAATGCTTTTCTAACTCTTCTTCGCTATATGTTCCTTTGCGCATTTGAATAAAAACACCAACGATTGAAACCAAAATAATTAAATTAAGAATCGCAATGAGCATTAAGAAAGTTCCACTTACAGTCAGACCGATAAGGCTGGTGTAGTGATGGAGTTGTGAGTCTTCGTCTTTAAGTTGTGAACCCAAAGCCTTGATTCCAAAGGTGAGCAGGAGTGCAAGCACTGCAACAACTGAAGAGTGACCTAGCGAGAAAAAGAAACCCACAGCTAAGGGGCGCTTGCCTTCTGACATTAACTTACGAGTCGTGTTATCGATGGCGCTAATGTGGTCGGCATCAAAGGCATGGCGCATACCTAATGTGTATGCAAGGGCTGCTGTTCCCCAACCAAAAAGTGATCCATCACTTAATTCGTACTTACCAGAGGTCGCTTGCCACATTAATATTGCGCCAGATACGTGAAGGAAAAGGATGAAGCCAAACATGGCAGCCATACGGCGCCACTCATCGCGGGTGAGCATCTGGCGAAGCGGGACGCGCTGCGCAGGCTTAACTACGACGTTCACGGCCAGGCCTCCTAGTTGCGAATGATTTGCAGGTAGAAATGGTAAGTCACGCTCAGGAGGCTGTCTATTTGAAACGAGTTTAAGGTTGGCAGATGAGATTGAAGCTGGTCTGTGCCCTAGTTCTAGGGCTGATGGCACCGGCAGCTGCCCCGGCCCAGGAGTGCACCTTTCAAGCCGGTTGGGTAAAGGCTGAGAATGCAAAGGCTGGAAACAAAAACTGGGATTCAGATGTTGTGATGCGCTTTAGCGCAGATTTCACACGGCGCAAAGAAGTCAAGCGGGTTGAAGGATATTTTGATCAGACAAGTATTGGTTGTGGACAAAGTGCATCGCTAAAAATCGTTGGCGCAAAATCTGCTGATATCTCCCTTTATCGCATTGGGCACTACAAAGGAGCTGGCGCTCGCTTAATCAAAACAATTAAATCTGCAAAGAAAATTACTGCCACGCAATCAACCCCGCCAGGTCAGTACTTAGTTAAATTAAAGTCGCCGGGCTACCAATCCACTTTTGTTCCGCTTGTGATTACAGGGCAAGTAAGCAGCAACGTAACTTTTGTTTCATCAGTCTTAACATGGCAGGCGTATAACCATTGGGGTGGAGAGTCTCTCTATAAAGGTGCTGACGGAGAAAGAGAAACAAGAGCAACATCAGTGTCACTTGATCGTCCCTATGATGGTGATGGTGCTGGGCAGTTTAGATATATGGAACAGCCCCTTGTTCAGTTAATGGAACAACTAGGTTTGGATATTAATTACTTAACAGATGTTGATCTAGATCAAGCACCTGAAATTAACTCTGCCTCTATCGTTCTTGGTGGGCACAGTGAATTCTGGACACAGTCCATGCGTGATGTCATTGAAAGAGAAATCAACGAGGGCACAAACCTTTTGGTCTTCGGAGGTAATACTGCCTATGCAAAAACCGAGCTCATTGGACGAACAATGAATGAAAGAATTCCTTATCGCGATCTAAATCAACCGGAATCACTATTTATGGGTTCACAGTTTTTTGCATTTGGGATTCATAAAGATTTAGAAGTTCAGGCAGGAGATAGTTGGCCATTTAAAGTTCTCGGCAAAGAGGGCAAAATCAAAGGTATTTATGGCTACGAAGCCGACACAGCAATGGGAACACGAGGTCCTGGCGTTGAGGTTCTAGCGCGAGCAAGCATCAGTCCAACGGAGAAGGGTTTTGTGGCGATGAGTACCTACTACGCAGCCCCTAGCGGTGCAGGAGTCTTGAATCTGGGCACAAATGCCTGGGTTTGTGCGATGGCTAATCGTTGCCCGTGGGGCCACAGCTTTGATACAAAGACTATGCAACAAATTCGACAAGTTACCACTGCGATTATTGCGCAAGCCGGGCGAGAAAAGATCGGGAATTGGCGCACGGCGTTCATCGATATTCCCACTCGTCCCTAAGAGTTAGCGTATAGAGTCTTACTCGTGAGTGAAGATGACGACATGGAAGAACTCATCACCGAGGAAATGCTTTGGGATCGAATTCCTGAAGTAGATGGCGAAGAACGTGCCAGCACATACTATGAATTAAGCGCACGCATTTATGCACGTGGACAATATGACGAAGCTTTAGCGTTAGCAGAAACTGCACGCGATATTTATTCAACTCTGGGGGACAGTGCACCGAGTGAAGGATTAGCTCAAGCATATTCTGCAATTGGTTATAACTTAAATCAGTTAAAGCGTATGGACGAAGCAGCAAGTGCGATGAGTAAAGCCGTCGAGATTTTGCGTGAGAACAAATCACCTATTGCATTAGAGCTAGCGTGCACATTAGGTGAGTGGTGGTACACCTCTAAGCAATATGACAAAGTCGTTCAAACAATGAATGAATGCGCACAAGAACATTTAGTAGATGGAAATGAAATTGGGGCAGCAAACGATTTACATCTCATTGGCTGCGCCGAACGTGAACTCAAAAACTATGAAAAATCAATTGATTCTTTCAAAGAAGCAAGAGCGCTTTTTAAGCGAAACAAAGAAGTAATTCACGTTGCCAGATGTGATCAAAAAATTGCTTCATGCTTAATTGAGTTAGGTGAAGGCGAACTAGCCCTTGAAACCGCTCGCCGAGCAGTAGATGTCTTTGAAACTGGGCATGACCACCGTCGCGAAAATTTTGCTCAGTTTGAATATGGCAAAGCTCAAATTTTGCTTGAGAAGTTCGATGATGCATTGGCCACTCTGGAGCAAGTGCTCTCAGTTGTGAGTGAAGATGAGCCTAAAGACTTCGAATTTATCGTTGATGTTGAGACAAGAATTGCAAAGATTATTCGCATGCAGGGCCGCACTGATGAGGCCGATGAGATTGAACGTCGCCTGAAGTCGGTGCAGGAGACGCTAGATGAAGAGCCGCAGGCTTGATTGAGCATCTAAAAACCCTGTCTGAAATCCGTATAACGATGGTTTGTATGGGAAATATCTGTCGCTCACCTATGGCTGCAGCTGTTCTATCAAATCGCACAACACAGTGGAGCTCACCCAAGATCATTGTTGATAGTTCTGGAACAAGTGCTTGGCATATCGGTCAAGGCGCACACCCAACTTCGCAAAAAACCTGGGAAAAAGCTGGATACAAATACTCCCACTCTGCGCGCCAATTTAAGTCAAGTGATTTCTTTGAATCAGATTTAATTTTGGTGATGGATTCAAATAACTATAAGAAGGTAATTGAACTTGCACCAGATAATGACTCCCGGAGCAAAGTTTTCTACCTACGTTGCTTTGATCCAGCTCTATCGACAATTGATCCTGCGTCAGCGCAATTCAATGAATTAGAAGTTCCAGATCCGTATGACCAATCCAGTGAAGTCTATGAAGAGACGCTCGTTATGATCGAGCGCGCCGTAGATGGATTGTTGCAAGAACTATCGCACCAATAAGTGCACCAATAGCAGCGACAACAAGAGGCCACTGAATATCGCCTTTACTCCACAGTGCACCACCCCAAATACCTGCACCGAGAATGGCAAAGTTCATTGATGCTTGGTAAACACCTTGAGCACGACCACGATGATTTGCTTCACTTAATCCTGCAATCCAAGCTTTACCAACTCCATCAGTAAGTGCTGGAAATAATCCGTAGAGAGCTAGCGCAATGAGTGCAACTGTGTGGTTTTGTGTTAACCCTAAGGTTGCATAGGCCGCAGCAAAAGCAACTAAACCAACGGAATAGACAATTCTTGGTGAGTATTTATCGGCGATAGCACCACCTGGATAGGCTGCCAAGACAGTTACTGCACTAAAGAGCATGTATGAAAGAACTACACCCTGAGTTGAAAATCCAATGTCATATAAGCGCAGTAATAAAAGCGCATCTGGAATATTTGTTAGTTGAATGAGTACCAAAATTGTAATCGACTTTTTAAGTGGTGCTGGTAAAGGTGGATGTTTTACCCTGATTTGGACTTCAACCTTTTTTGGCTTTACAAAGTTTTCTCTTATAAACAATGTGAGTAATCCAGAAATTATTGCTGGAATCAATGCCCACATTGCAACTGCTCGCACATCACCATCGAGCATTGCTAAAGCAATTAGCGCAATGCCAGGTCCGATTACAGCGCCAATATTGTCGCCTGTGCGGTGGAAACCAAAAGCTTTGCCAAGGTGAGCTTTGTCTACAGAATCAGCGATTAAGGCATCACGTGGTGCACTGCGCATGCCTTTGCCAATGCGATCTGTAACACGACCAAGAAAAACAAGAGGCCAAGATGTTGCAACAACTACAAATGCTTTGCCGACACCAGCCAACGTGTATCCAGAAATAACAAAAGGCTTGCGACCCAAACGATCACTAGATTTTCCACTGATCAATTTGGTAAACCCCGCTGCCGCTTCAGCACATCCTTCTATTAGACCTAGAGCTAATGGCGCAGCACCAATAACACCTGTGAGCAAAATTGGGAGTAGTGGATAAAGAAGTTCGCTAGCGGCATCTTGAGCGAGTGAAACAATAGTAAGCAGAATTAAATTACGTGTGAGCCAGATTCTTTTCATCGCGGCAAATGCTGCAACGCCCAGTGATACATAGCAATTGCTCCGGCAGCAGATGCGTTCATTGATCTTGTAGAACCATATTGATTGATTTCATAAAGAACTTCACAGATGGCTATTCCTTCATCTGACATTCCTGCACCTTCTTGCCCAAACAAAAGGACGCATTTTTCAGGAAGCTGCGCGGATTCAAGTTGTTTAGATCCAGGAACGTTATCTATCCCAATAATTGGTAACTCATTTTCTTTACACCACACTGCAAAATCTTCAACAGTTGGATGATGGTGCACAGTTAAATACCTATCCGTCACCATTGCACCGCGCTTGTTCCAGTCACGCTTTCCAACGATATGAACACCAGAGACATTGAACGCGTTTGCCGTACGAACAATTGATCCAATATTTAAATCATGTTGCCAGTTTTCAATCGCAATCTGTAATTTGTGACGCTTTGAATCAAGATCAGCAACGATAGCTTCAACGGTCCAATATCGGTAGTGATCTAAAACATTTCTACGATCACCATTGAGCAGTAGCTCAGAATCATATTGAGCGCCTTCTGGCCACGGTTTTTCATGAGGCCCAACACCAACTACTGGGAAGAATTCACCTGGGCCAATTGAGGCCGGGGTAGTTGGATTAGACATGTAGGCACTCTAAACTGAATGCATGTCAGCTATCAATACGGTCCTTTATGTAGTCCACCTCCTTTGCGTAGTTGCAATACTTGTTTTATTGCTACTCCAGTGGAATAAGAATCCACGCAAATTCAACCCAGGAATATTGCATGCCAGCCTTACTGCTCTTATTGCCGGCCTTGCAATGGTGGGCATGTGGGGGAGCGTGCATCCAGATGAAGCTCTAAACCACACAAAAGTGGGGATTAAAATGTTAATCCTTCTTGTGATTCTTGTAATTGGCTATGTGAATCTTAAGAAACCAGTTTTGACTAAAAACACATTGATTCTTTTAGTTGGCCTCACGACCACAAATATTCTTATTGCGTCAGTGTGGCACTGACAGACAGATGCGCTCTCGTAAAATTATATTTGTACTTGCGCTGGCTACGGTTTTTACCGCAGCACCTGCAAGTGCGGTGCTCTCGCCGGCCTCAATCCCAGCGGCCTTTGAGGAACTCCTAAAACAGCCATCCCTTTCTAACCCTGCAATGATTTTAATTGATGGAACAAACGGTGAAGTCGTTTATGAAAAGAACGCTTATTCACAGCGCAAACCTGCATCAGTGATGAAAATCTTTGCTGGAGCTGTTGCAATCAAATATTTGGATATGCAATCTCGCTTCACAACGAATATCTCACTTGGAGTAAATGAAAAAACTTTAGTAATCCAGGGGAGCAATGATCCTTGGATTAGCTTGAGTCATAGTGTTGCTGAAAAAATGGATCGAGCATCGCTACCATATTTAGCTTTCAACACTCTAAGTGCCGTTAAAAAGAGCAATAAAGGCTCACTCAAGGGAATCACAATTTTGTATTCAAAGTTGTATTCCCAAGATGTCTCAAATCTCAAAGCTTTTTGGGCTAAGCGTGGATTTAAACCTGTGATGAAGGCAGTGAGTAGTGATGAGACCTTGCTCAATGCCGGTGAGTTCATAGTTGGCGATGAGTCACCAGAAATATTCAAGATACTGGACTACACAATTATGTGGAGTGAAAATAACCTTTCTGAAAGATTGGCTCGATTGTCTGCACGGGCTGCCGGAAATTCATTTAGTGACAAAGGCGTTGCCCAAGTTTTTGAGGCTTTGCTTGTTGAGTATGGAATTGATCCCAGCAAGCTAGTCACAAAAGATGCCAGCGGGTTGTCTAAAGAAAATCGTATAACTGCCAGCATGATGGGTCAGCTTCTCTATCAACTTCGTAAAGATCCAAAATACTCACTTCTTTATGAATCCCTGCCCGTTGGTGGGGTTTCTGGAACTTTGCGATCACGATTTCTAACCACAGCGCCAGGTGCGGTGGGATTAGTCCGAGCAAAGACAGGAACGCTCAACGGAACTGTGACTTTGGCCGGTTATGTTGAATCAACTGATCGTGAGTATGTCTTTGTTACTTTGGCTGATGATATTTCAAGAGGTGCAAAATCAAGTGCTAAAGCACGGGCAGCCATAGATAGATTGTTAGGCAGAATCGCTGCACCAAATATTCCAGCAGTGATTTCTGAAACGCCGACTACCCCTTAATTATTTATTATCAAAAATCTTGACTGATCCACCATAACAAGCAACCCACGTGCGTGAGGTTGGAGAGTCATAGGTGATACCAATTGGTTCATTACACACTTTTATATTTTGTAATACTTTCATGTCACTTGTGCGCACTTTTGACATAGTGTCACTTACAAAATTGACTACAAAGAGTGCGGTGCCATCGCTAGAAATGGCAAGGCTTCGTGCAGCTTTTCCAGTTTTGACTGACTTACCAGCCTTGTTGTTTACAAGATCCCAAGATGCAACTTTGCCGGATAAATTCATCGTCACATACATCATGGAATTATCAGGAGATAAGACAATTGCTCGTGGGTTGCTTCCAATTGGAATATAGGAGACGGAGAAATCTCCTAAGTTAATTACATGAATACGGCTGCCACCCATTTCGGCGACGTAAGCAAACTTGGAATCGTTGCTCACTGCAATACCCCGTGGATAACGACCTATTTTGATTGTTTTAACAACTTTTTGTGAGGCTACGGATATGACGTTGAGGTCATAAGAACACCAGTTAGAAACGAGCACAAACTTGTTATCCGGAGTTGTTTCAACAACTTTAGGGACTGAACCAACCGGATAAACATTATCTATTTGATAGCTAGCTAGATTGATTCGGTAGAGAAAGCTTGAGTCATATCTAGATGCAGGTGAGCAAGTGTCGTGGCCCTCACGGTTAAAACCTTTGCCATACATCGCATAGTTAGTTACATAAAGGTATTTACCATCTGCTGAAAAAGCGCCCTCAACAGGTGCTCCTCTATAGGTGGATGTGTATTTTGAATAGCCAAATTTGGAGAGCTGAACAGAGTCTGAAACCGTTTTAACCAGTTCAAAAGTATTTGCGTCATAAATAGTGACACTGTGTCGATACATCATGTTATGTGCACTTACTAAGCCATTGCCAGAAGATCGCACTGATTTCGGTGAGATGTCACCTGTAATAGTCTTAACAAGAGACATCTTTGTATCAGCAGAAACAACTTCACTCTGGGCCGGTGTTGCTATGACACAGAGTGATGCTATTAACAAAACTGCTAGATATTTACTGCGCATGCCCTAACTGTAATGGCTATGACTTAGTCGTCATCGCCTTCATCGTCATCTTCTTCATCCTCATCTTCATCATCATCGTCATCGTCCCCACCCATTGGCTTTTTTGCCAGGGGATTAGCAACTCCAGTTGGAGTTTTGGGTGCGATAGGTGTTACGACCGATGCAGTGCCGGCAGGTGCATTATTAATTGATACAGGGACCGATTCGGATTGTGTAGATACTTGAGTTGATTCCACAACTGCAGGAGCAAGAGTTTCAGTCGCACTTACAGGGGTTTGTTCCTGTGGTTGAGCAAAAATTGCCCCAACTCCAATAATCGCTGCCACAGCAACCAGGGCCATAATCGGCAAACCCTTAGAAATCTTGCGAATAGATGCTGAATTATCTGCATCTGCTAGTTGGAACCATTCGGGCTTCTTATTGGGTGTCATGATGTGGTCCTTTCGTTAAAGAGAAAGTAGCCCTTTTGCCTGAGAGGAAACTGGGAAGAATGCACGAGGATGCTGAGTTAATCTAAGGCAGTGAGCACAGTTATGCGGGGCTACCTCGATCTGATGAAGCTTCGGGTGGTTGAACTGCTCCTAGTCTCGACATTGCCTGCCATGGTCTTGGCCGCAAAAGGTCTTCCATCATTCTCACTAGCTTCAGCCACAATCTTTGCAGGAACATTAGCTGCAGGAAGTGCCAATGCCTTCAATATGGTTATTGAAAGTGACATCGACAAATTAATGGCACGAACCTCAAAGCGACCAATTGTCACTGGAGTGATTAGTAAAAAAAGTGCAACGCTTTTTGCAACATTAATTGGAATTGTCTCACTATTAATTTTTTGGATGTTTACAACCACATTAGCTGCACTTCTAGCTCTTATCGCTATTGTTTTCTATGTTTTTGTTTACAAGGGTATTTGCTCCAATAACACAATTGTCTTCAATTATAACACCAGGGAGTATGGTTGCGTTTGCTGCAATCCAAACATTGTTGCCAATGGTTACTTTTTTGCATGTATAGCCTTGGGCAACAATAGGCATTGAGGTGTCCTCAAAGTTGTGATTTTGGCTGTAAATTGTAACTCCTGGGCCTATTAATACGTCATTTCCAATTTCGATTTCACCCCCGGCATGTAACACACATCCTCTGTTAATAGACACATTATTACCCAAAGTAAGCTTGCTTGGAGAATCTATATGGGTGTGGCTCCATATAAGAACCTTAGCGCCGTTTTTATAAGGCAACAATACATTTCTAAGCCCGCAGCCAATACGGCCTGGAATTGCTTTTAAAAAGGAAAACACCCACAACTGAATTTCGTATATCATATTGTATAATTTATTTTGTTTGATTAAGTGTTTATTTGAGTTGATATATTTTGCTTTCTATATCATGCAATTTTATTGTTTATTTAGTATATTGTATTGTATAAGAGTAAATACTATATTTATGCATCTTTTATCATGCATAAATTTGTTTATTTATTTCTTAATATTTGGGCAATCAACATTAGTGTTTTATTTAAATCAGATAATTCTTTTCTTACATCATCTGTATATCCATTTGAGATAGATATTTGGTCTTTTATCTTTTGCAATTCCTTTGTTATTTCGTCCATGATTAATAGTATGGCAGAATATTTGGCGATTGTCAAGAACTAATTTAAATCACCGCAACTTTATTTAAAAATTTATATAATTAACTATTATTATTTGATGTA
>ENA-ORCY01001525-ORCY01001525.1-marine-metagenome-genome-assembly--contig:-NODE-1525-length-10709-cov-1.780098_pt1 | contig 10709 bp, 10 predicted proteins | sample MGYA00248634_ERZ508507 | MGnify/ENA primary metagenome ERZ508507 (study PRJEB26178, sample SAMN06266269) | marine metagenome | isolation source: Columbia River Estuary | place: USA:Columbia River... | reverse complement strand
AAGATCATGGTTACCCAAAATACATTCAGCCACGCCAGTTTCTTGAAGATATTTAAGTCGTCGTAGGCTCCCTAAAGAGTCTGGGCCACGATTAATGAGATCACCTAAGCAAATAATTTTGGCAGTACGCGGTAATTTTTTAATCAGCTGATTCAGGGAGCTCAGGCATCCTTGGATATCGCCAATTGCAAACACCCGGGACATATTCAGGCGACCTTTTTGACCACGTTATACCGAATTAATGTGGCTTTGCGAGCTTCATCATGATCAATAACCGGCAAAGGATAGTCTTTGCCGAGAACAATGCTAGCAGCTTGAAGTTCCAGTTGGCCTGCCATCCAAGGGGCATGGATTGATTTATTTGAGAGCTTCTCAAGAGCAGGAATATAGCGTCTGATGAACTTACCATCGCTATCAAAGCGTTCAGATTGGGTGGTGGGATTAAAGATCCGAAAGTAGGGCTGTGCATCGCAACCCGAGGAGGAGGCCCATTGCCAACCACCATTATTAGATGCGAACTCAAAATCATTGAGATGATCTGCGAAGTATTGTTCACCCCAGCGCCAATCGATTCCAAGATCTTTGCACAAAAAACTGGCCACTACCATGCGCAGGCGATTATGCATATAGCCACTTTGGTTGAGTTGATGCATCGCTGCGTCAACCAGTGGATAGCCGGTTTGACCATCGCACCATGCTTTAAAGAGCTTTTGGGCCTTAGCCCCTTTCTCCCATTCGATTTTGTCATAATCGGGTTTAAAGGACTCGCCACTTGCAATACGAGGATGGTTTGCCAGGATCATGAAATAGAAATCTCGCCAAATTAATTCGCTTAGCCAAATACTTGCTCCAAGACTGCCCGCTAGCATTCTGCGGTGAGCTTCGCGAACTAATCCTCGAATGGAAACATTTCCAAAGCGTAAATAGGTGGATAAGTAGCTCACACCTTTGATCGCAGGAAAGTCCCGACCGATATTGTATTGATCGATACGCTTTAAAAAATCGTTTAGAAATAACTCTGCCCCTTGAGAGCCTGGCGGTAGGTAGGACTCAATACCAGTAGGTTTAAATCCCATAGACTCTAGAGAGGGCAAAGCCTGATCAAGCGTTTTAGGAATCGGCGCAACGTTTCCAATCAAGCCTTTAGAGCCTGGTTCGCAAGAATAGGGCTCTAGATTAGCAGGAGTTAATCTTTTGAGCCATGCATTCTTATAGGGTGTAAATACTGAGAACACCGTTTGGGAGTTGGTTAATACCTCAGTCTTTTCAAAGATAACCTGATCCTTGAAGTGCTCAAATTGAATATTTTTCTTAGCTAGTGTGGTGGCAACAGATTGATCCCGTTGGATAGCAGATGGCTCGTAATCATGATTGGAGAGTACGCAATCTACTTGAAGTTGCTCGGCCAGTTTGGGGATGAGTTCTGTGGGGTCCCCATGACGGATCAGTAGGCCACCCCCTTGGGATCGAAGTGTTTGATCCAGTTCATGAGCGCATTGCCAAAGAAAATCAACGCGCCGGTCAAAGCCTAAACCTTTTTTTAAGAGGGGCTCCAAGATAGTCGTGTCAAAGATAAATACCAGCCAAACGTCTTGGTAAGAACGCAGGGCATGATGAAGCGCCGCATGATCATGCAGGCGTAAATCGCGACGTAACCATACCAGTGCTTTACTCATAGGCTCTATCTTAGCCTTTAATCTAAGTTTGATTATGATGTCAGCTTATGGAACAGATATTTTTCATTAGTTCAAAACTGGTTCAGTTTCTGATTGAACCCCTCAATCTATTGTTTCTGATCTCTGGATTAGCCTTATTCTTTTTGATCTTGAGAAAGCCAATCGCTACCAAGCGTTTCTTATGGCTTTCTGTGATTGGTTTCATATTGGTAGGCTATGCCCCCATACCCGAATCTCTAGCCCGTATTCTGGAGAATTCCATTGAAAAAGTGGATATCAATAAGATGCCTAGTGAACAGATTGCGGGCATCATTATTTTGGGCGGAGCCATCAGTGGAGAGGATATTGCTATTGATCGGGGAGAGATCACAATTGGTTCTGCTGCTGAGAGGGTTACCAAGGGTCTAGAGCTGATTCGACGTTACCCCAATTTACCCTTCTTCTTTTCTGGATTTTCCGGAAGAGTGACTCCGCGAGGGATGTCTGAGGCAGATGCATTTAAGCAGCTGATCGCCGAACAGGGCCTAGCGGAGATTACACAGAGCACTGCCTATTATGAGAATCAATCGCGCAATACGTATGAGAACGCGGTTTATTCCAAGAAAATGATTGATCAGTTGGAAGTCGGTAACCCATCGATTAAAACGGGGTCTTGGTTATTAGTGACTTCCGCCACGCATATGCCCCGCTCGGTCAAGATCTTTGAGAAACAAGGCATTCGGATTATTCCTATTCCTGTAGACTATCGAACTTCGTATACATTGCAGTGGCGTGAATTTAATATTGCTGGCGGGGCTGCACTTTGGAATAATTTACTTCATGAATACATTGGTATTGTTGCTTATAAGTTGACTGGAAAAATTTAGCTTTTAGAGAAAACCCTTGCTTGGTAGAATGGGTAATGAGCACACGGTCACATTTGCCATCCTCTTTATCATCCCATAGCAATTTTGCTAATCAATTACTGTTAGCAATGCCAGGGATGCTCGATGATAACTTTGCAGGATCAGTAATCTACTTACTCGAGCATACGGATAAGGGTGCAATGGGTTTGGTGGTCAACAGACCCACCGAGCTTGTTCTGTCTACCTTATTTGAAAAGATTGAACTCAAATTAGAAATTGCTCCTCTATTAGATCAACCGGTTTACTATGGCGGTCCAGTGCAGGTAGAGCGCGGTTTTGTATTGCATCAAACAAACTCTTTAGATAAATACTCTTCATCGCTTGTCATTGCGGATGGCTTAACGATGACCACATCAAAAGATGTGCTCGAGGCAGTTGCTAGCGGAAATGGTCCTCCAAAATTTATGATGACTTTGGGGTACTCTGGCTGGGGCGCAGGTCAGCTCGAAGAAGAGATGGCACTCAATGGTTGGATGAATGTTCCACTATCAAGTGCCGAGATGAGTAATATTATTTTTGATACCCCATACACCGAACGATATCAGCGAGCAATACAAAATCTTGGATTTGATCTATCAAGCCTTTCAGGAGAGGCGGGTCATGCATGAGTTATCCAATTTAAATAACCCAATCACAGCTTTGGCTTTTGATTATGGCACCCAACGAATTGGTGTTGCTATTGGAAACTCATTAACAAAGTCAGCAGAAGCGTTAAATCAAATCAATAACTCTAGCGAAGAGACACGCTTTAAGGCTGTTGAGCAATTAATTCTGCAATGGAATCCAAGCATTATTGTTGTAGGCTTACCTTTGTATCCCGATGGGGCTGAGCACAAAATGACTCAAAAGGCTAAGCGATTTGGTCAGCAAATTGAAGGACGGTACTCTAAGTCAGTTTATTTTGTCGACGAGCGTTACTCATCGGTAGTCTTAGAGGGCGAAGCTCAGTATCACGAATCGTTAGACTCTCATGCAGCTGCCCTGATTTTGGAGCAGTTCTTTAGGGAGCAAAAAATTTAGTGGTTAGCGTAACAAGGCATTAACCGCTTTTAGATCCTCGTCAGAAAGACTGGCTGCCTGGGCTTTTAGTTTGAGGGCATTCATGATTGTTTCATATCGTGTTTTATATAAAGATGCTCTAGTAGTAAAGAGGGTATCTAAAGCAATCAAAACATCAATATTGATAAGATTTCCTACTCGATATCCAAGCTTACTTGACTCGACCGCGGAAGCAGAAGACTTCTCGGCAGCTTCTAGAGCTTTCACTGTGGCTAAGCCACCATAAAATCCAGTAAATGCTTGACGAGTCGCCTGGGCAGCTGTTCTTCTAAGATTATCGTAGTCTGACTTTGCTTTATCTGCCAGCGCAGCATTTTGGCGTATTACAGACATGCTGTTCCCACCCGAAATAATCGGTATGGTCATTTGTAGGGCAATCGTATTGTTATAGATATTTTGAGTAGTCGAAGGATTAAAATTTAGAGCTGATCCATTAGATTGATTAAAGCCAGTCGTTCCTACAAAATTAACGCTGGGGTAGTTTGCTGCTAATGAGGATTTATAGGCACTCTCTGCCAATTGAACTCCAAGTTGACCAACGAGAACGTTATAGCTGGCATTTTCAGATTGCGTAATCCAATCCTCTAGGGCTTGGCCTGGCGGAAGTTTAGGATTAACGCTCTCAGCAATAGGCACACCTTTATCATCTCGATTCTTGGATCTGGGATCTGCGACCACCCCGGCAATCGATATATCTTTTGCCATTGGTTTAATTTGTTTTACTGGATGACCAATCAGCTGTTCAAGAACACCGCGTTTTACAACAAGTTCTGCATGCGCAGCAATCTCTTGAGCGTTGGCAACATCAAAGCGTGCTTGCGCATCATTAGCGTCCACAATAGTCGCTGAACCAATCTCAAACTTAGCCTTTGCAGCGTCTAATTGCTCTTTGATGAGTCCTTTCTTATTTCTAAATATCTCAACATTATCTTGAGCGGTTAGAACATCAAAATATGCTTGAGATACCCGAATAACTAAATCTTGCTGGGCTTGTAAAAACTGTAAATTAGAAATTTTGCTATTCAGATCACCTTGTTTATAGATTTGCGCGCCTGCTAAATTAAACACAGGTTGAGTCAAGGTTACGGTATAGCTCCTTTGATCAAAAACACGGTTATTACCCTCGCCGTGTTGAAAAAAACGGGTTGCTGTTGGATTAGCAGATACTTGCGGTAGGAGTGCCGATAAGCCTTGCCAAAATAATTCTTTACGGGCGGTAAGATTAAAGCGAGCACTATTGATCACGGGGTCATTAAAAGCAGCTTCTTGATAAAGGCTAATTAGATCCATGACACGACCATCGTTGAGACGATCGTTTTTACCATCTACTAAATTAGAGCCACTAGGTAATGCGGGGATTGCAAATTGGGGAGGAAGCTCTAACTTAGTTAAATCCTGAGGAGTTAGTGTTTTTGGAAGAATAGTATTGTTAGCGGGTGTTACGGATACCGAGCCCTGTGAGCTCATTAAGTTAGTTGACCCTTGACTTTGGCCATAGCTAACTGAATAGGGGGTGAAGCCCAATGCAAGAAGCAAAAAAGCAGCTGATATAAAAGGCTTATTCATGAACATGATTTGAAGTTTAAGCCCAAAATGGTTTATTAATCGGTTTGGCTAACGAAGGCTTTAGTATTGATACTTATGGATCCATTACTTTTATTTAAAGCCCTCATTTTAGGGGTGGTTGAGGGCCTCACTGAATTTTTGCCCATTTCTAGCACTGGGCATTTAATCTTGGTGGGGGACCTATTAAACTTTAATGACGAACGTGGCAAAGCCTTTGAAATTATTATTCAGTTCGGGGCTATTTTGGCGGTTTGTTGGGAGTATCGTCAGCGTCTTCTGAAAGTGACTGGTACCTTATGGACTAGTAAACAATCTCAAAAATTTGTATTACATGTGGTCATTGCCTGTGTTCCAGCGATGGGTTTGGGGCTTCTTTTTGGTAAATATATTAAGGCATATTTATTTTCACCAGTTCCAGTGGCCAGCGCTTTTATCGTTGGGGCATTTATTATTTTTTGGGCTGAGTATCGGCAAACCCGATCTAGTAATATGAAGAAGATCAATAGCGTTGATGAGCTAACCCCCTTAGATGCTCTCAAGATTGGATTGGCTCAATGCGCTGCATTGATACCTGGGACATCGCGCTCGGGCGCAACGATTATTGGTGGCATGCTATTTGGTCTGCCTCGGGCAGTAGCAACCGAGTTTTCATTCTTTCTAGCAATTCCCGTAATTGGTGGAGCAACCGCTTATGAGTTATTGAAAATCGCTAATTCAAGTCATTCGATAGGATTTGGAGACTTTGTGCCAGCATTGCTGGTGGGCTTTATCGCTGCCTTTATATCAGCCTTTATATGCGTTCGCTGGCTAATTCATTATGTCGCACATCATAACTTTATTCCATTTGCTTGGTACCGCATCATTTTTGGTGCCATTGTGTTATTCACTTCCTATACTGGCCTAGTCGCTTGGTCTAATTAGCCACAGCATTGAGAACAAATACGATGAACTTAACGATTGATGCAATCCAAGCCAATATTCAGCTAGCATTAGCACCAGTCTTTCTATTAACAGCAGTGGCTACCCTGATTACTGCAATTACTGCTCGTTTAGCTCGCAATGTGGATCGTATGCGTTTTATTCAGAATGAGTTATATGGCAACCATGAGATAGGCGATAAATTACGACTTCATTATGAAAAAGAAATCATAGAGTTCAAAACACGTGGGCGCTTATGTACCCTTGCGATATTTTTTGATGTCCTCGCTGGGGTCCTAATTTCCTTAACCGTATTAGAGCTATTTTTTCTACAAACCGGGGCAGGACGCTTGGTAGAGGTTGGTTACGTAGTGATTACCTTTGTTGCTGGCTTAGTCTCTTTTGTCATTTCGCTTGCATTGATTCTAGTAGAGGTCGTTTTCGCCTATCGATCGACCAGTTGGGATTTGCCAGAGATTAATCAGGCAATTAAAGATCAAAAACATTAGTAATAGAATCTTATAAATTAAATAGTATTCATTTGTAGTTACTTGAGAGAGACAATCATGTCATTAAATCAGAACAAAATCCTCATTACTGGTGGGGCCGGATTTCTAGGATCACATCTTACCGAAAAGCTTCTTAATAGCGGTAATGAGGTTTTAGTGGTTGATAATTTTTTTACAGGAAATAAACAAAATCTTACTCACCTCTTGAGCAATCCCAATTTAGAAGTGATGCGTCATGATGTGACCTTTCCCCTATACGTTGAAGTCAACCAGATTTATAACCTTGCCTGCCCCGCTTCGCCAGTGCACTATCAATATGATCCAGTACAAACTACCAAAACAAGTGTGCATGGCGCAATCAATATGTTAGGTCTTGCTAAAAGAACTCGAGCCCGTATTTTGCAAGCCTCAACGAGTGAAGTCTACGGCGATCCAGAGGTGCATCCTCAGCCTGAATCGTATTGGGGCAGAGTCAACCCAATTGGTATTCGCTCTTGCTATGACGAGGGTAAGCGCTGCGCTGAAACTTTATTCTTTGATTACTATCGACAGCATCAAACCGATATTAAGGTAGTACGAATATTTAATACATACGGACCCCGCATGCATCCCAATGATGGGCGCGTAGTGAGTAATTTTATTGTGCAGGCCCTACAAGGTAAGGACATCACGATTTATGGAGATGGATCCCAAACGCGAAGTTTTTGCTATGTGGATGATCTGGTTGATGCCATGGTCAAAATGATGAACTCAGAAAAAGGGTTTACTGGCCCAGTCAATATTGGGAACCCTGGTGAGTTCACGATGTTGCAATTAGCTGAAATGGTGCTTACATTATCGAATAGTAAATCCAAAATTATTTATCAACCTCTGCCATCAGATGACCCAAAGCAGCGCCAACCAAATATTGATTTAGCTAAAGATAAACTTGCTTGGCAGCCCAAGGTGGAACTGAAGGATGGTTTGAGAGAGACAATTGCTTACTTCAAGAAAATGATCTAACGGTTTTAAATGGACAAAACCAATGGGGTCAATGGGCAGATTCGTAAAATCCGTTCATTTGTTCGTCGGGCTGGAAGAACCACCAATGCTCAATCAAGGGCAATAAATGAGCTAGCCCCAAAATTTTTAATTCCTTTCAAGCGCGCCTCATTGGATTGGGGCGTTTTTGAGCAAACCCCCGATCAAGAAAGATCTCCTCAGAAAATTCTTGAAATTGGCTTTGGGATGGGTGAATCCACTGCCCATATTGCGCAGATTCGCCCACGGGACCTATTTTTAGGGATTGAGGTTCATCACCCAGGTGTGGGTGCATTGCTGAAAAAAATTGGTGAGTTGCAATTAAGCAATCTTCGGCTGATACAGCACGATGCTGTTGAGGTCTTGGAGCACATGATTACTAAAGAGTCTTTAGATGGCGTGCATATATTCTTTCCGGATCCTTGGCATAAGACGCGTCATCACAAGCGTCGATTGATCCAAAAAGACTTTCTAACTCTTTTGGTGTCTCGTCTTAAAACAGGTGGATATATTCACCTAGCAACCGATTGGCAGCATTATGCTGAGCAAATGCTTCTCGTCTTGAACCAATGTCACGATCTTAAAAATTATTCTAAGCAATCTACGCTCCTTGAGGCAATTGAGCTAAGTAATACCGATCAAGAAATTGGTGGAATAGTATTTAGCTACGATCATTTAGCCAAGCCACATCCTGGCTATGTTGAGCGGCCTGCTTATCGCCCCACTACCAAGTTCGAGAACCGTGGTCTCAAATTAGGTCATGGGGTTTGGGATTTACTCTATCAAAAGAGATAATTCTTTACAGCCCAATACAAACGTATTTCATCTCTAGATATTCATCAATACCCCAAGAGCTACCCTCACGACCTAAGCCCGATTGTTTGACGCCGCCAAACGGGGCAACTTCGTTGGAGATTAGGCCGGTATTGACTCCCACCATACCAAATTCAAGGGCTTCAGCAATTTTCCAAATGCGACCAATATCTCTACTGTAAAAGTAAGATGCCAAACCAAATTGACTGCTATTCGCCAGTTTCACGACATCCTCGTCATTGTCAAACGGAATCACTGGCGCTACCGGTCCAAACGTTTCTTCAGTGGTAATGAGCATCGAGCTATTCACACCCGCAAGAACGGTGGGCTCATAGTAAGTCCCTCCGAGGCTGGAGCGCTTACCACCAATAACCAAGCGAGCCCCCTTGCTGATGGCATCCGCCACATGGCGTTCCACCTTTTCAATGGCTTGCTGATCAATTAAAGGACCTTGCGAAACACCCTGATCTAGCCCATTGCCAATCTTGATGGACTTCGTGGCTGCTGCTAGCTTCTCCACAAAAACATCATGAACTTTCTTATGTACGTAGAAACGGTTAGCACATACACAGGTTTGGCCTGCATTGCGATATTTGGAGACCATTGCACCGGCTACTGCCGCATCAATATCAGCATCATCAAACACGATAAAGGGCGCATGACCACCCAACTCCAGAGCAAGCTTTTTGATCGTGGGTGCAGATTGAGCCATTAGGATACGACCGACCTCGGTTGATCCAGTAAACGATAGGTGGCGCACAAGCGGGGACTCGCACAACACCTTACCAATTGCAATAGATTGTTCTGAGTCTGCGGTCACAATATTAATGACCCCATCCGGGACCCCTGCTTCTTGAGCTAAATAGGCAATTGCCAGGGCAGATAAGGGGGTTTGCTCAGCCGGTTTAATGACTATGGTGCAGCCGGCTGCCATGGCCGGAGCAATTTTGCGAGTGATCATGGCAATTGGAAAGTTCCAAGGGGTAATGGCAACACAAACTCCAATAGCTTGTTTTAGGACGATGGTTCGTTTATCGCCCCAGGTGCTGGAGGGGATTGCTCCCATGACGCGTTTAGCTTCTTCGGCAAACCACTCCACAAAGGAGGCTCCGTACATCACTTCGCCTTTGGCCTCTGCCAAAGGCTTACCTTGCTCTAAGGTCATGAGGATTGCTAAATCATCGGCGTTAGCCAGAATGAGCTCAAACCATTTACGCATAATCCCTGCACGTTCTTTAGCGATTCTGCCCCGCCATGCAGATAGGGCAATCTCAGCCGCTTGAATAGCCTCATGAGCATCGGCGGTGTTTAGATTAGCTATTAAGGCTAAGTTCTGGCCCGTAGCGGGATTGCGAACTGGGAAGCGTTGATTGGCTGATGCTTTGATCCATTGACCATTAATTAGGGCATCCTCCCTAAATAGGGAAGGATTCTTGAGAAGTTTCGGGATATTGGCAAGGGATTCTGGGGCATTCATGGCTTCGTAGTCTCATTGAGTGGTGACAAATAAGTTTTCTAGTGTAATACCTAGTCTTTCAAGGGTAGCAAACGCTTTTCTAGCTAAAGTATTTGAATTCAGTGAACTCGGTAAGCTTAATCGATCCGCAAATTTCTTAGTTAACTCTGGAGCCAATGAAAAATTTGTAGACCACTATTAGTAGTAGGTTAAATAGGATTTACATCCTACCGGTAGTTTTAAATAGACACTTTTTCTTTCAAATGATGAAAATAATTCCAATAATAAGGTGTTTTTCATGATGAGGAATAAGTGCTGACTAACCATCGTAAGATATTGAAGTTAATCACTATTTTATTTAAAGCAGTGCATCATATTAGGGTTTTAACCGATTACTGCATAAAAAAGTAATTAAAGAAGATATCTTTATGCTTGACAGGTTATATAGGGCTACCTAAGATGCCTCATGTTTAATAAATGTTGCAACGCAATATAACGAAAGACCAGAATAAATCTTTTTTATAAAGCAACTATCACTATGAACCTATCTTTGACTAAAAAGCTACACGCTCTAGAGTTGCATAGGATTGAGGTCCTCTTTGTATTGTCACGTTGGGGGCAATCCTTGGTTGTCTTGATGGTTGCTGCCATTTTGGCAGTTTGGCTAATTGGGCCGAAGACCGGCGCAGGATTGTTTGATCTAGCTCATTATTTGGTGCCAGCAGAGGCGCGAGCTTTAATTTTAGGAACCGATAGCGCTGAAATACTGACCGCTGATGAATCTGCC
>ENA-ORCY01001516-ORCY01001516.1-marine-metagenome-genome-assembly--contig:-NODE-1516-length-10740-cov-2.696708_pt1 | contig 10740 bp, 9 predicted proteins | sample MGYA00248634_ERZ508507 | MGnify/ENA primary metagenome ERZ508507 (study PRJEB26178, sample SAMN06266269) | marine metagenome | isolation source: Columbia River Estuary | place: USA:Columbia River Estuary... | reverse complement strand
AAGATTTACTACATTTGGAAAAATACTTTTTTATAAAAATGCAAGATACCTCAAAACAATACGACGCTGTAATAGATGAATGTAGAAGTTTGTTTGAAAAAAAAATGTCAGATTACGGTTCTGCGTGGAGAATTCTGCGTTTACCGTCGCTAACAGACCAAATATTTATTAAGGCGCAAAGAATTCGTCAGCTACAAGAAAATAAGGTTAGAAAAGTAGACGAAGGAGTGGTATCTGAGTTTATTGGAATTATTAATTATTCAATTATGGCGTTAATTCAGTTAGAAAAAGGAGTCGTAGAAAACCCGGATTTAAACACTGAAGAAGCTACTGCTTTATATGATAAACATAGCAAAATTACGAAAGAATTGATGATGGATAAAAACCACGATTATGGAGAAGCCTGGAGAGACATGCGAGTGGCTAGTTTAACAGATTTAATTTTACAAAAATTATTACGCGTAAAGCAAATTGAGGATAATAAAGGAAAAACTATTGTTTCTGAAGGGATAGATGCTAATTATCAAGATATGATTAATTATGCTGTTTTTGCAATGATTCATTTAAAGTAATAATATTTAAATTTTTTAAAATTAGTTCTTTTTCGAGTCTTTTTTATCACAATAACTCACTTAAGGAAACAAATAAATTATGAAATTACTGATACAACTTGCTAGAATTTTAGTTGGGGGTTTGTTCGTGTTTTCTGGCTTTGTAAAGTTGGTAGACCCAATAGGTTCGCAATATAAGTTTCAAGAATATTTTTCTGAATCGGTCTTAAATATAGAGTTCTTAATTCCGTACGCATTGCCCTTTGCCATTCTATTGATAGTGGCAGAAATTCTACTAGGAGTGATGATTTTAATTGGTTACAAGTCAAAATTAACTGTTTGGAGTTTGTTTTTACTAACCCTTATTTTCTTATTTCTAACTTGGTATTCTGCGTATTACAATAAAGTAACAGACTGTGGCTGTTTTGGAGATGCCATCAAATTAAGCACATGGGAAACCTTTTATAAAAATGTAATTTTAATTGTGCTAATTGTTTTTTTATTGATAAAAGTAGCACATATAAAGCCGCTTTTTAAAGGGAAAACCCCCAAATTAATTACCTTTTTATCTTTAGCAGGTTTTTTGTTTATTGTGCAACACGTGTTGACACATTTACCCCTCATCGATTTTAGAGCCTATGCGATTGGTAAGAATTTACAGGATGGGATGCAATATCCCGAAGATGGGAGTATCGCTCCGGTTCATGATTTTATGTTAGAAGATGCACAAGCAGATTTAGCACCAGAATTATTGCAAGAGGAGAAACTATTGTTGGTTATTGTGTATAATTTAGCCAAAGTTGATGTAAATGGATTTCCAGCAATAAAAAAAATAACAACAAAAGCGATCAATAAAGGATACACAGTGTATGGAGTTTCTGCTTCATTTTCTGACGAATTAATGCTTGCTAAGGAAACATACAGTTTGCCTTTTGATTTCTTATTCTGTGATGAAACGACCTTAAAAACAATGATTAGAGCAAATCCTGGAGTCATGGTTTTAGACAAAGGGACTGTTGTTCAAAAGAAGCATTGGACCGATATTGATGAAATAAAATTATAATGAAACAAGTACTATTTGTTTTTATAGGGGGTGGATTTGGTAGCGTATTGCGATATGTTATTGGTAAATGGCTTAACAATCCCCATAACGGAATTCCCTACGGTACTTTTACTGCCAACCTTTTAGGAAGTCTTTTCATAGGAATTATTTTAGGATATGCAGCAAAGAATGAAACGTTTACACAAAATCACATATTATTATTGGCAACAGGTTTTTGTGGAGGATTTACCACTTTTTCAACATTTGCTTATGAGAATCAGGTTTTCTTAAAGTCTGGAGATTTTACAAGCTTTGCCTTTTATACAATAGCTAGTTTTGTCCTCGGATTTTTAGCCGTTTTTGCAGGAATATACTTAGTCAAATTTATTTAATACGATATAATGAACGAATTTGTAACATATCAATCAGAGGACAACTTTGTAGTTATTACCATTAAAAACGGAAAAGCGAATGCAATTTCTCATGAGGTAATACATGGATTAAATAGAAGTTTAGACAAAGCTCAGCAAGAAAATAAAGTAGTCATTCTTACGGGTCAAAACGGAATTTTCTCCGCTGGTTTCGATCTAAAGGTAATGACAAAATCATCAGAATCAGCCAAAGAGCTCGTAATAAAAGGGTCTAAATTATCTTTAAGAATGTTGTCCTTTCCTCAGCCCATTATTGTTCTTTGTTCGGGTCATGCAATAGCAAAAGGTGCTTTTTTACTACTTTCTTCAGATTATAGAATTGGGGTAGCCGGTGATTTTAAAATAGGGTTAAACGAAGTGATGATTGGAATGACCATGCACCATGCAGGAATCGCTATTGCAAAAGCGCGTTTGTCTGAAGTGTATTTAAATAGAAGTGTTAATAATGCAGAAATTTACAATCCAAAAGAGGCAATAAAAGCAGGATTTTTAGATATGATTGTTCCAGAAAAGGAGTTGCTCTCAACAGCAATTAAAGTAGCGGAAATGTTTTCTAAGTTGAATAAAAAAGCACACTTTGAAACGAAGTTAAAAGTGAGAAAGACACACTTAAAAGACCTTGAAAAGGCTATTGATTTGGATAATACAATGGATATTTCTATAAACCCTTAATTTATCTGATTAAGAATACGAGTCTCTTTATTTTAGGACTTTATTTTTCCTGTTTAAAGATTCAGTATGAAAGATTCTTGCTCCACAAACACGTTTAGTTCTCTTTTAAGATAATGTGAACGGTCCTTATTCTCTCTCTAAAATAATAATAATAACACTTTTATGTTTTAAGGCGTTAAAATATTCCTCAGAAACTTTGGTAGCATTTTTTTGTGCATTAACTTTGACGCTGATAACTTGTCAGGGAAAATGAATACAATTTTTGGAACAAAATGTTTTGTTCAAACCTTACAAAACAGATAATTTACGTTTAGTTTACAGAATTTAGAAAATGGATATAGTATTAAATGGTGTAGCGAATAAAAAAAATAGTCAGGAAATAACAATTTCAGGTTCTAAAAGTGAATCTAATAGATTGTTAATTCTTCAAAATTTATTCCCGGAAATTTCCATAGAAAATTTGTCAGATTCTGATGATTCTGTTCATATGCAACAGGCACTTTCTTCAACTGAAGAAATCGTAAATATTGGGCATGCAGGAACTGCAATGCGTTTTTTAACCTCTTATTTTGCTTCCAAAGAGGACAGAGAAGTTGTTTTAACAGGTTCTGAAAGAATGCAAAACAGGCCTATTGAAATTTTAGTAAACGCTTTAAAAGATCTAGGAGCGAATATTCATTACGAAGCAAAAGAAGGCTATCCCCCAATTCGAATTACAGGAAAAAAAATTACCAAAAAAAAGGTTCAGATACATGGAAATGTTAGCAGTCAATATATTTCCTCCTTATTACTAATTGCCTCAAAATTAGAAAACGGTTTAGAAATTGAATTGATTGGAAAAATCACCTCTGTACCTTATATTAATATGACCTTAAGCTTATTAAATCAACTAGGTATTGAAACAAAATTTGAAGGAAATAATATAAAAGTGATATCCAAGGACTCTATTGAAAAACAAACCATTGTTGTAGAGTCTGATTGGTCTTCGGCAAGTTATTTTTATTCAATTATTGCGCTTTCAGAGATTGGTTCAGAGATTACGTTATCAGCCTACAAAAAAGAAAGTTTACAAGGAGATTCATGTTTAGTAGAAATCTATCAACACTTTGGAGTTGAAACTCTTTTTGATACGCATTCGATTCGCCTGAAAAAAACACAAAAAACTAAAAACAACATTTTAGAAATTGATTTAAAAAATGCTCCTGATATTGCTCAAACAATTGCGGTAACTTGTTTTGCTGAAAATATTCCGTGTAATTTAGTTGGATTACACACCCTAAAAATTAAAGAAACTGACAGGTTAGAAGCCTTGAAAGAAGAACTATCAAACTTAGGAGCTATAATCGCTGTTACTGAGCAAAGTTTACACTTAGAAACTTCCTCAGTAATACACGAAAATATAGCGATAAAGACGTATAATGATCATCGAATGGCAATGGCTTTTGCACCGCTAGCATTGAAAGTTCCTATTCAAATTTTAGATGCAGAAGTGGTTACGAAATCGTATCAAAAATTTTGGAATGATATGGAGCTCATGGGTATTAAAATTGAGAAACTGTAAATAAAACAGTCAAACACTTGACAACGCCTGTTTCGATGTCGTATATTTGCCCACTTTATAACAAATATACGTATGAAATTATCGCATTTTGAATTTGAATTACCTGAAGAGTTATTAGCTCAATACCCAACAGATCACAGAGACGAATCTCGTTTAATGGTTTTGAATAGAAAAGAAGGGACTATAGAACACAAACTTTTTAAAGATGTTATAAATTACTTCGACGAAGGGGATGTTATCATGCTAAATAACACCAAGGTTTTCCCTGCAAGAATGTTTGGTAATAAAGAAAAAACAGGTGCTAGAATTGAAGTTTTCTTGTTAAGAGAGTTAAATGCCGAAAACAGATTGTGGGATGTTTTAGTAGATCCCGCAAGAAAAATTAGAATTGGGAATAAGTTGTTTTTTGGTGAAGACGATAGCTTAGTAGCTGAGGTTATTGACAATACTACCTCTAGAGGAAGAACCCTACGTTTCTTATTTAGTGGTTCTTATGAAGAATTTAGAGCTAAATTGTTAGAATTAGGGCAAACTCCATTACCCAAAGCAATTAATAGAGAAGTAGAAGAGATAGATAAAGACCGTTATCAAACGATTTATGCAAAACATGAAGGGGCTGTCGCAGCTCCTACTGCTGGTTTGCATTTTTCTAAACACTTAATCAAGCGTTTGGAAATTAAAGGAGTCGAGTTTGCAGAAACAACGCTTCATGTTGGATTAGGGACATTTAGCCCCGTTGAGGTCGAAGATTTATCGAAGCACAAAATGGATTCCGAGCAAATTATTATTCCTGAAGCTTCGGCACATAAAATCAACAAAGCAAAAACTGAAAAAAGAAGAGTTTGCTCTGTAGGAACAACAGTAATGAGAACAGTAGAATCTTCAGTTTCATCTAAAAATGAATTGAATGCATTTGAAGGTTGGACTAATAAATTTATTTTTCCTCCTTACGAGTTTAGTATTGCAACGAGCATGATTACAAATTTACACACACCAAAATCAACATTGTTAATGCAAGCAGCAGCATTTGGCGGGTATGATTTTGTAATGGAAGCTTATAAAGAAGCGATCAAAGAAAAATATAGATTCTCTACGTATGGAGATGCGATGTTGATCATATAAATTTATTATTTAGATAGATAATAAACCTCGCAAGTTTCTTGTGAGGTTTTGTATTTTTGCAAGAGATGGAAGTAAAAAAAAGAGACATAAGAGCTTTGACCAAAGAACAATTACGAGATTTCTTTGTAGAAAATGGTGATAAAGCTTTTAGAGGAAATCAAGTTTTTGAGTGGCTTTGGAGCAAGTCTTTGTTCACTTTTGAAGACATGACGAACATTTCCAAGCAAACAAGAGAAATGTTAGAAGCCAACTTTGTTATCAATCATATCAAAGTAGACTCCATGCAAAAAAGCAAGGATGGTACAATAAAAAACGGAATTAAATTACATGATGGTTTTGTTGTAGAATCTGTGTTAATACCGACAGAGAAAAGAACAACAGCTTGTGTTTCTAGTCAGGTTGGTTGTAGTTTAGATTGTAAATTTTGTGCCACTGCACGTTTAAAAAGAATGCGTAATTTAAACCCTGACGAAATTTACGATCAAGTAGTAATCATAGATAAACAAAGTAGGTTATATCACAATCATAAACTAACAAACATTGTTTTTATGGGAATGGGGGAGCCTTTAATGAATTATAAAAATGTACTCAAATCCATAGAGATGATTACATCTCCCGAGGGTTTAGGAATGTCTTCAAAAAGGATTACGGTTTCAACTTCAGGAGTTCCAAAAATGATTAAAAAAATGGCAGATGAAGAGGTTAAATTTAATTTAGCAGTTTCTCTCCATTCAGCAATAGATGAAGTAAGAACCTCTATCATGCCGTTTAATACTACTTTTCCATTAAAAGACCTCAGAGCGTCTTTGGAATATTGGTATGAAAAAACAAATCGACCAATCACCTATGAATACATTGTTTGGAATGGAATTAATGACAGGAAAGAAGACATCGCAGCATTGGTAGATTTTTGTAAAGCAGTTCCTTGTAAAGTGAATTTAATAGAATACAATCCTATTGATGACGGAGAGTTTCAGCAAGCAAGCTCGTCAGTTATAAATAATTATATTTCTAATTTAGAAATGCACGATATCACAATCAATGTGAGAAGAAGTCGAGGAAAAGATATCGATGCTGCTTGTGGGCAATTAGCCAATAAATCGTAAGTGAATTTTTGCTAATTTTGTAATATAATAATTAGTTCGGTCAGATGAATTTCGTAGAGCAAATAAAACAACCAATAATTTCAGAAATAGAACTCTTTGAAGAGAAGTTTAAAGGAGCGATGTTGTCTAAAGTTCCTCTATTAAATAGAATTACCTATTACATTGTGCGAAGAAAAGGAAAACAAATGCGACCAATGTTTGTCTTTTTAGTTGCAAAAATGGTTTCTGATGGGGGCTTTGATGAACGAACTTACAGAGGAGCTTCTGTTGTTGAATTAATCCATACAGCGACCTTAGTTCATGATGATGTAGTTGATGAGAGTAATAGGAGAAGAGGCTTTTTCTCTTTAAACGCTATCTGGAAAAATAAAATTGCAGTTTTAGTTGGAGATTTTTTACTAAGTAGAGGATTGCTTTTAGCAGTAAAACATGAAGAATTTGAACTTTTAAAAATCATGAGTACTGCAGTTCAGGATATGAGTGAGGGGGAGCTTTTACAAATTGAAAAAGCTAGAAAACTAGATATTACAGAAAAAGTTTACTTTGATATTATCCGAAAGAAAACAGCTACTTTAATTGCGGGTTGTTGTGCAAGTGGAGCAAATTCAGTTGGAGAGGATAAAAATACTGTTGAAACAATGCGTTTATTTGGTGAAAAAGCAGGTATTGCTTTTCAAATAAAGGATGATTTGTTTGATTATACTCAGAGTACATTTATAGGTAAGCCAACCGGTATTGATATTAGAGAGCAAAAAATGACTCTTCCACTCATTTACACTCTAAATAATGTCTCCAAGAAAGAGAAGAATAACATTATAAATATTGTAAAAAACCATCATGAAAACGATAAAAAAGTAGCGGAATTGATTGAGCTGGTGAAAGAAAATGGAGGTTTGAATTATGCTAGGAAAGTAATGATAGAGTATCGTAATGAAGCGCTTGAAATTCTAAATCAGTTTGATGATAATGAAGCAAGAAGATCATTGGAGTTATTATTAAATTATGTTGTAAATAGAAAAAAATGATACCTCAAGATACGATAGAAAAGATATTTGATACAGTAAGAGTTGAGGAAATTGTAGGTGATTTTGTTGAGCTCAAAAAAGCAGGTGTAAATTACAAAGGGAGATGCCCTTTTCATAATGAGAAAACACCCTCATTTGTAGTATCTCCAACTAAAGGTATTTATAAATGTTTTGGGTGTCAAAAGGGAGGTAATAGCATAAATTTTATACAAGAACTACAGGGGGTTTCATACCCTGAAGCTTTGCGATATGCTGCAGATAAATATAATATTGAAATTGAAGAGCAAGAGCTTACTCCTGAGCAGGAAAGCAGAATGTCAGCTAAAGAAAGTCAATTTATTGCAACTAAATTTGCAAGCGAATACTTTCAAAATGTTTTATGGAATACTTCAGAAGGAAAAGCAGTTGGATTAAGCTATTTTAAAGAGCGAGGCTTTACAGATGAAACCATTAAAAAATTTCAGTTGGGCTATTCTACAGATGAATGGAGTGGATTCACAGATGCTGCTGTTAAAAAAGGATATCAGCTTAAATATTTAGAAAAAACAGGCCTAACTATAGTCAAGGAAGAAAAACAATTTGATCGTTTTAAAGGGCGTGTTATGTTTCCTATTCATAGCATGTCTGGGCGAGTGCTTGGTTTTGGTGGACGTATTTTAGCAAAAAATGAAAAAGCTGCTAAGTATTTAAATTCTCCTGAAAGTGATATTTACCACAAAAGTAAAGTTCTTTATGGAATTTATTATGCAAAACAAACTATTGCAAAAGAGGATAATTGCTTTTTGGTCGAGGGCTATACAGATGTAATTCAGTTTTATCAAACAGGGGTTAAAAATGTAGTATCGTCTTCTGGAACTGCCCTAACCTCTGATCAAATCCGTCTTATAAATAGATTGACTAAAAACATCACTGTTCTTTTCGATGGTGACGCAGCTGGAATTCGGGCTTCTCTTCGTGGCATTGATTTGATTTTAGAGCAAGGGATGAACGTCAAGGTATGTACCTTCCCAGAAGGTGAGGACCCCGATAGTTTTGCTAAGCAAAACACATTAGAGGAACTGCAGCAGTACTTGAAGGAAAATGCAAAAGATTTTATAGCTTACAAAGCCTCCTTGCTTATGGAAGAGGCTAGTAACGACCCTATTGCTAAGGCTGAATTAATTCGAGATATGGTCTTCAGTATTTCAAAAATTGCTGATCAAATAAAGCAAGAATTATATATTCGCGAGTGTGCTCGTATTATGGATATCAGCGAGCAAGTGCTTTTTAGTACTTTAGCTCAATTGAGTAAAAAGGCCCTTACTGAGGCCAATAAATCTGCTCAAAAACAAAAGAAAGCTTTCGAAGTAGTAAAAGCTACGGCACCTGCCAAAAAGATCGATATTCAATATGAACTAGAACAAAAGATCATAGAAATATTATTGCTCTACGGAAGTCGTAAAGAAGATTTCGAAGATTTAATTTTAAAAGAGAATGAAGACGGGGAACTTATTTTAGAGCCTGTAATTCATCAAGCTAAGGTTTTTGAGAAAATATATTTAGATCTTCAAGAAGATGAAATGCAATTTGGTAATGAGAATTTCAAAACCATTTATTACTTAATTATCGATTACTTAAACCAAAATGAAACATTCAGTGTCGAAAACTTTATGCATGAAATTGACCCCAATTTAGCTCCTTTTGTTTCTGATATCTTGATGAATGATGAGCGTTATAGACTCCATAATTGGGAAAAAAATAATATCTTTCCTAAGCGAAAAGACATTAGTGTCGCGCAATTGGTTAGTGAAACTATATTGAATTTAAGATGCTTCTTGATCGATCAAAAAGTAAACGAATTTAAGGACTCTACTCATGATATATCAGCAGATAATACGAGTGTCCTGGAAGATGTTTTGAATTATTCAAATTTGAAAATGTTGCTGTCTAGAAAACTCAATAGGGTTCTTTAACTTAGTTTTTTTGGCGTCCCAAATCAATCAAAGAAATTAAATTTGTTACATTCAGTTTTGTCATTAAGCGCGATTTGTATGTGCTCACTGTTTTTGGATTGATATCAAGCTCATCTGCTATTTCTCTATTTTTCTTGCCATTACATATTAGCTTCAAAACTTCAATTTCACGCATAGAAAGTTTGTGGTACAAATCGGTATCGTTTTGATTTTTATCAAATGTGAGTTTCTGTGCCATAGCGCTGGTGACATACATTCCGCCTTTGTACACTTTCAGAATGGCTTTTTTTATAGTGCTGGTAGTTGCTGTTTTTGCTAAAAATCCTGATGCACCAGCTCTGATTCCACTAGAGGCATAAATATTTTCTGGCTGCGCAGTGAAAATAATTACGCGCACATTATTAAAATTTTTCTTAACTGTTCTTAAAACAGTAATGCCATTCATATCGGGTAAGTCCATAGATAACATCACAAGATCTACACTCCCTTTTTTTAGATAATTAATAAGTTGTTTTGCAGTATTGACTGTACTTACAATTTTGATGTCATTTGAGTTATCAAAAAGCATTCGCATCCCATAATTTACGATAGGTTGGTGATCTGCTATAAGAACCCTTATCATAAATTTATTGTTTCAATGTTTCAGGAATAATACACACGGGTATTGGATTCATCTTGTGTGCATTTGAAGAGTTAAATCGATTAAAAATACTAAATACTTCTTTTGCTCTGCCCGTAAAATCACTTGTGCTCTTTCCTTTGGCTTTCATTTGCATAGCCCATTCTAATTCATCATAGGACGCCCCAATCTGTGCTTCATCGCTACGCGCATCGCCAAACAATCCGTCGCTTGGTGCTGCTTCCATAATACTTTTGGGTACTTCAAGGGTTTTCCCCAAAGCGTATACTTCTGACTTGAGCAGGTCTGCAATTGGACTCAAATCAACGCCGCCGTCCCCATATTTTGTATAAAATCCAACCCCAAAATCCTCGACTTTATTTCCTGTTCCCGCTACGAGAAAGCCATTTAGTCCAGCGTAGTAGTAAAGCGTAGTCATGCGCAATCTGGCACGTGTATTGGCAAGTGCCATATCAACAGTTTTTTGCTCTTTATTGAGGTCTATTTCAGATTTCAGTGATTCAAATACTGGGGTAAGGTCCACACGTTTTGAACTCACATTGGAGTAATTATTTTTTAAAAAAGCAATTTGTTCTTGGGCGCGACTTACATGGCTTTTTGCTTGGTGAATAGGCATTTCTAAACAGATTAAATCTAAA
>ENA-ORCY01001507-ORCY01001507.1-marine-metagenome-genome-assembly--contig:-NODE-1507-length-10764-cov-2.628895_pt1 | contig 10764 bp, 7 predicted proteins | sample MGYA00248634_ERZ508507 | MGnify/ENA primary metagenome ERZ508507 (study PRJEB26178, sample SAMN06266269) | marine metagenome | isolation source: Columbia River Estuary | place: USA:Columbia River Estuary... | reverse complement strand
GCGAAGAAAGCGGCGGATCGGGCCTGAGCCGGCTGGATGCCACTTTGGTGTTTGAAGCGCTCTCTATGGCCTGCCCGACGGTGGCCTCCTTTCTATCAATCCACAATATGTGCGCGGCAATGATCGATAAATTCGGCTCGCCGGCGCTGCGCGACAAATATCTTCCGCGCGCCTTGAGTATGGAGACCTTCTTTTCCTACTGCCTCACCGAGCCGGGCTCAGGGTCTGATGCGGCGGCATTGAAGACAAAAGCTCTTAAGAGCAACACAGATTTCACCCTCACCGGCACCAAGGCCTTTATCTCTGGTGGAGGCTATTCTGATGCCTATATTATCATGGCCCGGACAGGCGATGACAGCCCAAAGGGCATCACGGCTTTGATCGTGGAAGATGGCGCAGAGGGGCTGTCCTTTGGCGGGCTGGAAGATAAAATGGGCTGGCGCGCGCAACCGACCCGGCAGGTGCAGCTGGATGAGTGCAAGACACCCATCGAAAACCATCTGGGCGACGAAGGCCTCGGGTTTTCCTACGCCATGGCTGGGCTGGACGGCGGGCGGCTGAATATCGCGGCCTGTTCGCTGGGGGCGGCGCAACAAGCCTTTGACACAACGCGGGCCTATATGGCCGAGCGCAAAGCCTTTGGAAAATCGATCGATCAGTTTCAGGCCCTGCAATTTCGTCTTGCCGACATGGAGATTGAACTGCAATCGGGCCGCATATTTCTGCGTCAAGCCGCTTGGAAGCTGGACAATGGCGCGCCAGATGCGACTCATTTTTGCGCCATGGCCAAAAAGCTGGTGACCGATATGGGCAGCAAAGTGGCCAATGATTGCCTGCAACTGCATGGTGGTTACGGCTATTTGGCCGATTACGGCATTGAAAAAACCGTACGCGATCTCAGGGTTCATCAAATCTTAGAAGGCACCAATGAAATCATGCGGATGATCGTGGCCAGGGGCTTGCGCGCATGAGCGATCTTGTCGCGCGCAAAGACGGCAAAGCCGGGCGTTTCACGCTCAACCGTCCCGGCGCCTTGAACGCTTTGACCTATGAAATGTGCCTGCAAATTGAGAGCTATCTGGGCAAATGGGAGGCCGATCCGGACGTTGAAGTGATCCTTTTTGAAGGAGCGGGTGAGCGGGCATTTTGCGCCGGCGGCGATATAACCGCCATGTATAAAACAGCCGTTGCCGGAGACTATGATTATGGCCGGCAATTTTGGACAGATGAATACCGCCTCAACGCCAAACTCGCGACCAGCCCTAAGCCGATCATCAGCTTTTTGCACGGTTTCACAATGGGCGGTGGCGTGGGGCTGGGCTGCCACCTGCCGCACCGAATTGTCTGTGAATCCAGTCAGATTGCCATGCCCGAATGCGGCATTGGTCTGGTGCCAGATGTGGGCGGCTCCTTGCTTTTGGCCCGTGCACCCGGGCGCTTTGGTGAATATCTCGGCACAACGGCCAGTCGTATGGGACCGGCAGATGCCATTTTTGCCGGCTTTGCCGATCACTTCATCCCACAAGAGGATTGGCCCAGATTGATCGAAACCCTCTGTGACACAGGCGATGTTTCAGCGATTGCCAAGGCTGCACGTCCAGCGGGCCCTGCCCCGCTGTTGCAGATTGAAGCGCAAGTGAATGAGTTTTTCCGAGGCGACTATTTTGGCGATATCGTCAACAATCTCAATCACACGGGCGGCGATTTTGCCGAGGCCTGCATCAAAAAACTGTCGCGCTCTAGCCCGCTGGCCATGGCCGCAACCATTGAGTTGATCCACCGCGTGCGTGGGCTGGACGATATCGTTTTAGCCTTGGGCATGGAATATCGTTTCACCTACCGAGCCGCAGAACAGGGTGATTTCATCGAAGGCATCCGAGCTATGGTAATCGACAAAGACAAATCCCCAAAATGGCGGCACGCGATGACGGACCCGCTGCTGCCAGCGGCCAGCGCCATGCTGCGCCCTTTGGGACCCCATTCCCTTGATCTCACGGAGAGTTAAAATGAACATCGGATTTATTGGACTTGGAAATATGGGCGCGCCTATGGCCAAAAATCTGGCCGCTGCGGGCCATCAGGTCTCGGGATATGACCCAGCGGGCACCACAGCAGAGGGCGTGGCCGTAGCCGCCAGTGCACAGGCGGCCGCAACAGGCGCCGATGTGGTGATTACCATGCTCCCCAATGGGAAAATCGCCCAATCGGTGGCCGATCAAGCGCTGCCTGTCATGGAAAAAGGCACCGTCTTACTCGATTGTTCAACCATCGACGTGGCCGCAGCCCGCAGCATTGCGCGCCGCGCCGAGGACCGGGGGATCAGCTTCCTAGATGCCCCCGTATCTGGCGGCGTGGGCGGAGCGGAGGCTGGCACTTTGACCTTCATGGTGGGCGGAGCGGCCGAGAGCTTTGCAGCGCTATCTCCGCTGTTTGACATTATGGGACGCACGGCGGTGCATTGCGGCGGCGCCGGAAATGGGCAGGCGGCAAAAATTTGCAACAACATGATTCTTGGGATCACCATGATCGGCACCTGTGAAGCCTTTGCTCTGGCCGATAAACTTGGGCTGGACCGACAAGCTATGTTTGACGTGGTCAGCACCTCTTCCGGCTACAGCTGGACGATGAATGCCTATTGTCCAGCCCCCGGCATCGGCCCGCAAAGCCCTGCTGATAATGGCTACGCACCCGGCTTTGCCGCCGATCTCATGCTCAAAGATCTACGCCTGTCACAACAGGCTGCTCAAGATGTGGATGCCGACACGCCCATGGGCGCGGCTGCGACAGAACTTTACAAAATCTTTGTCGAACAGGAAGATGGTAGCGGACGAGATTTTTCCGCCATGCTGCCGCGATTCGAGGGCCGCAGTCGCTCCTAGGAGATAGATATGTTGATGCAAGACTTTGCCGCCGGCCTATCCTATAAGGCTCTGCCTGAGGATGTGCTGAAAGTCTTGCGGCGTTCGCTGCTCGACAGCCTCGGGGTCGCGGCCATTGGATCGCAAACTGAGATGGCAAGGATTGGCACAAAGACTGCAAGAATGATGTTTGGCGCCACCTCCGCATCTGCCGCACGCTGCCTTTTTGATGGAAATGTGGCAAGCCTCGCCGGCGCTGCGATGGCCGGCGCGATGACCATCGACAGCATCGACGCCCATGATGGCACCTCCCCTTGCAAAGGTCATGCAGGATCTGCGATCTTTCCAGCGCTTTTGGCTCTGGCCGATGAGCGCAGTATGACAGGGCAAGATTTCGCGACCTATTTGGCATTGGCCTATGAGATCTCCTATCGGGCCGGGCTGACACAGCATGACATCTGCGCCGATTACCACACATCGGGGGCCTGGACTGCGGTTGGGGTTGCGGCGATGACCGCGCGGGTGATTGGCTGCAACCCCATGCAGATCCATGAGGCCGCAGGGATCGGCGAATATCATGGCCCGCGCAGCCAAATGATGCGCTGCATCGATCATCCCACGATGGTGCGTGACGGGGTTGGCTGGGGTGCACCCACGGGCATCACGGCTGGATTTTTGGCCCTCAACGGATTCACCGGCGCACCGGCGCTCACCTGTCAGGGGCCACATTGGCAAGGCTTGGGCGAGACTTGGAAATTGGTGAGCGACACCCATTACAAGCCCTACCCCTGTTGCCGGTGGGCCCATCCAAGCATCGATGCCGCCGCCGATCTCATGTCCAAGCATGAGATTGCCCATGAGCAAATCAGCTCTGTGGAGATCAAAACCTTTCACAATGCCACGCGCTTGGCCGGGCATCACCCCAAAACGGCCGATGAATTTGCCTATTCAATTGCCTTTCCTGTGGCCTGCATGATTGTGCGCGGGCAAATCGGTCCGGCGGAATTGGCGGCTGAGACGCTGAAAGATCCCGAAATATTGCGCATAAGTAACGCGACGCAATTGATTGATGACCCGCATTTAACCCAGATCAGCGAGGGAAAACGCTGGGCACAGGTGAGCCTGCGCCTGCGCGATGGTCGCATTTGCGAAAGCCCCCCGCGAAGCCCCCGCGGCGATGTTGATATGCCCCTAACAGATGCAGAGATTTCCCAGAAATTCCACCTATTTGCCGATCCAATATTGGGGGTCAAAAATGCAGAGATTCTCGAAACCCTCTGCGCGAATTTCGATCAACTGGATGCGCCGGGTCTTCAATCACTGCTTGAATTGGTCCTGAGAAAACCCCAGATCTAACGCGATTTTTGCGCCGCGAGCATCTCCTTGAGATAGCGCCCGGTGTGGCTTTGTGGGACTTTTGCGACCACCTCCGGTGTGCCTTTGGCCACCACCTGCCCGCCGCCATCGCCGCCCTCGGGGCCAATGTCAATAATGTGATCTGCGGTTTTCACCACATCCAAGTTGTGTTCGATCACGATGACGGAATTGCCCTGATCCACCAGCTCATGCAGCACTTCGAGCAGTTTGCGCACATCTTCAAAATGCAGGCCCGTTGTCGGTTCATCCAGAATATATAGGGTTCGGCCCGTGCTGCGCTTGGACAGCTCTTTTGACAGTTTCACCCGTTGCGCTTCACCGCCTGACAGCGTTGTCGCTTGCTGGCCCACTTTGATATAGCCCAGCCCAACCCGCATAAGCGCATCCATTTTTTCACGGATCGAGGGCACCGCCTTAAAGAAATCTTGCGCCACCTCCACGGTCATATCCAACACATCCGCAATGGATTGCCCTTTGAATTTTACCTCCAAGGTTTCACGATTGTAGCGCGCGCCCTTGCAGGTTTCACATTCCACATAGACATCCGGCAAGAAGTGCATTTCAATTTTGATCACCCCATCACCCTGGCAGGCCTCGCAGCGCCCGCCTTTGACATTAAAGGAAAAACGCCCCGGTTTATACCCGCGCGCCTTGGCCTCGGGCAGACCAGCGAACCAATCGCGGATCGGAGTGAATGCGCCCGTATAGGTGGCCGGATTGGATCGCGGCGTGCGACCAATGGGGCGTTGGTCAATATCGATGACCTTGTCGAGATGCTCCAGACCTTTCACCGTCTCACATGGCGCCGGTGTTTGCCGCGCACCATTCAGGTTCATTGAGGCGGTTTTGAACAGGGTCTCAATGGTCAGGGTCGACTTACCCCCCCCCGAAACGCCCGTCACACAAACAAACTGGCCTAAGGGAAAATCAACCGTGATATTTTGTAGATTATTCCCCGTCGCCTTGCGTACTGTGACTTTCTTTTTGTTGCCCATCCGGCGCGTGGTTGGAATTTCAATGCGCCGGCGCCCAGAGAGATAATCCCCGGTGACAGAGGCCGCATTGGCTATGATTTCTTCCGGCGTGCCTTTGGCCACCACCTGCCCCCCGTGCACACCTGCGCCGGGGCCAATGTCGAACACATAATCGGCCTCGCGGATGGCCTCTTCGTCATGCTCAACCACAATGACCGTATTGCCTTGATCACGAAGGTTTTTAAGCGTGGTCAAAAGTCGGTCATTGTCCCGTTGATGCAGGCCAATGCTTGGCTCATCAAGCACATAGAGCACGCCCTGCAGCCCAGAGCCGATCTGACTGGCAAGGCGAATCCGTTGGCTTTCTCCACCCGAAAGTGTGCCAGAATTGCGCGCCAAAGTGAGATATTCTAGCCCGACATTGTTCAGGAACCCTAGCCTTTCGCGAATTTCCTTCAAGATGGGCCCGGCAATGGCCAGCTTTTGTTTGCTCAACTGATCTGGCACGGATTTGCACCATTCAAAGGCCTCTTTGATGGACATTTGCACCACTTGGCCAGCATGCAGCCCGGCAATTTTGACGGCCAGTGCCTCTGCCCGCAGACGATACCCGCCGCAAGTGCCGCAGGAGCGGTTGTTTTGATAGCGCTCGAACTCTTCACGGATCCAATTGCTGTCGGTCTCGCGGTAGCGGCGCTCCATATTGGGGATGACACCTTCAAAGCTGCGCGTCACCTGATACACCCGCCCGGCCTCGTCATAGCGAAACAGGATTTCTTCCTTACCCGATCCGTAAAGAAAAACCTTTTGCACTTTTTCCGGCAGGTCCTTCCATTTGGCAGAGGGTTTGAACGCGTAATGTTTGGCGATGGATTCTATAGTTTGAAGAAAATAAGGCGACTTGCCTTTGCGCCAGGGCGCCAGGGCACCATCGGAAATTTTCAAGGTTTGATCGGGCACCACGAGACGCTCATCAAAGAACAATTCAACCCCCAGGCCATCGCATTGCGGACAGGCACCAAAGGGCGCGTTAAAGGAAAAAAGGCGCGGCTCAATTTCAGGGATGGTAAAGCCCGACACGGGACAGGCGAATTTTTCGCTGAAGGTATGGCGCTCTGGATCGCCTTCACTGGGGGCGGTTTCAAGAATGGTAATACCATCGGCCAAATCTAAGGCCGTGCGGAAACTATCGGCCAAACGGGTTTCGACCCCTTCGCGCACCACAATCCGGTCAACGACCACATCAATGTCGTGGCGAAATTTTTTGTCGAGCGTGGGCGGCTCGTCCAAATCATAAAACGCACCATCGACTTTGATGCGTTGAAAGCCTTGTTTGCGCAGCTCGGCGAATTCTTTGCGATATTCCCCCTTTCGGTCGCGCACGATGGGCGCCAGCAAATAGCCGCGCGTGCCCTCCTCCATGGCCATGACCCGGTCGACCATATCTTGCACTTGCTGGGCTTCAATCGGCAGACCCGTTTCAGGAGAAAATGGCGTGCCAACCCGCGCGAACAAAAGCCGCATATAGTCATAAATTTCCGTCACCGTGCCGACTGTCGAGCGGGGATTTTTCGAGGTGGTTTTTTGCTCAATGGAGATGGCAGGGCTCAAACCGCTGATGTGATCAACATCAGGTTTTTCCATCATATCCAGAAACTGCCGCGCATAGGCAGACAGACTTTCAACGTAGCGCCGCTGCCCCTCTGCATAGATCGTGTCAAAGGCCAAAGACGATTTTCCCGAACCTGACAGCCCGGTTATCACCACCAGCTGATCGCGGGGAATATCAACATCTATATTCTTAAGATTATGCTCACGCGCGCCGCGGACTTCAATATTTTTTAGCTCAACCATTTTGGACCCCAGATCTTTGAACACAACATAGTGTTAAGTCGCTTCAGGGCCAATCAAAAAATGAGAACTTTTAGAGAACACGGAGATTTATTCTGCCAAAAGGCCCGCGCGCGCAACGCCGGGACCGAGAACACCGCAAGACGCCGGTGCCTCGGCTATAGACCATTGAAGTTTAGATGTGGATTGCGCGATCCCAAGCGTCCAAAACGCTTTCATGCATCATTTCCGACAGGGTGGGATGTGGGAAGACGGTTTGCATCAAATCTTCTTCCGTGGTTTCCAGCTGCCGCCCAACCACATAGCCTTGGATCAGCTCTGTGACTTCCGCGCCGATCATATGCGCGCCCAACAGCTCACCTGTTTTGGCATCAAACACGGTTTTGACCATGCCTTCCGCCTCGCCCAGAGCAATTGCCTTGCCATTGCCGATAAAAGGAAAGCGTCCAACACGCACGTCATAGCCGGCTTCTTTCGCCTGTGCTTCGGTATGTCCGACGCTGGCCACCTGCGGCGTGCAATAGGTACAACCGGCAATGCTCTCCGGTTTGACCGGATGCGGCGTTCCGCCTGCGATCATTTCAGCGACCATAACCCCTTCATGGCTGGCCTTGTGCGCAAGCCATGGTGCACCAGCTACATCGCCGATGGCATAGACACCGGCCACAGCTGTGCGGCAATAGGCATCCGTCGTGATATGGGTGCGGTCGACTTCAACGCCGAGCGCCTCAAGCCCAAGATTCTCCACATTGCCGACGATCCCAACCGCCGAGATCACCGTGTCAAACACCTCAGTGGTGACTTTGCCGTTCTGTTCGATATGCGCTGTCACAGAGCCTTGGCCGCGATCGAGTTGTTTCACCATGGTTTTTGTGCGAATTTTCATACCTTGCTTTTCAAAAGCCTTTTGAGCGAAGGCCGAAATCTCCGCGTCTTCCACCGGCATAACCCGATCCATCACCTCAACCACCGTCGTATCCACACCAAGCGTGTTATAGAAATTGGCAAATTCGATACCAATCGCGCCGGAGCCGATCACTAACAGCTTTTTCGGCATGCGCGGCGGGGTCAGAGCGGTTTTATAGGTCCAAACCAAATCTCCATCGCCCTCCAGCCCGGGCAATTCACGCGCCCGCGCCCCGGTCGCGATGATGATATGCTTGCCCGATAGGGTCTCGTCACCCTTGGCAGTTTTAACGGAGACCTGGCCGGGAGCCGTTATTGTCGCCGCCCCCATCAGGGCGGTCACTTTGTTCTTTTTCAGCAGATGGCTCACGCCGCCGTTCAACTGTTTTGCAATCGCCCGAGACCGTGCCACAACGGCATCAAGATCATAGTCGATGCCCTGGGCAGACAAACCAAACTCCTTGGCCCGCTGCATCAAATGATACACTTCAGAGGAGCGCAGCATCGCCTTTGTGGGAATACAGCCCCAGTTGAGACAAATGCCCCCCATGTGCTCGCGTTCGACCACAATGGTTTTCAACCCCAATTGCGCCGCACGAATTGCCGCAACGTAGCCCCCAGGCCCCGCTCCAATAACGATCACATCATATGCATTGTCAGCCATCACAGGACTCCGTTTTTGAATTAGTTTAATATTAAACTATAGTTCAAACCGGTGCAAATCGAAAATTTTGCAGCGCGCGCGGCGAGACCCATTGCAGCCGCAGCAAAGCTTTAGGAGCTGGCCGCAAGGCTTTTGAGTGTGAAATCATATCCGCCCGCTTGGGTGTAAATCACCTCCGGCGCCGTTGCACGCCGGTTCAACGCATCGTTGCGCGCTGGAAAGCGGCCAAACTTGCGGATGATATCCCGATGCGCCTGGGCATGGGGCAATTGCAATCTCCTGCCCTGCGGCAGGCGAGACATGATCAACCGCACCGCACGATCTTGATCTGTGAGACTCTCAGAATGCATCAAAGGCATATAGAAAAATTGCCGCGCCGGCTCGTCGATCTTCAGATCCCAGCCATTATGTAATGCCGCTTTGGCCGCCGCGAGAGCGTGCCGATCCGATCCGAATGACCGCGCTGTTCCGCGAAACATATTGCGGGGCATTTGATCCATCAATATCAGATAGGCAAGCGTGCCGGAGGCATAAGTCAACCAAAGCCCATTGGCTCCGTTGAGCGTGTCCCACCAGAGCTGTTCGAACCGCCTGCGGACCTCATGGTCCAGCGCCTCATCGGCTGCATACCATCTGTCCGCTCCAACTTCGTCCAGCCAAAAATCAACAACTTCGTTTACAGTTGTCATATGTCCGCTCCGGTCAGTCTGCCTATCTTCAATCTCTACGCATCTAAATCAAAAGTGCAAAGAAAAAGGTAACTCTATGTTTCATTCGTTTCATCTTCCAAAGCGGTCTCGATATAATATTCCGAAGCCACCTCCACCGCGACCGGGCTGGCCGAGGGCAGAACCGGCGCATAAGCACCATCCTCGATGCCCGCCCGCGACCGCTGTGTCATCCGGTAGACCGCGTAACCCGCGAGGATGAGCATCAAGAGCGCAATCATGCCAAAGAACGCCTGGGCACCAAAACTGTCCATCATCCAGCCGGTCACCAAAGGCCCAGCAATCGCGCCCATACCGTTGATAAATATCAACCCTCCTGAGGCCGCGGCCATATCGTCGGGATCGAGATAGTCGTTTGTATAGGCTATCAGCAATGAATAAAGCGGATTGGATGTACCGCCGATCACGAAAGCGGCCACGAGCAGAGCGCCAAAATAATAGTCAAAAAACAGTGCTAGAAGCGAGAAAATTCCTCCCGCTGCGGCTACGATCATAATCACAACCCGCCGGTCCATGCGGTCCGAAAACCAGCCAATCGGATATTGCATCAATAGGGCACCCACATAGATGCTTGAAACAAAAATTGAGATCTGCGCAATCGTCAGACCGGCCGCCACGCCATAGACTGCGGACATGCCAAATTGCGCCGAGAAAACGCCGCCCAGAAGAAACATGCCGAAACAGCCCAAAGGAGATGTCTCAAGCAAAGTCTTGAGCGGCATAGGTTTTGCGGTTTCAAATGTCGGCGTTGGAGAAATCGACAGCAAAATCGGAGCAAAGGAAATCGAAACCAAAACGGAGGACAAAATAAACAAGGCGTAGCCACTTGCGTCCCCCATGGCCAAAAGCGCTTGCGCGCTGACAATTCCAAACATCTGTACGATCATATAGACCGAGAGCGCCTTGCCCCGATTGGCATTGTCAGAAGAATTGTTCAGCCAGCTTTCTGCGGTGACATACACCCCAGAGAAACAAAATCCGATCACAACGCGCCCCAAGGCCCAAGCCACGGGATGGGCAAAGGCCGGATAGAGAATCAATATGGCAGAGATGAATGAGGCCAAAGCCGCAAAGACCCGCACATGTCCCACCCGGCGGATCATTTCAGGCGCCAGGCGTGAACCGCCAAGAAACCCCGCAAAATATGCTGACATCACGATGGACATTTCGAAGGTTGAAAACCCTTCAATTCCGCCCCGCACGCCGAGCAATGTGCCCTGCAACCCATTGCCAACCATCAACAACATCATGCCGATAAGCAGCGCCCAAGACCGCGACAAAACCTGAAACATTGCACTTCCTCAAAATGAAACCGGGACAAAATGAACCGTGACACACGCGCTCTTTTTCTACCCAAACGATATTATGGCGCAAAAAGCAATGATGCATCGCCGTAACTAAAAAAA
>ENA-ORCY01001500-ORCY01001500.1-marine-metagenome-genome-assembly--contig:-NODE-1500-length-10802-cov-2.343124_pt1 | contig 10802 bp, 10 predicted proteins | sample MGYA00248634_ERZ508507 | MGnify/ENA primary metagenome ERZ508507 (study PRJEB26178, sample SAMN06266269) | marine metagenome | isolation source: Columbia River Estuary | place: USA:Columbia River... | reverse complement strand
CGGCGACATAGCGCGCGCTCTGGCCCGCGAGATTCGGCCATTCGGGGTTGACACTGTTGCCGTTGGCGCCATGGCAGGCGGCACAGACGGCGACTTTGGCAGCGCCGGCTTCGGCATTGCCACGGGCAAGTGCGGCCGGGGCGAGTACGACCGACAGCAACACTACGGCGATGACCCTCACCGAGGGCGGGCAGATGAACATTACGCAGGCTCCAGACATCGAATTCGACTGCCACAGTTTACACTAAACGGGGGTCACGCTTCCCACAGGCCAACTTCGTACTGAGCGTGGCAGCCAAGGCCCAGTTCCCCGCCGATGATGGTGCGGAAGTGGCCTTCGCCGGCCGGTCCAACTCCGGCAAGTCCAGTGCGATCAATGCCATCACCGAACGCAAGGCCCTGGCTCGTACCAGCAAGACCCCAGGCCAGACCCGGCTTTTGAACTACTTCGAGTTGGAACCCGGGCACCGGATCGTCGATCTGCCGGGGTATGGCTATGCTGCGGTGCCCAAACAAGACAAATTGCGCTGGCAAAAAGTCATGGCCAATTATTTGGTCACACGGGAAAACCTCAAAGGCATCGTCCTGTTGTGCGACCCCCGATTGGGCATGACCGAACTTGACGAGGTCTTGCTAGAAGTCATTCGGCCCCGGGTCGAAGAGGGTCTGAACTTTTTGGTCCTGCTGACCAAATCAGACAAGCTCACCCGATCAGAAGGCGCAAAGGCCTTGTCGATTGCCAAATTGCAAGCGGGCGGTGGACAAGCCAAACTTTTCTCTGCCCTTAAGAAACAAGGCGTTGAGGACTTGGCCCAATTGATGTGGGATTGGACGCATGAAGCGGAACCGGATGGCACCCATGATTGAAACTTGGCAGCAAACATTGCCTCACGGCATTCACTTAAGTTGCCGTGTGGCAGGGCCCAAGGGTGCGCCCGTCTTGCTGTTCTTGCACGGCTTCCCTGAAGCGGCTTTTGTGTGGGACGACCTGTTGCTGCACTTCTCGAAACCTGCAAATGGTGGCTATCGATGCGTGGCGCCGAATTTGCGCGGCTATGAAAAATCAAGTCATCCCTCCGAGGTGTCTGCCTACCGTGCTAAATTTTTGGTGCAAGACATTGCCGCGCTGATTCAAATTGAATCTGGCACATCACCCCTCAAAGCCTTGGTCGCCCACGACTGGGGCGGCGGCGTGGCTTGGAACCTTGCCAATCAAATGCCTCAGTTGATGCACAAACTCATCATCATCAACTCGCCGCATCCTGGTACTTTTCTGCGCGATCTAAAAGACCATCCAGCGCAAATTGAGGCCAGTGCTTACATGAATTATTTTTGTGAGCCGCAAGCTGCTGCCGAACTCAGTGCCAATGAATTTGAAATGCTGTTTGCCTTCTTTGAAAAAGGCGTGAAGCCCACTTGGTTAACGCCCGAAGTCAAAGCGCAATACAAAGCGGCTTGGTCGTGTGGCTTGCAGGGCGGCCTTAATTTCTACGCGGCATCGCCCCTCAAACCCAGCAAGCCTGGTGAGCATGTCTTGCAAAATTTGACTTTGCCTGACGAGATGTTGCGCATCACGGTGCCCACCTTGTTGCTTTGGGGCTTGCAAGATGTCGCCTTGCTGCCCAATTTGAATGTTGGCTTAGACGCCTATATTCCCAAGCTCACTTATGTGCCCATTGAAGATGCCTCGCACTGGGTGGTGCACGAACACCCTGAACTTGTTCAGCGTGAAATTGCGGCTTTTTTATAGACCGAAGCTTCACCCTCTGGGCGTGTTTTAAAACGCTTGTGCACCCAGTAATACTGCGATGGCGTAGCGCAAATGTGTTCGGCCAATTCAGCGTTCATTCTGAGGGTGTCGTCAAATAAATTGACTGTGGGGAAATTGTCCCAAGCCTCATGCAAAGTTATTTCATAACCTTGCGGCGTCATGCGCGTGACCAGTGTCAGAACCTGCGCACGCCCTAAACGCGCAAATCGTGACAATGAAGGGACTGTTGCCGCGGTCACACCCATGAATGGCACAAAGAGGGATTCATCTGGCCCAAAGTCCATGTCGGGTGACAAGTGCAAAATCTCACCTCGCCTTAAGCCGCTCATGATTTGCTTCACCCCCTCATGGCGAAAATAAGGCTTCACATTGCCTGTGCGTTGACGTCCTTCATTTACCCAAGCGTCCATCACTTTGTTGTGCTGTGGCACAAAGATAAATGCCACAGGTTTGCTGGCTTTTAAAGTCAGCGCCAAGCCACCCGCATCAAGTCCAACGAAATGGGGCGCCAAAATAATCTTAGGTGTGTCGGCCGCCAATTGAGAAAAAGCAGCAGGGGTGCCAAGCCATTTCAAGCGCGACTCAACAACCGACAAAGGGGCATGCCAAAGCCACGCTCTGTCTAGCAAGGACTGTGCAAATTGAACGAAATGCGCGCGGGTCAGTTGTTTGATTTCTTCAATGGGTTTTTCAGGAAAGCACAGCCTCAAATTGGTCTGCACAATGTGCTTTCGATTTTTCATCTTGAGCCACAGCAGCCAACCTAAAAAATGCCCTAGTACACGGATGCCACGCAAAGGCATGTGCGACAACAAACGCATGAGGCCCACAAACAACAGTGTCACGCGGTGGACTCCTGCCTAGGCTGCTTGTACCGGGCATAGCCCCAAAGGTACTGATCGGGGCGCGACAAAATCAAGCGCTCCATGGCCTGGTTGATTTGCAAAACCAGTGCCTCCACGTCATTCGCATCTTGGGTGCTTAGTTCACTGGCATGAATGCGATAGCCTTGCCCCCAAGGCAGGCGCTCGCCCCAAATCAAAATCAATTTGGCCCCTGTTTGCAAAGCCAATCTGGCTGCCAATGTCATGGTGTAGGCAGGCTTACCAAAAAAGGGCGTCCATTGGCCCATGCCTTGCGGCGGCACTTGATCTGGCAACAGGCCCACCGATCTGCCAGCGCGCAGGGCTTTGATCATCTGCCTCACACCCGCCAAGGTGGTAGGCGCCGTCTCTAACCCAGGACGTGCGCGGGAAGCTTCCATGACCTTGCCAAAACCTTCTTTGCGAGCAGGCCTAAAGAGCACGGTCAGGGGCCCATATTTTTGACTGAAGGCGGCACACAAAGCCTGTGCACTCACTTCAAAGCAGCCCAAATGAGGCGTTAAAAATAAAACGCCTTGGCCCGCGGCATAGGCTTTTTCAGCTTGTAAAAAAGACCCCTCAGCCCATTGCACGCTGGGGCTTTTTCCCATCCACAAACGCGGCAGTTCGGTCGACATCGAACCCGCCTGCCCCACTGCGCCCACCGCCTGTGAAAAGCCTAGGCCCGCCGTTTTGACGTTGGCTAAAAAGCGCTGGCGATAGGTTTTGGACAACAGCCAAGCCAGCCAGCCAACGGCCTGCCCAAGGGCGTGCAAAGCCCACAAAGGCCAATGGGAAAAAAAACGAAACCAAAAAATCATTTTATGTTTGGTAAACTACGCCGGTCGCTGAGTTAAACAGAGCAACTTGCAGGGCGACACACACATTCTTTCAGCATGCCTAGCATGCCCCGAATTGTGCCTTGTCTTCGGACAAATCTGCTAAAGCGTTCGCCGAGGCCCAAAGCTCCTGGCAGCGCAGATCAACATGCATGCCAAACTTACAGGAGACTCCTCATGGCGAATGACTATCTTTTCACTTCAGAATCCGTGTCCGAAGGCCACCCCGACAAGGTTGCCGATCAAATCTCAGACGCCATTCTCGACGCTATTTTTGAACAAGACCCCCGCAGCCGCGTGGCCGCCGAAACGCTGACCAACACCGGTTTGGTAGTTTTGGCCGGTGAAATCACCACCAACGCCCACGTCGACTACATCCAAGTGGCGCGCGACACCATCAAGCGCATTGGCTACGACAACACCGAGTACGGCATTGATTACAAAGGCTGCGCCGTCATGGTGTGCTACGACAAGCAGTCCAATGACATTGCCCAAGGTGTGAACCATGCCTCCGACGACCACCTGAACACTGGTGCCGGCGACCAAGGTTTGATGTTTGGTTACGCTTGCAGCGAAACCCCCGATCTCATGCCTGCGCCCATTTATTACGCGCACCGTTTGGTCGAGCGTCAAGCCCAGTTGCGCAAAGACGGCCGCTTGCCTTTCTTGCGCCCCGATGCCAAAAGCCAAGTGACCATGCGCTACGTAGACGGCAAGCCGCACAGCATCGACACCGTGGTGTTGTCCACCCAGCACAGCCCCGACCAAAGCGAGTCGGCCACCAAAATGAAGGCCAGCTTCAACGAAGCCATCATTGAAGAAATCATCAAGCCTGTGCTGCCCAAAGAGTGGCTGCAAGACACCAAGTACCTGATCAATCCGACAGGCCGCTTTGTCATTGGCGGCCCTCAAGGTGATTGCGGCCTGACCGGTCGCAAGATCATTGTGGACACCTACGGCGGTGCTTGCCCTCACGGCGGCGGCGCCTTCTCAGGCAAAGATCCTTCAAAGGTTGACCGTTCAGCTGCTTATGCAGCGCGCTATGTGGCCAAGAACATTGTGGCTGCTGGTCTTGCAACCAAGTGCCAAATTCAAGTGGCCTACGCCATTGGTGTGGCACGCCCCATGAACATCACGATCAACACTGAAGGCACTGGCGTGATCTCTGATGACCAGATTGCCGCTTTGGTGAACGAGCACTTTGATTTGCGCCCTAAGGGCATCATTCAAATGCTCGACCTCTTGCGCCCCATCTACACCAAGACAGCGGCATATGGCCACTTTGGCCGCGACGAGCCCGACTTCACATGGGAGCGCACCAACATGGCCGCCACACTGCGTGCGGCCGCTGGCTTGAAGTGATTATTTGACGGGGTTTTCTAAAACGCCAATCCCGTCAATTTCAACGCGCACCACATCGCCCGACTTTAAATATTTGGGCGGTGTGAAGCCAATGCCCACACCCACGGGTGTGCCCGTGGCAATCGCATCACCTGGGTACAAAGTGATGCCCGCGCTCAAAGTTTCAATGAGCGTCGGAATGTCAAAAATCAAATCGGTGGTGGCGGCGTTTTGGCGCTCTTCGCCATTCACATAGCAACGCACATGGGTGTTGGTGCCGTCCATTTCGTCGGCACTCACAAGCCACGGGCCCATGGGGCAGAAGGTGTCAAATGATTTGCCCATGTGCCATTGCATGTGCTTGTTTTGCCAATCGCGTGCCGTGATGTCATTGACGATGGTGTAACCCCACACGTGCTGCATGGCATTGGCTTTGGTGATGCCTTTGCCACCTTTGCCAATGATCACGGTCAACTCGGCTTCGTAGTCAATGGCCGTTGACACCTTGGGCATCTCGATGGCTTCGCCTGTGGCAATGACGCACTCGGGCACTTTGGTAAAGATGATGGGCTCGGCTGGAATTTCGCCGCCGGCTTTGGCGCTGCTGTCAAAGCCACTGCGCGCAAACTCTTTGGCGTGTGCGTGGTAGTTTTTGCCCACGCAAAAGATGTTGCGGCGGGGGTGGGGCAAGGGTGCACGCAATTGCACGTCTTTCAGGGCAATGGCGGCACCTTTGGGCGGTAAAGCCTCGCCACGAGACAGGGTGTCTACAAGTGTGAGCGCTCCAAGTTCGCGATCGGCCAGGGGCAAGTCAAACGGTGTGACTGCAGATGAATCTTGCGACACCAAGCCCACATGGGGTTGGCCTTGGTAAAAAAAAGCAGCAATGCGCATGATGAAGAGCACCTTGAAATAAGATTGATTTAGACCGTATTGTGACGCTTCCAAAGAATTTGATCGGTGAGGTCCGCTCACTGATTGATTCCCTGCTGTGACATAGGTTCATGCAGAAGATGGGCTGCGGTGTTAGAGTCTGTTGGAAAGCGCAAGCGCCCCAAAACAATGTAGGAGACCTCATGAATTTCTTTCAATCGATGCGTCCATCAAAAACAGCTCGCCAGTATTTTCTGGGCACAGCCAGTGTTCTTGCCAGCAGTTTGCTTCTGAACATGGCCGGACAGCTTTCTGCCATGGCGCAAGCTGTCCCTTACCCGACCAAATCCATCACCATGATCGTGCCGTTCCCACCCGGTGGCTTAGCGGACATTGTGGCTCGCCCCGTGGCAGAAGCCATGAGCCGTGAACTGGGTCAGCCCGTGATCATTGAAAACAAAGGCGGTGCAGGCGGCGGCATTGGCATGGGTGTGGCTGCGCGCTCCAAACCCGATGGCTACACCGTTCTCTTGGCCTTGTCTTCATTGACCGTCATCCCTGAAGCCGATGCCTTGTTAGGCCGCAACCCCATGTTCTTGCTGAACGAGCTGCGCCCCATTGCGCGTTACACCGCAGACCCAACGGTGCTGGCCGTGCGCGCTGACGCGCCTTGGAAGACTGTTAAAGAGTTTGTTGAAGATGCGCGCAAACGTCCTGGTGCGATCAACTACGGCTCGTCGGGTAACTACGGCACCATGCACGTTCCCATGGAAATTTTGGCGCAAACCGCTGGCATCAAGTTGACCCACATTCCGTTCACGGGTGCAGGCCCTGCCGTGGTGGCCATGTTGGGCGGTCAAATTGACGCATTGTCCACAGGCCCTGCTACTGTTTTGCAGCACGTTAAAGCCGGCAAAATTCGTGTGCTGGGTCATTGGGGCAACGGCGCATTGGCCTCCATGCCCGAGGTCAGCAGTCTGAAAGATTTGGGCTTCAATGCCGAGTACGCGCAGTGGTCTGGCTTGTTCATTCCAAGCGGTACACCCGAGCCTATTGCGCAGCGATTGCGTGCTGCCGCCAAAATGGCCGCTCAAGATGCCAAAGCCCGCGAAGTGATTCAAAACACCGGCAGTCCTGTGCAATATTTGGACAGCCCCGATTTTGAAAAATATGTTCAGGCCGATGCCAAACGCATGACCGACGTGGTCAAGAAAATTGGCAAAGTGGAATAAATTCAGATCAATCTTTGATCAAACTCATTGGCTTTTAAGAACCACATTCAGTTATCACGGAGACTTACATGAACTCATTGCACAAATCAACTTCTATCCAAGTAATTACTAGCACTTTACAAAAGCCCTCTGCTAAGCGCCGCCATATGGGCCTCGCATTGGCCAGCTTGTTGTTGATGGGCACAGGCATCTTTTTGTCGCAGCAATCCCACGCGCAAAACTACCCCACGCGCCCTGTCAAAATCATTGTGCCTTTTGCCACAGGCGGCCCTGCCGACAACTATGCGCGGTTCATGGCTCAGCGTCTGCAAGACAGCTTGGGTCAAACTTTTGTGGTCGACAACAAGCCTGGCGCAGGCTCTGTCATTGGCACCGACTTGGCGGCCAAAGCTGCTCCCGATGGTTACACCTTGCTGCTCATGTCGAACACGCAAACCGTGAACGAAACCCTCATCCCCAACAAGCCTTATGGCTTGATGAAAGACTTTGTGGGCGTCGCCCCCATCAACTATTCTGATTTGGTGTTGGTGGTCAACCCCACCAAAGGCTTGAACACTTTGGCCGATGTCATTCGTGTCGCCAAAGCCCAGCCTGGCAAGTTGAACTATGCATCTTCTGGTCCTGGCACGCCCTATCACATGGCTGGCGAATTGTTCAAAAGCATGGCCAAGATTGACATGGTGCACGTGCCCTACAAAGGCAGCTCTGGCGCACGCACCGATGTGCTGGGCGGCCAAGTCGACATGATGTTTGATGCGGTCACCACCATGACCGAACAAGTCAAGGCTGGCAAAGTCAAAGCTGTGGGCGCCACCGGCAAAGTGCGCTCCGATGTGTTGCCCGATGTGCCCACCCTGAACGAAGCGGGCGTACCAGGCTACGAAGCCACCATTTGGCTTGGCATCATGGCGCCCAAGGGCACGCCCAAAGCCGTTGTCGACAAGCTCAATGAAGCCGTTTCTAAAATTTCTTCACAAACCGACATCAAGCAACAGTGGGCCAAGCAAGGCGCGGCACCTTTGGTCATGAACCCTGTGGCATTTGACAAATATTTGCAAGACGACATTGCCAAATGGGCCGGTGTGATCAAGTCAGCCAACATCAAACTGGATTAATTCTTGTGTCGCGCTTCTTTCATTTGCTCAGTGGCGGTGCCGCACAAGGCTTGGTCAACGCTTTAAAAGCTTCGATTGAAAGCACGACTGAAACCCAACTCATCTGCACCTTTGGTGCTGTGGGTTTGATGAAGCAAAAGCTCCTAGATGGTGCGCCATGCGATGTGGTCATTTTGACCGCTGCGCTCATTGAACAGCTCACGGCGTCAGGGCATGTGTTGGCGGGCAGCGCACGTCATTTGGGGCTTGTCAAAACAGGCGTTGCCGTGAAGAGCGGCACACCTTGGCCTCAAGTTGAAACCGCCGAGCAATTGAAGGCCGCCATCTTGGCTGCGACGGGCATTTATTTTCCCGACCCCCAGCTGGCCACAGCGGGCATTCACTTTATGAAAGTGCTCAATGGTTTGGGCATTGCCGATACAGTGGCCAGCAAACTGCACGCCTACCCCAACGGCAATGCCGCCATGAATGCCATGGCCGCTTGCGATGACCCGCATGTCATTGGCTGCACACAGGTCACAGAAATTTTGATCACCCAAGGCGTGGACTTGGTGGCCAACTTACCACTTGAATTTGAACTGGCCACCCTCTACACGGCAGGCGTGCGGTCTACCAGCACCTGTGCAGCAGAAGCAACAGCCATGATTGACATTTTGATCAGCAAGGCCAACGCAGCACTTCGTGCATCAGGTGGTTTTTTGCCTTTGGCTTGAAGGCAGGCACCCATATGCCTTGCCGGGTCTGATCTTTATTGGCTTAGCAATTGAATGTAAGCTACATAACTGAAGGTGCGGCCTTTCTTTTGACCGGTTACTTCAACCAAAATTCCCAACTCCTCAAGCAACTTGATGGCCATGTTGGCCGTTGGAAAAGTGGTCTGCAATACTTTGCATACGCGATCAACCGTTAAGCGTGGCATTGTGGGCAACAGCTCAAACAAACGATAACTCAACGCATTGGATTTGGCATTTGTCAACAAACGTCGTCGGTCATTGGACACCAAATTGGCCAAGGCCACCACATCGCGTTCTGACTTTGCTGCAGCGTTTTGCACCGCCTCTAGGAAAAACCTGATCCAACCCTCCCAGTCCCCATCGGTGCGAATGGCCGACAAACGACGGTAGTACTCTGCTTGATGCTGCTTGAGGTAGCCACTCAGGTACATCAAGGGTTCGGAAAGTAATTGCCAATGCTCCAGCAATGCTGCAATTAACAGTCGCCCAATGCGGCCATTGCCATCTAGATAGGGGTGAATGGTCTCGAACTGCGCGTGCACCAAAGCCACGCGAACCAAGGCCGGTAAATTAGATGTTTCAGCATGGATAAAACGCTCTAATTCAGCCAGCAATGAACCCACTTGCTCTGCCGGCGGCGGCACAAACATGGCGTTACCTGGCCGGCTGCCACCGATCCAATTTTGTGAGCGCCGAATTTCTCCTGGCTGTTTACCAGCCCCGCGCACACCATCCAACAAGCGCCGATGCGCCTCGCTTAACAAGCGAACACTGATTGGCAAGCCGTGCGAACTACGCAACTGCGAGTGAACCCACTGAAATGCATTGAGGTAGTTTGTGACCTCTTCAACATCGTCTGTGTTGCTGATGGCCAGACCAGCTTCTTCATCAAACAAATCGATCAAAGTAGCCTGCGTCCCTTCGATCTGTGAGGTCAGCAGCGCTTCTTGGCGTACGGCGCTGTAGATCAGCCAGTCCGCGGATGGAACCAAACCAGCCACCGCAGACAAACGCTGTAAGGCCAACATGGCTGCCTCATTGAGCCCCGCCCAAACACCGGAATCTAAATCGGGTTCGATGGGCGGCAATGCATTTGGCACGAATGCCCGCACCGGCTCTCCCAAGGTGGATCCAACGACATAAGTGCCCGTGATGCGTTGCATATTTAAATTTCTAAACTTTAAGAAATATCATATTAAAGAAATCTTTAATATGATGCAAGCTTAGTCAAATTTTCTTTAATTAGATTAAAATCCGCAAAACCAACAGGCTCAGAGTAGGCCACTATAAGAACGTCTATTGAGCTTGAACCAAGTTCTACAACTCTTACACATGGGTCTAAATCAGGATCAGAAGAAAAATCGTTACTATCCAATATGTATTGTTTAATATCTGAACGAATCTTTTCAAGCTGTTCTACTGTTGTGGAATAAATTAAATTAATTTTCCAATTAATTCTTCTATTTATCATTTCTCCATGATTAATAACTTTTACATCTGAAAGGTCTTTATTAGGAATAGTCATTGGGGCAGTATCAAATGTTCTTATTACAGTTGATCTAAAACCAATAGATTCGACAATACCATGAAGCTGACCTACCACCTCAATTCGATCCCCAGGCTGGAACCTATGCTCACCAATAATTAAGATACCAGCAATCAAGTTTTTAAAGAAATCTTGCGCACCAAGTGCAACAGCTACTGAAAAAAGTCCCAATCCTGCCACCAAAGGTCCAATTTGAATACCAAAAATATCTAGAATAATTGCTATACCAACTACCCATACCAGGAATCTTGAAGCTCTTTCTAGCCACATTTGCATTGATGCTGTCAACCATGAGCTTGTTGATAGAGCTTCAAAAATCGGCTTAACACTGTTAGCTAAAGCGCTAAAAATTGTATATATAACAAAGGCTTTAACGATATTAGTTGCAATATCTCCAGCAACACCTGAAATAGGCAGTATTAATGTGCAAATATATAATGCTATAGTTACAGGTACTAAACCAATCGGTTTCTTTAGAGCATTTAGAA
>ENA-ORCY01001495-ORCY01001495.1-marine-metagenome-genome-assembly--contig:-NODE-1495-length-10813-cov-2.245436_pt1 | contig 10813 bp, 8 predicted proteins | sample MGYA00248634_ERZ508507 | MGnify/ENA primary metagenome ERZ508507 (study PRJEB26178, sample SAMN06266269) | marine metagenome | isolation source: Columbia River Estuary | place: USA:Columbia River Estuary... | reverse complement strand
ACTTCCAGGGAAAGCACAGTGGTGCATAAATCAATTTGATCAATAGCGGTTGGTGGTTCAACCGGAAAATAGAAAGGACTGGGATACTGCATAAAAGATTGCTACTCGCCCGACTCCAGCCACACACAGGACCCACTAACTGATTTAATGTCCTCTAGCTTTTTATGGTGAGCGGCTATTTCATTATCGTTTGCTCTAATCACCCTGATAGGCTTCCTGTCTTTTGGCAATCGTCGAATGGTTGAGGCTGTATTGATTTCTCCGCTTTCAGAATCTCCTTGTTGGTTGATATTTAAATTTACCTGCCCACCTGTCATGAGAAGATAAACATCAGCAAGAATTTCAGAATCAAGCAGAGCCCCATGCAGGTCTCTTTGGGAATTATCTACTCCATAACGCTTACACAATGCATCTAGACTATTTTTTTGCCCTGGATGCTTTTGCCTGGCAAGCCCCAATGTATCGATAACTCGGCAGCTAGACTCCAATAGCGGCGCCTTTTTGCCGAGCTTTTTGAGTTCATGATTGATGAAGCCAAGATCAAAAGGTGCGTTGTGAATAATCAATTCGGCGCCATCTAAAAAATCAAGAAACTCAGAACTTATTGCCGAAAATAGAGGCTTGTCTTGAAGATACTCATCAGTTATTCCATGAACCTCCATAGCGCCTTCATCAACCTTACGCTCGGGGTTGATGTACTGATGGTAATGTCGTCCAGTCAATTTTCTATTAACCATTTCGACACAACCAATCTCAATAATTCGATGATCTTGGGAGGTTTCTAAACCGGTGGTCTCTGTATCTAAAACAATTTGTCTCATTGGCTACACAACTATAAATGATTATTTTTCTGCGGTTTTGGAATTGCCATATGCCTAAAGTTCATCAATGCCTTGATTAGCTAATTGATCGGCTAATTCATTCTCTGGATGGCCGCTGTGACCTTTAACCCACTGCCAGTCTATCTTATGTTCTACAATCAATACATCGAGTTTTTTCCACAAATCAACGTTTTTCACAGGCTTTTTACTTGCCGTTTTCCATCCTCGCTTTTTCCAGTTAGGCATCCACTCTTGAATCCCTTTCAAAACATAGGTCGAGTCAGAGGTCAGAGTGACGTCACAGGGGCGTTTCAATGCTCCTAGAGCTTCTATAACTGCGGTCAATTCCATTCGATTATTAGTCGTGTCCTGCTCGCCACCAAATAAAGTTTTTTCTTCGCCACCAAATCTTAATAAGGCGCCCCAGCCACCTGGCCCGGGATTTCCTCTGCAGGCTCCGTCAGTAAAAATTTGAACGTGACTCATAAATTATCCTGTATTTTTATTGCTTAAATTTATTATGTACTTATCGTTTGCTTTTCTTTGATCCAATCGAATGGCTCGCAGATCTGGGAATATGTCCTCGAGCAGCAGACTTCCAATTAAGAGAAGAACTTGCGACGCCACGACCTACTCTTTTCACCCCATGGATCATATAAAAATTACCTAATGGAAACGTAATACTTTGGCAGAACTGATCCCAGGTCTTTTTAGGTCTTTGGTTTGGTTCAGCCTCAAGGTTTTTTTCACTGCTACGATAACGAAAAGGCCAACGATAAGCCCCATGATTAATTTCTGCCACCTCAAAGTTTAGTAAACTCAACCAGTCCAGCAATCGTCCAGCACGTAAGCTATGGAACTGATACCAAGGGTATCTGCGCAAGAATTGTAGTGGCAACTTTGTCATTCCTAAGGGGCCCATTGGATTCATCACGCAGATGAGCAAATGGCCTCCTGGGGCTACCACCCTGCATGCTTCTGCTAAAACAGACTGCGGAGACACAGAAAACTCTAAGGTATGTTGCAGCAAAACCACATCAACAACATCCGAAGGCAAAGGAAGTTCCGATAGATCTGAAATAGCGGAAACGCCGGTGAAACCGCTGGATGATTGAATATTAAATCTATGAATTTGGGAAAAACTTTGCCCAACATCCTTATCTGATGTCAGGCCTAAGTGCATAAATCTATACCCTGGCAAACTGGCATACTTTTCTGAAAATATGCGCTGTTCTTCTCGTAAAATATAAGAAGCAAAATCAGTCTTCGTCCACTGATCAAGATCTTTGGCAGTGGATGCTAATCCTTTAATTAAGCGTTTATCTAACACTATTTTATATTCTCAAAGTCTACATCAATAAATGAGCTGATTATGATCCTTCTAGCCGGCAGATATTATGGCGGTTGCTTTACATAAACACCACTGTACATGTTTCTTCCCAGAAGTAATGGAGATTTCCCTTAAGAATCACATATGAAGTCAGCTTGGATTCTCACTCTATTTAATTGTTTAATATCTCTAACATCGCTACACTCTCGCGCTGAAACTTGCACTAAAAAATGGCCAATTCAATTGATTACGCATAAAAATCCAATTCTTGCTAGTATCAGCGCAGTAATTTTGATCACACTATCTGCATGCTCTAGCCTTTCTGGTTCAATACCAATACAAACTCAAACCTCACAAAGCAAAGGCGCCGAGGATTTTGCCTCATCAGAAAAAACAATTTCTGAAAATCTCCAACCTATTGTGCTTGAAGATAATCCAGAGCCTATAGCTGCACAACAGATTGTGGAAAAAGCGCTAGAAGAACCCGAATTTTGGCAGAAAATTAGAGATGGCTACCAATTAGATCTATCAGACTTGCCACTCAAAGTTCAAAAACAGCGTGACTGGTACCTTGAAAATCCGAACTACTTACGTATTGTACTCAAAAGGGCTGAGCCCTTTATTTTCTATGTTGCTGACCAGTTAGACACAGCAGGATTGCCTCTAGAACTTGTCTTTCTCCCAATTATAGAAAGCACCTATGATCCGCTTGCCTATAGCCCTAGCCATGCGGCTGGCTTATGGCAATTCATTCCATCCACTGCTCGACAGTTCGGTCTAGAGCGTGATCGCTGGTATGACGGCAGACGTGATGTTGTTCAGTCCACTGAGGCTGCAATCACCTATTTATCGTATCTGCACCGTCGCTTTGACAGCGACTGGCTGCTAGCTCTGGCAGCATATAACTCTGGAGAGGGTTTCGTCAGTAAGTCTATTCGCCGCAATTTGAGAGAAGGCAAACCAACGGACTTTTGGAATGTGAAATTACCCCGAGAAACAAGAAATTATGTTCCTCAATTATTAGCCTTAGCTTCAATTATTAGCGATCCGGACAAATACAATGTCACCCTGCCCGAAATTCCTTTTGAACCTTATTTCAGTGCTGTGCAAGTCGATCATCAAATAGCTTTATCGACAATTATAGATGTCACCGGTGTCGACCCAACCCTATTTACACAACTTAACGCTGCATACCGCCGATCGATTACGCCTCCAGAGGGTAGTTATCAAATTCTATTACCCCTCGCTAACGCCAAAGATTTTCGTGATTTCATTAACACAAAAAATCCACGAACATGGATTCCTCACAAAGAATATATTATTGCTAGCGGGGACACGTTATCTCACATAGCACTGCGTTTTAATGTGCCTGTCAGTTCAATTAAGAAAAGAAACGGTCTCTTAGGTGACCGCCTTACCATCGGGAATACTCTCTATATTCCTGAAGGAGACGGAGAAGCGATGGTCGTTCCTAAAATTATGCGATACAAGACCATAAGCCATATCGTAACCTCAGGCGATACATTGTCATCATTAGCTGTAAAATACGGGACAACCGTTCGAGATCTGCGCGCACAAAATGGGCTTAACAGTGAATTAATTAAAATTGATCAGGCTCTTGATATTCTTGTACCCACCGCCTCTACAAAAAGCACAAAATTAAGACGACTCTTCTACACCGTTAAATCTGGTGACTCCTTATATCTGATTGCTAAAAAATTCTCCTTGCTCATTAGTGACATTACACGTTGGAATAAAATTAGTCGTGAAGAGTATCTGCAACCGGGGCAAAAATTAACACTCTTCATCAATCCTCGCATTATCTAGCATTGCTTTATCGTTAAACAAAAAAAGAGACGGGAAAACCGTCTCTTTACTTTAGATTATCAAACTCGAATCAAGAAGCTACTGAACTATCTCGGTGTCTGCTCTTACGATGGCTTCAAACGCCTGTATATCGCGATTTCCATTAATTGAGAGGGTTGCTGATGCCAGGCTAGCCTTTTCGTCACTAGAGAGCGCTGATACGTCTCCTGGGGTCACATTAATCAATGAGCTAACTATAAGATCTCCAGACGAAGTGGAGAACGTTTGTACAGAACCATCATCTGCTGGAACTGGTAAACTAAATATCTTTGCATTAATCTCAGAATTAACGTCTCTACTGCGTCTGGTCATTGATATTCCCACTTGCCAATCAAGACCTTCACTCTTTGCAACAACCTCTATGGATTCCCCTGCCTCAACTCGTGCTGCCAGACCGGCACCCTTATCTGCAAGAGTCTCCTCAACTAACTGCTGTGTATAAGTCGCTTCAAGATGGGCTCGCACTTCCGCAAGCTCTTGTTGGCGAGCTTCATAGTACTCGTTAAGCTTTACTACCACATATCGGTCATTACCAAGATCTATGACTTCACTCGCGAACTTGTCTTCCACCACCTCGGTACTGAACGCCGCTCTAATTACACTAGGGATTGCAGCGATACCCTCACCTCCAGTCTGAGTAAAGGCTTCTGATGTCACCATCTCTAGCCCAACATCCTCAGCGACTTCAGCAAGAGATTCGGCATTGAAGCTTAGCTCTTTAAGTAGCTCAAGTTTGGCTACCAGCGTGTCGGTCGTTGCCTCCAACATCAAATCTCGCGTAATACGAGGCGTTTCCTCTGCCAAGACAAAACTTTGCTGTTGAATGTCCAATAATTTAATGAAATGAGTGCCTGAATCCGTTTTCACGGGATTCGAAACTGACCCTATACTCAAACTTTTTAACGCCTTTTCAAACTCCTCTGGGAATGTATCACCAGAGGTATAACCCAAATCTCCACCTGTCTCAGCTGAACCAAAATCAACAGAATACTCGCTCGCCAGTCGAGCGAAGTCTTGACCGTCGTCTAGTTTTGCCTGAATCTCGGCAACTAATTCATCCGCAGGGTCTTCCAAAAGGATATGAGCCGCCTGTCGTGATTCAGCCATATCGCGAGATAGAATCTCTTCTTCAAATCGAGCAGCTACCAAACCCTCGGTGATCAGCGCGGGGTCAGCAAGTATATCGGAACTGAGTTCAATGTAATCCACACTAACTTTTGGCTCAGTTTGGTACGTCGCCTTGTTCACTTCGTAAAACTCGTTAACTTGAGCTTCAGACAGGGTAATCGATGAACTAATTTCATCAGCAGGTACGGTTAGATAATAATAATTTCGCTGTTGCTCAGTCACCGCGGCTAAGGCTGCCAACTCACCATCAGTCGTGAACGCTGTATCTGTTAACCCCTGAACTAGCTGCTGAATAAGCATGTCATTCTTAACCTGTTGCTTGAACTCAGCGCTGGTATACCCCTGATTTAAAATGGCAAACTTGTAGAGATCTTGATCAAAGACTCCATCAGTTTGGAAACTTTCAATGTCTAAGATATATTGGTCAACCTCTCTTGGAGACGCTGTCATGCGCCGGTCGGCCGAGGCTTGCACTAATAGCTGACGGCTAATGAGTTGCTCTACAGCATTAGGCCGGATCAAACTATCATCTAGCACAGAAGGATCTATTCCTTCGTTTTCAGAAAGGATGCGTTGCTTTTGACGGCTGATAGACCGCAATACATCAATCTCTCTAACAATTTCGCCTCCAACTACAACTGCTGCATCGCCTGAATTTCCAGACAAGAACATGGTTCCCGTTCCTGAAAAAGCAAATATAAAGCCTATGACTATTACAATGCCGAGCGCCAAAGAGCGCATATTAGTTCTAAAACTATCTAACATTCCATTTTCCCTAGTATTAAAAAAGGCGCATCAAAGATGCGCCTTTCAGATCTGGGATATTCATCAAGAATCTCCCAGATGAGTATTAATTTACCGCGTCTTTTAAGGCCTTTCCAGCCTTGAAGCTTGGTACATTTGCCGCCGCAATCTGGATTTCAGCACCAGTCTGAGGATTACGTCCAGCACGCGCTGCACGATGCTTGACTGAGTATGTTCCGAAGCCAACCAAAGAAACTTGGTCGCCATTTTGTAATGCGCCGGTAATTGCACCAATAGCAGAATCTAGTGCGCGTCCAGCAGAAGCTTTAGAAATGTCTGCGCCAGCAGCGATAGCATCAATTAAATCAGATTTATTCACGGTATTCCCCTTTTTTTTCTAGAAGTGATATTCGTTAAAAAGGCGCACTCAGTTCCTTGTGGCAACGCCAGTAACAAGCCAAGTTGCAGTCCCTATGTACTTTATACCAATAGCAACCGCATCGGGTCAAGCAGTCTCTTTAAAATTACTGCAAATAGTTCAAACCTAGTGGGTACTTGGCCTCTGATTGGCCAAATCTACATTATTTGAACCACTAGTTTCTACAAACTCTGACTCACTTAAAGGTTTTGGTTGTGCCTCTAGAGCGATCTCTAATACTTCATCAATCCATTTGACCGGACAAATTTTTAAATCCGCTTTAATATTCTCTGGTATCTCTTTTAAATCACTTGCATTGTCATGGGGAATAATCACCGTTCTGATGCCTCCGCGATGCGCCGCCAATAACTTCTCTTTCAAACCACCAATTTTTAGCACCTGGCCTCGAAGAGTAATCTCTCCCGTCATGGCAACATCCGCTTTCACTGCAATCCCAGATAAGACCGAGACCAAAGCCGTACACATACCAACACCAGCAGAAGGCCCATCCTTGGGTGTAGCGCCTTCTGGAACGTGAATGTGCAAGTCGTTATTTTGGTAGAAGTCTCGACGAATACCCAAAGCCTGCGCCCGACTGCGAACCACTGTTAACGCCGCTTGAATTGACTCCTGCATTACATCACCAAGAGAGCCAGTCTTAATCACTTTGCCAGTTCCGGGAATAGCAGAGGTCTCTATTGTAAGCAATTCACCCCCTACTTGAGTCCACGCTAAGCCGGTAACCTGCCCTATTTGATTCTCAGCCTCGGCTCGACCAAAATCAAACCGGCGGACACCCAGCATTTCTTCTAGCTCATCAGAATCCACTCGATCGATCATCGGGTCCTTAACACGCACATGCTTGGTTACTGTCTTTCGACAAATTTTCGCTATATCCCGCTCTAGCCCGCGCACGCCAGACTCTTTGGTGTAGTAACGAATAGTGTCTTTTAAGGCATCTTCAGTAATTTCTAGCTCTGAGTCTTTTAATCCATTGGCTTTTAGTTGCTTCGGGACAAGATACTTTTCCGCTATTTTGACTTTCTCGTCCTCGGTATAGCCAGGAATTCGGATAACCTCCATCCTATCTAACAGCGGGCCCGGTATATTCATTGAGTTGGCTGTGCAAATAAACATTACATCTGACAGATCATAATCAACCTCTAGATAATGATCATTGAAAGTATGGTTTTGCTCTGGATCGAGAACCTCTAGCAGAGCTGATGCTGGATCTCCTCTTTGATCCATTCCCATCTTATCTATTTCGTCAAGAAGAAATAACGGATTCTTTACTCCAACCTTTGAGAGTTTTTGAATCAACTTGCCCGGTAAAGAACCGATATAAGTTCTTCGATGTCCTCGAATCTCGGCCTCATCCCTGACTCCGCCCAGACTCATCCGGACAAATTTTCTGCCCGTGGCTCTTGCGATAGACTCTCCCAAGGATGTTTTGCCCACTCCGGGCGGACCCACTAGGCAAAGCACGGGGCCTTTCAGTTTCTTTACGCGTTTTTGTACAGCTAAAAACTCAAGAATTCGCTCTTTAACTTCTTCCAAACCATGATGATCTTGGTTGAGTGTCTCTTCAGCATTGTTCAAATTATGTTTGATGCGTGTCCGCTTCTTCCACGGCACACTCGTCATCCAATCAATATAATTCCTCAATACTGAGGCCTCCGCTGACATCGGAGACATCATCTTAAGTTTATTTAATTCAGATTTTGCTTTTTCAAGTGCAGCCTTGGGCATTCCTATTTCATTTATTTTACTATCGATTTGATCAAGCTCTGATACGCCCTCTTCGGTATCACCAAGTTCTTTCTGTATCGCTTTCATTTGCTCATTCAAATAGTATTCTCGCTGACTCTTCTCCATCTGTTTTTTAACTCGTCCGCGAATGCGTTGCTCTACCTGGAAAAGATCAATTTCTGCTTCCATCGAGCTCATCAAGTGCTCAAGCCTCTCTGTCAAATCGGCTATCTCAAGCACTTCCTGCTTTTGCTCAAGAGATAATGACATGTGCGACGCAACGGTATCTGCTAACCTATTGCCATCCTCTATCGCAGTAACAGTCGCTATTACCTCAGAGGGGATCTTCTTGCTCAGATTGACGTACTGCTCAAACAGATTAGTGGTTGAGCGCATAAGAGCATCAGACTCATCTTCGAGTAAATCATTACTCGAAAGTTCTTGTGCAGAAGCTTTGATGAAATCATCTTCTTGAAATGAATTTAAAACACTCACTCTACCCAAGCCTTCAACGAGGACCTTGAGGGTGCCGTCTGGAAGCTTTAGCATTTGTAAAATAGTTGCGAGAGTTCCAACCTGATAGACATCGTCAACCCCTGGGTCATCTTCGGATGGATCTTTTTGAGCTACGAGAACAATTTGCTTGTCCGCCTCCATAGCGCTCTCTAACGCGAGAATAGATTTCTGTCGACCGACGAATAACGGAACCACCATATGCGGGTATACAACAACGTCTCGCAGCGGTAAAAGGGGGAGAACAGACATGTTAGCCTCAGACTTCGATGAAACCATTATTACCTCAGTATTTTAAAAGTTACTTGATCACGTATTTAGATCTTATATTTATATTGGGACGAAAAATCAAATAACAACTGATTTTCCAATCTGATTATCAATATTAGGAGGCTTTTTTTAAAGTCAATAAAAAAGGCGACTCAGGTCGCCTTTTTTCATGCTTCGTCAGAAGCTACTTTTTTTTGCTCCGGCTTCTCATAAACTAGCATTGGCTCATTCTCACCATTAATCACTGAAGCATCTACTACCACTTTGATAACATCTTGCTCTGAGGGAATCTTATACATAGTATCAAGAAGAGTGGTCTCCAAAATGGAGCGTAGTCCACGAGCACCTGTTTTCCGCTCAATCGCTTTCTCGGCAATAGCAGCTAGGGCGTCATCGCGAATATCCAAGTCAACATTTTCCATCGCAAATAACGCTTGATACTGTTTAAACAACGCATTCTTTGGTTGAACCAAAATATTCACGAGGGCTTCTCTATCCAACTCTTGAAGAGTAGCCACAACAGGTAAGCGACCAATAAACTCCGGAATTAAACCATAGCCAATCAAATCACTAGGCTCCACGTCGAGCAAAGTCTCACCAATCGACTTCTGGGAGTCTTTACTATTTACTTGAGCACTAAAACCGATACCACCTTTTTCAGAGCGGTCTCGGATTACTTTCTCTAAACCAGAAAATGCACCGCCACAGACAAATAGAATATTTGCAGTATCAACCTGCAAAAACTCTTGCTGAGGATGCTTCCGGCCTCCTTGAGGAGGGACTGAAGCAACGGTACCTTCTATTAACTTAAGTAAAGCCTGCTGAACTCCCTCTCCTGAAACATCGCGAGTAATCGAGGGGTTATCGGATTTTCTCGAAATCTTGTCAATCTCATCAATGTAGACAATACCGCGCTGAGCTTTGTCGACATCGTAATCACATTTCTGCAAAAGTTTTTGGATGATATTCTCGACATCTTCACCGACATAGCCGGCCTCGGTCAAGGTTGTGGCGTCCGCCATGGTGAACGGCACGTCAAACGTCTTGGCGAGCGTCTGCGCTAATAATGTCTTACCGCAACCGGTAGGGCCAACGAGAAGGATGTTGGACTTCGCAAGCTCGACATCCGCGCCCTTTGCGCCATGGTTCAAGCGTTTGTAATGGTTGTGGACGGCAACCGACAATACGCGCTTTGCCTGCGGCTGCCCAATGACATAGTCGTCCAATACTTCGCAGATTTCCTGCGGCGTTGGCACTTCGCCCTCTTTACGGCCGTTCAACGCGCCCTTTGTTTCTTCGCGAATGATATCGTTGCAAAGCTCCACACATTCATCACAGATGAACACCGTGGGACCAGCGATCAGCTTGCGCACTTCGTGCTGCGATTTTCCGCAGAAGGAGCAATAAAGAGTGCTTTTTGTATCTGAACCGCTCAACTTCGTCATAATATGTCCTGCTTGCACGCCAATTTAAACGCACCTTATTGAAGCAACATCCTAAAGATGCGTTCCGATTTGGCAATAGCCCAATGCGGGCTGTGCCATCACGGCAAATCCATGAAATTTATCGACGATAATATCAGCCTGCGTCAGCGTCTGCATTGGCTGGGCGCTTGTCGAATACTTCATCGACGATACCAAATGCCTTTGCTTCTTCTGCTTCAAGGAAGGTATCGCGGTCCATCGCTTTTTCGATATCCTTCAATGGCTTGCCGGTATATTTTGCATATAGGTCGTTCATACGCTTGCGAATACGCAAGATTTCATTCGCCTGAATCTGGATATCCGATGCCATGCCGCGTGCGCCGCCCGAAGGCTGATGCACCATGATGCGCGAATTGGTCAAAGCAACGCGCATACCCGGCTCACCCGCCGCGAGCAGAAAACTACCCATGGAAGCCGCTTGCCCGATGCATACCGTACCCACTTTGGGACGGATATATTGCATCGTGTCGTGGATCGCCATGCCCGCAGT
>ENA-ORCY01001492-ORCY01001492.1-marine-metagenome-genome-assembly--contig:-NODE-1492-length-10833-cov-5.875604_pt1 | contig 10833 bp, 9 predicted proteins | sample MGYA00248634_ERZ508507 | MGnify/ENA primary metagenome ERZ508507 (study PRJEB26178, sample SAMN06266269) | marine metagenome | isolation source: Columbia River Estuary | place: USA:Columbia River Estuary... | reverse complement strand
TCTCACCACATCTAGTTAAGCCAGTCGGATTTTTGTTTCCTCTGACTGAAAAATTCAAAGAGCGAACTTACGTTGGTGCGGGCCTTGCACTCTATGACGCACTTCGTGGTTTCCAACGTGCCCTTCCTTGGCACAAACATATTGGTCAAAAGCAGATTAATGAGATTGCACCATCTCTGCGCCCAGATTTGATTACTGGAGCTATTAAGTATTTTGATGCACAGGTAGATGACGCGCGACACACAATGACAATCGCACGCACTGCAGCTCGACATGGGGCAGTGATTGCAACACGCGTGAGTGCAGTCTCGCTCTTGCGAGAAGGTAAGCGCGTTGTTGGAGTAAAAGCGAAAGATTTAGAGTCTGGAAAAACTATAAACATCAGTGCAACAGCAACAGTGATGTGTGCTGGTGTGTGGAGTGATGAACTGCATGCAAAGTTTGAATTAAAGCCAGGTTATAACGTGGCAATGAGTAAGGGCGTGCATATCGTTTTGCCAGGCTCGGCAATTAAATCTAACGCTGGAATTATTCTCAAGACTCCAATTTCAGTCTTATTCTTAATTCCATGGGGAGATAAGTGGATTGTTGGAACAACCGATACTCCATACACAGGAGATAGAGCAGAGCCTTTAGCTAGTCGCGAAGATGTTCAATACATTTTGGATCAAGCCAATCGCGTGTTATCTCCTAAGTTAGATGTTTCTCAAATTATTGGTGTTTATGCAGGCTTGCGACCATTGGTAGCAAATAACAAAGACTCTGCAACAACCAAGCTCTCACGCGAACACACAGTTGATCGACCAGCTGCTGGATTTGTGAGCATTGCCGGTGGTAAATACACCACCTATCGAGTGATGGCTAAAGATGCCATTGATCGCGCAGTCATTGAACTTCGTGCGATTAAGCCAGAGTCAGTAACAGACAAACTGCCACTAGTTGGTACTGACGGTTACTTTGCATTAGTCCAACAGGTTGAACGCTTAAGCGAAAGCAGTGGTCTTGATACCGACACAATCACTCACTTGCTCAATCGTTACGGATCCATGATTAGTGAAGTTCTTGAACTTATCGAGGCAAATCCAAAGCTTGCAGCAAAAGTTGATAAAGATCTTCTCTACATCAAGGCAGAAATTGAATATGCAGCAAGCCATGAAGGTGCAAGAACGGTCGATGATGTTATTTCACGTCGTACACGTATTGCCTTTGAAGCAAGTGATCATGGTGTGCACCTGGCTGATGAAATTGCAGCGATTATTGCTCCAGTTCTTGGGTGGAGTGCAAAAGAGCGTAAAGCCTCTGTTGCTGCCTATGAGGAGTTAGTAGATCGCGAGCTTGAAGCACTTGATCAACTTCTAGAAGAGCATGAAAGAGTTAGTTCTTAATCTGCTTTGAACAACCATCAACTGAAGGCTTCTTAGTTGGCTTCTTAGTTGGCTCTGGTGTTGCTGATGGAGTTGGGCCTTGAACCACTGTGAAAGTTACTGCTTGAGAGCTTTGTGCATGTGTTTGTGACACATCTGTATAAACAATGTTTCCGCTATACGTGCCGGCGGGAACGCCCTTGATTGCCAATGTCCACTCACCACTGGTGGCACGCAGTACTGTTTGAACTGGTCTTGTTTTTGGCGCAGTTGCAGCGTCAAAGACAAGTTTAATTGCACCAGTTACAACAGGAGATGAATCAGGACGCGTGACCGTTGCTTTGAAAGTAACTGACTTATTGGTTGTACTTGCGGATTGGGCGTTAACAATTAATTGACTTGGCTCATTATTTGGCATCAAATCAACTAATGTAGGAGCCCAACTGCCTTTAGAAAGATTGAGGAAATCTGAGGCGCTGCCTCTAAAAATATTAAGATCTAGTCGAGTGCCTGGCACACCGTATTTAGGTGCTATTCCACAGGATGTGTATTGCCAAATAGTCCATTGTGAATCACAGTTAGCGCCAGTCCATGAGTGCACATAGCAACCACCAGCTTTAATTCCAGGTTGATTAATTGGATTAAACGGATCAATTGCATATTGGGCTAGCCACAGTGGGTATTGAGCCAACTTCGCACTCTTATTCATTGAACTTTCTAGAAAGTTTGAATAGGAGTAGAGAATAGGCGTTCTTCCTGTTTTCTCTTTGAGCAATCCTAAGAAAGTCTCTGCCCACAAAGTAACTGCAGCTCGGCTGGCATATTTTTGGCAAGCACCAGAAGAGGAGACGCGGACACACTTATTCTCAAGATCTAGTGCATAGGGGAGATCTTTTTCAGTGTAACCACCGATAGCAGCTAATCTCCATAATACTTTTTGAGCTTGGGCAGTTGCATCACGGATGATTCCTGCTGAATCACTGACATCAGGCAAAATCGCATAGTGATAAAAACCTGTATAGAGACCTGCAGCTTGGGCTGCTGCGTGATCCATAATGAGGTACTTAAGTGCAAGTGCATCTGCTTCATCTCTAGTATCTGAGGCTTTAATCATGACGAAGCGAAGTCCAGATGCATAGGCAACTGAAAAATCAATTGGCTTGTCGTTGGGATGTTGCCATCTACTCACATCTGCTCCGTGGATGCGACCACCAGGACCGAAAGATTCAACAACTAAGGCAGGATCAGTGGTTGAAATCTGGGGCAGTTTTTTAATGGTGATTGTTCTAATAGGGGAGTTGGAAACTTTGCCCCCAACATTTACTTGAGCGCGATACTTGATTGGAATATCAAATGCAGTTGCAACAGCAACAATCTTCCACGTTCCTGCTTTGGTGGTCTTAGTTACAAAACGCGTGGTCTTCCATTCACCTGATGAGTTACCCTGAATTTTTACGCTCAAACCAGATCGAGCCGGCTTGATGGTTCCGTAGAAGGTAACTACTGATTCAGTTGCCGATGGAGTTTGTCGCAAGGAAAGTGTGAGAGAGCTAGAAGCGGCCTGAACCTGTGGCACATTCAAGGCTAGCAGAGTCAGCGCAATTGCTGTAATTGTTGCGCGGATTTTCATCGCTCACTTATTTCAACATCAATAGCCAAGACAGATTTTATTGTTTGAATGAGTATCGCTTGTTGCTTCAGTCGAGTCTGTAAGAATTCATGGGAACTAGAAAGCTTACGGGCATCTGAAAAATCCAAGGTAAGAACCTTGCCATCAAAATCTGCCAAGCGGGCGTCAAAGAAGGAAAGCCATGAGACTCGGTCTACTTCCAATACCGCATCGAGGACTTCATTCCATCGATTGCGTATTTCTTGCAGTTCCATAGGCGCAAACTTTACCTATTAACACTGTTCTATTAGTGGTGTGGCGCGCCTAACCAGCGGTAATACTCACCAACAAGTTGCACCCTCATATTCATATTGGCATCTGGTTGCACATGCAATTCTTGTGCAACTCGTGAAATTACTTGTTCCACAGACTTTTCACTGACATATCGTGTACGCCCAATCTGGGCATTTGTCATTCCATCAGCGACCAATCGAAGTACCTCTGCTTGTGTATCAGTTAGATGGGCCATTAATGCCAAAACGCCTTTCTCTTGAAATGAAGCATTTCCATTTATCCAAGCGACCTTATGTTTTTCAATCGCTGCAGCCTTTGATTCATTAATTGCAGTGCATAGAACAGTGAAGTCAACAATAGATTTCTTAATGAGAATCTTGGTTCCAGCAGGCACGTCTTCATTAGATTCACCGATAAAGCGCAGATCAGGACAGGTGTTAAGAATTACAATTCCTATGTTGTGATTTTCTTTGCGCATGTTCACTGCGATTTTCACTGAAGATATTCCTGCAAGGTTCATATCCAGCAAAATGACATCTGGTTGCAAACGTCGAAGCAAGTTTAGACCCATACTCTCACTCTTAGCTTCTCCGATCACATCAATATCATGAAGACGTAGTGTTGCCACCAAAGTAGACATCACAAATGCGTCATCGACTATGACCAGTACTCGTTCGTTCATGTCTACAAGGTTAACGTTGAAGTAGACAATTACTCCTTGAATAAGAAATTACTTAATCAATTGAGAGATGGCTCCAGAGATATGAGAAACAATCACTTCAGCAGAAATAGGGCCACCCCTAGATGCGCTCTTTGCTGCTTGAGCATGGATGTAAGCACCGCTTGCAGCAACGTGGGCTAAACGATTGATGTCGTTAAGTATTTCAACAGTATTAGTGGCAACCAAAGCGCCAATGATTCCTGCCAATACATCACCACTTCCAGCTGTTGCCAGCCAAGGTGTTGCAACAGGAAGTTCTATGAGTAAGTCATCATTTGCAACGTACGTGATTGATCCTTTAAGCAGAACAGTTACACCTAGAGTTTGGGCAGCCACAACCACCCATTTTTTTGGATTTCCTTCAATCGCCTCTGCCGTAACTGGCACTCCTCGCGCAGTCAGCAAGGCTGAGAGCTCTCCACTATGTGGTGTGATCAAAGTTGGTTGCTCTAAAGACCCAGCCAAATACAGCGCTCCAGCATCTAGAACTGTTGGAACGTTTTGCTTGTGCGCTAAAACAAACCAACGGTGGCGAAGCCATGTGGTGATATCTGAATACTTCTTTGCGGGAATTCCAGAACCGATAAGCCACGCTGTGACTTTTCCAGGTTGCACCACACAAGAAGGTGTTGCGTGCAAAACTAAATGTGCCAAACCTGAAGAACTATGAAAGCGAATCATTCCAATTCCTGTTGCAGCAGCTGCAGAAGTTGTTAGAACCGCAGCACCTGGATATTGGGCAGAACCAGTGATTACACCGAGAACTCCTCGACTGTATTTGTGGTCAAGATCAGAAGGGGTGATAACGCATTTGGCTGCATCACGAGCGGTCCACTTCTTAATAGTTCTGGTCATGAACTCAGCCTATCGCTCATAATTTGCGAGCCTGTACCGCTACATCCATACTAAGCACAATTGAAGGCAACAAACAGGGGGAATCATGGACGCAAAGTGCCCAGTAGCACACGGTGCAAACACTCAATCGAGTGAGTCAAATACACATTTGTGGCCTAAGGCGTTGAAGTTAGACATCCTCCATCAGCATGATCGCAAGACCAATCCACTCGGTGAGGATTTTGATTACCGTAAAGAAGTTAAGACTTTAGATTTTGCTTCAGTGAAAAAGGATCTGCATCAATTCATGACTCAAACACAAGAGTGGTGGCCAGCAGATTGGGGTCACTACGGCGGATTAATGATTCGTATGGCCTGGCACTCAGCTGGTACATATCGCGTTGCCGATGGACGCGGTGGTGCTGGCACAGGAAGTTTTAGATTTGCTCCACTTAATTCATGGCCAGATAACGGCAATCTAGATAAAGCACGTCGCTTGCTATGGCCTATTAAGCAAAAGTACGGAAACAAACTGAGCTGGGCAGATTTATTTATTCTTGCAGGAACAATCGCCTATGAAAGCATGGGCTTGAAAACTTTCGGTTTTGCCTTTGGACGAGAAGATGTTTGGCATCCAGAAAAAGACATCTATTGGGGATCAGAACCAGAATTGATGATGCCAAGTGATGAGCGCTATGCAGACACAACAGATGCCAGCTCTTTGGAAAATCCTCTGGCTGCCGTGCAGATGGGATTAATTTATGTTAACCCTGAAGGCATTAATGGAGTTTCTAATCCAGCACTAACTGCCCAACATATTCGCGAAACATTTGCGCGCATGGCGATGAATGATGAAGAGACCGTTGCATTAACTGCAGGCGGACACACAGTCGGTAAAGCCCACGGAAATGGCGATGCATCTCTATTAGGTCCAGCACCAGAGGCTGCAGATATTTTTGAGCAAGGTTTGGGATGGAACAACCACACAAAGCGTGGAGTTGGTCGCAACACTGTAACTAGTGGCATTGAAGGTGCTTGGACAAGTGAGCCAACTAAATGGGATGCCGGTTACTTTGAAATGCTCTTTAAGCATGAGTGGGCGCTTGTAAAATCACCAGCTGGTGCCCATCAGTGGGAGCCAACAAATATTCTAGAAGCTGATAAGCCGGTAGATGTTGAAGATTCATCAATTCGCTACAACCCAATGATGACCGATGCAGATATGGCGATGATCATTGATCCGATCTATTTGGAGATCTCCAAGAAGTTCTATGCAGATCCTGCACATCTAGATGATGCATTTGCGCGCGCATGGTTTAAGTTAACCCACCGCGATATGGGACCAAAGATTCGTTATATCGGACCTGATGCCCCAGCAGAAGAATTGATTTGGCAGGATCCGATTCCTGCAGGCACATCTTCTTATGATGTTGGCGCGCTCAAGGCAAAAATTGAGGCAGCAGGATTATCTGTTTCAGAGTTAGTTTCAACTGCTTGGGATAGTGCGCGAACATTCCGCGGCTCTGACCTTCGCGGCGGTGCAAACGGATCACGTATTCGTTTAGAGCCAGCTCGTAATTGGGAGGGCAATGAGCCTGCACGATTAAACAAAGTACTTGCTGCACTGGAGCCAATTGCAAAAGAATCTGGTGCAAGTATCGCAGATGTGATTGTTTTGGCAGGAAATATTGGAGTAGAAAAGGCTGCAGCTGCTGCAGGTGTGAAGATTTCAGTTCCATTTACACCAGGTCGCGGAGATGCAACGCAGGCACAAACCGATGTTGCCAGTTACGGTGTTCTTGAACCCATTCATGATGGATTCCGCAATTGGGTGAAGAAAGATTACGCAGTATCACCTGAAGAACTGCTTCTAGATAAGTCCCAACTTCTTGGACTAACGGCACCTGAAATGACAGTCTTGATTGGTGGAATGCGCGTGCTTGGTACAAACCATGCAGGCACATCCCACGGAGTCTTTACAAAAAATGTTGGCGCACTCACTACTGATTTCTTTGTCAACCTTACGGACATGAAGTACGTGTGGGAGCCAGTAGGGGAGAACCTCTATAACATTCGCGATCGAAAGAGCGGAAGCGTTGATTGGACAGCTACTCGCGTAGATCTAGTCTTTGGCTCTAACTCAATTCTTCGTTCATACGCTGAGGTCTATGCCCAAAACGATAACAAGGAAAAGTTTGTTAAAGACTTTGTTGCTGTGTGGACCAAGGTGATGAACGCTGATCGCTTCGATCTGCAAAGTTAATTCTTAGGGTTCTTAAGTGGGGCGGGTCGGGCTCGAACCGACGACGACAGAATTATGAGTTCTGGGCTCTAACCAACTGAGCTACCGCCCCTAAAACTTCTTTGAGTATATGCGTATGTTACGGGGCTAAATCTATAGTGGCAAAGATAAGGTCAGACATATGAATCTGCGCCGTATTTCCAGGCTCCTTGCCCTTGTGATGTTGCTTCCACTCAGTAGCGCAAACGCTGCACCTATTTACGTTTTTCCAGTGGCAGGCTGTGAAGTCAACTACGCCAGAGCTCATCATGATTATGCAGCCACAGATATTTTGGCTAAGGCCGGGTGCAAGTTTGTGGCACCCATTAATGGTGTGGTCGATGAAGTAAATCGAACTGATATTTGGAGTGGAAAGACTAATTTAGGTATTGATCGCGGGGGACTCTACGTTTCAATCATTGGTGAAGATGGTGTTCGCTATTACGGATCTCACTTGCGATCAATTCCAGCAAGTATTCAACCCGGTGCTGTTGTTAAAGCTGGGCGTTTTCTAGGAACTATCGGCTCATCCGGCAGTGCGCGCGGTACTGCGCCTCATTTACATTTTGGAATCTCTTGGCCAACTCCGCCTCAAACGTGGTGGGTGCGGCGCGGAGAAGTACTGCCATGGAAATACTTAGATGCATGGAAAGCTGGAAAAGATTTATCTCCAGTAAAAGAAGTGAATGCACGTAAGTTAAAAGTTGGAGAGATTCCACCGGTACCAAAAAAATAACCCCCACTGTTTCCAGTGAGGGTTATTTGTAAAGCGGTTTAATTAGGCAGGATTAACTGCATCAGCCTGAGGACCCTTTGGACCCTGTACGACCTCAAATGAAACTGCCTGACCCTCTTCAAGGGACTTGTAACCGTTTCCTTGGATTGCTGAGTAGTGAACGAATACATCTTGTCCGCCACCATCAACTGCAATGAAACCGAAACCCTTTTCAGAGTTGAACCACTTAACTGTGCCTGTTGCCATGTTTTTACTTTTCCTTCGATATGTGGGTGTTCCGAGAAATCCTCGGATCACGGTCTTCCTCTTGCGCCAGCGATACCGAATATGTGTTACATGAAACGGGTACTGATTAAGCGTCCGACTGAGGTGAACTCTACCGCCTACTGACCCGTATGCCTAAAGTGGGGCTGGACAGTTTGAGCGTGCACGGTGTTCAATTAAGGCACTAGTAAGAGCAAATGCAGCTGGGGAAGGTCGCATTTGGCGCCCTTGCTAGGAGATTCGTATGCAACGTCTTGTCACGCCTTCTGCCCAATTATCGGTGCGGGGCTTACTTACTATTCATTCAGCACCCTCTGCGCTGCGCGCTCATATTGATTGGGCGATACAAAACATCCTTGGCTCAGATGCGCAGTTGAATTGGTTACCTCAACCAATAATGGTGGGCACATTTAAAAGTAAATGCCAGTGGAGCGCTCACGGTGGATCTGGCGCAGAAATTGCGAGCACATTGCGCAGTTGGCATTACTTAAACTTTGAAATCATCGAAAACCATGAAAATGGTGGAGAGTTATTTCGCTTCACGCCAGAGCTTGGAATTCACAGAGCAGTCACTGATCTCAGCGGTGGCGTGCTTCTCAATGAGTATGCGATTAATAATGTGATGCAAAACGCTTTTGATGAAGATTCAATGCGAGAAGGTTTCGCTCTGGCTATGGGAACGCCCTGGGATGCACAGCTAGAGAAATTTAGGGGTGCTGGCATGGCTGAGGTCGCTCGCTTGCACGCAATCTAGTTAGATAGAATAAAGCTATGAGCCAACTTAATGAATCCCCGATTATCACAGTAGAACGCCGTAAGGCAGTAACAATTATTGTTTCAGCAGTAATTATTGCGCTCGCACTAGGCGTTGGATTAACACAAGTTGGAACGGGTTTTGCAACACGTGCCGGTAATGGAATTACTGTCACAGGATCTGCCAAGACAAGTGCAGTTGCAGATAATGCAGTCTGGACTCTCTCTGTCAGCCTTTCATCTCCAACAGTGGGTGCTGCAGTCAAGAAAGTAGATGCAGATGTTGCAGCCCTTTCTTCATATTTAACTCAAGGTGGCATAGCAGCAGATGCCCTCACTCTTGGCGCAGTTTCAACTTATGCCAATGAGGAGTATGTGAACGGTAATTCAACTGGGCGCATTCTTTCTTATCGTGCTTCTCGCGATGTCACAGTTCGCACGAGTGATGTTCAATTGGTTTCAAAGCTGAGCCAAGGGATTGGTTCATTGCTTGGAACTGGAATTAACGTCAACAACTATGGACCTCAGTACTACATCTCCAACTTGCCAGAGCTTCGCCCAGAGTTGATGAGTGAAGCGATGAAAGATGCAAAGCTTCGCGCTGAGTCACTGACTAAGGCTGTGGGTGGATCACTTGGATCATTGGCCAATGTAAAAGCTGGTCCCATTCAGATCACAACACCTGATTCAACGATGACTGCAGATTATGGTGCTTATGACACAAGCACTATCAACAAGACTGTTAGCGCAACAGTTTCAGTTACTTTTAACACAAACTAAAGCGGGATATTGCCGTGTGCACCACGGCGATGCGGTGTGCTAGCAATAATTTTTGCTAAGGCACTACGTGTATGAGCAGGGTCAATAATCTCATCCACTGCACCTATTTCAACAGCGCGGGCAACGCCCCCTGAAATCTTCTCGTGCTCTGCTGCTAGCTCTAACTCCATAGATTCACGTTGTTCTGCTGGCAAATCTGCCAAAATACGGCGATGCAATACACGAACGGCTGCCACTGCGCCCATTACTGAAACTTCTGCTTCCGGCCAAGCAAGTACACGTGTTGCACCTAAAGCCTTTGAGTTCATTGCAACGTAGGCACCACCATAAGCACGGCGAGTAATTAATGTAACGCGAGGAACAACAGCTTCACCAAATGCATGCAGCAGCTTTGCACCGCGCCTTACCGCACCTTCCCATTCCTGTCCTGCACCAGGTAAGAAGCCTTGAACATCTGCAATAACAATAAGAGGAATTCCAAAAGCATCACAAGTTCTAACAAAGCGCGCTGCTTTCTCTCCCGCGGCTGCATCTAATATGCCGGCGATGTGTGCTGGGTTATTAGCTAGAACTCCCACAGTTGCACCACCCAAGCGGCCAATAATTGTTGTCATGTTAGGTGCCCACATAGATAGCAGCTCAATGTGTTCTGTTTCTTTGTCTAAAATCGCATCAACTAATGGGTGTACTTCATAGGTGCGCACCTGTGATTCCGGAACAAATACCGATAGGTCAATATCGGCCACATCAGGGTTCATAACCCCGTGATTAGCAAAGAGTGCGGTTAAATCACGCACATCATCAATTGCCTCTTGTTCAGTAGGCGCAATGATGTGTGCAAGGCCGCTGTTCTTGCGGTGTGCTTCTGGTCCACCCAGCAGCGCCATATCAATATCTTCACCAGTAACACTTTTAACAACTTCAGGGCCAGTAACAAAGATGCGACCCTCAGGAGATAAAACAACAATGTCAGTTAGCGCTGGTCCATAAGCACCGCCCCCTGCAGTTGGTCCAAGAACTAAAGAGAGCTGCGGGATGTGACCACTTGCAGAGATCATTGATTGGAAAACTTCACCGAAGGCATCTAATGATGCAACGCCATCACTTAAGCGCGCACCACCTGAGTGCCAGATGCCGATGATTGGAACTTGCGCGCTCATTGCCGCTTTATAAGCAGAGACAATTACTTTTGAGCCT
>ENA-ORCY01001484-ORCY01001484.1-marine-metagenome-genome-assembly--contig:-NODE-1484-length-10870-cov-3.341425_pt1 | contig 10870 bp, 9 predicted proteins | sample MGYA00248634_ERZ508507 | MGnify/ENA primary metagenome ERZ508507 (study PRJEB26178, sample SAMN06266269) | marine metagenome | isolation source: Columbia River Estuary | place: USA:Columbia River Estuary... | reverse complement strand
CACCACCATTAGGCGGCTTTCGTCGCGGTTTTCTTCTGGATAATTGGCGATTAATTCTTCAGGAAGATTGAAGTCAAAATCTGAAAGTTTCATTTTACTCATAGGACCATTTTTTAATCCCTTCTCTTAGGGGAGCGCAAAGATACAACATCAAGACCCCCTCTGTCAAGTATTTGAGCAACTATTTCTAAAACTGAAAGTAAACAAATGCTTTAAAGGTATCTGAAACGGCCTGATACATGATGAAAACAGCAAATGCAAACGTGAGGGCCTGCAGCGGCATTGGCCACTTCGAGAAAAATAATACAGTTTGATCTTTCCACTTTTGAGGGAGCCAATGACTCACAAACCCAAGAATGATCAACCAAAATACCAATTGGAAATTGTTCCAAACTTTCCACCAAATTGCGACTGACCAATCAAATTGTGAGGTCATTATGGTTAGGAATTGAAGCGGTTGCTCGGGCTCGGGCAAGCGGAACCAAATGCGCGTAAAGGTAATGAAGGTAAGCGTTAGCGTGATGCGCCAAGCGCGTATGGCCCACGAAGTACTTTTTTCGTAGGGGCTGATGCGCTTCCAGTAATTATAGAGCACCAATGCTGCGCCGTTCATGGCGCCCCAAATCACAAAATTTTGACTCGCTCCGTGCCACAAACCACCTACAATCATGGTGATAAGCAAGTTGAGGTCGCGCACAGCAAAAGTGCGGAATGCTTTCCAAAATTGCCATAAAAGCAAATAAACAAGCAGCAAAATACCATAGGTGTACCATAGCTCAACCCAACCGGTAATGAAATACAAAAAGCCAAGGATGACCGCCGTCATGATGGTTGTGCCCCAAGAACCTTTTTGGTTGCCGCCGAGCGGGATATAGAGGTAGTCGCGGAGCCAAGAACCCAATGATTTATGCCAGCGGCGCCAGAAATCGGCAACAGACACCGATTTATAAGGTGAATTGAAATTCTCGAGCAAATTGAACCCCATTAATTTCGAGACCCCAATAGCCATATCGGTGTAACCCGAAAAGTCGGCGTAAATCTGCAAAGAATAGGCAAACATGGCAATGAGTCCAACAAAACCCGGATATGCACCGGGGCTATCGAGCACTTTGTCTATGAAGTGAACTGCGATGTAATCAGCAAAGACCAATTTTTTGAGCAAGCCTTTTCCAATCATCCAAAGCGCCCAAGAGAACTCGTATTTACTGAGTTGATACGGCTGATGAATTTGAGGTATAAAATCGCGAGCGCGCACAATTGGGCCTGCAATCAGATGCGGAAAATAAGTGACATAAAAAGCGTAGTCGAAGAAGTTCTTGGCAGCTGGAATTTCCTTGCGAGAGATATCGACGAGATAAGAAATGTTGTGAAAGGTAAAAAAGGAAACCCCAATTGGCACTAGTATTTTGTCGACAAAACTGCCTTTGCCAAACCATTCATTTCCGATAACAGCAAACTGATTGACCACGTTGTAGTCTGTGCCAAACTGTGCGTTAAAGGCGTCGGTAAAAAAGTAGGCGTACTTGAAATATAACAATCCTGCCAAATTGATGATCAAGCCCAAAACGAGAAAACCTTTTGCGGAAGGTTTTCCCTCCTTGGTATGCACACCAAGGCCCATGACATAGTTGAACAAAAGCATAAAGCCGAGCAGCAACACAAAATTTCCGGACGTTTTAAAATAGAAGAATAAACTAACCGCCGTCAAGAAAATACTACGGAGTAAATAGCGTTTGTGAATCAGTACAAAGACAGCCATTACGGCTAAGAAAAACAACCAAAAATCGAGTCTTGTAAAGAGCAAGCTTTCTTGTTGCTGCCAGGAGAATATGTCGAGTAAGCGGTTCATATTTTAGTTGCGCAAGTTTTGTAAACTACTAAGATTCTTTTGAAAGGCTTCGATCAAGAGTGTGCCTTTCAAATGATAACCTGTTCCGGTAAAATGTACGTAATCGGCCTGCATGAGGCCTTCAATTTTCCAAGTTTTAGAAGAGCCGAGTTCACCCATAATGCCGTAGAAGTCCCATACTGCCATTTGGTATTGCGCGGCCAACTGATAAATGACTTCGCGTTGTCTTTCCGTATTGCGATTCGGATATTTGCGCATGTAGTAGTCGTCGTTGGGAACGGTCAGTAGAATGGCGCAATTTGGATTGCTCTTCAACACCTGCTGAATCATTTTCTCCAAATTGTGCTTATAAACCAAAGGATCAAAAGCTTCATAGCTGCAATGCGCATCGTTGGTGCCCACCGAAAAAATAAACAAGTCAGGTTTGCGGAGCTTGAGATCGCGGCCAAAATTGGTATTGGCCAAGTAAGTGGGCAAACTAGCCCCATTGATGCCAATAGCCGTGTAGGTAATGCCAGGTAGATCGTTGAGAAATTCAAAACCAAAAAGTTCTAGAGAAAAAGGCGCTTGACAATTTTTGACAAAAAGCAGATCTAAGGAGTCGAGGTGGTCTGAAAAGCGAATTTCTGTGTAGCCAAGGGTGTCATAATGCGCAACGTCTGTTACCAATAATTCTTGGTCTCCAAAATTAAGGTCATAAGGGAATTCACCCGTGTTGTGATAAATCCGAAGGCGGTCAAAAGGCGGTTTCACGAGTGTCCGCAAATGCTTGAAATTAACGACAATCAGTGAGTCAGAACAAGTAATTGCAGCTCCGCTCAGGCCGTAATCGAAGTCTTCTGGGCGTTGCGTGACACTTCTGTAGCCCTTCCAAGCATTGGGCGATGAAAAATCGTAGTTGGTCGGGTTGTTCGTATGGGCCAGATTATAAGGAAAAACCAAACCGCGCTCCCCACTCAAGCCCGGCCAATTGGACTGCAGAAAAGTTCGAAAGTCGTGGGTATAAATATCCGCTTGTAAATGGGAACCGCCAATATGGTAAAAATTGAGCTTGCCTTGCCCCGTTTGGATCATGCTGCTCAATTCTTCATTGAGGTGCATCCAATTTGGGCTTTGCGCGCCAAAAAACTGAAATTGATTGCATTGCACCTCAACAAAAGGATACTTTCGGGCAATTTCTTGTTCGGTTGGGCTCAGAGAGTCGTTGTTACAAAGCGGGAGATATTGTCCAAAAGCAAATATGGGTAAGCTGCAAAACCAAAAGAGGTATTTCATTCTTGGCCTCCCTTCTTGGCTTGCCAATCGGTATAAGCCGCGCCAAATGCTTCATAGAAATACTGCGATGCGATACTTGCACCTCGCGGGCTAAAATGGACGTAATCTTTGCCTGCTAAGCCTTGTGATACCCATGCTGGCATTGAATTAAAACCGCCCATGGCGCCATAGAGATTCCAAAAAGCAACCCCATTTTCTGCGCACATTTTTTGCATGCGATCAACCGTATAAGGCAAAAGCGGATACGTTTCAAAAACGCCTGCATTCAGCCTCGACATATCGCTGGGGCCAATGAGGATGATGGCTGCATCTGGCACTAATTTTTGGATGTATTGAATGCGGTTTTTGAGCGAGCTCATGTAATAACGCACACTGCTACTATCTCTGAAAGAGTGGACTGAATTGCCGCCAAATTGTAGGATAATTAGTTTTGTATTTGCTTCGCGGTGCATTTGGGCAAACAAACTGGCTTCAGAAGAACTGAGGTCGTGCCCAGAGGAACCGCGCATGGCAACATTGTTGATCTGGACACCTACATCGCCTTCTAAACTGAAGCCGGTAAATATGGGACTTTTGGTCGATGAAAAAACAAAGCGCAATTTGCTTGGCGTGTGGTCAAAACTGAGCGGCAATACATGCGCCCCGCCGTCGGCCAACAGAGAATCTTCGTGGATAAGTTTGTCGTTCTCGTAAACTTTTACTGAACAAGACTTGTAACAACTGTTGTAATAGCACTTGACATGGCTAAACGTACGAGCCCTGGTAAAAGCCGCCGCCGATGGCGCGATTTCTATCCATGCTTCGGTCGGAAGACCTGCTTGTGCATCTGTGGCAGCGACGTCAAATGTAGCAGCTGAAAGCAGCGCTCCGTAGCGGCGTGAGCTCATTTTTGGAGGCCAAAAAGCGGTGAAGCGCTTGAAGTTAGGCGACACCTTTTGCTTGAAACTTTGCGTGTTGTATACGTTGTAAGCAGGTATGAACCCAGGGCCAATGCCGCCAAATTGCTGTTGGATGCGCTGGCGGATGTAACCGGTCATGCGGTCGCCTTCAATTTGAGAGTCTCCGTAATGAAAAATACTGATTTTTTTGCCTTCGGCTGCTTCTTGCAGCGCAGCAAAAAACCGAGCCATTTTGACCGCTGCACTCCCACTCATTTGTAGTGGATGTGCTGTCTCACTTGCCAGACTTCCGCCCTCGGGCAAGCCAGTTTGGCCGTTACTTTGGCCGCTGTGTTTCAATCCGTTGTTGATGTCGGTGGTATCTACCGCACTGACAATTTTTTCGATGTTTTTCTTAACTTGTTTTTTGGCAACCCAGATGCGCTCGAGGGGCAAGAAACGCCAATTGACGCCCATCCATTTGACGCCGTCTTCAGGTATTAGCGCACTTGGTATGCACAAAAGTGACAGTACCAGAACTAAAAAAAGCAGAACTTTGTAAGGGCGTATTTGTTGCACTGTTGAATATCTTTGGCAAATATAGTTCTTCTTCCATCAAATATTAAATATATGGCCAATCAACTCGGCAACGAAAGTTCACCTTATTTGTTACAACACGCCCAGAATCCTGTTCATTGGGTGGCTTGGTCAAATGAAGTATTTGAAAGGGCCAAATCCGAAGACAAATTGGTATTGATCAGTGTTGGCTACTCCGCTTGCCATTGGTGTCATGTAATGGAACACGAATGTTTTGAAGACCCTGAGGTTGCTGCACTGATGAACGCACATTTCATCAATGTAAAAGTGGACCGCGAAGAAAGACCGGATGTGGACCAAATCTACATGACGGCGGTTCAACTCATGACCCAACGCGGTGGGTGGCCACTCAATTGTTTTACGCTACCCGACGGCAGGCCCATTTACGGCGGCACGTACTTTCCGAAAGACCAATGGATGCATGTACTCAAGTCTTTGGCGCACACCTATGCCAACGACCGCGTCAAAGCCATTGACTACGCGCGCCAACTACACGAAGGCATCCAGCAAGCGGAACTCATTGACGCCCCGCAAGAAATTTCGGGCTTTAGTGCCGAAAGACTACACGAAATGGTGGTGCGCTGGGCACGCAGTTTTGACACCTTTGAAGGAGGTACCAACAAGGCGCCGAAATTTCCGTTGCCCAATAATTGGCTCTTCCTCCTGCGCTATGCACAACATTTCGACGAAGCAAAAATCGAAAAGCAAGTGCGCCTTACCTTAGACAAAATGGCCTTTGGAGGTATTTACGATCAGGTGGGTGGTGGCTTTACGCGCTATAGCGTTGATGTACTTTGGAAAGTCCCTCATTTTGAAAAAATGCTCTATGACAACGGGCAGCTCATCGGCTTGTACGCGCAGGCTTATGGGCAATACCGAGCACCGCATTACAAGGATCTAGTTTATCAAACTTTTGATTTCCTAGAGCGCGAATTGCTTTCTAACGACGGTGCTTACTTCAGTGCGCTCGATGCGGATAGCGAAGGCGAAGAAGGGAAGTTCTATTGTTGGGACCCAACTGAAATAGACTTCCTATTTGGCGCCGATGCCGCGCGCGTCAAGCGCTATTATCATATCAATCAGGTTGGGTTTTGGGAAGACGACAAATACATCCCGCTGCGCAAAGAAACCGATGCCGCTTTTGCCAAATTAGAAGGCATCGATTTGCAAGCTTGGCTTTCGTTTAAAGCAAAAATGAACGATACGCTACTGAGTCAGCGCTCGACTAGAATTCGCCCAGGGCTCGACCATAAAATAATAGTCAGTTGGAATGCGCTAGCTGCAAAAGGTCTACTTGAAGCCTTTCGGGTTTTTGGTGAAGAGGCTTTTTTACTCCGTGCGCTGCGCATCCTCAATTGGATACAAGAAATTCAATGGGACGGCCAGCAGCTATTGCGTATCAATACGAACGGGCAAAAAAATATTCCAGCTTTCTTAGAAGACTATGCTCATTTGATAGAAGCATTGAGCTTGGCCTACCAAAGCACGGCTCAACTCGAATATTTGGAATTTGCCAAAATACTCACCGAGAAAGTAGCTAATGAATTCCAGCACCCCAAGAGCAAGATGTGTTATTTCACGGCTGCTGATTCAGACCTGATCAGTAGAAATATGGAACTGCACGATAACGTGCTGCCTGCAAGTAATTCGGTTATGGCGCATGCGTTTCTGACTTTGGGGACTTATTACCAAAATGAAGAGTGGCTCAATAGTGCAGCACAAATGCTTCAAAATCTATACGACGGAATGGAAACCTACGGGTCGGGCTACTCTAATTGGGGTTTGCTATTGCTAAGGCAATTGAATCCTGAAAAACAATGGCATGTGCTCAATGAAAGCACGCCTATGGAAGTTTTCAAAGCGAGCGCACAAAGCAATTGTTTGCTCTCCTATCACCAAAGTTTACCACTTTCAAAAATTTACACACCTCAAGCAATTTCGGTTTGCGAGTACGGCGTGTGTCACCAACCCGTTCAAACCATTCAAGAAGCGCTCGAACTATAATGCTTAGATAATGATCGGCTTGCGGGCAATGGCACGCTTCACAGCCGCCACAACATCTGGCGTATCGATGTGGTATTTTGTCATGAGCTCCATTGGTGTACCCGATTCTCCGAAAGTATCATTAACCGCCACATATTCTTGTGGTGCGGGGTGCTTTCTGCTCAAAACCTGAGAAACAGCCTCTCCTAAACCACCGTTCATCATGTGCTCTTCTGCGGTAACCACACAACCTGTTTTAGCGACAGATTTTAAAATGGCGGCTTCGTCCAGAGGTTTAATGGTGTGCATATTGATGAGTTCGGCTGAAATTCCGATGGCATGCAATTCTTTAAGTGCTTCAATCGACTTCCAAACCATATGGCCGCAAGCGATGATGGTTACGTCTGTACCTTGGGTTAACACATCTGCTTTTCCGATCACAAACGCCGCGTCTGGCTTCACAAAAATAGGCATCACTGGGCGGCCAAAACGCAAATAAACTGGGCCTTCGTGAGCCGCAATGGCAATGGTAGCTTGTTTGGTCTGATTGAAGTCGGCAGGTACAATAACGGTCATGTTGGGCAACATGCGCATCATGCCGATGTCTTCGAGTACTTGATGCGTAGCGCCGTCTTCACCGAGGGTAAGGCCCGCGTGCGAAGCACATATTTTGACATTTTTTTTGGAATAAGCTACCGACTGACGAATTTGGTCATAAACACGCCCTGTAGAAAAATTGGCGAAAGTACCTGTAAACGGGATTTTACCCCCGATGGTCATGCCGGCAGCAAGTCCAATCATGTTGGCCTCGGCAATACCCGCTTGAAAGAAACGGTCTGAATATGCCTTTTGAAATGCATCCATTTTAAGAGAGCCAGTGAGGTCTGCGCAAAGAGCAACGACATTGGGATTTTGCTCACCAAGCGCGGCTAAACCTTCTCCAAATCCAGAACGGGTGTCTTTGTTTCCGAGTACTTCAAATTCCATTGTTATAAAGTTAGATTAGTGATTTTGAGGGATGTAATTGTGAATTTCTTTTCTTTGGTGTAGGCGCTAGAGCGCTGGTCTTTTTCTCGATACACTACTTTGTAGGTGCCCGGCTGTAGCTTGATGTTGCCGGTTGTTTGGTTGTATCTCAAATCGAAAACCCACTCCCACTGACCCGGGTTGCGTTCGTAAAACAACTGGCCAACGATACCTTTTGGTGCTTGATACACAAATTGGCCGGCAGCTGGCACATCAAAACTTGTCATTTTGGATTGCTCAATTTTGACTTCTTTGTAAGTGCGAGGTAGCGTCAAGACTTCTAACTGATAAGTTCCCACCAAATACTTTTGAATATCGCCGAGTTGCTGCACATTTAGTGTTTTGCTGGAGGTGGTCTCTAAAATGCGCGTCTCTAAAACGGTGCCCTCTGGACTTTTTACAGAGGTAATTTTGAGCTGACCCTGCCCTGCTGGCACTTGTATCACGTTGTGGGTATGCGGTACAATGGAAATATTGTTTTTGGCAATGGCTGGAACAGTAGCCACACGCAAGTCATATTTGAGTTTGGGATCGAGCACTAAAGTATCGGGCAAGCCTTTGCGGTTGAGGGTGTGCTCGTAAGTATATTTGAGGTTCGTGGTGCCGGTTTCGTAGAGAAACATGCTGACGTCGGTCTCGAGGGGCTTGCCCTCAACTGTGTTAAGGTTGATTTGGACAGTAGTATTGAGCAGCGCTTTGGATAAAATATTAGAGAGTACATTTTCAAATGCAGCTTTGCTTTCGGCGTCTGTGTAGCTACCGATACACTCGAATTTATCGAGGTAGCTGAGGTCCATGCCGAGGCCAATTACAAATGGTGTAACCTTCACACCTTTGTCTCGGAGTTTGCGGGCAATGATACACGGATCGTTGTCGCAAGACTCTAGTCCATCTGTAATGAGGATGATGAAATTGCGGGCGAGGGTGTCGGGGAAATCGGCAGCTGCTGCCTCTAGTGAACGTGCAATTGGCGTAGCTCCCTTTGCCTGCAGCCCTTTGATTTTTGTCTTGATAGGATCGATATTCGAAGGGCCAAAAGCGACTTCGAGTTTGGTGTCTTGGCAGTCTTGGTAGGTGTTGGTAACGTTAGATTGATGTCCGTAGACGCGCAAGGCAAGTTCTAGATTGGGTACACCGCGTAGATTTTCAACACTTTTGGTCAGGACCTCTTTGGCTGCAGCCATTCTCGTTTGGTTGTTCCAATCGAGGTTCATGGAGTTAGAGGCATCTAAAATAAAGAGGATGCGCGTAGTGGTTTGGGTCCAGCCGCAGCTGAAAACAAGCAGAAATATGAAGCCCCAAACCGCTTTCACTAGTAGTCTCCGAGGGTTTCTTCGAGTTGGTCGAGCGCCACTTGGAGCTGCTCAGCATTTGGTGCAACGCCGTGCCATTTGTGTGAGCCCACCATGTAGTCAACACCTTGACCCATTTCGGTTTTCATGATGATCACGACTGGCTTGCCATTGCCTGTTAAAGCTTTGGCTTGTTGCATGGTGCTGCGAATGCTGTCAAAATCATGACCGTCCATGTGCAGTACTTCCCAGCCAAAGGCCACCCATTTTTGGTGGAGGTCACCTAAAGAAAGTACGTCGTCGACGTCGCCATCGATTTGACGGCCATTGGCGTCTATCGTTGAAATAATGTTGTCAATTTTGTTGGCAGCGGCATACATTGCTGCTTCCCAAATTTGACCTTCTTGCAACTCGCCATCGCCGTGAAGCGTGTAAATTATCGTTGGGTCTTGGTTGAGTTTTTTGATTTGAGCAGCGCCAATACCAACAGATAAACCTTGGCCTAATGAACCTGAGGCCATGCGAATGCCTGGTAAGTTTTTATCGGTGGATGGGTGTCCTTGAAGGCGTGAACCTAATTTGCGAAAAGTACCTAGTTCGGGAACAGGAAAATAGCCTGCTCTGGCAAGAACGCTGTACCAAACTGGTGAAATATGGCCATTTGATAAAAAGAAGAGGTCTTCATTTTTGCCGTCCATTTGAAAATCATTGGCATTGTGCTGCATTTGCTCAAAATAGAGGTAGGTTAAAAAGTCAGTGCAGCCTAATGAGCCTCCGGGGTGGCCTGAATTAACGGCCGAAACCATTCTAACGATGTCTCTTCTTACTTGTGAGGCAATGCCTGCCAATGCTTTGTTTTCCATGATAAATATTTCAACTTTTCGAGCTACAAAGCTACGTTTTATTAACTTAGCCTTAGATTTAAACTATAAACATTTGATGCAACTTTTCAACGACTAGTTACGTCATAGAACGAATTCTATCCTGTATGAAACTATTTTACGCCTTCCTATTTGCATTATTGAGCCTTACCTCTTGGTCTCAAACCACCGAGTCTCAACTTAGCAAAACTTATTCCAAAGAAGAAATTTTACAAATAAAGGCCTCCAATGAAATGCCGCTTTACGAATATGCATTGACGCATGCTTGTTATTTAATTGATGCCCCACAAGGCAAAGATGTTAGTCAGTTTGAAGTTTTTGATTTGCTGTTGCCGCCATCACCAGAACCAATAATTTTTACCAATTATAGTATTCGTATTTTAGACCGAACGCAATACTACCGAGTGATCAACACCAACAAAATCTTGGTGGTCAAATCCAAAAATATCCTTTCATTAGAAATGCAAAATCAGAAAAAATGAAACTAATTCTACGCTCAACGCTTTTCTTATTTGCGTTCATTTCTTCGCTTCATGCGCAAGTTACCCTCACTTTAACGGGGCCAGACTACAACCCTAGCAACCCGCTCAACTGTGCTGGTATTGTTCCAACCGGAGGTACCAACTTCATTGACGGTACGGGCAACTACACGCCCAACATGAACGAAACACTAGTACTCTGTCCTGACCTCACACAAGGTTCTAAAGTCTCCATTTCTTTTGCAACCAACATTGGCTTTGAATGGGATGTTCATCCTACAGATACCCTTTACATCTACGATGGTTCTTCTACTGCGGCACCTCTTCTTGGCGCTTAAAACAGTGGTACGCACCCCGTTGGTCTTTTTGCACAAGCATCTTGGAATAACCCAACGGGCTGTCTTACTTTGCGCTTCAAATCTAACGGTGCCAATGAAGGTACGGGTTGGGTAGCCAATGTGGCTTGTGGCAATCCGCCTCAACCAATTGTTCCCCATGTAGAAGCTTTCAAAAATGGAGGAGGCAACAACATCATGAACCCTATCGATACTGGCTTTGTTGACCTTTGCCCGGGCGATAGCGTTTTACTCAAAGCCCTGCCTGGTTTTCC
>ENA-ORCY01001482-ORCY01001482.1-marine-metagenome-genome-assembly--contig:-NODE-1482-length-10881-cov-9.163088_pt1 | contig 10881 bp, 7 predicted proteins | sample MGYA00248634_ERZ508507 | MGnify/ENA primary metagenome ERZ508507 (study PRJEB26178, sample SAMN06266269) | marine metagenome | isolation source: Columbia River Estuary | place: USA:Columbia River Estuary... | reverse complement strand
CCCAATCAGAACGAATAAAAAGAATTAGTTTTATTGCATCTGCTACTTCACGTTTAACTAATGCAGATATGGAATTAGCAAATAAAGCAGCAATGTTATGTAAAGTAGATTTATCCTCTGAAATGGTTGGTGAATTTGCTAAACTTCAAGGCCTCATGGGTAGTTATTATGCTGCTGAAGCTGGTTTGCCCATTGAAATAGGTGATGCATCAAAGGAACATTACTCTCCACAAGGTCCAACTGATGCTGTACCATCGGCACCTGTTTCAATTTCAGTTGCATTAGCTGACAAAATAGACACTTTGACTGGGTTTTGGTTGATTGATGAAAAGCCTACAGGTTCAAAGGATCCATTTGCTTTAAGAAGGGCAGCACTTGGAATAATTAGATTAGTTATCGATAATGAAATAAATGATGCATTAGAATGTATTCTGGCATATGGGTTTTATTTAAATTCAATAGCTGTTCAAAGTTTAAAAAATAAATCTCAAACAAAATATATTGATTTATCCGATAACTCTTTAGAACAAATTTTTGAATTGATCGGTGAAGGCCAATCTAAAAAAATAAAAGAGATATTAAGAGATCTAATATCATTTTTCCATGATCGTCTGAAGGTCTATTTGCGCGATCAAAATATTAACCATGACGTAATTGATGCGTGCTTAGCTATGCCAAATAATACTAACTTTTCCCTGTTGGCCAAGAGAGCAAAAGTCCTTCAAGAGTTTTGTAATTCTGATGACGGTAAAAATTTATTGCAGGGATTTAAGAGGGCAAACAATATCTTAATTGCCGAAGAGAAAAAAGATGGTGTTTCTTACGAGGGAACGCCAGAAATTAAATACGCGCAAATTGATGAAGAACGATCGTTATTTAAAATATTAGATGAAAATGAATCTGATATAATTAACTATATTAATAAACAGGACTTTAAGTCTGCAATGGGTGCTTTAGCTAACTTACGATTACCAATTGATTTGTTTTTTGAAAATGTACAGATTAATTCTGACACCAAAATAGTTAGGCGAAACCGTCTTTGCCTTTTAAATAGAATTAGACTTATAATGAAAAGTGCAGCAGATTTTACGCTTATCGAAAATTGATTAAATTAAGATTTTCAAAGATAATTTAATTTATGTCTTCTTTGCTCTATTATTATTAATTTATTGATCATAGGATTAATGAATAAGGAGTAAAGTCTTGGATGATGAATTAAAAACATATCCTGAATGTGTTGAATTAATATCAGATGCGGATGTGCCTATTGAAAAATATGGCGCAAGAGCAAATGCTATTGTTAATTTATTAAAGGCTGATCTGCCTATTCCCAAAGCATGGTCTTTCCTTTGTGAGTCTGTACATAAGTTTCAGGACTATGAATTCCCAGAGATTAAAGGGTTAAAACTCTCTTTAAATGAAGGAATATTAGTTTCACTGCGTGCTAGTCCAATTTCCAGAGATTGGGGTGGCCCAGAAACACTTTTAAATATTGGTATGAATTGGAAAATTCATGAAATGTTAAAAAATGCGCTTGGTAAAAATACTGTAGACGCTTTGTATTTTCGGTTCATTCAAGACTTTGCTACGCAAGTTGCGAGGTTAGATGCGGAAGATTTTGATGTATTGCTCGATGTTTCATTAAGTAATGATGTTATTGATTATGGGAAAGCATTAGAAAATGCATTGAGCCTTTTTCAAGAAGAGACTGGAAACGAATTCCCTCAAGATCCTCTAGATCAATTGCAACAAAGTTTGAAATCAATGGCAAGCGCTTGGAATAGTGCAAGTGCTAGAATTTTACGTGCGGCAAGAGGCGCGCCAGTTAATGCAGGTTTGGGCCTCATTGTTCAAGAAATGGTTTTGGGTATTGGTGATGGAGAATTTGGATCTGGTGTTGCTCAATTTGCCTCACCAGTTACAGGAGAAGAACAAGCTTTTGGTCGGTATCTCAGTCAATCTCAAGGCCGTGCTGCTATGCAGGAAGAAGAGGGTGCTCAGTATTTAGCAAAAGATAAGCGTGGGCCATCATTAGAAGAAATTTGTCCTAAATGTTTTAAAGATTTAAAAGACTATGCTCAAATTGTTACAAGGTTATATCGAGATGACATGCAGCTTGAGTTTACAATAAAAAATGGCGTTGTTTGGCTGCTCGATGCAACTCCAGCAGATAGAACTGCTAGGGCAGCAGTAGCAATAGTAATTAGATTACAGTCTTTGAAACTGATTACTGTTGAAGAAGGACTTTTGAGAATTGCTCCAAAGACCCTTAATGAAATTCTTCACCCTCAATTAGATCCAAAAGCTACAACAGTACAAATAGCTGATGGAATTGGGGCAAGCCCTGGTGCTGCAACTGGAAAGATTGTTTTTAATGCTTCAAGTGCAGTTGCATTAGAGGCGCGTGGCGAGCCATCAATTTTAGTAAGAATAGAGACAACACCAGACGATATTCGTGGAATGCATTCTGCAAATGGTATTTTAACTGAACGTGGGGGGATAAATAGCCATGCAGCCGTTGTTGCAAGAACTTTAGGTCTTCCGTGTGTTGTTGGTGTTAGTAATATTAATATTGATCAAAAAAATAAAAAATTACAGCTTGAAAATGGCACATCACTATCTGAAGGTGACTTAATTACTCTTGATGGATCAACTGGAAAAATCTTATCCGGAGCAACAAAATTAATTGAACCTGAGCTCGGAGGTAATTTTAAAAAGTTTATGAGTTGGGCTGACAAGGTGCGAACTATGGGTGTGCGTGGAAATGCTGATACACCTCAAGATGTTCGATTAGCCCAAAAGTTTGGTGTGGATGGTATTGGCTTGGTTCGAACTGAACATATGTTTTTTGATACACATCGACTAAATGTTATGCGAGAATTGATATTTTCTGAAAAAACTGATGATCGGCAAGATGCTTTAAATCTTCTTCTACCAATGCAGCGAGAAGATTTTTATGAAATTTTTTCTTTAATGGAAGAGCAATCTGTTTGTATCCGATTATTGGATCCTCCCTTGCATGAGTTTTTACCTAAAACTCGAGATCAGGTTGTTGCTTTAGCAGAGTCAATGGATTTGCCATTATCAAAAGTTATAAACCGAGTTGAAGAACTAGAAGAAATAAACCCAATGCTTGGCACTCGAGGAGTAAGGTTGGGAATAACAGTGCCAGAAATTTATGTAATGCAGGCCAGAGCAATATTTGAAGCAGCCTGTTTGGTGCAGAAAAACACAGGTCGAATGATTAAGCCAGAAATTATGATCCCTTTAGTTTCAGCCAATCGTGAAGTGGAATTAGTAAAGGCTCGAGTAGATGCTGTTGCATCATCAGTTCAGTCAGAAACAGGAATTGAAGTAAATTATTCTTTAGGTGTTATGGTCGAAACTCCACGGGCAGCTTTGCGAGCGCATGACATAGCTCGAACTGTTGATTTTATGAGTTTTGGGACAAATGATCTAACTCAAATGACATATGGTCTTTCTCGAGATGATGCCGGGCGATTTATGAGGGAGTACGTAAATCAAGAAATCTATGATGAAGATCCTTTTCTTACATTAGATATATATGGTGTTGGAGAATTGTTATCTATTGCTGCAGATAGAAGTCGGTCCGTTAAATCAGATATACTTTTAGGGTTGTGCGGAGAACATGGTGGTGATCCTGAATCAATAATATTTTGTCATGATGCAGGCTTTGATTATGTTTCATGTTCGCCATTTCGAACACCTATTGCACGATTAGCTGCCGCTCAGGCAGAATTAATGAACAAATAATTACAAAAAAAGACTAATTATTTTAATTAGTTAAGTAAAAATTTGCAAAATATCAATTTTTTTTACAATAAAAAGGCTAGACTGAACGTTTTTAGCAATTTAAAAGCCCACCTGTGAGATTTCTATGAATAGTTTTGAAGCCCAATAATGGAAAAAAGTATGTTTAGATTTTGTCTGTTGGCTGTAATATTGTTTAATACCACATTTATCACTCCCGTGGTGGCTGACAATGTGCAGGCTTCTTATGGATTAGCATATAACAATGTGAAAACATCAGACCCATTAACTGGGACTTGGACTACTTTTTCAGACATGTTAAACCCCACTAGTACCGTTGCTAATGTTGCATTAATTTCACCTGTTGATGTGAATATTTTTCTTAAAAAAGTAAAAGTATCTATTTTAGATAAATTAACTTGGCCTTTTATTTTTAAAACCGTGCCATCACGATCAGTTTTGCTCAAAATGCCTAACGTAAGTGGCGATACAGAATTTAAATGTATGACAGAGGCTTTATATTTTGAAGCTAGGGGTGAGAAAGTTCGTGGAATTTTTGCAGTGGCGGAAGTGATTAAAAATCGTCGTGATAGTAAAAAGTTTCCAAATTCAGTTTGTGATGTAATAAACCAGGGCTCGCACCGAAGACATGCATGTCAATTTTCTTATATGTGTGATGGCTTAAAAGAAACGATACGAGACAAAGAAGCAAAAGAGTTTGTTGCAAAAATCGCAAAAATTTCACTTGAATCGCGAGTGCCAAACATTACAGCTGGCGCAACGTATTATCATGCAAACTTTGTTCGTCCAAAATGGTCTAAAGCTTTTAAACGTACCGCCACAATTGGAAAACATCACTTCTACAGAGGTTAATAGCTTTAGTATTGATTTAGTGAAAACTTTGTGTGTCCAACATATATTTATTAATGTAGAAATATCATAGATATATTAGAATTTAATTCTAATCTAAAGAGATAAAATATAAAATGAACAACCCATCTATAGTCTTTGATAAGCTTGAAATCCGTGCAAAATCAGAACAATCAAATCCAGCATTAGACCGTATTTCAATTCGCGATTATATTAAAGAAGTTGAGATAGGTGCATTTCAAGTTGAGCGAGATTTAACTCAGCGTGTAAAATTCAACGTAGTAGTTGAGGTCTCTGATTCTTCAAGCTCTTCATCGGATGATGTAGATGACATCTTATCTTATGATATGATTATTGAAGCAATCGATGAGCAACTTAACTTTGAAAGATTAAATTTGCTAGAAACTTTAGCAGATAGAGTATCTGAACAAATACTTTCGCATCAGCAAGCTATTAGAGTTTTCATACGTATCGAAAAATTAGATCGTATACCCGGAAGCTTGGGTGTTGAAATTGTTAGAGATCGTAAAAATTCTAAACATGATAAAGATAAATCTATTATCACACCTTCAATAGTCTTCATTCCAAATGAAATTATTCAATCTAATGATTTAAAGAATTGGCTTGATGCTATTGCGCAGTACAAAAAACCTACAATTATTTGCGTTGAAAACTTATTCATTCCACAAAAAACATCACTGGAAATAGATTCACATCATCGAATTAAATTACTTGCAATAGAACAAACTGCATGGGATTTGGCTGGCAAAGACAACCGCTGTGTTGTTGTCGATACTCGCACTGAATTAGACTGGTCGATGAAAAACAATGAAGTAACAGTATGGGCTCCATCTAAGATGATTTTAGATGCGGTAAATAAGCCAAGTTTAAAGTCTGAACCATTAGATTTAGCTATTTGGCTCGCAGATGAATTAAACACGGATTATATTTATCATGTGGGCCCTGAATCTAATTACCCAAATGTGCAATTAATTTCATCTCCAAATTTTTTTAAATAGTAAGCAAAAATTAAGTAGGGATTTTTATGAATTATTATAGACCAATTGTATCCTACGGGAAAAATAGGCCTAAACACGCAATGCCTATTGCGGGTGGAAACGCCTGGTTTTCAGAAGTGGAGAAATTGTCACGTAATGAAAACTCTACAATCATTACTCTAAAAGATGTGCCTGGTGATATTCTCAATAATATTACGCGCAAGAGGTCTAATTTTTCTGACTTAAGTATGTCAAATGCTCATGTAATGGGTGTATTAAATGTTACCCCAGATAGTTTTTCAGATGGTGGACAGCATTATGATGTAGACATTGCTGTTAGGCGCGGCAAAGAAATGTTAGATGAGGGCGCTTCCATCGTTGATATTGGAGGTGAAAGTACTCGCCCAGGAGCTGATTTTGTTGATAGGTTTTCTGAACTAAATCGTGTTTCTCCAGTTGTAGATGCATTGGCAGAATTAGGTATAATTTCTGTTGATACAAGAAAAGCAGATGTTGCTAGAGAAGCAATATCACAGGGTGCAATGATATTTAATGATGTGTCAGCACTAAGCTTTGATCCAAGAAGCTTGAATGTTCTAGCTGAATCTGGAGCATCTGTGTGTCTAATGCATGCAAGTGGTGATCCACAAACTATGCAAGATAATCCAACATATGACGATGTGTTGCTCGATGTTTATGATTTTTTGATGTCACGTGTTGAATTATGCCTACAAGCAGGAATTGACCTTTCTAAGATATCTATTGATCCTGGTATTGGATTTGGAAAAACAATTGAACACAATTTGTTACTGATTAAGGGAATGTCATTATTCCATGGGATAGGATGCCCCATATTATTAGGTGTTTCACGTAAAAGATTTATTGGAGAAATAGGAAAAGCGCAAAATACCGCTGACCGTCTTGGTGGATCCATCGCAGTAGGTTTAGAGGGCTTGCGGCAAGGTGTACAAATGTTAAGAGTTCATGATGTAAGAGAAACAGTACAAGCTGTTCGGTTATTTGAGGCAATGGCATAACATGACAAAGCGTAAGTATTTTGGAACTGATGGTGTTAGAGGACTAGCAAATGCATTTCCTATGACACCAGATATAGCATTAAAACTTGGGGCTGCGGCTGGGCGCCACTTTAGGAAAGATCAAAAGCAACACCGTGTTGTTATTGGCAAAGATACACGTCGCTCAAGTTACATGTTTGAAAATGCACTAACAGCTGGTTTTACATCAACTGGTATGGATGTGTATTTACTAGGACCTGTACCAACCCCCGCTGTTGGCGTTTTAACCAGATCTATGCGAGCAGATGTAGGTGTAATGATCTCTGCCTCACATAATTCTTATTTAGATAATGGAATTAAATTTTTTGGTCCTGAAGGTTTTAAGCTTTCAGATAAGGTTGAACTTGAGATTGAAAAATTGCTTGATGATGAAATTGAATATGCTGCATCTGAAAATATTGGAATGGCTAAAAGAATTGATGATGCTCTCGGTCGATATATGGAATTTGCAAAATCAGCTTTTCCACGTAAAAAACTTTTAAACGGTTTGAAGGTGGTAGTAGACTGTGCGAATGGTGCTGCCTACAAAGCTGCTCCCATTGTATTATGGGAGCTCGGGGCAGAGGTAATATCTATAGGAGTAAATCCTGACGGTTATAATATTAATAAAGACTGTGGATCTACTCACCCTCAAAATGCAGCTAAAGCTGTACTAGAACATAATGCAGATGTTGGTATCTGCTTAGATGGTGATGCTGATCGACTTATACTGATTGATAATAAGGGTAACATCGCTGATGGTGATCAACTAATGGGATTAATTGCATCTCAATGGTCTTCAAAAGGTAAGTTGGCAAATAATACGCTCGTTGCAACTGTTATGTCTAATATGGGTTTAGAGCGATACCTTAATACACTTGATATTAAGTTATTACGAACAAATGTTGGAGATAGATATGTAGTCGAAGCTATGCGTAAGTTTGGCTATAACCTTGGTGGTGAACAATCAGGTCATATTGTCATGACTGATTATGCGACTACGGGTGATGGATTAATGGCTGCACTACAATTTTTGAATGCGCTTGTGGAAAGTAAGTGTACATCAAGTGAATTAATAAAGGTTTTTGAACCTATGCCACAATTGCTAAGAAATGTTAGACTTAACAATTCAGAATCTTTAGATAATTTGAAAGTCAAAGAGTCAATAAAAGCTGGGGAAAATGCTTTTGGTGATATTGGACGTATATTAATAAGAAAATCAGGTACAGAGCCACTATTACGTGTAATGGGAGAGTGTGAAGACCCTAAATTATTAAAAGCTGTTATTGGTAATATCGTCGAAACAGTTGATGCTATAAACTAGTTTTTTGTTTTGCCTTGCTTTGACTTATTGCTAATCCAATCATTATTAATCCAAGAGCTGCTATAAAACTTGTTGGAACTTCTTCACTAAGAAAAAATACACCAAAAGCTATTGCCCAAAGAGGTACTTGATAGTTAACCATGCTCATGAAAGCAGGGCCTGCACTATTAATGATGCTTACTAAAAGTATGGTGGCTAATGCAGTAGGGAATAATCCTAAGTAAATTGTTCCAACTAAAGCAGTTGTTTCTGGCCACTGTGGAATGCCTTCAATGAATAATGCAACGGGTGCTAGTAAGATTGCGCCAATGATTAATCCGCCTGTAGAATATGCCATAATTGAAACAGGTGGGCAAAGTCGGGTATTGATTGAACCAAGGCCGTAACATAGAGCGGCCACAATGCATGCAATTCTTGCCAGTGGCTCAAGTGAAGCACCGGTATTAATTATTAATTGGGTTGGGCCAATTAATACGATGATCCCAATAAATCCAATTATAAAGCCAAATATCTTTCGAGGTACCATTTCATTACTTTTCAAAATGAAATGTGATAGTGGTAGGACTAATAATGGAACAACAGCCATTGTTACTCCAGCAAAGCCAGAACTTACGTAAAGTTGCCCCCAATTTAATAAAGAAAATGGTATTGAATTCGTTAAAAGGCCCATCAGAGTAATATGAAGCCAGATACGGCGATCAGTTGGAGTTGAAAATTTAGGAAATTTTCTACCTGAAGCTATTGTAATAATTAATAAGACCATAGAAGCTAATGATACGCGCAATAGGGCCACAGTCATTGGGCCAAAACTAATGAGTGCGAGCTTAGCTCCCATGAAAGAGCCGCCCCAGATAATCCCTAGGCAAATTAATGCAATCCAATTAGCAATTGTTGGCTTTGTCATATTTTCAAATCTTATATAATTAATTGTGTATGCTAAAATATAATTTTTATAACAGACGTATTTTCCTACAAATCTAATTCTGAAAAGTAAACTAAATAAATAATCATTAATTTATTCAAATTTGAATGAAAGACAAAAAAAGGCCAACCTAAATGGGTTGGCCAATAAAATATATAACTGTATTAATTAGTTGCGTTCTTTATCAACCATTTTGCCTTCAGATATCCAAGGCATCATTGCGCGCAATTTACCACCAATGATTTCAATTTCATGCTCGTCATTTGCACGGCGAGAAGCTTTCAATGTTGGTTGTGCTACTTGATTTTCAAGCATGAAGTCGCGAACAAATTTACCATTTTGAATATCGGCTAATACCGCTTTCATGTTCTTTTTAGTTTCTTCATATGGAAGAATGCGTGGGCCAGAAACATATTCTCCATATTCAGCTGTATTTGAGATTGAATAGTTCATATTCGCAATGCCACCCTCATAGATTAAGTCTACGATAAGTTTTGTTTCGTGCAAGCACTCAAAATATGCCATTTCAGGCTCATACCCAGCTTCAACTAATGTTTCAAATCCCATACGAATTAATTCAACTATGCCACCACATAAGACTGCTTGTTCGCCGAATAGATCAGTTTCACACTCTTCACGGAAATCAGTTTCAATAATACCTGAACGTCCGCCACCAATAGCAGAACAGTATGACTTACCAATTTCTAGAGCATTGCCTGAAGCATCTTTGTCCACAGCCACTAAGCAAGGAACGCCGCCACCTTTAGTATATTCTCCTCGAACAGTGTGCCCTGGTCCTTTTGGAGCCATCATTATTACATCAATACCAGCCTTTGGTTCAATTAAACCAAAGTGAACATTTAAGCCGTGAGCAAATGCTATTGCAGCACCTTCACGGATGTTATCGTGCACATATTTTTTGTAAGTATCTGCTTGTAATTCATCAGGCATTGTAAACATAATTACATCAGCCCACGCTGCTGCTTCTGCTATGCCCATAGTTTTTAAACCTTCGCCTTCAGCTTTTTTTATTGAAGGTGAACCTTCTCGTAATGCTACTACAACATTTTTAGCTCCAGAATTAACTTTAGACACAGTAATTTCTTTTGCCCCCTTCATATACTTTTTTGAAATAGATAAGACTTCTTTAGACATAGTAGCAGAAAATAACATGGTTTGTCTATTTTTAGAAGTTTTATCTAATATAAAATCTAAATCATCCTTAAACCCCATGCTTAACATTTCATCTGCTTCATCTAACACAACTCTATTAACAACATTTAATTTTAATATTTTTCTATTAATTAAGTCTTTTGTTCTTCCAGGTGTTCCTACAATAATTTGTGCTCCTTTTTTGATTGATTTAACTTGATTTTCAATACTAACTCCTCCATATACAGGAACAGTTTTAATATTTTTAAGGTATTTAGAATATGAAATAAGATCTTTAGAAATTTGGATACATAATTCTCTAGTAGGGCATAAAACTATTACCTGAACTTGTTTCAGTTTAAAATCTATTTCTTGAATTGATGGCAAGCCAAATGCAGCGGTTTTTCCAGTTCCAGTTTGGGCTAAGGCAATTAAATCTTTATTCTCTTCCAATAAAAAAGGAATACATTCTTTTTGAATTGGAGTAGGTGTTTTATAACCTAATTCTTCAATTGATTTAATTAATTCTTTGCTTAAACCTATATCCTTAAAACCAGACATCTATTAATTTTGGCTGCAAATGTCGACTATTAAATTGGGTATTATCTATTTTATTATATTTTTTTTATTTACTTAAAATTGAATCAAAAAAAAACACACCATTTAAGTGTGTTTTTTTATTAATTAATTTTATTGTTTAATTCCCTGCTGCTTTCATTCCTTGTTCAATTAAATCATAAAACTGATCTAGTTTTGGCAGAACAACAATTCTTGTTCTTCTATTTTTTG
>ENA-ORCY01001480-ORCY01001480.1-marine-metagenome-genome-assembly--contig:-NODE-1480-length-10886-cov-3.531316_pt1 | contig 10886 bp, 6 predicted proteins | sample MGYA00248634_ERZ508507 | MGnify/ENA primary metagenome ERZ508507 (study PRJEB26178, sample SAMN06266269) | marine metagenome | isolation source: Columbia River Estuary | place: USA:Columbia River Estuary... | reverse complement strand
GCCTATAACTCAATTAATTCCAAAGAGGATCAAAGATCTCAGGCAAATTATCTCCTAGAGAACTGGAAAGAAATTTATGAAAATGCCGCAGGTATGAGAAAGTATGAGAACACTATTGGTGGTTTTACTTTTCAATTTAGTGATGGCTGGTGGAAATATAATTTTGATCATAGAAAAAATGTTAGCAAACATGACACTGTTGCAACTTGGGCTAATGGAGGATACTCAGTAGATCTTGAAGAAGGGGAAAACAATATGAATGAAGAATGGTTTGGAATTTGTGCTAAAGGACCAACAGATAACAACGGTTTGTATAAATTGTATCCAAGAGCAGCCTATTATGTACTGCAACAAATTCATCAATTTAATCCTTACCAAGAAATAGCTAATACCAACTTGTTGCACAGCTATTTTAATGGTATAAATCTTAAAGATGCCATCATTAGAGGAAAAGAAAACGAAAGGATTCTTGCTAATCTAACAAAAGAGAAAGATTCTTTAATTATTGAGTCATCCGAAAAAAGAACTTCATCTATGCTTCATATTACTTTTGATGATGATTCTAAGGCTTTTAATTTCATCTCTTTTGGTGGTGCTTCTTTTAAAATTATAAACAACCCTAAGCTACCAAAAAATAATACATCAACTTTAAAAGTTGGTGAAATTACAAACTCAGGATATAATTGGGAAGGCAATTATATAGACCTTAAGAATCCTATACACTTAGAGAACGGAAATACTATTACCTTAACTGCTTATTCAAAAAAGCCCTTAAGTTTATTGCTAAAACTAGAGAAAACAAACAACAAAACTATTTCAACAGAATGCAACGTACTTCATACTGGAAATGGTTGGGAGGAGTTAAAGTATACTTTTTCTTCCTCTAATAAATACAATAGATTGGTTATTTTCATTGATGGCCCAGGAACTACTTCTGGAAGTTTTTATATTGATGATATTACTCAGTCAAACTCAAAAAATTCAACTAAAAAATTAAGTGCCATAAAAAATGAGTAACGAAACAAACACATTAACGAAAAATACTTCCATCCAGAAAAAGGATGTTCATCTAAAGTCTATAACTATAGACGATGAAATATATTATCAGATATCAAATAATGACGCAATGCGTCCTTTCTTTATGAGCATTGTAAGTGATTCTAATCATTGGATGTTTATCTCCAGTAATGGGGGGCTTACTGCTGGAAGAAAAAATTCTGAATATGCTTTATTTCCTTATTATACAGACGATAAAATTACAGAATCTGCAGACATTACAGGAAATAAATCTATTTTTAAAGTATACAAAGACAACCAAGAGTTTATGTGGGAACCTCTTGCGGTTAGGTCTTTAGGAAGCTATACTACCACACAAAATCTTTATAAAAATAGGTATGGAAACAAAATTATATTTGAAGAAATTAATCATGATTTAGAGTTAATATTTAGATATCAATGGAGTTCCAGTAATGTCTTTGGTTTTGTTAAAAAGTCTAAACTTATAAATACTGGAAACGAGGCTGTAAAAGTTTGCTTGCTTGATGGTATTCAAAACATTATGCCTGCTAGCATTGGAAGTGATGAACAAAACCAATCAAGTAATTTAGTAGATGCCTATAAACGAAATGAACTTGAAGAAGCCACAGGTCTTGGAATTTTTGCGTTAAGCGCTATATTGGTAGACAAAGCAGAAGCAAGTGAAGCTCTAAGAGCAAATATTGTTTGGTCTCTTGGTCTTGAAAACCCAAAGCATTTACTTTCATCTCTTCAACTTAATGATTTTAGATTGGGCAAATCTCTAGAACAAGAGGTAGATGTTAAAGCAGAAAAAGGAGCTTACTTCTTAACTACAGATATATTCCTAGAAAAAGGAGCTTCTAAAGAGTGGATGATTGTTGCCAACGTACATCAAAACCACTCCAATATAGCCAAGCTATCAAAACAAATTAGAGAGGATTCTTCTTTGTTAGAAAAGGTAAATAATGATATTAATCTCGGAACTAAACGTCTAGTTGAGTTAAACTCAGCTTCCGACGCAATTCAAGTTTCTTCAGATAATTTAAAAGATACTCGTCATTTTGCAAATACACTCTTCAACATTATGCGAGGTGGTATTTTTGATAATAATTATCAAATTGAAAAATGGGATTTTAAAAACTATTTAGAACAAGCAAATAAAAAAGTAGCCTTCACCTCAGAGGGCATTATAGCAACGCTTCCAGATCTGTTTTCTCTTTCTGAACTTCAGAAAATAGCCTACGATAATACCGATAAAAACTTTAGACGTCTTTGTTTGGAGTACATGCCTTTAAAATTTAGTAGACGTCACGGAGACCCAAGTAGGCCCTGGAATAAGTTCTCAATCAATACAAGAAATGAAGTTGACGGTTCTAAAATTTTAGATTATGAAGGAAATTGGCGCGATATTTTTCAAAACTGGGAAGCCTTAGCTCATTCTTATCCTGAGTTTATTGAAAGCATGATTCATAAGTTTTTAAATGCAACTACTTTTGATGGCTATAATCCGTACAGAGTAACAAAAGGAGGGTTTGACTGGGAAACCATAGAACCAGATGACCCTTGGTCTTATATTGGATATTGGGGAGATCATCAAATTATATACTTACTCAATTTTGTAGAGTTTATAAACAATCATAAACCTGGAAGACTAGAGAGCTTCTTTACCAAAAATTTATTTGTGTATGCAAATGTTCCTTACAAAATAAAGCCATATCAAGAGTTATTAAAAACTCCTAAAGACACCATTATTTTTGACCAAGATTTAGACGCTAAAATTCGTGAAGAACGAGCTTCACTAGGAGCAGATGGTGCTCTGTTACGCGATGAACACAGATTTATTGTAAAAGCTAATTTTATAGAAAAAATACTAGCAACTTGCTTAGCTAAACTCTCTAATTTTATTCCTGAGGGTGGAATTTGGATGAATACGCAAAGGCCAGAATGGAATGATGCCAACAACGCATTGGTTGGGAATGGTGTTTCTATGGTAACCCTTTACTATTTACAACGTTTTTTCAGCTTCTTTGAAGAACTATTGGCTACAACTTCAATTGAAGAGGTAGAAATTTCCAATGAAATTTCAGTATTTTTTAATAAGGTATTAGCAACTTTTGAAGAAAATAAAAAGATGTTAGGGGGCCCAATTAATGATGCAAATAAAAAATTAATTCTAGATGCACTAGGGCAGGCAGGAAGTGATTATAGAGCGCAAATTTACGAGCATGCTTTTTCAGGAAGAAAAACAAGTCTTTCTATAGATCAATTGAAAGCATTTATTGAACTGAGTAAATCTTATTTAGAGCACTCTATAAAGGCAAATAAGAGAGAAGACAATTTGTATCATGCTTATAACTTAATGACGGTAAACTCTGATAATTCTATTTCTATAAGCTATTTAAGTGAAATGTTAGAGGGGCAGGTTGCTGTTTTAAGTGCTGGCTATTTAAATGCAAGTGAAACCTTAGCTGTTTTAAATGCGTTAAAGAAAAGTAAACTTTTTAGAAAAGATCAATACAGTTATTTACTATATCCTTTCAAAGAATTAAAAGGATTTTTAGATAGAAATACCATCCCAGAAGAAGCAGTTTTATCATCAAAACTATTACAAGAGATGTTAAAAGACCGAGCTGTTGAAATTATAGAAAAAGATGTAAATGGAGACTTTCATTTTAATGGAAACTTTAAAAATGAAGCTGACGTTATTGAAGCTTTAGAAAAACTTTCAGAGACAAAGTACAGTAAGCTTTTAGCCTCAGATACTCCAAAAATTCTTCAAACTTTTGAAAATGTTTTTAACCACAAAGCATTTACAGGTAGATCAGGTACATTTTATGGCTATGAGGGTTTAGGTTCTATCTATTGGCATATGGTTTCAAAATTATTATTAGCGGTTCAAGAATCTTGTTTAAAAGCAGTAAACGAAGGTGAAGATGAAATAATGGTAGGGCATTTACTAGAACACTTTTATGAAATAAATGAAGGGATTGGGGTTCACAAATCACCAGAGTTATACGGTGCTTTTCCAACAGACCCGTATTCTCATACTCCCGGAGGAAAAGGAGCTCAACAACCTGGAATGACCGGTCAAGTTAAAGAAGATGTTATTAGTAGGTTTGGTGAATTAGGGGTGTTTGTTAAGCATGGGAAGCTATATTTTAATCCATGTTTACTTAGAAGAGAAGAGTTTGTTTCTAAAGAAACCAACTTTGAGTATTTAAGTCTTTTTGATGGTAACAACCTAATAAAAATGCCAGTTAACTCCCTTGGGTTTACCTATTGCCAAGTACCAATTATCTATCATATTGCCACTAAAGATCACCTAGAGATTTCTTTTAAAGACGGAACTTCTATAGGAATTGATTCGTTAGTCATAGATAAGATATCAAGTGAGAAAATATTTAAAAGAACTGGAGAGGTGGTTCAGATTAATGCGCATATAAACAGCACATACTTAAAATAGAAAGGGAAACACTATGAGGTTGAAATTTTATCTATATACTGTAGCCATTTCATGCATCATATTGTCTTGTAAAAACAACAAAAGGAATCAAAATTTGCAAAAAGAATCAAAACAAAAAACGCAATTGACAGCAAAAGATATATTAGGGAACTCAGAATATTTAGCAATTTCTTATGGTGGTTATAGAAAAACAACCAGAGATATTCAGCCAACCATAGCGGAAGTAAAAGAAGATATGAAAATTCTTTACGCTATGAAAATTAGAATCCTTAGAACGTATAATGTGCAATTAGCTCAAGCGGAAACAATTCTTAAAGCCATTGAGGAACTAAAGAGTGAAGATCCCTTATTTGAGATGTATGTGATGTTAGGAGCTTGGATAGATTGTAAAAATGCTTGGACAAATAATGCTGTAGATCACCAAATAGAAAGCGAAGAAAATGAAGGGGAAATAAGCAGAGCCGTGGCCTTGGCAAATAAATATCCAAGTATTGTGAAAATTATTGCCGTAGGAAACGAGGCAATGGTAAAATGGGCCACAAGTTATTATGTTCAACCATCAGTAATCCTCAAATGGGTTACTCATTTACAAGACTTGAAGAAAACCCAAAAACTTCCAAAAAATCTTTGGATTACTAGTTCAGATAATTTTGCCTCATGGGGCGGTGGAAGTGATGAATATCACACAGAAGATTTAAATAAACTCATTAAAGAAGTAGATTATATTTCTATGCATACTGACCCGATGCATGATACTCATTATAATCCTGTTTTTTGGTATACAAAAGAAGAAAAACCCAATATAGAAAAAGTAAATAACATCATGCTAAGAGCCAAAGATTATGCGGTATCTCAATATGATAGTGTTACCAATTATATGAAAAGTCTAGGAATACAAAAGCCAATACACATTGGAGAAACAGGATGGGCTTCGTTTTCAAACGGACTTTATGGTAATAAAGGAAGTAAAGCTACTGATGAATATAAAGAAGCCCTATTTTACAAACATATAAGAGAATGGACTTCAAAGGAAGGAATCTCTTGTTTCTATTTTGAAGCTTTTGATGAGCATTGGAAAGATGCTCCAAACCCAGGGGGTTCCGAAAATCATTTTGGGTTGTTTACTATTGATGGCAAAGCTAAATATGCTTTGTGGGATTTAGTGGATGAAAGTATTTTTAAAGGCTTGGGAAGAGGTAAGAATCCAATTACAAAAACATATAACGGAAATAAGGACAGTTTGCTTCTAGAAGTGCATGTGCCTCCTTTCAAAAAAAATAACAATACATTATAAAAACATATAGTGAAATGAAATTAATTAGGATATACTTTTTTTTAACACTAATCTTTATGAGTGTCCTCTCTTGCACATCAGAAAAATCTTTATCGGTAAAAGTTATAGAAACTTCAAAAAGTGGAAATAAATTAAGCCAAATAACTAATTTTACAGAGCCTAACGATGTTTCTTCTATTAGTATTAACCCGGAAATAACATATCAAAAAATTACAGGTTTTGGTGGTTCTTTTACAGAATCTTCAGCATACTTGTTAAATAAACTAAGTTCTAAAAATCGCGACACCATTTTAAGAGCTTATTTTTCGAAAGAAGGAGCTAACTATTCATTGACTAGAACACACATGAACTCATGTGATTTTTCACTATCAAACTATTCATATTCTCCTGTTGAAAATGACATGGAGCTCAAGCATTTTTCTATCCAGGAAGACAAAGACGATATTATCCCAATGATTAAAGACGCTATGAAAATTTCTGAAGATGGCTTCAACATTATTGCATCTCCCTGGACTGCCGCCCCTTGGATGAAAGACAATAATAATTGGGTTGGCGGAAAATTACTTCCAAAATATTATGATACTTGGGCACTGTTTTTCTCTAAATACTTAGCTGCTTATAAAGCTGAAGGAATAGATATTTGGGGGTTTACGGTTGAAAATGAACCACATGGAAATGGAAATAACTGGGAAAGCATGCATTATTCTCCTAAAGAAATGACAGATTTTGTACAGTTTCATTTAGGTCCAAAATTAGAAGCAGACGGCTATGGAGACAAAATAATTTTAGGTTACGACCAAAACAGAGCTGGCTTACAAGAGTGGGTAGACGAAATGTACAAAGATGATGCCTCTTCAAAATATTTTGATGGCACAGCAATTCACTGGTATGAAAGCACCTATGATTTTTTCCCTGAAGCACTTCAATATGCACACAACAAAGCTCCAAACAAATACTTAATAGAAACGGAAGGTTGTGTAGATTCTGAAATCCCTAAATGGCAAGATGATGCTTGGTACTGGAGCAAAGAAGCTACTGATTGGGGATGGGATTGGGCATCTGAAAAAGACAAACACCTTCATCCAAAATATGCCCCAGTAAACAGATATGCTAGAGATATTATAGGCTGTTTAAATAACTGGGTAGATGGTTGGGTAGATTGGAACATGGTTTTAGACACACAAGGAGGGCCAAACTGGTTTAAGAATTGGTGTGTAGCCCCAGTAATTGTAGATCCAGAAAAGGATGAGGTATATTTTACCCCTATTTATTATACCATGGCTCATTTCAGTAAATACATAAGACCAGAAGCAGAGATAATAGGTGTTGAAAAATCAGATGAAGACTTAATTGTTACTGCTGCTAAAAATACCGATGGGTCTATTGCTGTGGTGGTTTTTAATGAAGGAACAACTCAGAAAAGTTTTAAATTATCAGTAGGAGAAAAAGAATCAACTATTACAATAAGCGCGCAAGCAATACAAACAATATTAATTAATACGATTTAATAATTATGTCTAGAACAAGTAAAGTCCCTATGGGACAAAAAATAGCCTTTGGTTTTGGAATGTTAGCCAACCAAATGTTTCCAGCAATCTTAGGAATCTTTATGGTTGTTTTAGTTGAAGATTTAGGTTTTTCTGGCTGGATGTGGTCTTTAGTATTTCTTTTCCCTAGAATTTTTGATGCAATTACTGATCCAATTATGGGCTTTATTTCAGACAATACAAAATCTAAATGGGGAAGACGAAGACAATATGTTCTTATTGGAGGTATTCTTATGGGGCTAGCCTATATTTTTATGTGGCAGCTGAGTAAGGCTGATGGAGTAGAATATAACTTTTGGTATTTCTTTTTGTGGTCTTTAGTATTTTATTTAGGCCTAACTATTTTTAGTGTTCCTTATGTAGCCATGGGATATGAAATGAGTGATGATTTTCACGAACGCACTAACATTATGGCAATAGCCCAATTTATTGGGCAATGGGCGTGGGTAATTGCACCTTTGTTTTGGATTATTATGTATGATGAAAGTTGGTTTCCGTCTGCAGATATTGCTGTAAAAGAATTGGCAATTTGGGTTGCCATACCCTGTGCAATTTGTGCTATGGTACCCGCAATTTTTATAAAAAGTAACTCAACACTAGACGAAGACTATGAGCCTTTAAACTCTGCCAATATTGGAAATAGTTTAATGAAAATATTTGAAAGTTTTGTAGCTGCATTTAAAATCAAAGAATTTCGAAAATTATGTGGGGCAACTTTTTTAATATTTAATGCTTTTAATACAGTAGCTGCCCTTACTTTTTTTGTAATTGTATATAAATTATTTAACGGAGATGCTGGAGCTAGCGGTATATGGGTTTCAATGTTTGGATGTTTAGGAGCATTAGGAACTACTTTTATTGTTATTCCTGCAGTAGCTTGGATGTCAAAAAAGCTAGGGAAGAAAAAAGCATTTATGGTATCTCAATCAATTTCTTTAGTAGGATATATTATGCTTTATTTTCTGTTTATTCCCGGCAAACCCTGGATGTATATTATTGCATTGCCTTTCTTTTCTTTTGGGATTGGAAGCTTATTTACCATTATGATGTCTATGACCGCAGATGTTATTGATGTTGATGAACTTAATACAGGAAAGCGAAGAGAAGGTATTTTTGGAGCGATCTATTGGTGGATGGTAAAAGTAGGTTATGGAATTGCTGGAGCCCTTAGTGGAGTAATTATTACTATTGTTGGTTTTAACTCAGACCTTGCAACAACGGACCAACAAGCTGCAGTTGATGCACTGCATGCTTTCTTTTGTTTTTTTCCAATGATAGGAACAATTTTAGCAATGCTTATTATGCGTAATTATAATATTACTGAAGAACGCGCATTGGAAATAAGATCGCAATTAGCTGAACGAAAAGAAATTAAAAACTAAGTGGAACAAAAATAATTTTTATGAAGATTATTTGTACTTTTGCAAAAAATTTAGAAATACAATATATTTTAAATAATTAGTTTACAAAATAGAATTATGTCTTTTAGAAAAGAACACCATCAAAATTTAAAGGTTACGACCGAATTCAACACTTCTGGTTCAAATTTAAGTGAGTATTCAATTGATCAATTAAAAAACATGTGGAGAGATACTTTGAACAAAGGTATACATGGAATTTGTTTTAGTATGTATGAAGATGGGCAAGAGCCAGGGGATACTATTACTGAAGAACAAGTAGAGAAGAGAATTAAAATTTTAAAACCTTACACAAAATGGATTCGTTCGTTTTCATGTATAGAGGGAAATGAGCATATCCCAAAACTCGCCAAAAAACATGGAATAAAAACAATGGTTGGTGCTTGGTTAGGGACTGATTTAGAAAAAAATGAAAAAGAGATAGAAGCCTTAATTGAACTAGGAAATCAAGGCCTTGTCGATATTGCTGCAGTTGGTAATGAAGTATTGTATAGAGATGAATTATCAATCGAACAATTAATCGGGTATCTAAATAGAGTTAAAAATGCTTTGCCGCAAGTTCAAGTTGGCTATGTAGACGCTTATTATAAGTTCTCAAAATATCCAGAATTAGTGGAAGCTTGTGATGTGATTTTATCCAATTGTTATCCTTTTTGGGAAGGATGCCCGATAGACTATTCTATTCATCACATGAAAAAAATGTACAATCAAGCATTAAGCGTTAGTCAAGGTAAAAAAGTAATTGTTACTGAGACTGGCTGGCCAAACCAAGGTGGAACTGAAGGTGGTGCAAATGCATCCGAAGCAAATGCAATGAAGTATTTTATCAATACGCAAGTATGGTCTGCGAATGACAATATTGATGTATTCTATTTTTCATCCTTTGATGAATCCTGGAAAGTTGGAGCAGAAGGAGATGTTGGTGCCTACTGGGGATTATGGGATAAAGATGAAAATTTAAAGTTTTAAAAAAACTCAAAATAGTTAATATATTAGACTTTTTGAATTTATATTTATAGCGTTTTTTGTTCATAAAATATTATTATTTCTAACGCTCAAAATTTATTTTGAGCGTTTTTTTATACCGTAAAGTTTTCATTCGTTTGTGATTTTTTCATTAAAAAGGAATATCTTTATTTTTAATTAAAGAAAGCTTGCAATCATGGAAAGTTTAGATAAGAATATTTTTCGAATAGAAGGAGTCATTCAACATTATGATTGGGGTGGAAAAAGTTTTATTCCAAATTTAATTTCTGAAAAGAACCCTACAAATATAACCTATGCAGAATATTGGTTAGGAGCTCATTTAAAAGCGCCTTCATTGGTTAAGGTTCAACAAAAAAAGATTCCCTTAGATGTCTTTTTAAATGAATATTTAAGTAAGGATTCGGAGCCACATTTTGGAACATTACCCTACCTCTTTAAGGTACTTGACGTGCATAAAATGCTTTCTATACAAGTGCATCCAACCAAAGAAGCTGCCAAAAAAGGATATGAACTTGAAAATATTAAAGGGATTCCATTAACCGCAAATAATAGAAATTATAAAGATCAAAACCACAAACCAGAAATTATGGTTGCCCTAAGTGATTTTTGGTTGTTACATGGCTTTTTAGAGAGATCGAAACTGATCAAAAACTTACAAGAAACAAAAGAGTTGTATTTTTTATTAAAAACGTTTTTATCAGAAGGCTATTTAGGTTTATATAAGAAAGTGATGGAGTTTTCGCAAGAGGAGGTAAATATTATACTTAGGCCCTTAATGGATAGAATTTATCCAAAATTTACAGCGAACGAAATAGAAAAATCTGCTCCAGCATATTGGGCAGCTAAATCGGGATCAGTTTCGCAAAGCAATGTAACGGCATGATTCCCATGTTTCATCCTTCCTGCCGCATTGATACGAGGAGCGATTATAAAAACCACATCAGTAATGGTTAATGTTTCCTTTTTAACTTGTTCTATAACGGCTTTAAACCCAGGTCGAGGATTTTGATTAATTACCTTTAAACCATGGTACGCTAAAATTCTGTTTTCACCAATAATAGGAACTATATCTGCTCCAATTGCCGTTGCAACCAAATCTAGATGCAATACTAAATCATCGATGGTTTCTCCTTTTTGGGATGCCAATGCTTGGATTAATT
>ENA-ORCY01001479-ORCY01001479.1-marine-metagenome-genome-assembly--contig:-NODE-1479-length-10891-cov-3.953209_pt1 | contig 10891 bp, 13 predicted proteins | sample MGYA00248634_ERZ508507 | MGnify/ENA primary metagenome ERZ508507 (study PRJEB26178, sample SAMN06266269) | marine metagenome | isolation source: Columbia River Estuary | place: USA:Columbia River... | reverse complement strand
CATGTGGATGGTTTTTAAAGATTTCGATAGATGTAGATGATCCAAGTAAAATAACTTCAGAATCCTTGTGAAAACTAATTAAATTTTCTAATGCTGGGGCTACCATCACTGCATCACCAAGCCAAGTAGGAAGTTCAACTAAAATTCTCATTAAACTAACTTATAGTGTTTTTTACTTAAATCTATTCCAGATCCATAAAAATTTTTTCTTTCTTTTAGAATACTTAAGAGAATACACCCTGAACCAACTCCAATATCTAGAATTCTTAGATAATTCTTATTCTTAGTAACTTTTAAAATTTGTTCTATAATAATTTCTGTATCAGGACGTGGTATAAGAGTGTTTTTATTAACATAAAATTCGCTTTTCCAAAAAAACTTTTTATTTAAAAGATAGGCTATTGGTTTTCTGGTTGCTCGTTCTTGAACTAATTTTTTAAAATATTCTAAATTTTGTTCCTTTATAATTTTATCATTATTCAAAATAATATATTCACGTTTTTTACCTAAAGCTTTTGCCATTAATATTTCTGAGTCAAGTTTGGCTGAAAGAATAGATTTATTTTTTAAAATATTTAATCCTTCTGTGAGTGCTGACTGAATATTCATTTAATTTAAACTACTTAAACTGTCTTCTTGTGCTTGCAATGTTAATGACTCGATCATTTCATCAAAAGCTTCTCCCTCTAAAAATTCCTCTAATCTATGAAGAGTTAAATTAATTCTATGATCTGTAACTCTTCCTTGTGGAAAATTATAAGTTCTAATTCTTTCAGATCTGTCCCCTGTTCCAATCTGACTTTTTCTAGCCTTTGCTCTTTCGCTTTCTTGTTGAGATCTTTGCAAATCATAAAGTTTTGATCTTAAAATTTTTAAAGCCTTTGCTTTATTTTTATGTTGTGATTTTTCATCTTGTTGCGAGACAACTATTCCTGATGGAATGTGAGTTACTCGAACTGCACTATCCGTTGTGTTAACTGATTGTCCTCCTGGGCCACTCGATCTAAAAACGTCAATTCTTAAATCTGCATCATTAATTTTTACATCTACTTCTTCAGCTTCAGGCAAAACTGCAACTGTTGCTGCTGATGTATGAATTCTTCCTTGTGTTTCTGTATCGGGTACTCGTTGCACTCGATGAACACCTGACTCAAATTTTAATTTAGAGAAAACATTACGACCTACAATGGATGCGATAATTTCTTTGTAACCACCACCCTCACTGTTTGATAAATTTATAATTTCAACTTTCCAACCATTTAGCACTGCAACTTTTTGGTACATATTAAATAAGTCAGCGGCAAATAAAGCGGCCTCCATACCGCCTGTTCCTGCTCTTATTTCAATAATAGCGTTCTTTTCATCTGCTTCATCTTTTGGAAGTAAGAAAACTTTAAGTCTTTTTACACAATCTTCTTCTTGCTGTTTTAAGTCTTTAAGTTCTTTCTCAGCCATCTCATAGAATTCTTTATCTGTAGACTTGTCCTCTAAAATATTTTTGGTGCTTTTTAAATCCTCTAAAACTTTTAAATAATCTTTCGCATAACTTATTATATCATTAAGGTTTGAATATTCTTTCGAGTTGCTAACAAACTCATCTTTTTTAAGATCAGGTTTAGCTAAAATATTTTCTAGCTCATTGAATCTACTTACGATGTTCTCAACTTTATCTATGGGTATCATTTAAATTTAAAGAGCTTGATTTCTAATCTGTTCTGCTTTTTTTTCAACAAGACCTACAATGTGATCAATAATGTTTTCACTAGGAACTTTATGATCTGCTAAGCCCGACAAGTAAATCATATTACTTCCTTTGCCACCCCCGGTTAAGCCAATATCCGTTTGTGATGCTTCACCTGGTCCATTCACAACGCAGCCAATGATAGACAATGTTAAAGGTTCTTTAATGTGAGATAATCTTTGTTCTAATATTTCTACAGTCTTAATAACTTCAAATGCTTGTCGTGCACATGATGGGCAAGAAATTATTTTAACACCTCTATTTTTTAAATTTAAACTTTTTAATATTTCAAGTCCCGCTTTAACTTCATTTACTGGATCAGAAGAAAGTGAAATTCTTATAGTATCTCCAATCCCTTCGCTTAATAACATTCCAATTCCAATTGAAGATTTAATAGTTCCTGCGTAATAACTTCCAGCTTCTGTTATTCCAAGATGTAACGGATAATCACATTTTTTAGAAAGTTGTCTGTAAGCATTAACTGCTAAAAAAATATCTGAAGCTTTAACGCTTATTTTAAAATTAAGAAAATCTAGATCCTCTAAAATTTTAATATTTCTTTCAGCGCTTTCAACTAATGCTTCTGGACATGGTTCTTTATATTTTTCTAATAAATCTTGCTCTATTGATCCGCCATTAACTCCAATTCGAATTGAACAACCAAAATCTTTTGCAGCTTTAACAATTTCTTTTACTCTATCTTTTGAACCAATATTTCCTGGATTTATTCTAAGACAACTTGCTCCAGCTTCTGCGGCTTCAATTGCTCTTTTGTAATGAAAGTGAATGTCTGCAACGATTGGGACGTTTGCATGTTTTACAATTTCTTTTAATGCCTTTGTAGATTCTTCATCAGGACAAGAAACTCTAACAATATCAGCGCCCGCTTCAGCAATTTGATTAATTTGTAATATAGTCGCTTTGGGGTCTGTTGTTAAAGTATTAGTCATAGACTGAACTGATATTGGAGCATCACCGCCAACATAAACGTTGCCTACTTTAATTTTTTTAGTTTTCCTTCTTAAGATTTCTCGAAACGGTCTAATGCTGCTCATAATATTTAATCTAAATCAAATGCCGTATGAATAGCAACTACTGCTTTTTGTGTTTGATTTTCATCTATTAAAACGGAAATTTTAATTTCTGAAGTTGATATTACTAAAATATTTATATTTTGATCTGATAACGCTTTAAACATTTTAAAAGCAACGCCTGGATGGGTAATCATACCAGCGCCTACTATTGAGACTTTAGCAACTTTGTCGTCAAAAGTAATTTTCTCAAATTTAAGATTACTATTTTTTTTAATAAGATTTACAGATTTATCTAAATCTTCTCTTTTAATTGTAAAAGTAACGTCAGTTCTTTTATTATCTGCTGATACGTTTTGGACAATCATATCAACGCTAATATTATTTTCAAACAAAGGTTTAAAAATACTGGCTGCAATCCCAGGTCGATCTTCAACTCCTATTAAAGTTATTTTTGCATCATCTTTAGAATAAGCAACACCTGTTATAACTTTATCATAAGAAATTTTATCATCACTTGTAATGCTGGTGCCTTCATTGTTTGTAAATGTTGAACGCACATGAATTTCAACATTGTTCATCATCCCTTGTTGCACAGAATTACTTTGCATAACTTTTGCACCCAATGACGCCATCTCCAGCATCTCTTCATAAGAAATTTTTTCAATTTTTTTTGCTTTAGGATTAATAGCGGGGTTAGTTGTATAAACGCCATCTACATCTGTATAAATTTCACAATAATCAGCTGCTATGCATTTAGCCAAAGCAACTGCAGAAGCGTCTGATCCACCTCTTCCTAATGTTGAAAGTCTAAAATCTTTTGAAACTCCTTGAAATCCTGGAACAACTGGAATCTCACCGTGATCTAAAGACTTATTAAGTTTTGTAGTTTCAATTGAAACTATTCTAGAGTTAGAATGAAAGCCTTCAGTTACAATTGGAATCTGCCAACTCAGCCACGATCTTGATTTAAGTCCAAGTTTTTTTAAAGCACCAGCAAATAATGCTGAAGTAACTTGCTCGCCCGTTGAAAGCAAAGCATCATATTCCTCCACATCAAAATTCTGATCTATTTCTTTTGATTTTTTTATTAAATCATTAGTAACGCCCGACATTGCTGAAACTACAACAACAACTTTATGACCTTCATCTACCTTACTTTTAATAAGTTTTGCAGCATTTAAAATTCTTTCTATATTTGCAACAGATGTGCCGCCAAATTTAACTACAATTTTACTCATGAATGCTAATTAATATATTAAAAATTTAGATTTATAATTACCCCTATGTTAAATATTTCGCAAGAAAATGAACATAGATAATAAAAATAATCAAACAGATGATCTGCGAGAAATAAATAAATTCTCGGAAATGGCTTCTGAATGGTGGGACCCAAATGGAAAATTTGCACCCTTGCATAAATTTAATCCTATTAGACAAGAATATTTAGTAGATAAAATTAAAAATCATTTCTCAATACTTCCTAACGGATCTTATCCTTTTAAAAACTTAACTTTATTGGATGTTGGATGTGGTGGAGGTTTAATTGCAGAACCCATGACAAGATTAGGTGCAAAAGTTACTGGGATTGATGCGTCTGAAAAAAATATCAATGTCGCAAAATTTCACGCTGAACAGATGAATTTAAAAATTAATTACTTATGCTCAACTCCTGAAAAATTAAATGAGCAATTTGACGTTATTTTATGTTTAGAAATAATTGAACATGTTGCAGATGTTGATTTATTTATAAAATCTTGCGCTAAATTACTAAAAAAAAATGGCATCATATTTTTTGCAACACTAAACAGAACTGCTAAATCATTTTTATTTGCGATTGTAGGTGCTGAATACATATTAAATTGGCTACCCAAAGGTACTCACGATTGGAATAAGTTTTTAAAGCCCAATGAAATAATCTCTACAGCTTCTAATTATCAATTAGCACTTAAAGAAACAGTGGGTTTTAAATTTAATATCTTTTTAAGAGAATGGCAAAAAAGTAGGGATACGGACGTTAACTACACGGTAAGTTTTAAAAAAAATTAAGCATCCTCTTTTGGAGCCCAAGGAATAGTTGCAACGTCAATCCCTTCTTCTTGTAATTCTTTAGTCTCTTCTAAAGTAGCGTTGCCATAGATATTTCTTTTTTTCTTTTTATCGTAATGAATAGATCTAACCTCTGATACAAATTTATCCCCTACGTACTCAGCGTTCTTGGCAACATAATCATTAAGTTCTTTGATTTTGCTTTTAACATTTTTAAAAAACTCTTTTTTTTGCTCAACATCTTTTTCAGCGACAGAAGTTTTAGAAGTGGCAACACTTGGGGCCATTATGCTCTTTTTAACAGTCTTTGAGCGACCACAGACGTAACAATTAATTAAATTCTTTTTTAATAACTTTTCATATTCATTGGAATTTTGAAACCAGCTCTCAAAAGTTTCACCACAAGAACATTCGAGATTATATTTAATCATACCCTTAATGTAGTAACGTTCGTCTTAATTTCAATACGTTAGTTTTTATTGAAGAACAGAATAACCTTACCAAGCGTTATTCCAAATTTTGACATGGTTGCAATGTTCACTAAGTAATTATTATCCTGCAAAAACATCCAATCATCGAAACTTACTTTGTATTTGCTAGAGCCAATTGGAAGATCAAAATCATACTTCCAATTAAATGCATTTCCAGAAGTTGAACCTGAGGCAAGACCTATAACTCCGTCTGCATAACCTTGATATTGGTTGGTGCCAATTTTTTCAAGTTTCCACTCTCTATATTCTTTAGTTCCATCATCATAAATAAAGTTTTCCTTCATAATGAGATATTTTCCGTCCCAAGTCCCATCAATATCAACTTTGAAACTCTTTTTAACGTTTCCAAAACGATCTTCAAATACTCCTCGTGCAACGGTTTTACCTTTAAAATATTCTTCTAATTTAAATTCAGGCTTATTATTTTTAAATTGTTCTAATTTCATAGACGAAGAACACTGTGTTACACTAAAAAAAATAAAAAATATAAATAATATTTTAAGATTTTTATTTAAAAAATTTGTAATAATTTTCATAAATTCTATCAAAAACCATCTGACTTCCTGGTAAGAAATTAAACTGTTTGGTTTGCTTACTATTTATCCAGTTTAATTGTTGTTTTTCTTTAAGTTTAATCTTTCCAGACCAATATTCTACCAGATAAATCATCATAACGATTATATTTTTTTTATAACGATGTGTAATTAAATCTATATTTTTTAAATCTTCTTTATTTATATTAACTCCTATTTCCTCATATAACTCTCTAACAGCGCAATCTTCAAATGACTCATTATTAAAAAGTTTTCCCCCTGGAAGCTCCCAAAATCCACTTAAAAATTTACCCTTAGGTCTACTGGTAATTAAAACCTTATTAGATTTTTTAAGCAAACATGATGAAACGTAAATTATTTTCATGAAAAGAATTTAACAAATTTTTAATATTAACAAAATTGACATTCTTGCCTATGCTACCTATATAACACTTCAATCTAATTAAAACATATGCCGACAATCTTTGATAATTTAAAAATAGGCAACCTAACACTTCCAAATAGAATTATTATGGCGCCGCTTACTCGTATGCGAAGCAAGCAACCTGGTAATATTCCTTGGGAATTAAATGCAACTTATTATTCTCAAAGATCATCTGCTGGTTTTATTATAACTGAGGCGACACAGATATCGCAGCAAGGCCAAGGTTATCCTGGAACTCCTGGAATTCACAGCAAAGAACAAGTGCAAGGATGGAAATTAATTACTGACGCTGTACATAAAAATGGTGGTCATATTTTTTTACAATTATGGCATGTTGGAAGAATTTCTCATTCATCTCATCAACCAAATAATAGTTTGCCGGTTGCACCTTCAGCTATTGCTGCAAAAAATTCTGGAACATTTACTGCTGATTGGAAACCGACTCCTATTTTAACCCCAAGGGCATTAGAGGTATCAGAACTTCCTGGAATTATTCAAGATTATGTAAACGCTGCAAAAAATGCAAAAGAAGCTGGCTTTGATGGCGTTGAAGTTCATATGGCGAATGGATATTTACTCGATGAATTTTTACAAGATGAAAGCAATAAAAGAACCGATGAATTTGGTGGCACTATAAAGAATAGAGTTAAATTTCCTATGCAGGTACTAGATGCTGTCATTGGTGTTTTTGGAAAAGATAGAGTTGGCGTGAGACTTTCTCCTTATGGAACGTTCAATGATATGAGCGACTCTAATCCTGTAGAATTATTCACTTATGTAATAGATCAATTAAATCAAAGACAAATTGCATTTCTTGATATGATTGAACCTAGAGCAACATCAGCTGGTGGTGGCGATGCTGTAGATACTAACGCTCCTTCTACTACAAAATTATTTAGAAAAAAATTTAAAGGAATATTTATTTCTGCCGGCGGTTATACACCTGAAGATGCAAAAAAAGCTATTGAGTCAAATGATGTAGATGCTGTAGCATTTGGTAGAATTTTTATTGCAAACCCAGATTTACCAAAACGTATTAAAATAAATGCACCTTTAAATCCCTATGACCGTGCAACGTTTTATGGTGGTAATGAAAAAGGTTATACGGATTATCCAGCTTTAAGCTAAATTTTAAACAGGATCAATGTGAGTCATTAGGTTTAAAACCCTAGAACTACGCATGACTCTATTTCTTGCCTCAACTGCAATATCATGACCTTCTGCAACTGTTAAAGTTCCTTTAACTCCAATATGGACATCTGCAATAATGCTATCACCAACTTTTCTTGTTCTTAAATCATGAACATTAACAACGCCTGGCGTTTCTAATATTATCTTTTTAATTTTTTCAACTTCATCAGTATCTGCGGCTTTATCTGTTAGAGCATGAATTGCTTCATAACTAAAAGTCCATCCCATTTTTAAAATCATTACACCTACAATGATCGCAGCAATTAAATCAAAGCTATGATAACCGAGAAGATTAAAAATAATTCCAATTGCAACAATTAAGGATGACGCTGCATCAGAGCGCGCATGCCAAGCATTGGCCATTAATAAACTTGATTTAGCTCTTTTTGCAATATTTAAAAGATAACGAAATAATAATTCTTTAACTACTAAACAAATGATTGAGGCATATAAAGCCATAACATGTACTGCTACGATCTGATCGGAATTTTCAAGCTTCTTACCTGCGCTCCAAATCATCGCACATCCAACAAACAATAATAGAACTCCTAAGAATAAACCTACGGCATTTTCATATCTATGATGACCATAATTATGATCGTCATCTGGTGGATTTAAAGATTTCTTGCTTGTAATTAAAACAATTAAATCTGAAAGCATGTCAGCTAAGGTATGAAAGCCGTCTGCTATCAGTCCTGATGATTTAGAAAAAAATCCAACAACTATCTGAAAAATAACTAGAAAAAAATTAACAACTACACTTGTCCATGTGCTCTTATTCGCAATTTTTCTTTTTCTAATATAATTGGATAAAGAATCTGACATTCGTTCTGCTGTATAAAATATAGAATATGTATAAGCTATTTTATTTAGTTGATTAAATAAAGTTCACCTATATGGTCTTTTTTTTATTAATATTTGAATGCCAACAATAATTGATTACGTTTTACTGACTGTTATCACGATATTTCCAGTTTTGAGTCTTGGAATAATGTTATTTTTTTCTTTTGTAATTGCACCAACTGTTCACAAATTCTTACCTACTGCACAATCTGGTCCATATATTAGAAGACTTTTTCCTATTTATTATATCATTAATGCAGCTCTTGCTTTGGGTTCTCTAATCGCAATTGCCTCTCTTGGCGTGTTTAATATAATTTTCTACGCAAATACAATTATTTTGGTTTTGTTTGCGCTTTGTTATTTTTATTTAATGCCAGCAATCAATAAACAAAAAGTAAAAAGTAATCGCGCGTTTAAAATCCTGCACGGAAGTTCTATTGCAATAAATTTTGTCCAAATAATTCTGTTAATACTGATTACTGTTATTCTGCTAGACTTTTAAAATCCCTTTACTTAGCCCTTCGATAAATAATATCAAAAACCATTGGTGAAAAAGTTGCAAGTAAAAAAGACCAAAAAAGCAAAGAATTGGTAAAAATTTCATTAAAAATACTTTTATTAAAAATAACTCCAACTAATAAGGATTTAGAAAAATCTGTGCTTGGAAAAAATAATAATCCCAAAAAAAGTCCAATCATTATTAAAAGTAAAGATCTGCAAGGGTAAACTTTTTTTTGGTATAAACCTTTAAATATTACATAAACACAGGCGCAACAAAGAAGGTCTGCTAATAAAAATAAATAAAGAACACTAAATTGATAAAGAGCAATAATTAAACAAACAATTGATAATAAAATTAAAACAATATTTGAAAGTTTTTTATTTGTTAAATATTTAAAATTAAAAAAATCTTTACTGTGAACAATTGTAAGACTTGATATTGAATTTAATAAAGTATCAACGGTACTAATAGTTAAACATAGAGAAAAAATAAGAATAATTAATGAAATTAAAATATCGTTTTTATTTAAAATAATAGAAAAAAAAGCAAGATCCTCATTAAATTTTAATCCATTTAATTTAGAAATAGTTCCAGTCACACCCATAAACAAAACAATTATGAAAATAATGAAAAATGAAATAAGCAAACTCTTCACTAAAATCTTGTCATTCTTAGCTGCATAAACCCTTTGCCAGTTACCTTGATGAAATAAATTAGTTGCAGCAACTGCAATAAAAAACACAAAGCCAAATTGAAAAGAAGATATTAAAGATTTGCTATCAAATTTAAGAAAGTTTTCCTGAAAAATATTAAGATTTAAATTGTTATTATTCTGTAAAAATACTGAAAAAATTAAGTATAAAAATAATAAGATGATAACAACAAATTGAATGCCATCGCTTCTGATTGTTGCTTTCAGCCCACCAAACAGAACGTAGATTAGTGTAAAAAATAAAATTATAGATGCTGAAATCCAAATATTAAGTCCTGAGATATAATAAATAAGCTTAGAAATTGCAGTCACTTCTGCGCACAGAAATATAAATAAATAAAAGATCATTAAGGAAAAAATTAATTTAAATAAATTCTTTCCAAACTTCTTTAATACTAATTCGGTTAATGATTTTCCTTTAGGCAATAATACTCTTATTTTTCTTCCAAAAAATATTAGCAAAATCATTGGAAAAGCAGTTCCAAGAGCATAGCCAATAACAGATCCAAAACCACCCCATGTTGCAGCTGTTGGTGGTCCAAATAATATCCATGCACCTAAAGATGATGCAATTAGAGTGGCACTTAAACTAAATACACCTTCATTACGATCTGAAACTAAATAAGTATTTAAGCTAACTTTCTTTCTAGAATAAAATATTCCGATAAATAGAAATAATGTTGAAATAAAAACTACAACAACAAATGCAAGATTTAAACTTAAGAAATTATTTAACATTTTTCCCTAATTGAATTACCAATCCAGGTTCGAGGGTCTAATCTCAGCCTCTATCGAAGCACCCCTAAAACTTAGTAAAAGAAATACTAAATCAGTATTTAGAGACTTACAATCTCTAAATACTGAATAGTAATAATGCTATTTAATTAAAATGTTTTTGAAACGCCTAGTGTTAGATATTCTCTGTCTTTATCTAAATTGCTTCCTGCCCCAGCAGCGCCTTTTCTTTGTGCATCAATATATGAAAGCGCGAAGTCTGCGTTCATAAATGATTTTGATAATTTAACAGTTGTTACATCAACATCATTCTTATTTTCACCGTAAGAAATTCCAGCCGTAGCAAAACCAAAATTATAACTTGCGTTTATTTCTTGATATTCAGCTCCTATATCTTTGTTAGTTGTTACCGATCCTTTAGCGCCATCAGTATCATTTACAGTGTAAACCAAACCTATTGTGTATGGTGCTTTAGCAGGTGCAAATGTAAGTTTATAGGTAAAATCTACGTCATTATTATTGTTGTTTCTAATGCGATTAAAGCAATTATATTGACCACGATATAAACTTTACTATAACGAGTGCACTAAGCAGTTTAAGCTATTTACTACACTTACG
>ENA-ORCY01001475-ORCY01001475.1-marine-metagenome-genome-assembly--contig:-NODE-1475-length-10925-cov-3.262906_pt1 | contig 10925 bp, 6 predicted proteins | sample MGYA00248634_ERZ508507 | MGnify/ENA primary metagenome ERZ508507 (study PRJEB26178, sample SAMN06266269) | marine metagenome | isolation source: Columbia River Estuary | place: USA:Columbia River Estuary... | reverse complement strand
AAATAAATTGATATTATTAGGAACCAAGAAATTACCTAGCCAGAAAGATCGCATGAAGAATGAACTTCAAATTTATCCGTTTTTAAAGAAAAAAAACTCTAAAACATTAATTGTACCAATACTACAAAGAAGACTATCTGAGCAACATGAACAAAATAGATTAAAAATGGAATGATGATAAGTATTGAAATAAAAATCTACAAAGTAACAAAACTAAACAATGACTAGAAAAGAGCTTCAAAATTTATCGCTATCTTTTCCTGAAAGAACAGCACCTAAAACCTTCAATCATGAAGGGTTTGTAGCAGGAATAGCTCCTAACTTAAGAGGGCCTTATTCTACAATGTATGTAAGAAGACCGTGGACTATCAGACAATATGCAGGTTTTTCTACTGCTGAGGATAGTAATGCATTCTACCGAAGAAATTTAAATGCTGGTCAAAAAGGCTTGTCTGTTGCTTTTGATCTTGCTACCCATAGAGGGTATGATTCAGATCATGAACGGGTAGAAGGCGATGTTGGTAAAGCTGGTGTAGCAATTGACTCTATTGAAGATATGAAAATTCTGTTTGACGGTATTCCGTTAGATAAAATGTCTGTATCCATGACTATGAATGGAGCTGTACTGCCAATATTAGCTTTTTATATCGTAGCAGCTGAAGAACAAGGAGTCGATAAAAAAGAACTCTCTGGAACTATTCAAAATGATATTTTAAAGGAGTTTATGGTTAGAAATACCTACATCTACCCTCCTTCTCCATCAATGAAAATAATTGCCGATATTTTTGAGTACACAAGTAAAAATATGTCAAAATTTAATTCTATTTCTATCTCGGGTTATCATATGCAAGAGGCAGGCGCTACCTCAGAAATTGAATTAGCTTATACCTTAGCTAACGGCTTAGAATATATAAAAAAAGGCTTAGAAACCGGAATGGATATAGACTCGTTTGCACCAAGATTGTCTTTTTTCTGGGCTATTGGAATGGATCATTTTACAGAAATAGCAAAAATGAGAGCCGCCAGAATGTTATGGGCAAAACTTGTGAAACAATTTAATCCCAAAAACCCAAAATCACTAGCATTGAGGACACATTCTCAAACAAGTGGTTGGAGTTTAACCGAACAGGATCCATTTAATAATGTTGCAAGAACAACCATTGAGGCAATGGCTGCTGCATTTGGAGGAACACAAAGCCTACATACAAATGCACTTGATGAAGCCATTGCATTACCAACAGATTTTTCTGCACGAATAGCAAGAAATACTCAAATATATTTACAAGAAGAAACTCAAATTACCAAAACAGTAGACCCTTGGGCAGGAAGTTATCAGTTAGAGCAACGAACAGAAGACATCGCTAATAAAGCATGGGAACTCATGCAAGAAGTAGAAGAATTAGGAGGAATGACAAAGGCTATCGAAAAAGGAATTCCTAAAATGAGAATTGAAGAAGCTGCTGCAAAAAAACAGGCAAAAATAGATAGCGGACAAGATATTATTGTTGGAGTTAATAAATATCAATTAAAAGAAGAAGATCCATTGCAAATACTAGATGTAGACAACGAAGCTGTTCGGAAATCTCAAATAGAACGATTAACTCAATTAAAAGCAAGTAGAAACTCAAAAAAAGTACAAGAAATACTCGAAGAGATTACTAAAACTGCTAAATTGAGTTTAAATTCTAATAGTTTAGACACTCTTAAAAGGGAAAATTTATTAGATTTAGCAATAAAAGCAGCTAGAGAAAGAGCTACCTTAGGTGAAATTTCTGATGCTTTAGAAGTTGCATTTGGAAGACATAAAGCAGTACATAAAACAATATCTGGTGTGTATAGTAAAGAAATAAAAGATAATAAGTTATTTAAGGAAGCAGCTGAACTTACAGATAAGTTTGCAGAACTTGAGGGAAGACGACCACGTATTATGATTGCCAAGTTAGGGCAAGATGGTCATGATAGAGGTGCAAAAGTAGTTGCTACTGGTTATGCAGATTTAGGATTTGATGTAGATATTGGCCCATTGTTTCAAACCCCAAAAGAAGCCGTTAAACAAGCTATAGAAAATGATGTACACATCTTAGGTATTTCTTCACTTGCTGCAGGTCATAAAACACTAGTTCCACAAGTTATTTCTGAATTAAAAAAATATGAGAGACAAGATATTATGGTGATTGTTGGAGGTGTAATTCCTGCACAGGACTATCAATTTCTTTTTGATTGTGGTGCCGTTGGTATTTTTGGCCCCGGAACTAAAATTGCACAAGCTGCTATAGACATGATTACTATTTTAATTGATTCTGTAAAATAATAATAGTATCTTAAACCTCTTAACTTTCAATTCTTTTAAAAATGAAAAAAATCATACTATTTGTATTGATACTTTTTGTGTCGATTACATCTTATGCGCAAAAAGGAATGTCAAAAAATAAAAAGGCATTACTTACATCTGTAGAAAAACATAAAAATGAACTTATTAAAATAAGTGATGAAATATGGGGATTGGCTGAAACAGCTTTTGAAGAGACCAAGTCTGCTGAAATTTTAGCTAGTTATGCAGAAAAAAATGGCTTTAATGTAGAAAGAGGTGTTGCTGGAATGCCAACTGCTTTTGTTGCTACTTATGGTTCTGGTTCTCCAGTAATTAGTGTCTTAGGAGAATTTGACGCTTTACCAGGTATTTCTCAAAAAGCAACACCTACAAAGTCGCCACTAAAAGAAGGGGCTGCTGGTCATGGCTGTGGTCATAATTTATTTGGAGCAGGAAGCCTAGGCGCCGCTATCGCTATTAAAGAACTAATTCAGGCTGGAAAGATTAAAGGAACCGTAAAGTTTCTTGGAACTCCTTCAGAAGAAAAGTTCTTTGGGAAAATTTGGATGGTCAATGCCGGTCTTTGGGATGATGTTGATGTAAATATTAGTTGGCATCCATCTGCAGAAACAAAAGCAGATGTTCAAAGTTCTCTTGCTCTTGTAGATTTTAAAGTTGAATTTTTTGGGCAAGCTGCTCATGCATCTGCAGATCCATGGAATGGGCGAAGCGCTTCTGATGCTCTAGAGCTATATGCCTCTGGTATTAATTATTATAGAGAGCATGTAAGACCATCTGTTAGAATGCATTATCACATACAAGACGGTGGGCAAGTTGTAAACGTAGTACCAGATTACTCTAGAATATGGGTTCGTGTAAGAGACACCAAACGTTCAGGAATGATGCCTGTTTATGAACGTGTACAAGAAATGGCCAAAGGAGCTGCAATTCTTGCGAACGTAGATTATAAAATTTCTTTAATTTCTGGAATTTATGAGGTATTGGTAAATAGAGAAGGTGGTGAAATTATGCAAAAAAACTTAGAACTTTTGGGTCCTATAGAATATACAGATGATGAAATAGCTTTTGGAAAGAAAATACAAGAAATAACAAAAAAAGAGCAAGTAGGAATGGATAGTGCAATTAATCCACTTCTAGATACTAGAGAAAACCCAGGAGGCGGTTCTACAGACGTAGGAGATGTAAGTTGGAATGTAGCCAATATAAACCTTGGTGTAACTACTGCACCAAAAGATACTCCTTGGCATTCATGGGCAGTTGTAGCTTGCGGTGGTATGAGTATTGGGCATAAAGGAATGCTGTATTCATCTAAAGCAATGTCTATGACCATGTTAGATTTATTTGAAAATCCAGCACTTGTAGACAAAGTAAAAGCTGAATATAAAGAACGAAAAGGGAATGAAGTTTACAAAGCTATTATTCCAGAAGGTCCTCCACCAATTCCAACAAAAACAAAATAAAATTACGCCCTTATTAATCGCAAATTAATAAGGGTTTTTTTAGCATTAAAAAGAAAAAAATCCGACACTATTTAAATGTTTAATCCGTAAATTTGTGGTAGTTTTTAAAGCCCTTTCGGATGAAGAAATTTTTTGACATTTTATATTCTACACGCTTAACAGCAATTCTTTTTATAGCTTTTTCAATAGCTATGGGAGTTGCTACTTTTATTGAAAATGATTATGGAACACAAACTGCAAAAGCACTGGTTTACAACGCTTGGTGGTTTGAAGCTATTATGGCGTTTTTTATCGTCAATTTTTTTGGAAACATATTCCGTTATCGATTACTAAGAAAAGAAAAATGGCCTGTATTATTATTTCATGTTTCATTCCTTTTAATTTTAATTGGAGCAGGTATAACAAGGTATGTAGGTTATGAAGGGTTAATGCTTATTAATGAAGGAGAGACTACTCATAAATTTTTATCTGAGACTACTTATGTAAACTTAGTGGTAGATAATAACGAAGAGCAAAAAACATTTCACAAATCTACCTTATTCTCTGCAAAAGGAACTAATACTTGGAGTTTAGACGATGATTTTAGAGAGCAAGAGTTCTCTGTAAAATTGGCAGAATATATTCCTTGGGCAGAAGAAAAGTTCTTTGAAAATGAAACTGGAGAAGAATTTTTATTTATTGTAGAATCTAGCAGTGGCTCAAGACATGAGCATTATATCAAAAAAGGAGATTTACAAAATATTCATGGAGTGTTAGTTGGCTTTGAAGCGCCTAATAATTCTGGTACCATAAATCTTTTTAGAGAAGACGGAATCTTAAAAATACAAACACAGAATGATGGAAGCTGGATGCGAATGGCTGATAGAGTTGAAGGAACAGTTACTAAAGATAGCGTTCAAGAATTTCAACTAAGATCATTATATAAAGTTGGTGAATTACCATTTGTAATTCCAGAACCTGTTAAAAAAGGCGAATTAAAAACTATCAGAGGTGCTAAAAAAGATGACACCAAATTAGATGCGTTGGTATTAGACATAACAGTAGACGAAGAAACATCACAAATTGAAATATATGGTGGGAAATATGCGCCACAAAGACCTACTCAATTTTCTTTAAATGGCTTAAATTTTAGAATAGATTATGGCCCTCAATTACTAGAAACACCTTTTGAAGTTAAACTAAATGATTTTCAATTAGAAAAATATCCTGGTTCTGAGAGTGCTGCCGCTTTTGCTAGTGAAATTACTTTAATAGATACCGATGAAACATTTGATTATAAAATCTACATGAATCATATATTAGATCATAAAGGCTATAAATTTTTTCAAGCTAGTTATGATCTCTCTGGTGAAGTGGAACAAACTCATCTGTCTGTTAACCATGATTTTTGGGGAACGTTAATTACCTATATTGGATATTCTCTATTATATTTTGGAATGATTTCTATTCTATTTGCTCCAGGAACTCGTTTTGATTCCTTAAAGAAAACATTGAAAAAAATTAAAAAGAAAAAAGCTGCCCTCACCCTTTTTATTGGGCTTTTTATAAGTTTTTCTGGAAATACTCAAGCTCAAGACAGTCATCTATCTAAAATATCTGATCAAAAAATTGATTCTGTATTAAAAGCCAACTTGGTTGATTTAAAGCATGCTGATGAGTTTAATACGCTCATTATACAAGATGTTGGTGGTAGAATGAAACCAGCGCATACTTTTGCCTCTGAATTGGTAAGAAAGGTTTCTCAAGATGAATATTTTAATGGGATGGAACCTAGTCAGGTTTTTCTTTCCATTATAGAAAACTCAAAACTTTGGTTTAATGTTCCTTTTATTTATTTAGAAGAGGGAAATACTGAAATTCGAGAAATTATAGGGGTTGATGAGGATGTCACTCATGCGGCTCTAGCAGATTTTTACGAAGGAACTCAATCAAAAATTAGTGACTACGTTCTAGAGGCACAAAAAAAGAATATTCAGAACAAATTTGAAAAAGATGTCATTAAAATTGATAGGAGAATCTATCTATTCTCTCAAGCATTGAGTCTAAGTGTTTTAAGAATTTATCCTAAATTAAACGATGAAAATAATAAGTGGGTTTCTTTTCCGGAAGGCTCTAGAGCAAACTATGTTGGAAAAGATTCATTATTTGTAAGACAATCTTTACCTGTTTACATACGGTTATTACAGGATGCAAAAAGAACTAATAATTATACTGAGGCAGATAAGCTATTAGCAGGAATTAAAAAATTTCAACAAAAATATGGTGCAGAAGTGTATCCAAACAAAGAAAAAATAGATTTGGAAGTAACCTATAATAAATTGCAGATTTTTAAGAAATTGGCGAAGTATTATGGGTTTACAAGTGTTTTTCTAATCTTCTTTGTGATTCTTCAAATTTTTAATGACAAAAAATGGATTGGACAGGTTGTGAAATTTTTGATTGGAATAACCATTCTTTTATTTGGTTTACATATATTAGGGTTGATAAGTCGCTGGTATATTAGCGGTAATGCTCCATGGAGTAATGCTTACGAGTCTATAATTTATGTGGCTTGGGCTACCATGCTTTTTGGTCTAGCCTTTGGAAGAAAATCATCGTTAACTATTGCAGCAACTACTTTCTTAACTGCTGTTATTTTAGCATTCGCGCATCAAAACTGGTTAGATCCAGAAATTGCAAATTTAGTACCAGTATTAAATTCTTGGTGGTTGTTAGTTCATGTATCTATTATAGTTGCTAGTTATGGGCCTTTTTCTCTAGGTATGATTTTAGGAATTGTAGCCTTGTTCTTAACTGCTTTCACCACAAAGAAGAATAAGAAGAAAATGGATCTAAATATTAAAGAAATTACCACCATTAATGAAATGTCTATTACTATTGGTTTAATTATGCTAACCATTGGTAATTTCTTAGGAGGAATGTGGGCTAATGAAAGCTGGGGACGTTATTGGGGATGGGATCCAAAAGAAACATGGGCCTTGGTGTCTATAATGGTCTATGCGTTTGTATTGCATATGAGATTGATACCTGGCTTAAGAAGCAGATACACATTTAATCTTTGGTCTATTATGGCGTATGGAGCCATCATGATGACTTACTTTGGAGTAAATTTCTATTTATCTGGATTGCATTCCTATGCAAGTGGCGATCAAGTAATTACTCCTAATTCGGTATTTTATTCTGTAAGCTTCATTGGTATATTGGGAGTATTTACATGGTTTAAACATAGAAAGTTTTACAAAAAATAAAAGAATAGTGTACTTTAGTACTCACAAAAAAAGAATATATGTTTCATAAAAATATAAAATTAGCTTTAGCCTTTTTAACCATAGTTTGGTCTGTCCTAGAATTTTGGCAAGGTCATATTGGCAACGGAATTGCTATTTTATTCCTGACAGGAATGTTTATCTTATTATATTTTAAAAATGAATTTATTTTACTATCATTTTTACAATTGAGAAAACAAAATTTCCCAGCTGCACAAAAGTGGTTGACTTATATAAAGAACCCAAGTACTGCACTCACACAAAAACAAGAAGGCTACTACAATTACTTACACGGAATCATGCTCTCTCAAACAAATATGACGCAAGCTGAAAAGTATTTAAGAAAAGCTGTTAGATTAGGTTTGGCTATGGACCATGATTTGGCAATGGCAAAATTACAATTAGCGGGCATTGCTATGACAAAAAGAAGAAAGCGTGAGGCAACTACACTAATGGCTGAAGCAAAGAAACTTGACAAACACGGCATGCTGAAAGAGCAAATGCAAATGATGAAACAACAGATGAAGAAAATTTAATCTTCACTAAATTTAAACTCCTGAATCTTCAGGAGTTTTTTTTACATTAGAATTTAAATTATTTGATTCTTGTTAAAGTTAAATCTGGATTATACTCAATGATATAAATACCTTTATTAGAGGAAGTATTAAATAAACTCTTGCTATACTCAAACTTACTCTCTAATCTGAAGGATATACCATCCTTAAAAGTCTCTTTTAGTTTTTTTCCGGAGGCTAGTCGAATTCCAATATCGAATAGGATATCAAAACCCTTAGTAGCGTAATAAGATGGATAGGCATAATTTTTCTTTAAATACTGACTGTGAAACAGTTGAATCTCAGGTGAATTTTTATCAGTAAAAGTATCACTGGTATATGTAAAACCCAGCTTAGCCAATTTATTATTATCTATTTTATCAAATTGAGAAGATTTAAAAATTCCAAAAACTTTTATCACTGTGTCCTCTGGCAGGATTTGCATTTCAGGCTCGTCACTTTCTTTATCATTTTTTTCATCTTCTTCATCCTCTTCTTCCTCAGGTTCTTCAACTGGCAGACTGATCAAACTATTAATTACATCTGATGAAATAACGCGTTTATCAGTAGCTAAAATCACCCAATTTCCAACATCAGGTTTTAAAGCATTAATAACATAATCTTTCCTAATGTATCCTTGGTTAGGATATATGATTAGCGCCTCGTTAATAGAATCATGTTGTAATAGTTTGGATTTAATTAAATCACTATTTCGAATGGAAGTAGCTGAACTGTCACCAATAATTAAAATATTTTCATTTGCATAATTTGCAAGAACATGATCTATTAGAGCTTTTTGATGAACCTCTCTATCTGCAAAAGTTTTAATTATTTTTGAAGAAGAAAAACGAGTTTGATTTTTTGAATACACTGGAAAAACAACAGGAATACCTGATCTATTGGCAACCTTGGGAACTTCTTCAGAATATAATGGACCTATAATTGCATCAATATTATCAAAATCTGTAACCGCTAATATTGAATCTAATTTAGTGTCTTTTCTTCCAGTATCAAAAACAGAAAGTTCTATATCTATTCCAAGTTTTTTAAGCGAATCTATGGCTACAGAGGCACCCAAATAAATATCTGTAGTAATATTAACTAACCTATTTGTTTTAAAAATATCTTTAGCATCTATGGTATCATATTCAATAGCTCTAAAAGGAAGCATCATAGCTAATTTAACAACGGCGTTTTCTTGGATAGTATCTCTATACAATACAAGTAAATCTTCATCCTCAATTGGTTTTATTTTTAATAACATATCCAATTGGAGCCCAAGCGAATCTATTGAGGGATTTAATTGGTTTAATTGATCTTTTGAAACATTGTAAGCCCTAGTTAAATTATAAAAAGTATCGCCCTTTTGAACTTTATGAAGAATAAAATCGTTTATTATTTCTTCTTCTTTATCAGGTATTTCTTCTGAAACGATTATTGAATTATTATTTTCAACAGGAATGGCAATCTCCTCAATTTTCTGATACTCGTTATTAGGAATAATAATTAATGTTTCAGGAACTGGTTTTCTACCTATATCTGGGTTTAAAATTAATAAATCTTTAGTTTTAATCCCTAAACGTTTTGCAATGCCTTTTATGGTTTCACCTTTTTTGACGGTATAGGAAATATATTTTTTTTGTTGACCACAAGAAGATGCAATCACTACAAAAAATAAGATAATTAAGATTTTAAATTTTCTCATAAGTTTACTCCCATTCAATTGTTGCTGGTGGTTTTGAACTGATGTCATAAACTACTCTGTTTACACCTTTTACTTTATTTATAATCTGATTTGATGTCTTTTGTAAAAATTCATAGGGTAAATTAACCCAATCAGCTGTCATCCCATCAGTACTTTCTACAGCTCTTAACGCAACTACTTTTTCATAAGTTCTCTCGTCTCCCATAACCCCAACAGAATTTACAGGTAATAATATTGCGCCAGCTTGCCATACTTTATCATATAAACCACTCTCTTTTAATCCATCAATAAAAATAGCGTCAACCTCTTGAAGAATAGCTACTTTTTCTGGGGTGATGTCTCCCAATATTCTAATCGCTAATCCTGGACCAGGAAAAGGGTGTCTTCCCAATAACTCAGGATCAATTCCCATAGAAGCTCCTACTCTTCTTACCTCATCTTTAAAAATCATTCGCAAAGGTTCCACAATTTTTAATTTCATAAAATCTGGCAACCCTCCTACATTATGATGGCTTTTAATGGTTGCTGATGGACCTCCATTTACAGATACTGATTCTATAACATCTGGATAAATAGTTCCTTGCGCTAACCATTTTACATTTTCTATTTTATGAGCTTCATCATCAAAAACTTCAATAAAGGCATTTCCAATAGCTTTCCTTTTTTTCTCTGGATCAGATAATCCTTTTAAAGCAGTCAAAAAACGTGCCGATGCATCTACACCTTTAACGTTTAATCCCATGCCTTCGTATTGATTGAGTACACTTTCAAACTCATTCTTGCGTAACAATCCGTTATTCACAAAAATACAATACAGGTTTTTACCAATTGCTTTATGTAATAAAACAGCTGCCACAGAAGAATCCACACCTCCAGAAAGGCCTAAAACTACTTTATCATTTCCTACAGTTTTTTGTATGTTAGAAACGGTTGTTTCTACAAAAGAATCTGAAGTCCAAGTTTGTGCTATACCTGCAATTTTTACAAGAAAATTTTCCAACAACTGTTTTCCGTCTAAAGAATGATAAACTTCAGGATGAAACTGAATTGCATAGGTATCTTCTCCTTCTATTCTAAAAGCTGCGTTTTCTACATCTGAAGTACTGGCCAAATGAACCGCATTTGTTGGCAGTTCTTTAATGGTGTCTGAATGACTCATCCAAACCTGACTCCCTTCAGAAATATCTGAAAAAAAAGTTTCGTTGTCTTTTATGAAAGATAAATTTGCTCTTCCGTATTCTCTTGTATTTGATGGTGCTACTTTTCCTCCAGAAAAATGAGCTAAATATTGTGCTCCATAACAAACAGCTAACATGGGTTTTTTTCCTCTAATTTCTGACAAATCTGGATGCGGGGCATCTTCAGATCTAACAGAAGAGGGGCTTCCAGATAAAATAACTGCTTTAAAGCTACTAGCGTTTGCTGGTTGTTTGTTGTAAGGGTGAATTTCACAATAAATATTCAACTCTCTTACTCTCCTCGCAATTAATTGAGTGTATTGCGATCCAAAATCTAAAATAAGTACCTGGTGTTGTTGCATGCGCAAAAATAGTACTTCAATTTAGAAATAAAAGCTTTGTGTTTATAAAATTTTACAATTTAATATCC
>ENA-ORCY01001473-ORCY01001473.1-marine-metagenome-genome-assembly--contig:-NODE-1473-length-10930-cov-6.138763_pt1 | contig 10930 bp, 10 predicted proteins | sample MGYA00248634_ERZ508507 | MGnify/ENA primary metagenome ERZ508507 (study PRJEB26178, sample SAMN06266269) | marine metagenome | isolation source: Columbia River Estuary | place: USA:Columbia River... | reverse complement strand
ATTTCTCACGCTAGCGTTAGCCCCATGAATGAAGTCACAACTCCCGCCCTTGTCCCTTCAGCTACTGCTGGCAATCTGACGAATCTGATTGCAGAACGCGCTTGGTTTGAGCCTGAGCGCATCACAATGTCTCGCCCACTTGGCGATGGATGGCAGAGTGTTACTGCCCGAGAAGTTGACGAGGAAGTCCGAGCAACTGCCAAGGGATTAATCGCTGCCGGTATTGGAATTGGTGATCGTGTAGCAATCATGGCCCGCACGCGTTACGAATGGACGATTCTTGATTTTGCAATTTGGTATGCAGGAGCTGTCGTAGTTCCAATCTATGACACATCATCTGCAGAACAAATTGATTGGATCCTCAACGACTCATCAACTGTGGGCATCATTGTTGAAACTCCAGCACTGCGTGAATTAGTCCAAACAGTTCAACCTGCACACACTAAGCACGTCTGGGTAATGACAGAAGATGTTCTTACAGTGCTTCGCAATGCCGGTGCTCAGGTTTCAGATGATGAAATTGAACGCCGCCGCGCAGCCCTTGGTCCAGATACTTTGGCAACACTTATTTACACATCAGGAACAACTGGAAAACCTAAGGGAGTTTCTCTGACTCACGGTAACTTCTTAGCTGAGTGTGGAAACGTCGTGCAGGGTGCCAGTGATCTATTCCTTAAGCCTGGTGGTTCAACTCTGTTGTTCTTACCTGTTGCTCACGTCTTTGGTCGCATGGTTCAAATCGGTGCTATCAACTCAGGCTTACACCTTGCTCATTGCAGTGATCCATTGGGACGCCTTCCAATTGATTTAGCATCATTTAAGCCAACATTTGTTTTGGCCGTTCCTCGTATTTTCGAAAAGATTTATAACGGCGCAGAAGCTCGCGCAGAAGCTGCAGGTAAGGGAAAGATATTTAGAAAAGCAGCAGAAACTGCCGTTGCTTATTCAGAAGCAATGGATAAGAAGAGAATCTCTCCACTTCTCACACTCAAGCACGGTCTCTTTGACAAGTTGGTTTATTCAAAGATTCGCGCTGGTATGGGTGGTCGTGTTGAAGCTGCAATCTCAGGTGGTGCACCACTTGGTGTGCGCTTAGGCCATTTCTATCGCGGTGCTGGCGTAACAATTTTAGAAGGCTACGGCTTAACTGAAACAACTGCTGGTGCAACCTTGAATTTAACTGGTGCTCATCGTGTTGGTTCAGTTGGTCGTCCTATCCCAGGAACATCAATCAAGATTGCCGAAGATGGCGAAGTGCTTATCCGCGGAGGAATTGTTATGGGCGGATACTGGCAAAACGATGCTGCTAACGCTGAGGCTTTTGATTCGCAGGGTTGGTTTCAGTCAGGAGACTTAGGAAAGCTCGATGATGAGGGCTTCCTCTATATCGTGGGCCGTAAAAAGGAACTTATTGTTACTGCAGGTGGAAAGAACGTTGCTCCTGCCGTACTAGAAGATCGTTTACGCGCACATCCACTAGTGAGCCAGTGCTTAGTCGTTGGTGATAATCAACCATTCATTGCCGCTCTTGTGACTATTGATCAAGACTCACTTAAGGGTTGGGTTACAAACAATAAGAAGGAAGGTGCCTCCATGGCCGACCTTGCTAATGACCCAGATCTCATTGCCGTTATTCAAACAGCGGTCGATGATGCCAACAAGGCAGTGAGCAAGGCGGAGTCAATCCGAAAGTTCACTATTTTGACAACAGATTTCACAATTGCTGGTGGACACTTAACACAGAAGCTCTCAATTAAGCGACACGTCGTTGCGAAGGAATTCGCAAAGGAGATTGACCAGCTCTTCACAAAGTAATTATGTGAGCCTTTCGCAGCGAGTAAAACTCGCACAAGAGCTCCACGATGGCATAGCCCAAGATCTCGTGGGGTTGGGCTATGGGTTAGATGCTTTGTTGTTTCAAGAAAACGATGAAGTTAAACGCGCTGGTCTGCGCTCTGTGCGCTTTGATATCAACACTTTGATAGAGAAAGTGCGTAGTGAGATCTTCGAGCTTCGCACGCAGCCAGATGAGCATGATTTACTCGAATCTCAACCCGAGTTGGCATTTGAACTCACTAGGGTTTTCAATGAAATTATTAGTAATGTGACCGAGCATTCCCAAGCAACGCGTCTAGATATCTCTTTTGAAGACAATGGAATCGGCGGAGCTGCGGAAAAAGAGAATCACTATGGTCTGCAAGGAATCTCTGAACGCGTTGCCGCACTCGGTGGCCATCTAGCAGTCCAATCAGATTTCACTGGAACTAACGTTGCAATTTCCCTAGATTTGCTCACACCATGAGCAGATTGTTAATTGTTGATGACCATGCACTTGTCCGTGAAGGGTTAAAGCGAGCACTCACACACGAGGGTTTCACCCAGATAACCGAAGCATCTTCTATCGCCGAGGCCCGTGCACAGATTTCTGCATCAAAGCCAGATGTTGTAACAATTGATATCAACCTGCCCGATGGAAGCGGCTTTGAACTGGTGAGTTGGATTAGGAGTATTTCACGCGAGATTGGAATTGTTGTATTAACCCTTAACGATCACGGAAATTACATCCGCGCTGCAATGAAAGCCGGCGCAAGTGCTTTTGTTTCAAAATCTGAACCCATTCCTGGGCTAGTTGCTGCGATAAAACATAGTCTCATCTCTCCCTTAAGCTTTAGCGCTCAAGGTTTAGAGAAAGTATTCGCTCACTCCCACAACACGTTAACTGCTCGCGAATTTGATTTGCTGGTGCAATTAGAACAAGGCCAAAGCACTGCCCAGATTTCTAAAGCTCTATTTATAAGTCCCGCAACAGTGAAAACACATCTAGCATCAATCTATAGAAAGTTAGAAGTAACTAATCGAACTGCGGCAATTCATGCGATGCATGAGCAAGGATTATCTGGCAAGTAGTTCGGAGAACTTGCCAGCCCAAATCTGCCAGCGCCACTCCTTTTCAATCCATGCACGTCCCGCACTACCCATAGAATTACGCAGCTTTTCATCTAAGAGAAGTTGGATAGCTCTGTTGGCTATTTCCTCCGTGTTAGTTCCATCCACTACAAATCCTGTTACGCCTTCTATTACCGCATCAGGTGCGCCACCAGATGCACCAGCAATAACTGGTAATCCACACGCGCTGGCTTCCAGATAAACAATTCCTAAGCCTTCAACTTCTAATCCAGCAAAGCGGGACCTAGATGGCATCGCAAAGATATCGCCCACGCAGATATAGCCGGGCAGATCCTTGTATTGAATGCGACCAATAAAACTCACGCTTTTCTGCAGCGAATGTTTGGTAACGAGCTTTTCTAAACGCTCTCTGTAGGGACCCTGGCCCACAAGTAAGAGATGGGCATCTGGAACTTGCTTAAGAATCTGCGGCATAGATTCGATAAGGAAATCCTGACCTTTGCGATGTACTAGTCGGCCCACGCTAACAATGACTTTCTTCTCAGTTAACCCCAACGAATGACGCAAGGCAGTTGCATCCAGCGCCTTAAAATGTTCAATATCAATTCCTGGGGCAATTTTTTGCATGGCAGCTGCACTCTTTGAGGTTAGGGCCTTCGAAATTGCAGTTCGAGTAAATTCGCCAAGGTAAGTAAGGGAATCGGTAGTTGATCCAATTCGTCGCAGTATTAAGTTAAATGGAAAAACCTTGGCCCACCAGACTTCATGGCCATGAGTGAGTGCAACTATGCGTTGCGCTCCGGCTTTGCGTAAGGCAGATGACATCCAACCCAAAGGCGCAGCAGCACCGAAAGCAATAGTTTTAATCTCGCGCTCTTTAACAATTCTGGCAACAGCGCGATTCACTCGCGGTGTCGGAAGCAGTATTTTTGCTCGGTCTCTAATGACTTCAACGCCGTAATTATTTAGCCAATCAGCATCATATGCATCTGTATTTTCCTGAGCCGATGTGTAAACGATGATGCTCGATTTTGGTAATCGCTCAATTAGACCAATGATGAAGGTTTCTATGCCTCCGGCCCGTGGACCAAAATCATTAGTTACAAATAAAGTTTTATCAGAAATGGTGGGCTCCAACTAAAGGCTTTCTTCCAAGAGATCGACTCGTTGTGATTTCCACGCGTGAACCCGAACAAGGTGTATGCACCATCTTTCCACCACCGATATACATTCCAACGTGTGACACTGGACGACCATAAAACAGTAAGTCACCTTGCTTGCGAGCTTTCACAGGTACTTGCCTTGAGCTGCAGTTGTTGCTTCCTCTTCTAGAAATCGCACCTGTGCCTGAATCTCGGCCAAGGAGGGAACTGCTAACCCAACCGTCGGGGCTAGCGCCACGAGGGCATGAGGAAGAATGCGCCGATACATGATGAAAGGCTAACGAGGTTTAATGCGACATCTCAACTCATGAGTGTGACTTACGCCTGAGAATTTTCGCAGAATCTGCGATAGTAGGACAAATGAGCACAGTTGCATCGCTGGTGGTTGGGCGAGATGGGTCTACATCAAAAGACAAGAGCTCTAACGGAGTCTCCTCAGATGCAGATCGCAAAGCCTTTCTTGCACGTCGTCGTAAAGTCGATTGCATTTTAATTGGCGGCAACACTGCTCGCCGTGAGCCCTATAAACAAAGCCCGGTTCCATTAGTAATTGTTTCACGATCAACTATTAATCCAGTGGTGGGAAATGATTTATCGCATCTGTGGAATATGCCTGCCGCAGAGGCGTTAGCAAAGGCTAAATCACGATTTGGAGAAAGAGTTCTCGTTGAGGCAGGAACATCAATTATCTTTGAACTCATTGATCAAGGTTTAATAGATCAACTAGAACTTAGTGTTACACCCGTGACCGGCGGAGACGACCCTATTGATTGGCAAGCATTACTCAATAGATTTGCTCACCATACTCACACTCATGTTGATGGAACTGATTTCTACGTTGCCCACAACTAGAAGGCAGAAATAAGGGCAACACCTGCAACTGCTAAAGCAATCCCTACGTACTGCACTTTTTGTAAACGCTCACGCAAGAATTTAAACGCCATGAGCGCAGTTGCAATAGGAAAGAGTGAACCTAAGACCATTGCAATTGAAACTAAGCCCTTGGTGCACGCCACTCCCAGCAAGACGTTGGCTAAGAAATCAGCGACTCCAATAAAAATCAGTGACGGATATTCCTTTTTGGAAAAACCGCCCATGGTATGAAATTTGAGCGCTAGAGCAACAGTGACAAAGAAGGTGGCCCCGCGCATTGAAACCATGGTCATAAGCGCACTTGATTGCGAACCAATCGATATTAATGTTAATGCTATTCCAAAACCAATCGCTGCACCTAATGCAAGAAGCAAAGGTTTAACCGGAAGGCCTTGTGAAAGCTCTGGCCCACTGGCACAAAAAACTCCCACTAGCGCTAGGACAACTCCAATGGAAACAATTGTTGAGAGCTTGTCGCCATTTACCAAGGCATATGTCAGCGGAACAACTGCGCCCATGGAACTAATGGGTGAGACAACACCCATGCGTCCAGTTGATAATCCTGCATAAAGACAGAACAAACCGAAGTAACCAGACAAACCTGCAAAAATTCCAGGGATTAAATATCCTTCAGATCCCAGTGCCTGTGCATCCCAAGCTCCAGAAACAAGCATCAAAAAAATTCCGAAAATTAAACCGAGAACTTGTGAGAAACCAAGCACAGCCAACGGTGCATGCTTTTTACTCAGACGCCCGCCTTCAAAATCTGAAGTTCCCCATAAAATGCTGGAGAGAATTGCAAGGAGTGAGGCCATATGAGCAAGGATACCGCCCCGCCTCCCATGAAAAGGAGTTCTTACTGTTTATTCTTAATCAGTGGATGCCAGAGGATTTGAAGAATTAGTCAACTCCTTACGTACTTTTACACCACGTGCTGAAATCGTTTTAGAAGAGGTTCCAGCCCCACAAAAATTAGCAACCTATGCCTTCGCCTTTTCCGCCGATGTGAGTAATGGATTACTGGGCGATGATGAAGATGAGATAGCTTCTGGTCGCTTTGTCTTATTGCACGAACCTGGCGGACAAGACACATGGGAAGGCGAATTTCGCTGCGTTACTTTCGTTCGCGCAGATGTTGACCCTGTCATGCAACAGGATCCGCTTTTGCCAGAAGTTGGCTGGAGTTGGTTTCTTGAAGCGTTAGAGAGTGAAGAGTGCTCTTTAGCAGCGCCCAGTGGAACTGTTACACGTGTCTCCAGTGCATCTTTCGGAAAACTCTCTCCTAGAAATGATGAATCAGAGATTGAAATTCGCGCTTCATGGACACCTGCGATTACTGATCCCATTGAAGTAATGAAACACATCGCTGGCTGGTGTCGCTTAATTTCAGCTGTTGCAGGACTTGAACCGATTCCTGATGGCGTAGCAACTATTTCATCTGCAAGACGTCGTTAAGCCATCTTATGTCGGAAGAGATAACTGCAACACCCTTGCTTACTCCCGCTGGTGGCACACCTGCTGTCATCGATAGTGATGCTGCCTTCAAAGCCGCGTTAGAGCAGCTCGCAAAAGGTAGTGGTCCCTTTGCTGTTGATGCTGAACGTGCTTCAGGTTTTCGATACAGCGCGCGTGCTTACTTGATCCAAATTAAGCGCACCAATGGTGGCTTACACCTTATTGACCCAATCCCTTTTGGGCCAGGCCATCCACTGATGCTAGAACTAAACGAGTTGCTCAATACCGATGAAGTTATTTTGCATGCCAGCACGCAGGATTTACCGTGCCTAAGAGAATTGGGAATTAATCCACAACGCCTCTTTGATACTGAATTAGGTGGGCGAATTGCAGGTCTGGCCCGAGTGGGACTTGGTCCGCTTTTGGAATCGTTGATGGGTGTTTCACTTGCTAAAGAACACAGTGCAGCAGATTGGTCTGTGCGCCCACTGCCCCAAGACTGGCTTACTTATGCCGCTTTAGATGTTGAACTACTAGTGGAGCTGCGCGATAAAGTTGAGGCCATACTTATCGAAGCTAAAAAAGATTCCTGGGCCAAAGAAGAGTTTGCTTCAATTCTCTTGGCTCCTCCCGCCCCGCCCCGCGTAGATCCGTGGCGCCGAACTTCTGGAATGCACAAAATTAAGCGTCGTGATCAATTAGCAATTATTCGCGAACTCTGGATTACGCGTGATGAGATAGCAAAGGCGCAAGATATCGCCGGAGGAAAACTGCTCAATGATTCTGCAATTGTTGAGATCGCACTTAATCCTGTTGCAACCAAGAAAGAGTTTGAAAAGGTATTGCGCCCAATCGGACTTAGAGCTCGATGGTTAGAAAATTTAAAAGCTTGGTTAGATGCCGTTGCACGCGCTGTTGCTCTCGAAGAATCAGAGTGGCCAGCACTTCGCACTAGCGCAGACACATTGCCACCCATTAAGTTATGGCGAGATAAGTTTCCAGAAAAATATGCACCTCTGTCACATGCCCGCGCACGTATTGAAATCATTGCCGGGGAAAATAACATTCCGGTAGAAAATCTCATTACCCCTGAAATAGTTCGTCGCATTTGTTGGGCTCCCCCAGCCCCTTCAACCTCCCAAGCATCCCCGCAGATCGTTAGAGAGCATTTACTTTCCCTGGGAGCTAGAAACTGGCAGGTGGAGCTGGTGGCAGAGGCCATTGCGGCCTCCCTGCTGGAGAAAGAGGCTGTGCCCACCCCGGAACCTGTGCCGGAAAGCACAGCAGAAGAGGCCTGATTTACGCAACATAAGAGTTGCGTAAATACCCCCAACCCTCTAGATTTTCTCTTATGTTGAGCACTTTCATTATCGCCCTGCGCGAAGGCCTAGAAGCAGCCCTTATTGTCGGCATCCTGGTCGCATATATTCTAAAGAGCGATCGCCGGCAGTTATTACTTCCACTATGGAGCGGTGTTGGCGCTGCAATAGTTGGAAGTATTGGAATTGGCTTCATTCTCTCTAAAACCTCCGAGGAACTCACTGAGCGCGCTGAGGAAATCTTTGTTGGAACCACTTCATTTCTAGCTGTTGCACTTGTTACTTGGATGGTTTTTTGGATGAAGAGAGTTGCTCGTACTTTGAAAGCAGATCTTCATGGAAAAGTTGATACAGCTTTGCGCACAGGGCCTTTAGCCCTTGCTGGAGCAGCGTTTTTCGCTGTTATTCGCGAAGGTTTAGAAACTGCGCTCTTTGTTTATACAAGCTTTAATACAGTTGCAAATACAACCAGCGCAGCATTGGGATTAATCCTTGGCTTTGCAGTTGCAATTTCTCTTGGCTATTTAATTTTCAAATCTGCCATCAGACTCGACTTGAGCAAGTTCTTCCGCTTCACTGGAGTTGCTTTAGTAGTTATTGCAGCAGGAGTTCTCTCATATGGAGTCCATGAATTCCAAGAGCTAGGTTGGCTTCCTGGTGGAGAGTCATACGCCTGGGATGTTTCAAGCCTGATTCCTAAGGACTCATTGCTTGGAGCAACACTGGGTGGCCTTGTGGGCTTTGATAACACAACCTCATGGCTACAACTGGGCATCTGGGCGATTTATATCACCACTGTCCTTAGCGCCTATCTGGCAAAGCCTCGCACAAGTGCGCTAACACCAGCCTAAGCGGCTGTCACAAACCTTTACTGGCGGGTAACATAACCGCTATATCCACCCCTAGTAAAGGATCACCATGTCTCGCACAGTTGTCTTAGTTGATGCCGTTCGCACTCCCTTTGGAAAAGCGGGAGGGATGTATGCCGGTACACGTGCTGATGATTTGATGGTGCGCGCAATTCGCGGGCTCTTAGATAGAAATCCAAAAGTTGAACATAGTGCAATCGATGATGTTGCTATCGCTGCTGCAACACAAACAGGTGATCAGGGAATGAACATTGGTCGCAGTGCCACACTTCTAGCAGGCCTACCAAATACCGTGCCGGGCTATTCAATTGATCGCTGGTGCGCCGGTGCGCTCACTGCCGTAACAACGATTGCAGGAGCAATAGCTTTTGGTTCAAACGATATTGCAATAGCAGGTGGCGTTGAACATATGGGAAATCATCCAATGGGTGAACTCATGGATCCTAACCCTCGCTATTTAGCTGAAAAGATTGTGGAGCAAGATGCACTTGCAATGGGTTCCACAGCCGAGCGACTTCATGATCGTTTCCCAACCATTACAAAAGAGCGTGCAGATAAATATGCACTTAACTCACAAATCAAAACTACTAAGGCATATGAAGCTGGATTAATTCAGCGAGATCTTATTCCGATGGCTGCGCGCAACGCCGAACTGGGATGGACAATTGCAACAGTTGATGAGGCACCTCGTCCAACCACAACCATGGATGGTCTAGCTGGATTAAAAACTCCCTTTCGTCCAGCAGGTCGAGTGACCGCAGGAAATTCATCTGGCCTTAACGATGGTGCAACTGCAGCCCTTCTTGCTAGTGAAGACAAAGCAAAAGAACTTGGGTTAGGAATTAAAGCCCGATTAGTTACTTATGCATTTGCAGGTGTGGAACCTGAAGTTATGGGCTTTGGGCCAGTTCCTTCAACAATTAAAGCGCTCAAGCAGGCAGGACTTGGCATTGAAGATATTGGGCTCTTTGAAATCAATGAGGCTTTTGCGGTGCAGGTATTAGCTTTTCTTGAACACTTTGGAATTGCAGATGATGATGCACGTGTTAATCCATTTGGCGGAGCAATTGCAGTGGGACACCCACTAGCTTCATCAGGTGTCCGCCTCATTCTCAACTTGGCACGATCTTTTGAAGATCATCCTGAGGTGCGCTATGGCTTAACAACTATGTGCATCGGTCTTGGCATGGGCGGATCAGTTATTTGGGAAAACCCACACTTTAACGGTCAGGTGAAATAAGTGAGCGTAGATATCAAACTCCCAGATGGTGCACCTGAAGAAGTTGTCACACAAGCCCTCGTCAGAGAAGTTAATTTAAGCGCTTTTGGCGCTAAAGGTGTCTTGGCACTTATCACTTTGGATAACGCCCTTGATCACAATCGCCCTAATACTTTTGGGCCACAGTCACTGCTTGCACTTGATGCGGCAATAACTGCAGCTATTGCCAGCAAGCCAAGCGCTATCGCGATTACAGGAAAGCCATTCATCTTTGCAGCAGGTGCAGATCTATCTGCCCTTTCCTTTATTACCAATCGTGAGCAATCACTTGGCATAGGAAAATTGGGCCATGATGTTTTTCGCCGTTTAGGTGAATCAAGCATTCCAACTTTTGCTTTCATCAATGGTCTAGCACTCGGCGGCGGCCTTGAAGTTGGCTTGCACTGCCACTACCGCACACTTGCCTCCACAGCCTTTACCGGCCTACCAGAAGTCTTCCTTGGATTAATTCCAGGTTGGGGCGGTGCAACTATTTTGCCTAAGTTGATTGGCCCAGAGCGTGCTGTGCAAGTAATTATGCTAAACGCTCTTAATAACAACACCATGATGAAAGCCAAAGATGCTCTCAAGCTTGGCGTTGTAGATGTTGTCTATGAGCCATCTGATTTCTTAGAGCGCTCAATTGCATTTGCAGCTAGCGTTCTCAATGGCGCAACTAAAATTGAGCGCAAGGACTACAGCCAAGACCCTGCATGGGAAAGCGCTCTTGCAACTGGAAAAGCTGCCGCTCTTAAGAAATATGGCGGCGCTGAAATAGCATCTCCTATGAAGGCACTTGAACTTATTGCTGCAGCAAAGAGCAACACTTTAGGTCAAGGCTTTGATGCTGAAGATTTAGCCCTTGCTGATTTAACTATGAGTGATCCCCTACGTGCATCCCTCTATGCATTTAACGTTATTCAAAAGAAGCGCAAAAAAGTAGAAGGTGCCCCTAAGCCAGCTCTGGCTCGCAAGGTGGGCAAAGTAGGTGTTGTTGGCGCCGGACTTATGGCATCACAGTTAGCACTGCTGCTACTTCGTAATCTCAAATGCCCAATCGTTATGACAGATATCGATCAAGAGCGT
>ENA-ORCY01001468-ORCY01001468.1-marine-metagenome-genome-assembly--contig:-NODE-1468-length-10983-cov-3.417843_pt1 | contig 10983 bp, 7 predicted proteins | sample MGYA00248634_ERZ508507 | MGnify/ENA primary metagenome ERZ508507 (study PRJEB26178, sample SAMN06266269) | marine metagenome | isolation source: Columbia River Estuary | place: USA:Columbia River Estuary... | reverse complement strand
TTTTCCTCCTAACTGCTTTCCATTCACAACAGTTCCGCTCAACATAAAAGGGTATCCCAAATAGTTGTTCGCGGTTTGCAAATTTCCATTAGCTAAAGCGGTTCTAATTTTTGTCGAACTTACTGAAACATCATCAATATCTTGTGCGGGAATTTCTTCAACGGTAAACTCATATAGATGACTATATTCGGTTAATTGAACAATATTTCCTTCTCTATTTTTTCCAAAATGATGGTCATATCCAATAATTAATTTTGAAATATTCAGTTGATTTACTAGAAGATCACGGACAAATGCCAATGCAGACATTCTTGAAAACTCAACACTAAAAGGATGAATGATTAAATAATCTAAACCAATTTTTTCTAACAGTTGTGCGCGCTCTTGAATAGTGTTTATTAATTCTAAAGAATTGTCTTTTTGCAACACCATTCTTGGATGTGGAAAAAAAGTTAATAATACAGATTTTCTGTTCGCTTTTTTAGCCTCCAAAACTAATTTTTCAATAATTTTTTGATGACCAAAATGTACCCCATCAAAAGTGCCAATCGTAACATAGGTTTTCTCTGAAGTAGAAAAATTAGAAATATTTTGGACGGTATTCAAAGTGTTTTAAATTTTAAAACAAAGATACGACAACTAACACTTTCTTTCTTGCTTATAAAGAGTCGTTTATAAACTTTTTATTTGATATAAATAACAGTTATTTTTTATTAACCCCTTAATATTTTGGCCTTTTTATTTAAGAATTCAAAAAAATTTGTATTTTGCAACTAGTTAACTAATAATTAAAATTATGACAAAAAAGATTTTACTATTTGCTTTTGTAGTTTTTGGAAGTGCAGCAATGTTTGCGCAAACAACGATTACAGGTACCGTAAAAGACGCAAAATCAGGGGAAACACTTCCTGGCGCAAACATCAAAATTTCCAGAAAAGCTGTTGGTACAACAACAGATTTCGACGGAAAATTTGTATTAAATGTTTCGGACACTCCTCCATTTACCATAGAGGTTTCTGTCTTAGGATTTAAAACGAACAAAATACAAATCACCGAAAACAACCAAAAAGTTGCCGTAGGTCTTGTAGAAAACCAGACTTCTTTAGATGAGATTGTTCTTTCGGCATCCAGAACTCCAGAACGTATTATGGAGTCTCCAGTGTCTATTGAAAGAATGGATTCTAGAGCCATAAAAAACACTTCAGCTCCAAGTTTCTATGACGGCTTAGAGAATTTAAAAGGAGTAGATGTAAACACAAACAGTTTGACCTTTAAATCCGTAAACACTCGTGGTTTTGCAACTTTTGCAAACGAAAGATTTATGCAGTTGGTTGATGGAATGGACAATTCGGCTCCTGGATTAAACTTTGCCGTTGGTAATTTATTAGGACTTTCTGAGTTAGATGTTGAATCTGTTGAAATATTACCCGGAGCATCTTCTGCACTATACGGTGCAAATGCTTTCAATGGGATTATGTTCATGAGAAGTAAAAGTGCATTTGATGACCAAGGAATTAGTGTTGTTGTAAAATCTGGAGTAACAAGTCAAGAAGCTGCAGGGAACAATGAATATACTGATGCAGGTATCCGAATAGCACATGCTTTTTCTGATAAATTTGCTGCAAAAGCAACCCTGTCTTATTTAAAAGGAACAGAGTGGAACGCAGTAGATTACAGAGACGAAGTAAATAGTGCTTCTACAAGCCACGTTGGGAATCCAGCATACAACGGACTAAACGTATATGGAGATGAAGCTGGAACCACGTTTAACTGGGATCAAATGGCAGGTACACCTGCAGGGACATTAGGATCACAAAGAGTAACAAGAACCGGATATACAGACAATGATTTAATGAACAATATTGCAAAGAGCGTTAAATTTGCAGCTACTTTAAATTACCGACCTTTTGGAGATGATCGTTTAGAGGTTATTTTGAATTCTAAATTTGGTACTGGTAACACTGTTTACCAAGGACAAAACAGATATAATATCAAGAACTTTACATTGGCTCAACACAGGTTAGAGTTTAGGGGTAAAAACTTTTTTGTAAGAGGATACATGACTGCCGAAGACGCAGGAGATTCTTATGATACACGTTTTGCGGCAATTAACATGAATAGAGAATGGTCATCTGATACGACTTGGTTTCAAGAATATGCAGGTGCTTACTTAGGGGCATTAGCAGGTCTAGGGGTTCCTGGAATGGATCATGCTGCGGCAAGAGCTTTTGCAGACAGAAATCGTTTTGTTCCCGGATCAACAGATTTTGAAGCAGCTAAAGAAAAAATTACAAATGATCCAAATTTATTAACTGGATCTAAGTTTCAAGATCAAACTAAATTATACCACGGAGATGTAAATTACAACTTTAGAGATGTAATAGATTTTGCAGAAATTCAAGTAGGAGGGTCTTTAAGACAGTACTCTTTAAATTCTAGTGGAACTATTTTTACAGATTATGACGGTGCAATAAATTACAATGAGCTTGGAGTTTATGTTCAGGGTCAAAAAAAGTTATTAGAAGATCGTTTAAAAGTAACAGCTTCTGCTAGGTATGATAAAGCGCAAAACTTTGACGGGAACGTATCCCCAAGACTGTCTTTATCGTATGCCGCCGGAGAAGATAAAAACCATAATTTTAGAGCCTCTATTCAAACAGGTTTTAGAAACCCAACAACTCAAGATCAGTATATTGGTTTAGATGCAGGTGCTGGAATCCTAATAGGTACTGCTCCAGATAATATTGATAGATACAGATCTTTGCCGTTTTCTTTAGGAATTAATCAAGGTTTGGCTGGCTATCTTAATGCAGTTGGAGGCACTAATATTGGAAGCACGCAAGTTTTAACTGGAGACATGGCGTATAACAATTCTTGGTCAGCAAGTTCTATTGGAGCCTTTTTAGCTTCTGGAAATCCAGCTGATTTAAAGAAATCTGATATTGAATTTGTACAGCCAGAATTTGTAACGGCATATGAAGTAGGATATAGAGGTGTTATAGAAGGTTTTACGCTTGATGTAAATGCTTATTATAACATGTATCAAGACTTTATTGCAAGCAGAAATGCAGTTGCACCATTATATGGTAGCGTTGCTTTAAATGATGCTGTAGATATTGCACCAGCATTTGGTTCTCCTGTACCAATGCCAACTCCTGTCGCTTTAATTGCTTTGCAATCAGGAGATTTTAAAGGAGTTGCTTTTGATTCTAACTCTGATTCAGACATTAGTTCTTATGGTTTAGGTGTAGGTGTTTCAAAAAAGGTGTTTGATGGCTTTAATTTAGGGGTTAATTATACCTATGCAAAATTTGAAGAAACAGGAGGTAGTAATCCAGATTTTGAAGCAGGTTTTAATACTCCAGAACATAAAGTGAAGGTTCAGTTTGGAAAAGAAAAACTATTAAAAAACTTTGGATTTAATGTAAACTACAGATGGCAAGATTCGTTCTTATGGGAATCTTCTTTCTACGATGGAATGGTTGCTGCTAGATCCGTAGTTGATGCACAAGTAAATTATGCAATACCAAGCTTAAAATCTATCATTAAACTTGGAGGGGCTAATTTAGGCGGTAAAGAGTATTTTAGTGCTCCAGGTGTTGGTGCAACAGGTTCTCAGTATTACCTTTCTTGGACAATTAATAATTAAGTAGTTTGTTCTTTTTTTAAGAGAACATACATATCTAATAAAAAAAAGGTTGAGCTTAGCTCAACCTTTTTTTATTTATAAAACCCTTTATATTTTTATGAGAGCATTGAAACAGCTCTTTTGAGGGAAGCAATAAAAACATCAATTTCTTCTTTGGTGTTGTAAAAAGAAAAGGAAGCTCTGATGGTTCCAGGAATTTTGTAAAAATCCATAATCGGTTGCGCACAGTGATGTCCGGTTCTAACGGCAATACCGAGCTTGTCTAAAATAACCCCAATATCATAGGGATGAATTTCTCCAACATTAAAAGAGATGACCGCTGTTTTTTCTACAGTTGTACCGTAGATTTTTAGGCCTTCAATTTTTAATAATTCTTCTGTTCCGTATTCTAAAAGGTCGTGTTCGTAAGAGGCAATATTTTCAAAACCTACTGCATTCATATAGTCTAAAGCCGTTCCAAAAGCGATTCCTCCACAAATATTTGGTGTTCCCGCTTCAAATTTATGAGGTAAACCCGCGTAGGTTGTTTTTTCAAAGCTAACGGTATCGATCATTTCTCCACCACCTTGATAAGGAGGTAGTTTTTCTAACCATTCTTTTTTACCATACAATAAACCAACCCCTGTAGGACCGCATAACTTGTGGGCCGAGGCTACATAAAAATCAACATTTAACGCTTGTACATCTGGTTTAATATGAGGGGTTGCTTGAGCTCCGTCAATTAGAACTGCAGCACCAAATAGATGCGCTTTTTCAATAATTTCTTCAATAGGATTTACAATTCCTAGAGCATTAGAAACGTGGTTACAGAAGACAACTTTTGTTTTTTCATTGACCAAACTATGATACACGTCCATTTGCAAAGAACCATCTAAACTCATTGGAATTACCTTTAAAATAGCACCTGTTTTCTCACACAACATTTGCCAAGGAACAATATTGGAATGATGTTCTAAAGCCGACACAATAATTTCATCGTCTTTTTGTAACAATGTTTCAAACCCTGAAGCCACCATATTGATACTATGGGTTGTTCCTGAGGTTAGTATAATTTCGTATGCATGCGCTGCATTAAAATGTTTTTGAATTTTTATACGGGCTTCCTCATACTTATCTGTAGACTCTTGACTTAATGTGTGAACACCTCTATGAATATTTGCATTGAAATTGCTATAATAATCAACAATAGTATCAATAACTATTTGCGGTGTTTGTGAGGTGGCGGCATTGTCAAAATAAACCAAAGGCTTGCCGTTTACCGTTCTATTTAGAATTGGGAAATCTTTTCGAATTTTATCAATATTTATCATACGAATCGAATTTATAATGCAAAGATAACGGTTGATTTTTTAAAGTTTTCAAAAAGACAATATGATTTTCTTATTTTCGCATAACTAAAACCTTATGATGAAGATTTTTAAGAGAATACTCCTTTTATTAACGGTAGTGATTACCAGTACCGTCGTTTATAATTATCCGAAATTAAATATTTTGGCAGGATATTCTGCAAAAAATACAGCTTCTTCTGTTTTTTTAGCCAACAGAAGTTTGGCTTTGACAGATAGTACCGATACTAATTTTTCGCCAGTTCATTTAGCCTCAGATAAAATTGATTTAGAAAATAAAACGGCCAGCTCCTCTGTGTTTGGCTTGTTGTCGAGAAAGGCCCTTTATAGAGAAGGGTTAGGAAGTGTTTTAACGCTCAGAGATACAGACGAAACAACCGTTTATTCAACACCTAATAGATTGTTTTTGGATACCACAAATTTGTATCCTTTTTGGAATGCATCTCAAAAAGATACCGTGTTTGGAAACATCAATTATAAAAAATTAGATAAAACAATAGACGCTCTTTGTGAAGCTTCTAATACAAGGGCTATTGTAGTTGTCTATAAAGACAAAATTATTGGAGAACAATACGCGAGAGGATTTCGTCAGGACTCCAAAATATTAGGATGGTCGATGACAAAAAGTATTTTAAGTACTGTTTTTGGAGTGCTGCAGTATCAAGGAAAATTAAATGTACAAAACAGAGCACTTGTAGAATCTTGGCAGAATGATGCAAGAAAAGACATTACACTTCATAACTTACTACAAATGAATTCTGGCCTAGAATGGGATGAAAATTATGACGAAATTTCTGATGCGACTAAAATGTTGTTTTTAGACCGGGATATGAGTAGAGCGCAAGAAAACAAGCCTCTAGTGGGCAAGCCAAATGAATCTTGGAATTATTCTTCCGGAACCACAAATTTATTATCCAGGCTTTTAAGGAATCTGTTTAAAACACATCAAGAATATTTAGACTTTTGGTATTCAGATTTAATTGATAAAATAGGGATGAGCACCATGGTTTTAGAAGCTGATTTAAGCGGAAACTATGTTGGTTCCTCTTATTCCTGGGCAACTGCCAGAGATTGGGGTAAGTTAGGGCTCTTGTACCTTCATAACGGGAATTGGAACGGAGAACAACTCTTTGACAAAGATTGGGTAGAGTATGTAACCACACCAACACCAGGATCTAGCGGAGTGTATGGTGCACATTTTTGGTTAAATACAGAAGGGCAATTTAAAGACGTTCCAAAAAACATGTATTGTGCACATGGATACCAAGGCCAAAGGGTGTATGTTTTACCAGATCAAGATTTAGTAGTTGTTCGCTTTGGATTATCTGAATTTGAAGAGAATGAGTTTTTGAAGGGGATCTTGGAGGCGATCGAGTAAAAATGAAAAAACCACGCAATTTGCGTGGTTTGTTTTTATATTAGTAATAAGGTAAGTTTTTATAAATCAAACCCGATATTAACACCCAATTTTTTGGCAATTAACTCAGTGATTCGCTGTTTTACTTCTGGTATTTTTACGCTTTCTAAAACCGTATTTGCAAAGGCATACATTAATAAAGCCTTTCCTTCTTTCTTCGGAATACCTCTTTGTTGCATGTAAAACAAAGCTTCATCATCTAATTGGCCAATTGTACATCCATGAGAACATTTTACATCATCTGCAAAAATCTCAAGTTGAGGTTTTGCATTAATTGTAGCTTTATCATTTACTAAAACATTATTGTTTTGTTGATATGCATTTGTTTTTTGAGCCTCTTTTTCAACAACAACCTTTCCGTTAAACACCCCTGTAGAGCGATCGTCATAGATTCCTTTATAATCTTGATGACTCTCACAATTTGGCTCTATATGATGCACTAAAGTATGATGATCAACGTGTTGCTTTCCTTCAATAATCGTAATCCCTTTTAGGATTGAATCAATGTGTTGTCCTTTTTGATAAAAATTCAAGTTGTTTCTTGTAATATTTCCACCAAATGAAAACGTGTGAACAGCAACAACACTATTCGATTGTTGCTCTATATAAGTGTTGTCTACTAAAGAAGCATTGGTTTTGTCATTCTGAATTTTATAATAATCTACAAAAGCTCTTTTGTCTGCAAAAATTTCTGTTACTGCATTTGTTAAAACAGGATTCGTTGTCAAGCTCTGATGACGTTCTATAATTTGAACATGTGCATTTTCCTCAACAACAATTAAATTTCTTGGCTGTAACATTGTTGCCGATTCAGAACCTGTTGTGAAATTAATAATCTGAATTGGTTTTTTAACTTCAACATTTTTAGGAATATAGATATAAGCACCTTCGTTGGCAAAAGCCGTGTTTAAAGAAGTTAGGTTGTCCTTTTTTGCAATTTTATTAAAATAATTTTCAATAACTACCTTATATTTTTGCTTACTTAAAGCCGCAGACATTAGGCAAACATCAAAATTATCATGTGTCGTTTCTGAGAGAAAAGAATTGTACTTACCATCAACAAAAACAAGCTTATAGGCATCAATATCGTGTATAAAATATTTTTTTACATCAGAAAGTTCAATGTCGTTTTCTTTATTCGGAAAGATGCTATAATCCGGCTTTAAAACAGTGTTTAAAGAAGTATATTTCCATGCTTCTAACTTTTTTGTTGGAAAGCCTAGATCTTCAAAATTTTGAAATGCTTCTGAACGAATCTCATGTACATCAGAATTCGTATCTACACGGTTTTCAAATGCTACGTACGATGATAATATTTTATCTTTTAATTCCATCTTTTTAGCTTATATCTTAAACTAATTCTTGTTTAATCCAATCATATCCTTTTGCTTCTAACTCTAGAGCTAGAGAGGCATCTCCAGATTTTACAATTTTTCCATTGTGTAAAACGTGCACAAAGTCTGGAACAATATAATCGAGTAGGCGTTGGTAGTGCGTAATAACAATTACGGCATTGTCTTTAGATTTTAGTTTGTTAACTCCGTTAGCAACAATACGTAGTGCATCGATATCTAACCCCGAATCTGTTTCGTCTAAAATAGCTAATTTTGGATCTAGCATCGCCATTTGAAAAATTTCATTACGTTTTTTTTCTCCTCCGGAAAAACCTTCGTTTAAGGAGCGAGACAGAAATTTACGGTCTATTTCTAATAATTCAGACTTTTCGCGAATCATTTTCAACATGTCTTTAGCAGGCATGTCTTCCAAACCTTTTGCTTTTCGAGTTTCGTTAATGGCTGTTTTTATGAAATTGGTTACAGAAACTCCTGGGATTTCTACAGGGTATTGGAAAGACAGGAAGACGCCATTATGTGCTCTTTCCTCTGGAGCTAACTCACTAATATCTTCTCCATTTAACTCAATGGTTCCATCAGTAACTTCATATTCTTCTTTTCCCGCAATGATATTTGCCAATGTACTTTTTCCCGCACCATTTGGACCCATAATCGCATGAACTTCGCCTGCTTTTACTTCTAAATTCAATCCTTTTAAAATTGATTTATCATTTATGCTTGCTTGTAAATTTTCTATTTTTAACATCCTTTTTTATACTAAGTGCCTTTAAGTGTTAACTGTAGGCGTTTTTGTTTATTTAATTATCCTACGGAGCCCTCTAAACTGATTTCCAATAACTTCTGAGCTTCTACAGCAAATTCCATCGGAAGCTTGTTTAACACTTCTTTGCTAAATCCATTTACAATTAAAGCGATTGCTTTTTCAGTATCAATTCCTCGCTGATTACAGTAAAACAATTGGTCTTCTCCAATTTTACTTGTTGTCGCTTCGTGTTCTATTTGCGCTGATTTGTTTTTCACTTCGATATATGGAAATGTGTGAGCACCACAAGCATTTCCCATCAATAAAGAATCGCATTGGGAGAAATTACGTGCATTTTCTGCCCTTGAATTTATTTGCACTAAACCTCTGTATGAATTTTGAGAATGACCTGCAGAGATTCCTTTTGAAATAATCGTTGACTTGGTATTTTTACCCAAGTGAATCATCTTTGTACCTGTATCTGCTTGTTGGTGGTTATTTGTTACTGCAATTGAGTAAAATTCACCAACAGAGTTGTTTCCTTTTAAGATACATGAAGGATATTTCCAGGTAACCGCAGAACCGGTTTCTACTTGTGTCCAAGAAATTTTTGCATTATTTTCACAAAGACCTCTTTTAGTAACAAAATTATAAACGCCTCCTTTTCCTTCTGCATTTCCTGGATACCAGTTTTGAACCGTAGAATATTTTATTTCTGCATCGTCCATGGCAACGAGTTCTACCACAGCGGCATGAAGCTGATTTTCATCCCTGCTCGGAGCAGTACATCCTTCTAGATAAGAAACATAGCTACCTTTATCAGCAACAACTAAGGTTCTTTCAAACTGTCCTGTTCCTCCTTCATTAATTCTAAAATAGGTAGACAATTCCATAGGACATCGAACTCCTTTTGGAATGTAACAAAACGACCCATCAGAGAAAACAGCAGAATTTAACGCTGCATAAAAGTTGTCTTTTGTTGGAACAACAGTTCCTAAGTATTTTTTTACCAATTCTGGATGTTCTTGGATTGCTTCAGAAATAGGCATGAAAATAATCCCTTTTTCACCAAGTGTTTTTTTGAAAGTGGTTGCAACAGACACAGAATCCATGACAATATCTACCGCGACGTTGGCTAATTTTTTTTGTTCGTCCAAGGAAATTCCTAAACGTTTAAAAGTGTCTAATAATTCTGGATCAACCTCGTCTAAAGAATTTAATTTTGGTTTTTCTTTTGGCGCAGAATAGTATGCAATATCTTGAAATTTTGGTTTTTCATAACGAACATTCGCCCATTCAGGTTCTTCCATTTGTTCCCAAACTCTAAAAGCTTCTATTCGCCAATCGGTCATCCATTGGGGTTCATTTTTCTTTTTAGAGATAGCGCGAACAACATCTTCATTCAACCCTTTGGCAAAGGTCTCACTTTCAATATCCGTATAAAAACCATATTCGTATTCTTTGGTTTTTAATTCTTCTCTTAAATCGTCTTCAGTATATTTTGACATCTTTTTCTAATTTTTAAAGCGAAAATGATTCCCCACAACCACAAGTTCGGTTTGCGTTTGGGTTGTTAAATACAAATCCTTTTCCGTTTAAACCACCAGAGTACTCTAAAGTAGTTCCTACTAAGTATAAAAAACTTTTTTTATCAACAATAATTCTCACGTTATTTTCTTCAAAAACCTTGTCGTTTTCTTCTTTTTTATTATCAAAGGTTAAATCGTAGGACAGCCCTGAGCATCCTCCACTTTTTACCCCAACTCTTACAAAGTCTTTTGTAGCGTCAAAGCCTTCATCGATCATCAATGCGACTACTTTTTTCTTTGCTGTATCTGAAACTTTTATCATGTTTTTAAATAGATTAATTTTAAATAGATTAAAATTAAATATGTTGCAAATATACAATATAAGTCTAATAAAAGACTCAAATTTCAATTATGAAACCTAATGGCACAATTGGATTTATTGATTACTCTTTAAAGGCAGGGTTATTGATAAAATCTGAATCTGAAAGAGTGAGTAGAAAGGCTTTTAAATCGGTTTTTTCTTTTGGGGTAAGTTGCACGCCTCCTTGCGCCACTTTTTTCATTAAAGGATCTATTGTAGAGGACGGTTTTAGGCCTTCTGAATAATGATTGATAACTTCTTCTAGGGTTGTAAATCGTCCGTCATGCATATAGGGAGCTGTGAAAGCTAAATTTCGTACGGAAGGAGATTTAAATTTGCCGTTATCTGAGGGATCTCCTGTTATCGCCCCCAAACCTAGATCTTTAAATTCGAGATCTAAACCATTGTTGTGAAATTTATGATCTGTCCAGAGAGGATTATTATTACTTCCATGACAATGAAAACAGTCTCCTTTGGCCTCATCCATAAAAATAGTAAAGCCGTTTTGTTCTTTAGGGGTTAGGTTTTTTTCTCCACGCAAATATTGATCGAATTTAGAATTACCAGAAATCAGCGTTCTTTCA
>ENA-ORCY01001458-ORCY01001458.1-marine-metagenome-genome-assembly--contig:-NODE-1458-length-11042-cov-2.984861_pt1 | contig 11042 bp, 21 predicted proteins | sample MGYA00248634_ERZ508507 | MGnify/ENA primary metagenome ERZ508507 (study PRJEB26178, sample SAMN06266269) | marine metagenome | isolation source: Columbia River Estuary | place: USA:Columbia River... | reverse complement strand
CAATAATCTTTTGAAAAACTATCCCAAAATGGTAATAATGTTGCATCTTTACAAGAATTATATTTTAACACGTTGCATATTGTATTTGATAAAGAATTTTGTCGCGTTCCATCATATGGCGCAATCATATTATTATGTGTAGTCATTTTCCACTGTTGATATCGCTTGTCGTAAAACAAATGAATCAATAACCCATCAATATATTCATTTACATAATACGCTGGTCTAGCACCCGAATCTTCTTGTGAAAAAAACGCATTTGGTGTATACATTTTAGGTGGCGAAAAACTAAGCAATTTCAATTCAGGATATGAATATACTAGAGCATTTCCACCACCTTGTAACACACCTGGTGGAGTTGGATGGCTAGGCCCTTATAATTATTATGCAAATGAAGAATGCACAGATTTTTCAGATCCTCTTAACAATGGTTGGAGTCTTAATGTGACAACATTATATGACTCAAACTCTCAACCTTGTAGTGGTGGTACAGTGTCTCCGTGGGCATCAAAAAAAATAGTTGTATATTTTGCTGGTGGAACAAACCCTAACGTTTCAGTAAACACAAACTCTAGTGGCGTAATAACAAGTGTTGATATATGCCCTTAATTAAACAATAAAAACAATAAAAATGGCAATTACTTACAAATGGACAATTAACCAAATGAACGCTCATATCCAGGCAGAAGGTGAAGATAACGTAATCTTTACTGTTCATTGGACATACTCAGGTTCTGAAGAATCTGGAGGACAACAATATCAAGCAAGTCAAATAGGTGCTCAAAGCTTTACTTATGTAGCTGGAGAACCTTTCACACCTTACTCAGATGATGAAGCTTTTGAAAACGTAGTGATCGGTTGGCTTGAAGGAGCATTAGATGTACCTTCTATGGCAGCTAATATTGAAGCTCAAATAGCTAAGCAAATAACACCTGTAAATGAAGATTTATACTTCACGTGGCAAAACCCACCTATTCCACCAGTTGAGTAGTGTAAGTTTTATAAAAAACAAGTGATAGTATAACTAAACCTATATTGCTAGCGAAGCAATATTAACCAAAAATAAAGTTTAACCCTAAAAACCAAAAAACAATGACTTATTTTTATTCGTTGAGCTCAAGCATGGGCCAACCACAAACACCGCAGATTACCGAAGAAACTATTAAAATCTGGAAACATTTATCCGAAAAGAAACATTGGAGGATAGTTCAGTTACCTAATGGTTATTTTCAAACCGAACACCGTGACCTTGTAGAAAAAGACAAATGGTACGATGTAACAAGACGTGAAACTATGGAAGCCGCTGAGACTGCTATCGATGGTAGTGTTGATCACTACGCTAAAAAGGTAGATTTCTTAAAAGGACCTAAAGTAGTTAAGACGTTTAAATAATATCAATCAATCAAATTAAATTAAATTAAATTATGTCAAATGCAATTGTAAAGAATCTGAGCTTTGGTTCAGATGCTAAAAACAATGTGTTTGCTGGTATTACAAAACTTACACAAGCCGTTAGCTCCACTCTTGGGGCTAGTGGTAAGTGTGTTATGTTAGAAGATCAAACCGGTGAACCTATTATTACAAAAGACGGTGTAACAGTAGCAGATGCTATTACACTTCTTGATCCTGTTGAAAACATGGGAGCAACACTACTTAAACAAGCTGCTAGAAAAACAGTGAGAGAAGCTGGTGATGGTACAACAACCGCAACAGTATTAGCTCACGCTATTTTAGAAGAAGCTTACAAAGTAGTAACAAAAGAAAACGCTAGAGATTTAAAGCAAGGTATAACTACAGCTACAGAAAAGGTGGTTGATTATTTAAACTCAATAGTAACTACAGTTAAAGGAGATATGATTGATCAAGTGGCTACTATATCCACTAACAATGATCCTGTGCTTGGTAAAATTATTGCTGATGCTTTTAGATCTGTAGATGAAACAGGTGTTGTTATACTTGAAGTTTCAGATATGCCAGAAACTAAATTTGAAACAATCGATGGTATACAATATGAAAGAGGTTTAAAGAATATACATTTTGTAACAAACAAAGAAAGCAATACAGCTGAACTAGACAAGCCTCTAGTGCTTATAGTTGAATCTGAAGTTGAGAACGTTAGAAAAATACAAAGTGTCTTAGAATACGCTATAAAACAAAATAGATCATTACTTATTATAGCTGATGTAGATCAACAGGTTATGTCTGCTTTAGCAATGAACAAATTAAAAGGTAATATAAAGGTAAACTTAATTGATGCACCTGTTTATGGTGTTAATAAAAAAGAAACATTAGAAGACTTAGCTTTACTTACTGGAGCAACTATTATAAATGAAGACTTAGGAGATGATATTGATTTAATTGGCCCTGAGCATTTAGGTGAGATACAGAAAAGTGTTACTAACCAAATGGAAACTATATTACATGTTGGTGAAGTATGTGAAGAGGTTAAAGAACTAATAAAAGATTTAAAAGCTAAACTTAAAACAGCTAAACACCCAGGAATTGTAGTTAACACTGAAAAAAGATTAGCTAGGTTATCAGGTAAAGTTGCTGTTGTAAAAGTAGGGGCTAATTCAGAAGTTGAATTAAAAGAAAAGAAAGATAGAGTTGAAGATGCTATATGCGCAACTAAAGCTGCAATAAAAGAAGGTATTGTACCAGGTGGTGGTATTGCACTATTAAATGCTGCACAACAAGTCAAGACTTCTAATGCTTATGAAAACATACTCTTAAGAGCTGTTCACGCGCCTTTTAAGACCATTCTAAGTAATGCAGGTATAGTTGACAAGAAAATATCTTTAGCTGAAGGAAAAGGCTTAGATGTAGTTACAGGAAATATGGTTAATATGATTGAGTCAGGGATTATCGATCCTTTACTTGTCACAAAAAGTGCATTAAGAAATGCTGCATCAGTAGCAACAACTATTTTATCTACCAATTGTGTAATCAATAATCTTAGAGTTAATGAAGGCAATAGGGAATAATTTAATAGTTAACATGACTAAGCAAGGTGTCTCTGAAACAAAGGGAGGTCTTTTCTTAGCAGAAAAACAACGAGAAGATATAAGATATGCTGAAGGTACTGTGTTATCAGCTGGAAGCAATGTTATTGGAGTTAATGAAAATGATGTAATTTATTTTGATAAAAATAACTGTCATCAAATAGAGATTAACAAAGAGATATATCAAGTCGTTAACATGGCCAACGTAGTAGTTGTGCTGTGAGATTAGAAGCTAGTGACATTAGAGATCTTAATCTTTTAAAACATTACAGGATCATTAGAAAATGGGCTTGTAAGAATTATGATTTAAACGATGCAGATTTAGAATTACTTATATACTTCGATTGCATGGATCTTTTCACAAGAGAAGATTTTAAAATCGGTACATATTCTTATAGTTGGGACAACAGACGCTGGAACAGATTACTTAAAGAAGGTTGGATACTGGTATGGAGAAAACATAACCGCACAACCCAAAAGTATAATATCTATAAAGTTTCCTTTAAGTGTAAACAACTAATAAGTCGAATGTACCGTATCATGCTTGGTACTGAAGATATACCAACTTCATTAGCTAGAAATAAAATAATGAAAGGTAAAACCTATATAGACAAAGTAATGATTACGTCTATAAACAATGTTAATAAAGATAAAAACAGATAATCATGGGAAAAAAAGAAAAAGAAGTTAAAGAAGAAGTTGTAAAAAAAGATTCTTCTTACAACAAGTTAATTCTTAAAAAAATAGCTAAGCTACAAGCTAAGCTTAAGTAATGGGACTATTTGGAGTCATTGGAGCTGCAATAGGTGGAAAGTCAAAAAAATCACCAAAACAAGATACATCAAAACCTTTTCACACACATTCATCTTCTAAAGAACCAAACATTAGTGCAGATGTTCCTAGACCAGATCCAAGTTTTATGGGTAAGGGTCAAATGAATAGTTTTGCAAGTTTAACAGATACATCATCTGTTGATAGAAGCGGAAGAGCAGTAGATTCATCTAAGTTAGATCCAGTAGGTATAAAACCTGCTATGAACCCATCTTTGGCAACACCAATAGACATAGATGAACAGGGAATAAATAGTTTATATTAAAAAAAATATTATGGCAAAACAACCAGGACAATTAGGACAAAACACAATATGGGACGGACCCTTATCAGAAGTAGGTAGACCTTTAGCAAAAGGTAACTCAAGATATGGTGAAAACTGTATGCAGGTGTTAAAAGCACCGACACCTTATAGCCCAGGACCAGTTACTACTAAGACTTATAAAAGTCAAATGAGTAAAGGTATCTCAGGTTTAAGTTCAACAAAGTAAAAACTCACTAGAATGAGTGATAGAATAAGTGAACACATATCGCTTAAAGAAGGCATTAGATCTCACACAGCAACTAGGTTAAATATTGACAATATACCTAGAGAGCTAGATTTAATTAACATGAAAACTATTGCAGAACAAGTGTTTGAACCTCTACGTAAATTTGTAGGTGGTCCAATCGCTATTAATAGTTTCTATCGCTCACCCAAATTGAACTCTGCTATTGGTGGAAGTACAACATCACAACATTGTATCGGTTGTGCTCTTGACCTAGATGATAACTATGGTCATAAAACTAATGCTGAAATGTATCATTACATACAGCAAAATTTAGATTTTGATCAAATAATTTGGGAGTTTGGTGATGAAAAAAACCCTGACTGGGTACATGTAAGTTATGTATCTGAAGATGCTAACAGAAGAAGATGCTTACAAGCTTATAAAGAAAACGGTAAAACTAAATACAAAATAATATAATGCCTTACAAACAATATAATTCTCCTTTCGCTAAAGTTAGAAAAACAACTAAAGGTGAAGGAAGAAATTTTAGGTCTACAGAAGAAGGTGCTGGTATGACTGCTAAAGGTGTTAAAGAATATAAAAAACAAAATCCTGGTAGTGAGCTTAAAACTGCTGTTACAGGTAAAGCTAAACCTGGTAGTAAAGATGCTGGAAGAAGAAAATCTTTCTGTGCTAGATCTAGAGGCTGGACTGGTGAAAGAGGTAAGGCTGCTAGAAGACGATGGAGATGTTAAAAAAAAAAAAAAATAAAACATTATGATTAGAAATTATTACACTGACTCTTATATGTCAGCAATACCGGTAACACCTAGCGATACATTGTTATTAGATGGTGCAACCAAAGCAACAACTCCACAAGGGGCTTGGAAACAATATAATTTATACATAGGTAATTCACCTAGTACTTTACCAGTGACAACAACTAGTGATAACACTGTTGTATCAAATGCAACTGCTGTTGGTTTAGCATCACCTAACCCATTAATCAAAGTAGGTATGAGAGTAACTGGTGGTACGTTACCAGCTGCTGGAGTTTTAATAGCAAGTGTAACAAATGTTAGTAACTATGTTTTGGCTACAGCTCAAAGTATAGCTGCTAATTCAACTCTTACATATAGTTACGATTCAGAGTCTAAAATAAAAGTACATACAATAAATAACGAAGTGATAGAGTTTGTTAACCCTATTCAAGGATCAATATTACCTGTAAGTGTAGTTCAAGTTTATGCTACGGACACTGGTGGTGGAATATCAGGTTTAGTAGCTTTAAGTTAAAATAATAAATAAAAAAAATAATATTATGCCGAACATTAGTAAAAAAACAGCTTACGACGTAAAAGAAGCAAGCAATCAGTCACTTTCTAAAAGTGCAAGAAAACATTACGCAGAAAATGCGCAAGCAGGTTCTAAATCAGATTCGAAAGACGGATCTTTTATTTCTAAACATATGAAACACTAATCATGGGAATAGGTAAAAAAATGTCAAAAGGAAGTATTGGTGGTGGAGTAAATATCTCACACAAATCAAAAATGTCACAATCAGCTAAAAATCAAATGTCTTTTCCAGGTGGAATGCCAGGACCAGGTGATTATGGTAAAGTAGTTGGTAAAGGTATGGCTAAGTATCTTTCAGGAGAGTCTGTAGGTATGAAAAAATATGGTAAACATAAAGGACCAGCTCAAGCAAAGCCTGACTACATAGATATTGATGGAGATGGTAACAAAACTGAATCAATGAAACAAGCTGCTGATGGTATGGGTAAATATGGTCATAAATCAAAAGGAGCAGCAAAAAAAGAAATAGTAAAAAAAGCTAGTAAGATAGGAAGAGCAAAGTTAAGCTCTGAAGCAGAAGGAGAAATGATTAATAGTAATTTTGTAAGTAATGATCCTAAAGGTAAAACTTTAAACACTACTATAAAACCAAAATCAAAAAGAAAACCTTCAAAAGAAATAGGTAAAAGTAAGATTGAAGAAGGTAAAAAGTTAAAAAAAGAAGGTCGTCAAGAAAAAAGAGCTGCTAGAAAAGATGCTCGTAAATCAAAAAGATCTGCTAGATTAGATAAAAAAATTGCATTACAAGAATTTAAAGGTAAGCAAAAATTAAAATCTGGTGATAAGCTAGGTGCTAAAGCTAAGCAAGACAGAATAGCAAATCTTAAAGCTAGAAAAGCTAAGAAGTAAACCCAATAACACCATTACGATTATACCAATTAACAATTAATTATTAACAAAACAAAAACAATTATTATGGCAGGTTTTTTAGAAATCCCAATCACAGGCGGAACAGCTGCAACATCAGCAACGTCTAAACAAGTAATCGCAATAGATAAAATTATATCTATTCAACAAGGAACTGTTGGAGCTCCTCAAACTAATCCAGCAACATTATCTCACATCTTATGTCAAGACGGTGTAGAATACCAATTAACTCACACAGCTGCTGCTGCAGGGTTTTCAGTATTAGATTCTTTAATTGATGCATGGTATGGTTCTCCAGGAAACGGTATATCTAAAGTAGGTGGTATTCCAGCTACAGTTAGTGCAACTGGACAAGCTCTTACTTTTGTGGTATTTTCACAAGTAGCAATTAGCTAGAAATTTATTAATACAGTTCACAGGGTTAAATTCCCTGTGGCTGTTTTAATTTTATTATATGAGCTTTAAACTAACTCCACCATTTGAAAAAAATCCACCGCCGGTAGTAAATGTACCGATGGAAGAGGGTGTATTAGGTAGAGCTGATAAAAAAGGATGTATCTTAGTTAACAAAGATATAAAAGATCCTAAACAAATGACAGATACAGTTAATCATGAAAACGTTCACATGCAACAAATGAAACGTGGTGAATTAGATTATGATGAACAGAACGTATATTTTAAAGGAAAAAAATACCCTAGGTCTAAATTTAACGAGGCTAATAAACAATTACCTTGGGAAATAGAAGCTTATAAAGCAGGATAGTTATGTCACAACCAAAAAAGAAATTTAAAGAAACTAAAGTAGGTAAATTTCTACTAGGTAAATCAGGTATTATAAATGTGATTAGTAATATATTGCCTGATCAAGGTGCACTAGGCATGGTTAAGAACTTGATAGACAAAGATGAAGACTTAACACCACAAGACAAAGAAACAGCTCTTAAGTTATTAGAGCAAGACACTATAGAATTACAAGAGGTATCTAAACGCTGGTCAAGCGATATGAAATCGGATTCATGGCTCTCAAAAAACACAAGGCCAATGACATTGATATTCTTAACAATATCACTTGTAATTTTTATTCTATTAGACGGGTTTGATATATCATTTGGTATAGATACCGGTTGGATAGACCTTTTAAAATCACTACTTATAACCGTTTATGTTGCCTATTTCGGTTCACGTGGTGCAGAGAAATTTAAATCAATAGGCAAATAATCAAATTAAATTAAAAATGGAAATTAAAAAAGACCAATTAGAAAAAATTCAAGGCTTTCAAAAAGAGTTAAACAAGCTATTAAATGAAGTCGGATTTTTAGAAGCCCAAAAAACCCAAGTATTAGGAAAGTTTGGAGAAGTTAACAAAGAGACTGAAGAGTTTAAAAAAGAACTTGAAACAGAGTACGGATCTATCAATATTAATTTAGAAGATGGAACGTATACTCCAATTGAAAAAGAAGAGGATAAGAAATAATGTCATCTGTAATTAGAAAGATAAGTATTGGTTCTGACTATAAAACTGATGCTATGCACTATTCGTTAGGGCAGTCAGTATATGGTGGTCATACAATATCTCATATACTTTCTGATACTAAAGACAATTCTTATAATATTTACATCAAAAAACAAGACGAGGTATTGCCGTGGAAGAAGTTTAATTCTAACATGGCTATATCCGTTGAGTATGATTTAGAATATTAGTGAAAAGCTTATTTGATTTTATCGTTGAGCCAGTTGGCCATCGATATAATAATAAAGTAAAAGTAGGTGACAAAAGCCTTATAATTAATACTCAAGTAGAAACTTTTAAGTCTGTAAACAATATAGCTAAGGTTATTGAAGTGCCTTTATCGGTTAACACTGTTATAAAAAAAGGTGATTTAATAATGATTCATCACAATGTATTCAGAAGATGGTACAATATGAGAGGTGAAGAAAAAAATAGTAAGTCTTATTTTAAAGACGGTTTATATTTTGTTCAATTAGATCAAGTATATTTATACAAAAGAAAAGACAAATGGAAATCTATTAACAATAGATGCTTCGTAAGTCCAATTAAAAGTAATGACAATACAGTGTCTGATCAAGAGCAATATCTTATTGGTGTATTAAAATATGGTAATAGTGCGTTAGAAGTGCTAGGAATCAACCAGGGAGACTTAGTTGGTTACACACCTAATGGAGAATATGACTTTGTCGTTGATGGCAAACGTCTTTATTGTATGAAATCTAATGATATTGTAATTAAATATGAACGTCAAGGAAACGAAGTTGAATATAATCCAAGCTGGGCACAAAGCAGTTGAGGAACTTATTAAAGTAGCTAAAGAAGCTATTGTAGATTCAGATGATGATATATCTGCAGATAGATTAAAGAATGCTGCAGCAACTAAAAAACTTGCTATATTTGATGCTTTTGAAATACTTAATCGTATTCAAGAAGAGGAGGATATGATAAACGAAAAACCAAAAGAAGAAGTTAAAGCTAAAGCTTTTGGAGGTTTTGCAGAAAGAAGATCTAAATAATGTATCAACAAACTTTATATAAGGTAATTGATCATATAAAACCACAAGCTATAAAAAGATTAAACAAATCTAAAAAGTGGGAATATGGTTACAATAAAGAGTATGATGTTATTGTAATATCTAAAACAGGACAGATAGGTGAAGTATATGAAATACAAAACCTTAAAATAGCTTTACCAAAAGAAAACAAAGTTTTTACTGAGGCTGACAAATGGCAGACACATGAGTACCCAAAAACTTTAGCTAAGATTAAAACAATATTTGACTGGAAACAATATCCAGATGATTTTAAAGAAAAATGGTATGCATATATTGATAGAGAATTTGCCAGGCGCCACGAAGGTTATTGGTTTACTAACAAGGGTAAAGCTACTTATATTACTGGTACTCATTACATGTACCTGCAGTGGTCCAAGATTGATGTTGGGCAAGCAGATTTTAGAGAAGCAAACAGATTATTCTATATATTCTGGGAAGCTTGTAAAGCAGATACACGTTGCTACGGAATGTGCTACCTCAAAAACAGACGGTCTGGTTTTTCATTCATGGCATCTGGCGAAACAGTCAACCTTGCCACTATCTCTAGTGATGCTAGATACGGTGTCTTATCAAAGTCTGGGGCTGATGCGAAGAAAATGTTTACCGATAAAATCGTACCCATTTCCGTCAACTACCCGTTTTTCTTCAAGCCAATTCAAGACGGTATGGATCGGCCAAAAACAGAACTTGCTTACAGAGTTCCAGCTAGTAGATTTACAAGACGTAAACTAGATAGCAACGAACAGCTAGAGGAATTAGAAGGATTAGATACAACTATTGACTGGAAAAACACAGGAGACAACAGTTATGATGGTGAAAAATTAAAACTACTTGTACACGATGAATCTGGTAAGTGGGAAAAACCTGACAATATATTAAATAACTGGAGGGTTACAAAAACTTGTTTACGACTAGGTTCTAGAATTATAGGTAAGTGTATGATGGGATCAACGAGCAATGCTCTTGACAAAGGCGGTAGAAATTACAAAAAATTATATGATGACTCAAACGTTACCAGAAGAAACCGCAATGGGCAGACTAGCTCGGGATTATATAGCCTGTTCATACCTATGGAATGGAACTACGAGGGATACATTGATTCTTATGGATTACCTGTCTTTGAGACACCCACGGAAAAAAAGAAGGGACCTGATGGCTTCCCAATTGAAATAGGTGTAATAGAACACTGGGAGAATGAAGTAGATGGCCTTAAGAATGATCCTGATGCACTTAATGAATTGTATAGACAATTTCCACGTACAGAGAAGCACGCATTCAGAGATGAAACAAAACAATCACTGTTTAATCTTACAAAGATCTATGAACAAATAGATTACAATGAAGATTTAAAACACTCTAACGTTGTTACACAGGGTAATTTTCAATGGGAAGATGGGATTAAAGATACAAGCGTTATGTTTGTTCCAAGTAATCAAGGTAGGTTTTATGTTTCATGGGTACCAAACAAAGACCAACAAAATAGAGTTCTTGTTAAAAATGGTAGAAAATTTCCTGGCAATGAACACATGGGAGCATTTGGTTGTGACAGTTATGATATATCAGGAACAGTTGATGGTAGAGGTTCTAAAGGTTCATTACATGGTTTAACTAAGTTTAGTATGGATGACGCTCCACCTAACTTATTATTTTTAGAATATATAGCTAGACCTCAAACTGCTGAGATATTTTTTGAAGATGTACTTATGGCTTGCATATTTTATGGCATGCCTATATTAGCAGAGAATAATAAACCTAGACTATTATATCATTTTAAAAGAAGAGGTTATAGAGGTTACTCTATGAATAGACCAGATAAAACAATGCATAAATTATCTGTAACAGAAAAAGAAATAGGTGGTATACCTAATTCAAGTGAAGATGTTAAGCATGCACATGCTGCTGCTATTGAAGCTTATATAGAAATGTTTAT